>OCOJ01034193.1_pt1 | contig 12411 bp, 14 predicted proteins | sample 1539251 | NCBI WGS metagenome assembly OCOJ01 (sample SAMN01911457, study PRJEB22624) | soil metagenome | biome: Soil | place: Malaysia | collected 2012-04-30 | depth RA_metagenome m
AGCGGCGCGCTCTCCGCGTCCATTTGGGCGCCAACCTGCCGGCAGCGCTCTTTCAGTTGCTGCAAGCAGTTCGACAAGCCTTGCGCTAAGCAGGCTGTTGCCAATGCGGGAAAGGACAACGTATGCAGATGGGAATGCTGGGTCTGGGCAGGATGGGGGCCAACATGACGCGCCGTTTGCTTCGTGGCGGACACCAGATTGTGGTCTTCGACCTCGATCCTGGCAATGTCAAGCAACTCGCCAGCGAAGGCGCAGTGCCCTCCTCCTCGTTGGAAGATCTGGTGGCTAAGTTGAAACCGCCGCGCGCCGCGTGGGTGATGGTGCCGGCGGGACGAGCCACCGAACAGACGGTAATGGGGCTGGCCGAGCGCATGCAATCCGGAGACACCATCATCGATGGGGGCAACTCCTACTACAAGGACGACGTGCGCCGCTCGCAGGCCCTCAAAGCCAAGGGCATACATTACGTCGATGTCGGAACCAGCGGCGGCATCTGGGGACTGGAACGCGGCTACTGCATGATGATCGGCGGTCCCGAAGCGGCAGCGAAACAGCTCGATCCCATACTCAAAACGCTGGCGCCCGGTATGGGCGACACTCCCCGCACTCCTGGGCGCGAAAAGATGCGTGGCACTGCCGAGCAAGGCTACTTGTACTGCGGCCCTTCAGGCGCGGGCCATTTCGTGAAGATGGTCCACAACGGTATCGAGTACGGCCTGATGCAGGCCTATGCCGAGGGATTCGACATCTTCCGGANACGCCAATTCGTCGGCGCTTGCGGAGGACCTTCGCTACGACCTTAACCTCGCCGACATCGCGGAGGTGTGGCGGCGTGGAAGCGTTGTCAGTTCCTGGCTGCTGGACCTGACCGCCATTGCCCTGGCCGAGAATCCGGCCCTTTCCGAGTACACCGGAGTAGTGCAGGACTCGGGCGAAGGCCGGTGGACGATCATGGCCGCCATTGAAGAGGCGGTCCCGGCGGAAGTGCTCTCCGCTGCGCTCTACACCCGGTTCCGCTCCCGCCAGCAGCACACTTTCGCTGAAAAAGTGCTCTCCGCCATGCGGCAGAAGTTCGGCGGGCACGTGGAGCCGCGCCGGGAGGCGCCCGGCCCTGCCAGCAAGGCCGGTGACTGATTTAACCGCTCCCAACGCGGAGCAAGGGGACAATGATGGACGTGGCAACTGCTCTGGACGCAAGCGAAAAGCGCGTGGGACGCCGTGGCGATCCCTGCGCCATGGTGATTTTCGGCGCCGCCGGCGACCTCACCCGGCGCAAGCTGATCCCCGCGCTCTACAACCTCGCCAAGTATGACCTGCTGTCGCGCGAATTCGCGGTGATTGGCCTGGCACGCAATGAACTCAGCACTGAACAGTTCCGCGAGAAGGTCAGCCAGGACATTCGCGAATTTGCCACCAGCGATGTTGACGCGGATCTCTGGGAGTGGTTCCTCCGACGGGTTTATTACATCGCCGGCGAATTCAACGATCCCAGCTCCTACGAGCGGCTGCGCGAGACGCTGCAGAAGGCGGACCAGGACCACGGCACCCGTGGCAACTACCTTTACTACATGGCCACCGCCCCGAGCTTCTTCGCCGAGGTAGTGAACCAGTTGGACAGAGCGGGCATCGCCGCCGAGGCCAACGGTCAATGGCGCCGCGTGATCGTCGAAAAGCCCTTCGGACATGACCTCGAATCCGCCATCAGCCTGAACCAACAGCTCCGCAAGGTGCTCAGCGAAGAACAGATCTATCGCATTGACCACTACCTGGGGAAAGAGACCGTCCAGAACATTCTTGCCTTCCGCTTCTCCAACGGCATCTTTGAGCCAATCTGGAACCGGCGCTACATCGATCACGTCCAGATCTCGGTCAGCGAGACCGTCGGTGTCGAAGGGCGTGGCCGGTATTACGAAGAGGCCGGCACTTTGCGCGACATGGTGCCAAATCACATCTTTCAGCTGGTCAGCCTGATCTCGATGGAGCCGCCCATCTCGTTTCAGGCGAATGCCGTGCGCGATGAGCAGGCGAAGATCCTGCACGCCATCCAGCCGCCGAGTCCGGAAGAAGTGTTGAGCCGCACCGTCCGCGGCCAATACGGCGAGAGTGCCGACGATGCTGGCACCAAAATGCCGGCCTACCGTTCCGAGCCGGATGTAGCCCCTGACTCCCGCACCGAAACTTTCGTCGCCATGAAGATCGCCATCGACAACTGGCGCTGGGCGGATGTTCCTTTCTACCTGCGTACCGGCAAACGTCTGCCAGCGAGACACACCGAGGTTGCCATCCAGTTCCGACGGGCGCCTTTCATGCTGTTTCGTGACACCCCGGTGGACCGCCTCACCCCCAACCTGCTGGTGCTGCACATACAACCGGAAGAAGGAATTTCACTGCGTTTCGGCGCCAAAGTGCCGGGACCCATCATGCAACTGGGATCCGTCAACATGGATTTTCGCTACACCGACTATTTCGGTGCCAGCCCCAGCACGGGATACGAACGTCTGTTGCACGATTGCATGGTGGGCGACGCCACCTTGTTCCAGCGTGCGGACATGGTCGAGGCCGGCTGGGCCGTGGTCAGCCCCATCCTGGACGTGTGGAAGGCGCTGCCGCCACGCAATTTCCCCAACTATCCCGCCGGCACCTGGGGCCCGCATGAGGCGGACGATTTGATCCAGCGCGATGGCCCGCACCGCCACTGGAGAAACGAAGCAAAGTGATCCGGCCTCGGGCCTGACAGAGAAAGTTCCTGGGAGGCGAACATGAGTACGCGAGGAATCACCTTCACCCGGCACCTGCAGGAGGAAGAACAGAAAAACGGCCTTCCCTCAGGACTGTCCAAGCTGCTCGCACAGATCGCGTTCTCCGCCAAGATACTGGCCCGCGAATTCACCCGTGCTGCGCTGGTGGGGAAATTGGGACTGATCGGCGAGAAAAATGCTACGGGTGACGCCCAGAAAAAGCTGGACGTGTTCGCCAACGATGTGGTGGTCTCCGCCTTCGGTGAAACTGGCCTGCTGGCCGCGATCGTCTCCGAAGAACTGGAAAGCGTGAAAGACATGGGATCGGGCGAGTACCTGCTTTGCATCGATCCTCTGGACGGTTCCTCCAACACCGACATCAATGGTTCTGTGGGTACCATCTTCGGTATCTACAGGCACACCCGCAGTGGTGACGCGGCCCACTCCGTGCTACGTGGCGGCTCTGAGCAACTTGCCGCCGGGTATGTAATGTACGGCACCAGTACCATGCTGGTGTATACCTGTGGCCACGGTGTCCACGGCTTCACACTCGATCGCGACCTGGGCGAGTTCCTGTTGTCGCATGAGAACATACGTTGTCCCGCCCGCGGCCACTACTACAGCGCGAACCTGGGACGCTTCTACGAGTGGGAGTCGGAGATCCGGCATTACATCGACTATGTGACCGATCACGACCCCGCTACCAAGCGTCCATACTCGCTGCGCTATGCCGGCGCCTTGGTGGCTGATCTTCACCGCAGCCTGATGGAGGGCGGTATCTATTTCTACCCGCCGGACGCCGACCACAAGAGCGGCAAACTGCGCCTTCTGTATGAGTGCGCGCCCCTGGCTTTTGTGGTGGAACAGGCCGGCGGCAGCGCCAGCACCGGCGCTCAACGCATACTGGATGTGAAGCCGGAGCACATCCACCAGCAAGTTCCGCTGGCCATCGGCAGCGCCGCCGACGTGGTGCTTTACGAACATTTCCTCAGCGGACGCAGGGCCACTGCCGCTGGCTGATCCGCGGCTGCGCTTGACTCATGCGCTATAGTGCTGGCCCTGCAGACGGAGTTGAGCGTAGTGTTCCAGTCATCCCACAACGCCGATGGTCGGCCCGGGGGCCGGCCGAAAAACCACAGCCTCACCCTGCCTGTCGTGCGCAGACAGATTCTGTTCTTGCTGCCAGGACTTCTTCTCTTAGTTTTCGGCTGCGGGGGCGGATCTTCTTCGTCGCCGGTTGCCGACTCTCCCCCGCCGCCCGCTCCGCTTACCGCTGCGGAAGTCAACACGGTCGTGATGAGTGCTGCAGCTTCCGTCGATACCCCGCTGGTGATCGCAGTCGCCGACCGCACCGGTATTCCCCTGGCGGTATTCCGCACTACCGGTGTCGCCACCAGCGCCACGGCAGCCGGTAACTTTGGCCAGACCGTGGGCGCCGAGGACCTGGCGCTTGCGCTGGCGCGCACGGCCGCATTCTTCAGCAATGACCAGGCCCCGCTGTCCAGCCGCACGGTGCGCTTCATCAGCGGAATTCATTTCCCCCCGGGCGTCTCCTTTGCCCCCAATGCAGATCTGTATGGCATCGAGAACACAAATCGGGGCTGCTCTTTCAATGCCGCGTATCTNTCCCGGGCAGTCGCTTCCCCCTGCGGTGTCGCTTTCCGGCGTCAACGGCAGCGGTCTCGGTGTCATCACCGGCAAAGCCGACACCATGGACTCTGACCCTACAGCGGTCAATCCCGGAGGCGTGCCCTTATTCAAGAACAACGGAGGTGCCCTTGAGCTGGTCGGCGGCGTCGGAGTGGTCAGTGTCGCTGGCAATTTGAGCATCGCCGAATTCGCGGCCTTCTCGGGCTCGGCCAATGCGGGTTTTCTTCCGCTTCAGCTCGTGCCGGCTCCGGGCGTGGTGGTGATCGGTGGCGTCTCGCTGCCGTTCGTGAACCAGACAACGCAGCCGTCAGGGACGGCCCCCGGTGTGGCTGCGGGGACGTACGACCTCGGTCCAATTGCCGGCGGGTTGCCGCCCGAGGGGTACCTGGTAGGGCCAAGTGCGGGCGCCATGCTGACCCAGAACGACGTTTCCACGATTATCAGCCAGGCGATCGCCACCGCCAGCGTCACCCGTGCCGTCATCCGTCTGCCCGATGGCATGCGCACCAAAATGACCATCGCCGTGGCTGATCTGAATGGCAACCTGCTGGCTTTATACCGCATGCACGACGGCACGGTGTTCAGCGCCGACGTCGCCGTGGCCAAGTCGCGCAACGTGATTTGGTTCAGTAGTCCCGCTGGCGCGGTTGATCTTCCCGGTGTGCCTGTCGGCACGGCGGTCACCAATCGCACCATCAGCTTCGGCGCTCAGCCGCTGTTTCCCCCGGGTATCGATGGCTCCCAGCCGGGACCATTCTTCAACCTTTACTTGAATGATATCGCCCATCCCTGCACGCAGGGCTCGGATCCGAATTTTCCGCAGTACCAGAACGGCATCGTGTTTTTTCCCGGCAGCCTGCCGCTCTATAAGAACGGGGTGCTGGTGGGGGGCCTCGGGGTGAGCGGTGATGGCGTGGACCAGGACGATTTCGTCACCAATGGCGGTGCCCAGGGCTTTCTTGCGCCTTCGAACATCACGGCGGACAACGTTGTCATCGACAATGTTCGCCTGCCCTATCTGAAGTTTCCGCGTAATCCCACCGACTGAGGAAGGACCAGACGGTTATGGGCCGGGTCACGCGCATGAAATTGACATCGTTACTCGGCAGAGTCATCTGAGTTGAGGTATATTGCCTTCCAACCGCCAAGGCCCGATAGTCACCAGAGACACATCGCTTACAGATGGGGGGAGAGACACCATGTTCCATCGCGTGGTTGCTTTGCTGCTTTGCCTCGTGGTTTCCATGCTGCCGTGCTGGTCTGCGCCTCCGCAGGCCGCCCAGCGCGCCGGTGAGATCAGCGCGCTGATTCCCGCGGCGGAGCGCAACGCCAAGCCTGCCAAGGCCAAGGAGGAGGTCGATTGGAACGACCTGCTGAAGACGGAGCACACCGGCCGCCTGCGCACAGCTTTGGCCGACGGTTCCACTATCAGCATGGGATCGGACAGCGAAATGCGCGTCCTGCAGCACGACGCCAAGTCCCAGCAAACCTCGATCCAAATGGGGATTGGCGCCATGCGCAGCCGGGTAGTGAAACTCACCGAACCCGGCGCCAAGTTTGAGGTGCACACCCCGCAAGCGGTCATTGGCGTTATCGGTACGNTATTTCGCTGTCCTAGTGACTGCCCATCGCACACGGGTCGTCTGCTTTGAGGGCAGCGTAAGCGTGACGCCGACCGGCGGAGCCCCGGTGACCTGCGTGGCCGGCAGCATGGTGGACGTGGAAGACAACGCCGCGCCCGTCGTGACGCCGACGCCACGCTCGGTGCTCGATGAAACCCTGACGGCCACCGACGTTGAACCGCCGCGCGGCGGTGGTGGCTCCGGTCCAACCCACACCGTGCGGAACGTGATCATCGGAATCGCTGTTTCCGGCGCGGTCGCGGGGGCGGTGATTGGCACGACTCGTACCGGTAGCGGCAGCTGCATTGCTAGCCCTGCCAAGGCGTGCCAGTGAGGCCGTAGTAACTGCCGGTCGCCTGCCGGGAGAAGTCCAAGCTTTGTCGTTTCGCGACAGAGTGCGAAGGTTTGTCCGCACCCTGGGCTGGGCGGAGCTGTTGATTGTGTTGGTAGTCACTCCGCTCGGCGTACTGGCGTTCTTCGACGCCGGGCCGGGGGCGAGGTCTCCGCGCGTCTTCGCCCTGCTGCAGAACTTGGAATTGCGCTCGCTGGATCTGCGTTTCCAGATACGCGGCGTCCGTCCTCATGACCCGCACATCTCCATCGTCGGCATTGACNGAAACCACCTTGCACCGGATGGGAACATTTCCCATCCCGCGCGATGCTTATGCCCGTCTGATTGAACGCTTGTCCGCTGGTGGCGCGCGCATTATCGTCTTCGACGAAACCTTCCCCACGCCCGAGAAGAACTCCGCCGTCGAAGCCTTGAAGGAGTTGCAGGCGGAAATTGGTCCGCATACCGATCCCAGGATTCTGGCCCATCTTCGTTCGGCCGAGAGCAGGAAGGACAACGATACGATTCTGGCTGCGGCCATCGCCAAGGCCGGGAACGTGATCCTCGGACACATTTTCCTGAGCCGCGAACGGGCCGCGGAAACCGATCCCAAGGCCGCCGAGGAGTACTACAACACCCTTTGGGGACAACCGTTTCCGCAAATGATCAAAGCCAGGCGCAAGGGGGAAGACTTTCAAGTCTCTCAAGCCTGGGAGCAGGCCAAGGGACAGATCGCGTGGGGGATTGAGCCCAACATTCCGCCTCTGGCCGAAGCGGCCAGGTCCTACGGATTCATCAACGCCAATGCCGATCCGGATGGCACCTTCCGCCGTGGGACCCTGCTGATCCGCTATCAGGACCTCGACTACTTCCCCTCGCTGGCGTTCCAGGCGGTCAAGCTGTACCAGGGAATCCCGAATGAGCGAGTCGCCGGATACATGGGCTCCGGCGGCCTGGAGGGGATTGACCTCGGGCCGCGCCGGATTGTCACCGCGCCGGACGGTACGATCTCCATCAACTACGCCGGCCCCTACAACACTTTTCCGCACTATTCGATGATCGACGTCATCGACGGCAAGACACCGGCTTCGGCCTTTCGCGACGGGCTGGTGCTGGTCGGGCCCACGGCCCTCGGCATCGGCGATATCCGCAATACGCCTTTTGCGGAAGACATGGCATTCATGGGCGTGGAGATCCAGGCCAACATCATGGACAACCTCCTCCACGCCGGTGAGCCGGGACGCAGCTACTTGCATCGCGGCCCCAACCAGGAAGCCGTTGATCTCGCGTTCATCGTGGGATTCGGACTGGTGATGGCCTACGTCTTCGCGCAGGCCCGTCCCCTGCTCGCCATGGCTTCCCTTCTGCTGACGCTGGTGGCGTTCTCGCTGTTCGTCTATTTCGCCTTCAAGCGCTGGGATTTGTGGCTGAGCTTCGCCATCCCGGCCGCGACGCTGACCCTAGACTACGCCGCCATCACGACTTACCGCATGGTCTTCGAAGAACGCGAGNTTCGAAGAACGCGAGAAGCGCCGCATCCGCAAGAGCTTCTCGCAATACGTATCGCCCAAGGTCATCCAGCTCATTGAGGAGGAGCCCGCCAAGTACCTTCACCCCGGCGGCGAGATGAAAGAGCTGACCGTGATGTTCTCCGACATCCGCAGCTTCACCACCATCTCCGAGTCGTTGACACCGAACGAACTAGTGCTGCTGCTGAACGAGTACCTGGGCGCGATGACGGAGATCGTCTTCCGCCGTTTCGGAACGCTGGATAAATATATCGGCGACGCCATCATGGCGTTCTGGGGCTCGCCGGTCCCGCAGGAAGACCATGCCCGCCGGGCCTGCGCCTCGGCGCTCGAGATGCAACGCCGCCTGCGCGAGCTCAACCAGAAGTGGGCCGAGCAAGGACGGANCGCTTCGGAACGCTGGACAAATATATCGGCGACGCCATCATGGCGTTCTGGGGCTCGCCCGTCCCGCAGGAAGACCACGCCCGCCAGGCCTGCGCCACGGCGCTCGAAATGCAACGGCGCTTGCGCGAGCTCAACAAGACATGGGCCGAGCAGGGACGGAAACAACTGGCCATCGGTGTGGGCGTGAACACCGGCCCCATGAGCGTGGGCAACATGGGATCGCCGCAGCGGCTGGCCTGGACGGTGATGGGCGACAACGTCAACCTGGCCTCGCGACTGGANAGGCATCAACAAGCAGTATCACACCGGAATCGTGATCAGCGAATCCACCCGCCAGCAGGTTGGGGACGGCTTCGTGGGCCGGGAACTGGACCGCATTCGCGTCAAAGGCAAGCTGCAGCCGGTGAAGATCTACGAACTGCTGGGCTTCGCCAATGAGGCAGCCGCCCATTACGACCTGCGGACGCGTTTTGACGAGGCGCTCTGCGCGTACCGTTCGCAGTGCTGGCATCAGGCCATCGAAAAGTTCGGGGAACTGCTCGTCGCCTATCCCCAGGACGGTCCCAGCCGCGAGTTCCTGCGCCGTTGCCGTGAGTATCTGGAACATCCTCCCCCGGCCAACTGGGACGGGGTTTACGTGATGGAAACAAAATAACCGGCACAGCGCATCCGGGTTTCGACCATGGCCAGGAGCCGGAGACCGCGCCTCTGTGGCAAAAGCGAGGCTTCGGTTAGAATCGATGCAGGCCACTCAACCTTGCCGTGGCGCGCGGAGAGGTGGGTGAGTGGTTGATACCACCGCACTCGAAATGCGGCATACCCGTAAGGGTATCGGGGGTTCGAATCCCTCCCTCTCCGCCAGTCCTTTGGTTGCTGCTTTTTTATTTCCCCACCTGTGGTTTGATGGTCTTTAGCTCTGTCAGAAACTCATCGCGGGTAAGTACGCCTTTTCTCTCCAGAAGCTGCAACAGGGCCTCCAGGGGCGACGTGGTGTCAGCCTGAACGGTGGGAATGGCAGAAGCGGTTGCCTGGTGAGTCGTCGCAGCAGCCAGGCGGGCGATGAGGTGATGCAAGCGCAGCCAATCGTCTGCTGGCATCTGCGTGAAGGCGATCCCATTGCCCACCGTGGGATGACAGGTTCGGACCTTCCCCCGGCCATGAATTTTCAGTTCGTCAACATGGATCACCAATTCAACATTGGTCTGTAGGGGGAGTGGGGACATGGTTTCCACGTAGCATCCGCCCAAGCCGATGTCGGCCAGCCTTACCCATACGGGAAGCCCCGTATTTTCCTTACTCAACTGGACTCCGCCGCTGCACGGGTAACGTGGATAACGGCGCCGCTCACCATGAGAATCGCCGCCGGCCTCGGCTGGCGCCAGCGTGGGCGGCGCTAATTCTGGGCTACGGATCTCCGGTCCTTGTCCGAAATCATTCTTAGTTGCGGTTTCCTGCAGGGCTTCCGCCCAAATGCATTTGTCAGGATCCAGACAGGCGATGCCGATCTGACCTTGTTCCGGCGTGCCCTGCTCCCCGACCCACACCACGCGAAAGCGGGCTTTGAGGCTTCCGTGCTGCACTCCGATGACTTCGCCAGGCTGCTTCGGGCTGGTGATGCCCGCCAGCCTGGCCCCCTTGGCACTGACCTCAACCGTGCGCGCGGTTTGGAAGAAGGGTTTGCCCCCGACATCCATGCCCCACACGCGGACCTCCAGTTGCATGGGAACACGCAACTCGCGGAGTGGCTCCATCACTCAGCTTCCTTGTGATCGTCTCTACGCAGGAAAAACCTTGGGCGGAATTGGCTGCCTCTCTCTAAGCGGCCCCGGCCCGGCACTTAGACGGTATCAAATCAATGGTGTCTCTGTTATGTGACTTTAGGTCAGTGGCAATCTGGACTGACGATTACCGCCTGAGAATCCTTCTCTCTCCGCCAGGCTTCTCTCAACAGTTATCGGCTGGATAACGGTCCAACCGCACACGAAGATTTTTCTGAACCTTGCTGCTGGTCTCGACGTATCAACAATATGTTGAGGGACCTGCCCCATACACCCGCCTTGCGCTATCCAGTGCGGCGTGCCCCCAACAACCCGATCGGACGGCGCGCTGCGTGGTTGCTGCTCGTCTTCGTTATTGGGCTCTATGCCGTAGCCTCGTCCAGACATTGGCTTCCGGCCACACTGGTCGGCCCTATTGGAGCCATGGCGACTCCGGCCAGCGTTATTCGCAAAGAACTGCTCCAGCTCTTTATCGTGCTGACCGCCACTTTCCTGATCGGTTTCATCAAAGGCCACAGTGTGGCGGTGTACGGTCTGCCCGGCCGAAAGGCCTTTGGCAAGGACTTTTGGCAGGGCGCGGGTTGGGGTTTCATCATGCTGAGCGCCACCATCGGCCTGATGGCGGCGGCGCATTCTTATACTCCGCACTCGGTCGCGCTGGCTGGGCTGGAGATTCTCAAGTACGGCGCGCTGTGGGCCGCTGCTTTTTTGCTCGTAGGCCTCGCGGAGGAGCTCGCCTTTCGCGGATACCTGCAATACGCACTGACGAAAAGAATCGGGTTCTGGCCCGCCTCAATCGTCACTTGCTTCTTCTTCGGTTTTGCGCACCACAACAACCCGGGCGAGAACCGGGTTGGATTGGCCAACATCGTTCTGATCGGTCTGTTCGCGTGCCTGGCGCTGCGGCGGACCGGTTCCTTATGGTTTCCCATCGGCTGGCACACGGCCTTCGACTGGGGAGAAAGCTTCTTCTACTCCGTTCCCAACAGTGGCTCGCTGCTGGCGGGGCATCTGTTCAACGCTTCCGTCACTGGCAACCACTGGGTGACTGGTGGCACCGTGGGACCAGAAGCCAGCGTGTTCAACGTTGTGACTACCCTGATCGGGATTGCTGTGCTCGCTCTCGTCTATCCCGAAGCCAGATATCCGCAACTGTCGGACGGCGCCAGCATCCCCGTTTCACAAACAATCCCCAAAAGCGGTGCAACAGGCTCAACTGGAAGCTGACCCCCGTGGGCTGTTGCCGGTTGAGGTTGCACGAAGCCAAGGTTAGAATGCCTTTCACCGCCGCATCTCCATGCCCAAACGTCCCAAAGACGAGCCGCGCCACATCCAGATGCCGGGGACGCGCACCACGACGCGCTGCGCGCTGTGCGGCGCGCTCATCCAGCCGCTCGACGAATCCTCGGGCCAGTGCTCCCAGTGTGGAGGCTCACTGCACTCCTGCAAGCAGTGCACGCACTTTGATACTTCCGCACGCTACGAATGCCAGCAACCCATCCCTGAGCGCATCGCGCGCAAGGACGCCGCCAACCAGTGCACCTTCTTCTCGTTGCGGGTGCGGGTGGAGCGCGAAACCACCTCCGCCGGTGTCAGTCGCCCAGAGGACGCGCGCAAGGCGTTTGAGCGGTTGTTCAAGAAGTAGACGGACCCGAAACAATTCAGCCGCGAAAAGATGATTTACCAAGGCTTACCTAGCCTTGCCGTGATTGTCCTCATCGGCTTGTTCTTCGCGGTTCTATATTTTAAGGAGCACATGTGGGCGTCGTTTCTAGTTGCGTTCACTGCGGCGGCGCTGGTGATGTGGAGGTGGACGGCAGCAGGACGGCGGCTGAATTCATGGCGCTGCCCGCGTTGCGGCCAAGGCTTCTCACGCCGACTACCGTGGTCGTTCCCACCGAAGACGTGCCAGCATTGTGGAGAGCCGACACCGGGGTGAATCCGCGTTCATCCGCGCAAATCCGCGCTAGACGAAGTTAGGCTACGAAGTACTTTGCATCCGGATGGTGCACCACGATAGCCGAGGTGCTCTGCTCCGGTTCGAGCAGGAAGCCCGTGGTCAGGCGGACGCCGATCGTCTCCGAGGGATGGAGCAACGCGAAGATTTTCGTCTGGTCTTCCAGGTTGGGGCACGCGGGATAGCCGAAGGAGTAGCGCGAGCCACGGTACTTCTGGTGGAAAAGGTCGGTGATGCGCGGCGCGTCATCGCCCCCGATGCCCAGTTCGGCGCGCATCTGCTTGTGCAGCAGCTCGGCCAGGGCCTCGGCCGACTCTACGCTGAGCCCGTGCAGATAGAGATACCTGGTGTACTCGCCGGACTCGAACAGATGGGCAGTCTCATGTGAAGCCCGCTCGCCGATGGTGACCACCGAGAGG
>OCOJ01046883.1_pt1 | contig 12406 bp, 12 predicted proteins | sample 1539251 | NCBI WGS metagenome assembly OCOJ01 (sample SAMN01911457, study PRJEB22624) | soil metagenome | biome: Soil | place: Malaysia | collected 2012-04-30 | depth RA_metagenome m
AACATGCTTTCGCCAAATCTCACCTGCTAATCTCAGTGACTTTTTCAACACCCACGTCTGCTTACGACAGTTGCCTCTGGCCATGGCTAGCGGCATATAATCCCTCCACCACGATTTGCACCATACTTTGGAGGCGACATCATGGCGAACGACGCACCTCACGCGCACCGTTTCTATTTGGCGAGCGTCGCGCTACTCACTCTGATTGCTTGCGTACCGCTGCTCCGCGCATCCGACGGTCTTAGTCCAGGGGAGCATTTTGCAACTGTAAACGGCGTGCGCCTCTGGTACCGGGTAGCGGGACACGGGCCAGTCCTCATCATCCAGGCCCCCGGATGGGGACCCGCTTCTCCTCTGCTGCAGCGTTATCTAGCCCCCTTGGAGCGCAGCTTCACCATGGTTTATTACGATCCCAGGGGCAGCGGCAAGTCTTCCAGGCCAACTCAGGAGTCCAAGATGTCCACGCTCGACATGGCCGACGATCTGGAGGGGTTCCGCAGCTACCTGGGCCTGGACAAAATCGCGGTGCTTGGCCACTCCCATGGAGCGCAAATCGCCGCCATCTTTGCGGCAAAGCATCCCGATCACGTCAGCCGTCTTATCCTCGCCTGCGGGGGCATTCCCAAGCGAGACACTCCTGACTTCGACGCAGAATTGCAAGGGACTTACGACCGATTATCGAAAGACCCGCGCTATGCTGACGCAGCGAAAGCAATGCGGGAACCTCCTCCACAAACAGAGGAAGAATTTGGGAAGTGGTTCGACCGAACCGCTCCTTTCTACTGGCACGATGTATCGAACGCGAAAGCACTGGCTAGCTTGCCGGACTTTGATACCTGGGCCAATACCGCGAATAGCAAAGCTGACAACCAGGTTTCGTTTGACCTGACAGCCGATTTGAAGAAGCTCTCAGCACCGGCTTTGATCATTGGGGGAAAGGACGACCTAACCATTTCACACTCCGAATTGGAGGCGCTCAAAACCATCATCCAGCATTCCCGTCTCGTCATTCTCGAAAACACTGGACATTTCCCCATGATTGAAGTGCCGGACAGCTTCACCAGTGTTGTGACGGACTTCCTCCGGAAGTAAAGCGACTCAGGTCGTCTTGAAGCAGCAGGCTCCCCGGGCGGGTGGGCAATCTTGGACCGCGTCCTTGCCGTCAATACAATGACAGAGGGTGTTGGTCTTCCCTCACATGCATGGTTGGCGATAAATCCCCATTGCACTCGTTGACCGTACTGCGTTAGGCTAATTCTGCTCTCGCGGTTCTCCCATCTCCGTCTTTCCTCCACCCATGAACTAGGCATTTGTTGCAATGCGTGTGCAACTTAACGCGGTCGGGCATAAAGCCATACAACATATGGTGTTATATTGCTTGACCCGGCCCCGATTTTGCCGCTACAGTAGCTTCAATTTGTGCTTGTCCGGAGGATCGGGGTAGTGGTTTGTCCAAGTGGGCGAGCTTATCGCGCCGAAGGAATCTATTTAGTAAACAGATGCTGTAAGGCCCCACTTCTCGCAGAACCGGCCGGAAGTGGGGGCACGCGAACTGGCAACCGGCCGCTGATCACTGGCCATTGGCTTTAAGGAGCTCACGTTGCTCAAACTGAAGAGGCTTCAGATTCTCGGCTTCAAGTCGTTCTGCGACCGCACCGACCTCAAGTTTCACGGGGACGGAATTGCGGCCATCATCGGCCCCAACGGCTGCGGCAAGTCGAACATCGCCGACGCGATCTCTTGGGTGTTGGGCGAGCAGTCGGCCAAGACGCTGCGTGGATCGCGCATGGAAGACGTCATCTTCGCCGGCACGCGGGATCGCAAGCCCACAGGCATGGCCGAAGTGTCGCTGACGCTGATTGATCCAGAGGTGTACGCCGGGGCCGATGCCGGGGAGCCGACGGAAATCGATATCCAGGACGACATGCCGCCCGACGTCGCACACATCACCGATGACTGGGACGAAGCCGCTATCCGCGCCAACGCCGCAAAGGAAACGGAACGCGCCGTAGACGACGCACAACCCGGCAGGACGGAGGAGATCATCGTCCTAAGGTCGAAGATTCATGCGCTCGCCATCGCCTTTCCCGACGACGAGCCGATCTTCGCATTGCCTGCCCACAATGTGGTCCGACCCCTGACCGAAGCGTCTGCAGGAGTCCCGGCGCCGCACGTCGTGCTCAAGATTCGCCGGCGCAAATTTAACCAGCAGCAATCGCGCGCGGGCGAAATCGTGGTGACGCGGCGGCTGTTCCGCTCCGGCGACAGCGAATATCTGCTGAACGGCCGGCTTTGCCGCCTGCGCGACATTCAGGAACTGTTCATGGGCACGGGCCTGGGGCCGGAGTCCTACGCGCTCATCGAGCAGGGACGCATCGGGCAGATTCTCAGCAGCCGTCCCACCGACCGCCGGGCGATTCTTGAGGAGGCGGCGGGGATCACGAAATTCAAGACCAAGAAACGCCTCGCGGAGGCGCGCCTGGAAGAGGCCAAGCTGAACCTTGCGCGCGTGAACGACATATTCGACGAAGTCACGCGCCAGATGAATTCGCTGAAGCGGCAGGCGTCCAAAGCCGAGCGCTACGCCCGCCTGCGCGGGGAAATGCGGGCCAAACTGCGCCTGGTGCTCGCCAGCAAGTTTGCCGCACTCGATCAGGAAAGCGCTGAACTCGATGCGCAACTGAACGCTCTGGCCGAGGAGATGAAGCATCGGGTCGAGTCGGTGCACCAACTGGAAGGCGAACAGAGCGAGCGCACGCAGCGCGGGTATGTCATCGAGACCGAGCTGCGGGAGAACCGCGAGCGCACCAGCCAGATCGCGTTGGAGGTTGACCGGGCCCAGGCACGCCGCCGGCATAACGAAGAACGCTGCGCCGAATTGCTGGTGCGTTCGGCATCGGCCGACGCGGAGCTGGCGCAGGCTCGCCATCGTCTGACGGCTCTGGAAGCTGAGCGCGATTCCAATCGCCAGGTGCTGGAATCGGCGGCCGCCGATCTGGCGGCCGNCCGCCGATCTGGCGGCCGCGCAGAACGAGCTGGCGCTGTGCCAGCAGGAGGCTGCGGCGGCTGCCGTGAATCTGGCTGAGATCGAGCGCCAACAAGAAGAGGCGCGCGTGCGGATTTTCGACATCGTGTCTGCGGCCTCGCACCTGCGCAATCAGTTGACGCAGGCAGAGGAACGCCTGGCGGGCGCGGACCGGGAGGCGCGCCGGCTGGAGGCCGAACTGACCAACGCTAATCTTCAAATCGAGGCCTTTGGCGGCCAGCGCGGGCAGCTCGCCCTGGAATTTGAAACGGTGACGCAGCGGGCCAGCGGCATTGCCCAGGAACTCAGCCAGCTTCGCCGTGAGATCGAAACGAAGAAGCGGGAGGAAACCAAGGCGAAGACTCATCTCGATGTGTTGCGCGCGGAGTACGCCACCGCGTTGGGCCGAAAGGGATCGCTGGAAGCCGTCATTGCTGAACATGGTTATTCGACCGAGTCGGTTCGCCGGCTTTTTCAATCCGGAGTGATGCAGAGCGGCTTGGGGCCGGTCGGCGTGCTCGCAGATTTCCTCGAAGTCGAGCCGCGATTCGAGCGCGTGGTGGAGGATTTCCTGCGCGATGAGCTGAACTACGTCGTGGTCAAGTCATGGGATGCCGCCGACGAAGGACTCCGTGTTCTGCGCACCGATGTCGACGGAAGGGCTACGTTCCTGGTTCATCCCGAGGATGCGCAAGCCAAGTTCTCGTTTGTGCTCAATGAGGCGGCACACTCCGCGCCGCCCGCCGAGCAGATCGTTCCGCTGAAGCATACGATNCCTCCGCGCCGCCCGCCGAGCAGATCGTTCCGCTGAAGCATACGATTCGAGTGCTCAATGGGTTTGGCAAGTCGCTGGAGGTCATCCTGCCCAAGCTGCGCGATGGATACATAGTGCCCCAGTCCGATGTCGCGCGCGGCCTGGCTCTGGAGAATCCTGATGCGTTCTTTCTGGCGCAGTCCGGGGAATGCTTCCACAACGTGACCGTCACGGGCGGCAAACAGCGCGCCGAGGGTCCGCTCTCGATGAAGCGCGATCTGCGGGACGTGCTGCGGCAACTCGAAGACTTGGAGCGCGCCTTGCGCGAGGAAGAGATGCGCGTGCTCACGCTGGGCCGCGAGATCAAAGATTTGACTGCGCTGCTGGAGCGTCTCGAAGCCGAAAAGCGCCAGGCCGAGCATGAGGCGATGACCTCCGGCCACAGGCTGCAGCAACTCGATGCGGAGATGGTGCGGATCGGAGAGCGCTTCCGCGTTGCAGAGTTGGAGTTGCAGCGGCTGGCAGCGGAGCGCAGCGAACAGGAAAACACTATGTGCGGCTTGCAGTCTGAGCTCGCCACGCTCGAAGAGAAGCGCGCGGAACTCGAGCAGCAGATTGCGTCCGGCCAGGAATCGCTGGCAGCAATTCGCCAGCGACGGGAAGAGGCTGCCCAGACCACTTCGCGGCACATNCGCCCAAGTCGCCGCGCTGGAGGAGCGCCACCGTTCCGCAGCTGCGGTGCTCGAGCGCCTCGAATCGTTGTTCTCCGACATGAACGACCGCGTTTACGCGTTGGCTTCCCAGATCGAAGCGGCTGCGGCCGAAAAGTTGCAGCGGGAAAATGAAAACCAGCAACTGGAACAGCAAGCCGCTGACCTCGACGCCGAGCGCAATGCGAGTCAGGCCCGCGAAGGTCTTCTGCAGTTTGAAACCGAGCAGATTCGCGCCCGGCTGGCGGAGATTGACGAACTGCTGCGCGACGGACGCCAGCTTCTCGATCAGGTGCGCGATCGCAAGGGAGAACTGTCGGCCGCCGCGGCCAAACTCCAGTCCGATGCGCAGTACATGGCCGAGACCTGCCTGAATGAACTTGGCGTTGAACGCTCCGAGGTGATGGCCGACACTTCGCTGGCGATGGTGAGCGGCGAGCAGCTCGCGGCTGAGGATCAGGCCTATGGCGAGATGCGGGCCAAGCTCGAGGCCATGGGTCCGGTCAACATGATGGCGCTCGAAGAGTATAAGGAAACGGCCGAGCGGCATACCTTCCTCGAGACGCAACGCAAGGACTTGATCGCTTCGATCGAGAATACGACGGCGACCATCCGCGAAATCGATCAGGTCTCGCGGCAGAAGTTTGAAGAAGCGTTCACCCGGATCAACGAGAATTTCCAGGCGACGTTCAAGAAGCTGTTCGGAGGCGGCCACGCCTTGATGAAACTGACCGACGAGGAAAACAGCGCGGAAAGCGGCATTGATGTGGTGGCTTCACCTCCGGGCAAGCGGCTGCAGAACGTGCTGCTGCTCTCCGGAGGAGAAAAAGCGCTGACGGCGCTGGCGCTGCTGGTGGGAATCTTCCAGTACACGCCCAGCCCGTTCTGCATTCTCGACGAGGTGGACGCGCCGCTCGACGAAGCCAACATCGGACGGTTCACCGAGCTGGTGAAGGAGATGAGCGTGCAGACCCAGTTCGTGCTCATCACGCACAGCAAGAAAACCATGAGCATCGCACCCGTGCTCTATGGGGTGACCATGCAGGAACCCGGCGTGTCGAAGCTGGTGTCGGTGCGTTTCGGATCTTGAGGCGCTTTGGCGGCGTGAGCGAGGAGCATCAAGCTCCGAGCGGGAGTCGCAGCCGAAATCCTGAGCGCAGCGAAGGATCTGCTTAACCGTACCTGCACGCGCGTGTCGTTCGACTCCCGAGCCCGCGGTCAAGCTAAGTCGTACGCAGCCACTATAGCCGGTTGACCGGCTAGTCCTTGATTTCCACTCTCGTCCTCAGTTTTTCCACAAAGCGATCTCGCCAAAGGCCGCGCCGGAGGCCTCATCTGCGCCGGTGGGCTTGCTGTCAACATTTTTAGGTTCAAGCACATAGGGGTGTTTTCTACTCTGTGATCACAGCCGTTGACAAAAATTCCTGAGCAGCTAAAATACGCCACGCTCCTTCCCGGTAGACTTTGGACATGAGCCCCGAACTTCTCGATTCCGTCTTATTACACACTGACTTTCCTGATCTGGAGCTGCACACCAGCGGCAAGGTGCGCGATGTTTATGTTCTTGACAACGAGCATCTCCTGTTTGTCGCCACCGACCGCATCTCCGCGTTTGACTATGTGCTGGCCACGGGTATTCCGCACAAAGGGCGCGTGCTCAACCAGATTTCGCTGTTCTGGTTTGCTTTCCTGTCGGATATAGTCCCGAACCACATGATCACGGCCGACGTCAATCGTTATCCGCGATCCGTCCGCCAGTATGCCGACCAACTGCGCGGCCGGTCGATGCTGGTGCAGCGCGCCGAAATGTTTCCTGTGGAGTGTGTAGTTCGGGGCTACATCTCAGGCTCGGCGTGGAAGGAGTACAAAGCAACCGGCAAAGTTTGCGGAATCGCCCTGCCTGCGGGCCTGCGCGAGTCTGACCCGTTTCCAGAACCGATCTTTACCCCATCGACCAAGGCGATGAGCGGCCACGACGAGAACATCTCGTTCGATCATGTGGTCAGGCTGGTGGGTGAGGAAACCGCAGGCCAGTTGCGGGATCTCACGCTGAAGATTTACAAGAAAGCGGCCGCCTACGCCCGCGAGCGTGGCATTATCATTGCCGACACCAAGTTTGAGTTTGGCCGAACGGCGCAGGGGATCACCCTGGCCGACGAGGTGCTCACACCGGATTCCTCCCGCTTCTGGCCGGCCGACAAGTATGCGGCGGGCCGTTCGCAGGAGTCGTACGACAAGCAGTACGTTCGCGATTACCTCGAAGAAATTCGCTGGAACAAGCAACCGCCTGCGCCTGCCCTTCCCCCGGACGTTGCGCGACGGACCAGCGAAAAGTATCTCGAGGCCTACTTCCAGCTTACGGGACGCAAGCTGGATGTGTGACGCCGCTCGAACTTGCCGGAGAAAGACATGAGTGCGGCGGACTGGATGATCCTTCTTCTGTTGGTGGTCAATGTTGTAGCCGCCGCAGCCCAAGGCTTCTTCGCCGAAGTCTTGAGCATGGCAGGGTTGGTGGTGGGCTATATTGTGGCCGCGTGGCAGTACCGGCGCCTCGCGGAGTGGTTCGAGACGTTTCTGAAGAATCCATGGTTGGCTGAGATTCTCGGTTTCCTGATCATTTTCTTTGCTGTGCTGGCTATATTTACGGTCGCCAGCAAGATTGCGCACAAAGTCATGAAGGCAGCCGGGCTCAGTGGCTTTGACCGATTTCTGGGCGGGATCTTGGGGCTGTTGAAGGGCGGGCTGATGGTGGCGGTGATCCTGATGGGGATGGCAGCGTTTACACCTACATCCAAGCTGCTGGCGAACTCGCAGCTGGCGCCGTATTTTCTGGTGGTCGGACGTGCGGCCATTTGGCTGGCGCCGTCCGAGCTGAGAGCGCGTTTTTATCAGGGCCTGGAACTGCTGCATCGCGTCCCGCAGAACTTGCCGGCTCCCGTTCGGCCGAAGTAGTGCGGTGCTGGAAACAAATCAAAGAGAAAAGAGAGACGCATCGTGAAAGATCAACTGGAAGCACTCATCCTGCAGATGTACAAGAGCAACATTCTGTATTCCGAGGGCGTGCGCGAATTCAAGAAGCGCTTCATCCTGACCGTGCTCCAGGAGAATAAGGGCAACCAGTGCCGGGCCGCGCGCGAACTGGGCATGCACCGCAACACGCTCAGCCGCACCATCCACGAGCTGAAGATCGACGTCCGCCAGCTGCGCGATGGCGTGCGGCGCCCCCCGCGCAGCGCCCGCCCGGTCACGCTGGAGAAGAAAGTCGTGCGGTAGGAAGCGCGCGCCAGACCCCAGGCGTGAGACTTCGGCTTCAACTCTGTCACGCTGAACGGAGTACGGTGCAGACAAAGCCTGGACCGGCGGAGTCAGCAATCGTTTTGAAAAGAAACCAAAGGCAGCCGCGAGGGCTGCCTTTTCTGCTGAGTTCCGCACCGCCACTGGGACTACTGGCCGGACGCGGCAGGCTTGTGATGGACCGGAGGCTTGTGCGCCGGAGGCGCAGCCTTGGGCTTGGGCAGCATGCCCTTTTCCATCGTCATCATGAACGGGCTCTGCGTGTAGGAAGCGGGTTCGCCCTGGAAGTCCAGGCTGGCTCCTTCCTTCGGGATCAGCTTGAGCGGAACTTTGTCTTCGAACGTCAGGGTGATGTCGGCCTTCTTGGCGTCAATGTCGTCGAGACTACCGGCGATGTCAAACTCTTCCGATGTGGCTTTGATAACCGTGCCGTTCATTTGAACGGGCTTGCCCTTGATCGCATTCCACACCATGTCCCTGTCTTCCTGAGATCCGTTGGAAAGGATGAATTCCCACATAGCGAAATCCATCTCCTCCGGCTTTTTCGAAGTCGCCATGGTGTGCGCCTGCTCGGCGGGGGTGGGCGCGGGCTTGATGGTAAATCCTGCCGGTTGCGTCGTGTTGGCCTTGGCCGCAGCCAGAACGTCGGTCCAGCCGTCGTCTCCACCGTGGTACTTCATGTATTGGTTTTTCGCGTACTTCTCGATCCCCTGCTGATACTGCGGCGTGGGAGCAATCGTCGAGGCGCGACTGGCGTACCAGATGGAATTGATCGGGTCGAGCGCAAGGTTGGGGTCGGGCGGCGTGGGCCCGGCGTAGGCTAAAGCTAAGGGGTAGACGATGCTAAAGTCTTTCTGAGAATCGGGTGCGCTATCGACCGCGGCGCGTAGGTACTTCCTTGCGCCAGCGTAATCCTTGTCGGTCAAAGCCGCGATGCCGAGCATGGCGTTGAAGATCCCGTTCATCTGATCTTTCATCTTTTGAAAGTCAGTATCGGAGGTTCCCTCGGGCTTCGTGAATTTGGGCATGCAGTCCAGACCCTGTTGTGCGTATTTCTTGCCATCGTCCAGCAGTTGCTTGGCATTGGCGGCTCCGCCCTGAGCCTGGATGCGATCCAGATAGGCCAGCAATGCCAGACCGCGCTCGTTACATGTGTCTGCCGTCACCAGCTTCACGGCGGTCTCCATGGTTTTCTGCGTATTCCCCGTCTGCTGATACGCACCCATCAGAATCTCGAGGGCTTGGTTCTTCATGACGCTATTGGGATATTGGGTGACAAAGGCTTCCAGGCCGCTGATCTTGGCGGCCGCGTCTTTCTGCCCGATCGCGCCCACGTAGGCGTTGTATTCAGCAGGATCTTTAATAACCGGCGCCTGCGACGCCGACGGTGCAGGCTGTCCCTGCGCCGGCTGGGCGGCATCCTGAGCGCCTGCGGCGACCGCAACCCCAAGCACAATCGTGAGCAGAATCGTTTTCATCAGTGTGGCTCCTTGAGTCTTCGGGAAATCGCTTTTCAGGGAACGTACTCTCTTGCGACAGTTAACGACTGCATTCCGCCTGGACCGCATGGCTTCCGGATCCTGCTCTGGAATGCCGGGGCTTCCTGGCAGGGCCCCGGGGAGGGGTGCCCTGTGCAGCGCAAAGAACGGCGGACCCTTTTTCCCGGTTGGCCGGATTATAAGGACCTCTCCCGCCGAAGTAAAGCGACTTCCCAATACTCCTTGCCTTTATTGTTAAGATGCCAGAATCAGCTCTCGCGGATGTCGGCGTGCGCGACTGTCTGCGAGCCAACTCAGTGGGGGAGTGCTTCTTCTATGGACACCCGGCAACCTTTGGCGGGACAGGTGGCAGTGATCACCGGCGCCGGTCGCGGCATTGGAGCCGCCATCGCGCGCAAGCTGGCTGCGCTGGGCGCGGCGGCCGTTTTATGCGGACGCACGCGTTCCGATCTGGACGATACTTCTCGCGCCATCACCGAGGCTGGCGGCCAGGCCGAAGTGATCCCTTGCGACGTCACCGAGTTCCACCAGTTGGAATACGCTGCTGCTCGCGTTCAGAGCACGTTTGGGCACGCTGACATTCTCGTCAATAACGCCGGCGTGGGCGGATTTCGAGACCCGCTTCACCTGCTTCTTCCCGAAGACTGGGACCGCATCCTGAATACCAACCTGCGCGGCGTGTACTACGCGATCCGCGCCTTTGTGCCGATGATGATTCAGGCCTACCACGGTCACATCATCAACATTTCTTCACTCGCGGGGAAGAATGCTCTGCCCAATGGCGCCGCTTATGCCGCTTCCAAGTGGGGATTGAATGGCCTTACCTATTCGGTTGCCGAGGAACTGCGCAGCCACAACATTCGGGTCGCGGTGATCTGCCCCGGCTCGGCGGAGACCGGGCTCGGCCCCCACACCGGCAAAGATCCGAATAAGATGCTGCAGCCGGACGACATCGCTCACGCCGTCGCCATGCTGGTGACGCAGGCTCCGCAGTCGTTTATCAGCGAGGTTCTGATCCGCCCGACACAAAAACCGTGAAGCGGGTTGCAATTCAGCGCTCCTACCCCGATCTCTCATCCCGAGCGGAGAGATCGCATCGATGAAGCAATGCGATCACGGAGTCGAAGGAGCTCCTATCCTTGCGCGCGGAAGGCGAAAGTGAAGATCGCGCGTCTCTATCCGCCGACGCGTGCGCTATAAAAAAGGGCCGCCCAAGCTGCGGCCCATCTGAATGGTGTCGAAAACCTACAAAACGTTTCTTACAGCCCTGGTCTCAAGATTCACGGTGTTGTTCTTGGCCTGACCGACGGCAAAGAGCATCGTGACCGATTGCGAGTCCAGGTGAAGCGACGTTGAACTGACCAGAACAGTTGTGCCCTGATTGACCTCAACCGTGTAGTTGCCTGCGGGAAGATTTACATCCAGCAAAGCACCCGGGTTGACGGTAAAGGTGGACAACTTTTTCGTGGCTGTATTTTCGACAATGACTTCCACCGCTGAAGCGTCTCCCGCGTGCGCGAACAACACGCGGCCGGTGGCGGGCGTCACTGTCGAAAAGTTGTTGGTGAACGTCTCCAAGGTCGGAGTTCCGCTGTCGCTGAGCGCAACCACTGCCGAGACGTTCTTTCCAGCTTCCAGCGAAACCGTGCTGTCGATCAATGGAGCGTTGCTGCACGGCGCCAGCGAGTTGGCGACGCTTACCTTCACGTCGTAGGTTCCTGGGGTCAGCGTGAGCGGGCCTGCTATAGCTCCGAAGTCTAGGCCTCGCTGATAGCAAACCTCATCGTTCAACAGAACGTCCACGGGAAACGCCGGGTCAGTAGAGTTGGAAAAATCGCGTCCCGGAATTCCCTGGACGAGATAGAGAGAAGCGTTGTCGGTGGCGGACATGGCCGTGCTCAAAGCGGCGCAGAGCAGGGCCAGCGCGAGAGTCAGTCGAATGTGTTTTCTCATAGTTTTCTCCAGACGTAGGTGGAGTGGCTGTTGGCCAGGCAGCCAGCATTGACGGTGACGAGCGCCGCTCTATAGCTAATTGCTAAGTCAGCGAGAGTTCTTGGCTCTCGCTGTGTGTGAACCCAGGCCTCGTGCGGAAGTTGTGAAATGTTTGAAAAAGGTTTGCGAGCTTGTGTCCAACGACACGCACGAGCCCGCGCCGTACTACGCCGAGGCTACCCGCCTGCGTGGAAAGGGAAAACCGCGTCCTGCTTGGAGGCGATGGCGACGCCGTTCTTGGTGGCGGGCTGGAAGTGCCAGCCGTTGAGCGCCGCCAGGCATTTGTTGTCGATTTCCAGCCCCAGGCTCTCGAGAACCGTCTTGTTGGTGATCTCGCCGCGTTCGTCGATCGTGATTTCGACGACCANCACGTCCCTCGGATTTCGGCAGCTCCCACGGGTAGACGACCGGATCGGAAGTGGTGATAGGCAGCGCCGGACGAATCTCTGGTCCGAACGCCGGGCCGCGATTCAAAGTGCCGTAGGGAAGTCCCGCGGGCGCGCCGTGACCGGCATTCGACAAGGTTTGCGTGGGGGCCTTGTCCGCAGCGGTGGTGCGCACCGTTGGCAGCGCCGGCCGCTTCGCCAACTCAGGGTTGGGCGTCCAGGTTAGTTTCTCGTGCCCCAGCCGCTGATGGCGGTATTTCTCCACCGCCTTGGCGGAAGAACTGGTCTTGCTTGCGTCGGGCGATGGCGTGGGGAAGTAGATTCGTGCCGTCGCGCTTCCGTTGCGGCCGATGCGGATCGAAACCGGGTTCAATAACATCGGCTCCGGCGGATAGAGCATCCAGATCAAGAGCGCGCCATGCACGACCAGAGACGCGCACAGAATGCGCCGCCGGCGCCATGTCCCCAGATTCAGTTGCGCAAACATCAGGACGAACCCCGCCCAGACCAGACCTTAAACAGTTAGACGCAAGGCCAGGGATTTGGTCAAGGGTGTTTTTCTTGAGTCTGGTTACGGCTCCGCCGGCTGCGGGATCGCATCGTTTCTCAGTTTTGGGTGCGCGACTGATTGGTGCGGGATGACGGACGCTGTTAAAATGAGCTGGTTACCAGCGATCCAACCGCATTCGTGGGGCTATAGCTCAGCTGGGAGAGCGCATCGTTCGCAACGATGAGGTCGTCGGTTC
>OCOJ01019209.1_pt3 | contig 12400 bp, 14 predicted proteins | sample 1539251 | NCBI WGS metagenome assembly OCOJ01 (sample SAMN01911457, study PRJEB22624) | soil metagenome | biome: Soil | place: Malaysia | collected 2012-04-30 | depth RA_metagenome m
CGGGAATCTGCCTTCGAGGACGCCTGTTGCCACTTTCGAGCCGAAGTCCCAAATATGGACTCTGAATATGGATTAGACCCGCCCTTGGACGAACCACGCAGAGAAAAGCACCCCCATATTCCCGCCAGGAACGTTCTTGACAGAATAATACTCGGGGGGAGCGACGGAGCCATCGAGGGGCTTGCTACTACCTCCGCGCTAAACGGGGCAGGGCTGGGTCTTGGGACGATTGCCCTTGCCGGGTTCGCCTTCGCCGTGGCCGGAGCCATTGCCATGTTCTTCAGCAGCTACCTCTCCCGGCGATCGGAGCTTCGGTCGCTGCAGATAGACGCAGCAAGGGAGGGCATGGAGATCGAGACAGAGCCTGACGAGGAGCAAAGAGAGATGCGCGAGCTCCTAAGGAAGGACGGCTACGAAGACGCGGAGATAGAGGTTATCATGCAGAGGCTGGTGAAGGACAGGGATCTCTTCCTCAAGGAGATGCTCAGGCGGGAGCTCCGGGTTAACATCGAAGACGTAGGGGCCGACCCCTTCGTATGGCCCCTCTTTGCTGGCACAGCGTTCCTCCTTCTGGCGCTCCTTGCCGTCTCCCCCTACGGCTTCGCCATCCCCCGCTCAGACGCCCTCCTGGCCTCAACCGGTCTCTCCCTGGCGGCGCTCTTCGCTCTGGGGTCAAGGGCGTTCATACCGAGGAACTTCGACCCGAGGGAGGGAGCCGAGTCAGCCCTGGTCGGCGCATTCGCGGCCGCCCTACTGTACTTGGTGGGAATCGCGGTATCAGCCCTCTGACGGTACTCAGATTCATTAACTAGGGAAGACGCAGTGAGAAATGTGCGGAAGGATCCGAGGTTCACCCACCTCACCTTCGACTGCTACGGTACCCTCATCGATTGGAGAGCAGGCATAGAGCGCGAGCTCGTCAGTGCCCTCGGCGGTTTGAGGTTGAGCGGACAGGAGCTCCTTTCAGCCTACATCGAGGCTGAGAAATCCCGGGAGTCCGAGTACAGAAAGTACAGAGACGTCCTTCGTGAGACCGTCATCTCCATGTCAAGCACCCTGGGGGTCCCGGTCACGGATACGGCTGCCCGGGAGTTTGCCGGCTCCGTCCCTCGGTGGCCGCCGTTCCCGGACACTTCCAAGTTCCTGCGGGACATGGGCTCCAGGGGTTTCAAGCGATACATACTTTCGAACGTTGACAACGATATCCTCGAAGAGACAATAAGAAGGCACGGTCTCGAAGTGGACGGGTTCGTCACGGCTGAAGAGGTCGGTAGCTACAAGCCAAGGCCCGGCCACTGGGAGAGGCTCTTCCAGAAGACGGGGGCAAGGAGAGAGGGCGTCCTGCACGTTGCCCAGAGCGTCTACCACGACATCATCCCGTCCCAAGAAATGGGTCTGGCCTCGGCCTGGGTGAACAGATACCACGAACCCATGCCGACGGCGGCTTCACCCACTTTCGTGACAGACAGCCTGACCCATCTCGCAGAGCTGCTCGACGGCACCTCTGCGTAAAGGATAACTCACTGACTGGGGGTCCCGGCCATGGAATGAGATCCTGGATAGTGGCGAGCACTGCCGTCTTCACCGCCTTCGTCGCGGCCGCTACCTCAGTCTTCTCGGTCACCATCCCGGCCACCAACGGCTACTTTAACGTGGGAGAAATCATGGTCTACACGAGTGCGCTGCTGATGGGCCCCTATGTCGGCGCCTTTGCGGGTGGCGTAGGGTCCATGATCTCAGACCTTTCGCTCGGCTACCCATACTACGCCCCCGGGACCCTGGTCATCAAAGGGCTCGAGGGGTTCATAGTAGGCTACCTGGGTACGAGAGTCATCCCCCGCGTTTCGCTCAGCAGCTGGAGGGCGATAACGATCGCCGTCGGCCTGGCCTTCTCCTCGGCTCTCACCTACGTGGGTATCGCATTCCTATCTGGGAATCTTTCCGCCACACTCGGAGGTGCCTGGGGCATTCCGGCCTTCGTGGTGACACTCAACGTGCCCGCCTACTCCTGGGCCATCGTTGCGGCGGCCGCCTTTGTGGTAATACTGGTCGTTGGGTTCAGGCATCAAATGAGGTCGGGACAGAGTATCATTTCTGTCCTGGTGGGGGGTTCGGAGATGGTGGCAGGCTATTACCTCTACGAATCATTCATCCTTACTCTCATTGCACCATCCGCCTACACTGCGACGATCGCGCCGCTTACAGAAGTGCCATTCAACATAGCCCAGGCCCTCGTCGGCCTGCTGGTTGCCGTCCCCCTCGTCAGAAGCATCAGGCGCGTCACCAGGGGAAGGGAATTCCGCGTGCAAGGGAACGAGCAACCGACGGGCAATGTGAGCCAATGAACCGACTCTCCCTCGGCAAGATTCCCATCGCAGTTCTGAAGTCAACTTTCCTAAGGCTGACAGGGTCCCGCTCCGACGCAATAATGACACCGCCGCTGGCGGGACTTGACTTCGCGGCCCTGAAGGTGGACGGGAAGTACATGATCGTTTCTGCGGATCCCGTGACCGGTGTTGTGGAGGAGATAGGGCGATACGCAATCGCGGTCAGCGCGAATGACGTGGCGACGAGCGGCAACAGGCCACAGTTCGCGGAGTCCGTAGTGCTCATGCCGGAAGGGGCAGATGCAAGGTACGCCGAGAAGATCGCCAGACAGATGGACTCTGAAGCGAGGAAGATCGGGGTTAGCATCGTCGGGGGGCACACCGAGGTGACCCCAGGCCTAAACCACCCCATAGTGGTGGTGACGGCCTTCAGCTTCGTCGACGGTTACGTCTCATCCAGAGACGCGAAGGAGGGAGACACGATCATGATGTCCAAGACCGCAGGGCTTGAAGGGACCGCGGTTCTTGGGGGGCAGAGACGGCTCCTTGACAGCCTAAGCGTTGTAGATGAGGCGACCGCGGGATACGCCACGGGAGCAGTACACGCCATGCATGACTGCACCGAGGGGGGAGTCCTGGGAGCGGCCTTCGAGATGTCGCTGGCGTCCGGGCTTGGATTCGAACTGGAAGAGAAGAGGGTGCCCGTGGCACCCGAGACGAAGCGCCTCTGCCGCAAGTTGGGGATTGATCCCCTGAAGCTCATTGGCTCAGGTTCTCTCCTGCTCGCTGTGGAAGAAGGAAAGGAACGCGGGGTGGCCAGGGCACTTTCCTCCGTGTGCAAGGTCACGCCGGTTGGGACGTTCACGAAAGCCGGCAGGATCCTGCTCAGAAGGGACGGGACCAGGAAGACCCTGCGCGAAGCACCTGAAGACGAACTATGGCGAGCTCTTGCGCGCCTGTCGAGCCGCGGGCACAGGCTTTAGCCCCCCTTCGTCCCCCGGCGCCCGCCTCGGTGAGGGCTGGAGTGCCCAGGAGAACTTCCTCTGTAGAGACTTACTGTAGACCTTGGCCCAGTCGAGGCCGACGTAGTCGCACCACGCTTTGTAGACGCGAGGATCGATGTAGTTCTTCAGAGAAGTATTCAGGTTGTAGTTCTTCGCCCTGACATAGAAGTCAAGCTCCCTTTCGAGCTTCTTCAGCCTCTTGTCGTCCTTCCTCCCCTTCGCCCTCACCTCCTGCAGCCTCTGGCTCCTCTTCTCATAGGACTGCTGCCACGTTTTGGGCAGAGTCCTCTGGTGGTTGCAGAAGATAGCAGCCTGCAGGTTCGCCTCCTTCGCATGGTAGAGTTTGTCTATGTCGTCCATTCCTTCTGAGGCTCTCGACTCCAGGGTGCGCTTCGCCGTGTCGGTTGCGTGCCAAGTCCTGAAGACCTTCGCAGTCAGCCCAGGCACTATCGAAGAGAGGAACTGGTTGACCATGCCCGATGTGACCTCGTGGAAAACCTCGGTGTCTGGCGATTTGCCTCTCTTGAACTCCTCCAGATTCTCCAAGACATCGGGAGGGGGCCTGTCTGTCTTCTTCCACGGGACGCTGTCCTTGCCGAGGAAGTCGAACTCCACCATGCCGTCCTTCACCCTGATGTGCTCTACCCTGAGCGTGCTTGCGCCGACGGTGTCAGCCTCGTCCTCGTCCTTCTCATCTCCCACCCTCATCCCGAGCCTGTGGATGAGGTAGCAGACCGTGGCCACCTGCCTCATCTTGGGATCCTTCGAGGACAGCTTTCTTTCGATTCTGCCCTCGATCTTCCTCATGCTGGAGCCCGCCCGCGCGGCATTGTCGTACTTTGCCCTGCTCCTCGATTGCTGGATAGGCGTGCTCTCGTGGAGCCACACGTACTTCTCCTTATTCGTGAGCTTGTCGATCCACTTTGCCATCCACATCGAATTGTGGTCATGGACCATCTCTCTCCAGTTGCCTGGGGGGGCGGGCGCAGTCTCCCCAAGGTTCAGTATGACGTCGGAGGCCTGAATTCTCGGCTTCCACTTCCCCCTGAATGGATGCCGCCCCCGCCCCATGAAGAGGCCGGGCGGTTCTACCATGTAATTGGCGAAGTCCACCTCCTTGCCGTCGAGAACGGCCTTCCCGTACTTCGCCTTCAGTGCCTCTCGCCTTTCTTTTCTTGCCGAGGCGAGCGCCTTCTTCTGGTCCTTCGTCATGCCCTCCTTGGCAGCCTTCTCCGCGTCCACCTTTCTGTAGAGCTCGGAGAAATCCACGTCTTTGAACTCGGCGCCCTCGCACCAGGGAGGGAGCTGCTTTACGAAGTCCCCCATGAAGTTAGCAGTGAAAATCGGGTCTTGGATGTACGGCGTGTCTTTCTTCTTGGCAAGGTTGTATGCCATTTCCTCAGCCAGAGGGGAGAGCTCGACCTGCTTCCCCTTCACCCAGATTTTCAGCCCCTCGGGTTGGTAAGGGTCGGGGAAGTTTACTCCATTGTGAGAAAGGGTCTTCCAGTATGCTTTCATGAATCGGTAAATGCAATTTCGGGTCTCCGTGTATTTAAGATGAACCCGCGGAGGCTGCGAATTTCCGGCGAGGGTTAAATACGCGCGGCGCCCCTGAGCCATAGTTCTCGGATGTGGATTGATTTCGAGCCTGCCAGCGTCCCCGTGCTCAAGCGCCCAGCGATGGTTGTCGCGGTCTCCACCTCCATGCCGCAGTACAGGGCGCTTTATTCACAGGCAAGGGAGCTGGCGGCGTATCTTCTGAAGAAGATCGACTTCAAGAAGATAGGGACAGTCAGGGCGTCCGCCTTCCCTCCAGAGGTGCTTGTGAGAGACGACGGCCTATCGACCCTCCCGGAATGCAGCTTCCATCTGAGCAGAGGAAAGAGGGACCTGATCCTCTTCGCGGGGGACACCAGCCCCGCCGACGAGCAGTACGAGTTCGCGGAGTTCATCCTCAGGGCTGCTTCGAAGATGGGGGTGAAGGAGCTGTACTCCGTGGGCGCCAGGTGGGCCGAGAACCCGCTCCCCTCGGAAGCAGAGCCGCAAGCAACAGGCTTTTCCACGGACGCATCGGGCGTTGCGAAGCTTAGGAAGCAGGGGGTGAGAATCCTCGGGGAGGAGCCTGCTCCATTCTTTGCATCCATGGTCGTCGCCATGGCGAAGGACTTCGGGATAAGAGGGTACAAGCTCTCCGTCGACCACGGGGAGCCCAGCCCTCACACCCGCTCGGTGATCAAGCTCCTTGAGATTCTGAGTGCCATGGCATCATTTGAGGTCGATCTTGGGGAGCTCAGGACGAAGGCTGCTCCGCCCTCACCCGCGAGGCAGCCAGGGAACAACGCCATCTACCACTAGCCTCAGTGGACCGTCTCGGCTTCCGCGTCCAGGGCGTCGAGCTCCGGACCGAACCCCCACTCCCTTGCAAGGTCGTCGGCCTCGCGCTCCCTGGTTCTCGACTCTTCGGGTCTGACGTGCTCGTTGAGCCATGCATGGGCAAGTTCATGGGCGATCACCCCTGTGGCGGCAGGGTCGGAAAGGGCGTTTAGCAATGACGAGTAGAAGGTGATGGTCTGGCGGGGCCTCGAGAGGACGAGGAAGTACCTCACCCTGGAGTAGCGCGTCAGCCCGACCGTGGTCTTCGTGGGCCTGCCGGAGAGGGAAATCGAGCGGACCGTGGTGATTCGAGGGACGGCTCTCGGCGGCCTCGCGTTCGCTTCCCTGAAGAGCCTCCGGAACCTCTGGTCGTGGGACGTGAGCGTGTACCGGCCGGCGACTATGCCTGGATACTTGCTTGACGAGCTCCCTGCACCCCGTCGTTCCTAGCCGCCCTTCGCCAGCCACCTGCCTGAGACGGCCATGGCTAGCCCCACCCAGTATGGAAGGTAGGCGAGGACGGGGCTGATGCCCCCTAGCTTGTAGGCTGAGTATCCGAAGGAGACCAGGAGCCCGACAAACCCCGCTCCGCCCCCCAGGTAGATGAGGGCCCTCCCCATGGTCTTGTGGCTTGTGAAGACGAGCAGCCCACCGATGATCACAGTCAGCCCTCCCAGGGCGATGACAAGCTCGAGGGCGGTGACGGCCAGGACAGCGGCGTTGGCAGCCATGCCGCTAAGCAAGTCGGAGATGCGCGGCTCCGCGATGTTTAGGGCGGTGTAGAGGAAGCCCCTCGATGTGTAGCCGCTCGCGAGCATGAGGAAGCCCCCTATAATCGCGAGGGCACCGGCAGCGTAGAGCCTGGCGCCCATTTGCGGCCGGTCCTACGCTGCTTCTACAAGAGCCTTCCGTCGTGATGTTCGGACCTCTGTGAAAGAGATACCCAACGGAGCAGATTTGGTGGTAAACATGGGGTGCTCTGTCGAAGTGGTCTACCCCAGGCCCATGCTCGCAAAGATGCAAAAGAAGCTGATCGATTCGAAACTTGGTGACCCCAGGGGGAAACCAAACGAGGACGTACGCCGGATCGGAGGCGCGTTGAGAGGGGGGTGTCCTCTCTTGCCAGGCAGAATCAGACCGGTGTGGCGGAATACCGAGTACTAGCCGAATCGTGTGACCTTACGGCTTCGTTGCGCTCAGGAACGCACTGAATACTGCCGGGTTCACCTCTCCCGAAGGGCGTAGCTGTTTGACGTAGATGTCCTTGAAGCCCGCACCGCTTAGAGCCGACGCGTATTCCTTCTCAGTTATGGCGCCCGTAACGCAGCTGCACCACCTGGCCGAGTCCTCCTTCTCTTCCTTGGTGAAAGGCCTGAGGGCGACTTCGTCGGCTATGGCAAGCCTCCCGCCGTGTCTAAGGACGCGGAGCATCTCCCCGAAGACCTTTCTTTTGTCCGGGCTGAGGCAGATAACGCAGTTGCTGATTATCACGTCCACGCTGCCATTCTCCAACGGCATGCTCTCAATCTCCCCGAGCCTGAACTCGACGTTGGAAAGGTTCGCCCTCTGAGCGTTCGCCCTCGCCTTCTGAATCATTTCAGGGGTCATATCCAACCCGATCACCTTTCCGCTCGGGCCGACCCTCCTGCTCGCAAGGAAGACGTCGATTCCCCCTCCCGACCCGAGGTCAAGCACCGTCTCTCCTTCCCTTATCATTCCGAGCCCCGTCGGGTTGCCGCAACCGTCAGACATTGCAATCACCGATTCGGGAAGGCTGCTGAGTTCTTCGTCGGTGTACCCGTACCTTAGTAGTTTGTCCTTCGTGGCTGGCTCGCAACAACCCTGGTCCAGGGGGATGGTCCTGCCAGTGGCCAGCGATCCGTAGGCACTCCTCACCGCCTGTTTGATTTTCTCTGTCTGCGACATGCAGGGAAGGTCGGCACCTTGAGGATTTATTGACTTCGCCCGCCCTCAGGGCCTCCACGCGTGCTTCTCTCATCTGAGAATCGTGTTCCTCCCTTATAGCGAAAAGCTGTCAGCAGCCTTCGATTCGCTTGGCCGATTCCATCGACTGGGTTGAAGTGTCCGCTTGGGCGGCGATGATCACAGCCATGGGGGCGATCGTGGCGATTTGGATAGGGAACAGGCACGCAAGCATCACCAGGAGCATGGACCTTCTGCTCAGGCTTGAGGGGAAGTTCGACAGCGATAGGATGAAGGACCTCCGCGTCAAGTCCGCCAATGGCTTCCTTCAGGGGAAGCTCGTGGACGAGGCATACTATGTGCTTGACTTTTTCGAGGAGGCAGGCCTGCTTCTCAGGATGAATGCCATCAACGAAGAGATCCTCCTCGAGAGCTTCTACCACAGCATACTTGCCTACTGGTTCACGGCAAAGAAGTACATCCTAGAGTTGCGCCGGACGAACAAGGAGCTCTACGACAATTTCGAGTTCCTCGCCGGACGGGACCTCAGGCACGCCAGGAAGAAGACCGGAGACGACACCTCGAAAATGGAAGACGAGTCGTATTGGAGGTTCTTCATGGAACGCGAAACCCACGCCAGCTAACCCGGTCATGCTGCGAAAGCTGCTGCAGAACCCGAGGAAGGTCTCCTTTCCGCCGTCCGGCACCGTAAAGAACTGTTGAAATCGGTCGGATATGTTTATCCATACGTCTCGACAGGTGGCCGAAGTTCCATGCGGGCCGCCAGCACAGACAAGTCCCTCCAGAATACGCTCGACTGGGCCCTGGACAGGATGAAGCAGAAGGGGTACGAGGTGAAGTCGAAGGTCACCCTCAACGTCGAGCCTGGGCTCGCCATTATGGGGTACGCGAGGAAGGAGGGAGAGGTACACAAGATAATGATCGCGGAGTGGGCCCTCGACTCCGAGATGCTGGGCGGGCTGGTCATGCACGAACTTTCGCACGTCTACTTCACAGAGCGCGGCGCCTTCTCTCACGACAGCACCATCCTCGAAGAAGTGCTGGAGGAGCTTAAGGAAAGGGACGGATTAAGGGCGAAAGAGACTGAGTTCCTCATCGACTCGTTCAACCACCTCCAGAACGTGCTCGTTGACGACATCGTTTTCGCGGTGATGGAAGGTAAGGAGAGAGAGCAGACGAAGAAGTTCTTCGCGGAGTGGATCACCGACAGGCCGTCGGGGGATCCGGTAACAGACGCGGCGCTGCTTTCAAGGAACGCTTTCGCCGTTGCCTCACTGAAGCGGCGCAACCTGTTCGAGAAGGACAGCGAGATGTTCTACCGGAATCAGGCGTTGCTCTCTGCGCTCGGACCAGTTTCAGAAGAGGAGTTCGAGTGGATGGAGGAGTTCCTGGAGGGGGCCAAGGTGGACTGGGAGAGAGAGAAGTTCAGGGGGGAGCTGGAGAACTACTTCGACAGAATAGTCTCGCTCATGAGGGCTTCGGCAAAACTCAACGACCTGAGGTAGGAGAAGAGATTGTCAACGGCAAGGATGCTCGTGCTGTTGGCCCTGGTCGGCGCGGTAGCCTTCGGGCTCTTCATTGGTTATCTCGCGTACTCCAACGACAGCTTTCCGGCGCAGGAGAGGCCCTTTGCCGATTACGCGAAGGTGGTGTACTCTTCGTTCAACGGGACGGAGTACGCCTTCAGGGTCGAGTGGAACAGTTCGAGTTATTTGCCGCTGTTCACCCAGCTGACCTCGCCCACGACGGACGCGGCCAACACGCCGGTCTGCGATCTCAAGATGTCCAGCGTCACAAGCGGTCAGACCATTTTTCTCCCGTTCGCCATCAGCCCTGCTTCCGCGACCCTCTCGAGCGTCGCCCTCGCGATAGCCGTCCAGTCGGCCACCAACGGCACCCAGTTCACCATAGTTTACAACGTGCCTCTGGTCAACGCCACGAACGCGGCGATAACCCCTTCCAACATCACGTGCCAGGAGCCACTGGGCGAATAGCCCCTCCCCGTCAAACCTCTGACGAGCTTGCCCTTCCTCCGGCATCCCTAGCTTTGCAGATTACGCGAAGCCATTCCCCTTCCGGTTACGCACCTTGTGGGACCTCGGAGCAGGAGTGGTTCGCCGTGCTCCCAGCTCCCAGGTCACCAGGATGGGCCAGCCAGGACCGCTTTCCCCGGGCCCGACAGTTTCGGACAACTCCCGTCCAAGATAGTCTCATCCCGGCAGGGCACTAATATCGAGGTGACGGGTTGACCGGAGAGGAGGCAAGAGACGGCCGCCATTCTGAAGATGACCACTCGGCAAGGCTTAGATCAACCGCGCGAAAGCACAGGGAGAATTCGATGGCCACCATATCACTGGCTGGACAGCCCTGATATCAGACAATTCGTAGATGACTTCTGGAATCCAAGGTTCGACGAAGGTGACATTGCCATGTACAATCGGTTTCTGGAGATTCTGAAGCTTTCGAAGAGAGGTCTCAATGGCGACGAAATAGGCAGAATTCTTCATATGAACAATGTCAGGAAGTATCTTACTGGAGCAAAGAGATCGTTCCTGACCGTCCTCAGGGCAGAGCACGATCGACTTGGCCCGCCATCGGTTGGACACAAGTGGCTTCCCCTCGGACTGAAACCGCGAGGTATCCCCGATGGCACGTGGATTCGAGTGCCTACCAGAATCAATGGAATAAGAGACATCAAATCGGTTCTTGACCAAAGGGAGACCACGCGGAGCGCTTATGCATCAATGGGCGAATTCGGGTACAAATCGTCACGTGAGCTAATTGCTGAGAAAATCCCCCTCTTTGGTTTCCTCATAGGAGCGACAATCGGAGATGCTGGCAAGCACCGCAAAGGTGAGTCCCGATTTCAGAGTAAATCACTTTCGTTGGTGCTTTCGAAGAAGAAACCCAATAGTTATCGTTTCGGCCAGTTTGCGATGCACTGTGCGCGGGCCGCATTGGGGCTAGAAATGCACAGGATCTCTGATGCGCCAGTATCCGGATTCAGATATTCGGACTCTGAATGCTTTCGGTGGATATCCCCTGCCTCGCCGCTAGTTGGATGGCTCTTTCACGACTGCCTTGGACTGAACGGAGAAGAGCTGACGACATACCACCCTCTGCGAATGGAATGGCTCGTCTCTACCCCTCCACCTTTCAAGATGGGTGTACTCCAAGGAGTCGCAGAATCTGACGGATGGGTAGACTCGGGTGATGACAAGGTATGTTTCGTGAGCTCTCCCAATACCGCACTCTTTTCATCGGTTCTTTCCAGCCTTGGTCTAAAACACAGGGTCGATCGTCACGAAAGCGTGGAAGTAATCCGAGTTCCATCAGAAGAAGCGTACAGGGGCCCCATTTTCAACCCAAGAATAAGAAGCACCTACTTCGAACAGCTTGAAATCATGAGCCATGCCAGGAGGCTTCCAAAAAGCGCGCGTCTGCCAGATGATGTCGTACAATCCATACGCGAACTAGGCGCGGGAATTCGGACCTTGAGCACAATCTGCCTCGAACTTGCTAGGATTCGAGGGATCAAGGTGAGCAGCCAGACTGTCAGGAAGTACCTCTGCTAACTTTCCTTTTCCTCTGTTTCGGCCCTTTGGCAGGGGTTTGCCGTCGTGAAGAACTCTAACCCCTTCTGCAATACGGTGTCGAAATAGAGAAGATGGAGTAGTGAAGAAGTTAAATCGTCTATGTACCGGTAATTGGTTGTATAGGCAGAGGCTCCCCGTGCTCCCCAGCTGCACAACCACACCCCTGCACATGCCCCCCGCGTCTTAGTGTTCCTCTGTACAATCCGTCCTCCAGCTTTTTGCCTGTCTTTGCCTCCCATTGCTCGATGGGCATTCCGTACTTCTGCTGTATCCTGTCTCTATACCATTCCGGGAGAACATTGAACGAGCAAAATGGTATGATCCTCAGGTCGGGCGTGAGGTAGTGGATGTCGCAGCGCTGCAGCCTCTCCTCATCCTGATTGTACTTGTCCTGGAAGTGCATCATTCCGAGGAACATGCTCTTCAGGTGGAACTGTCCAATGGAGGAGTAGTCGTGCTTGACAAGGGCGTCAGTCAGGAGCTTCGCGAAGCTGAGGCTCTTGGGCTGCTTCTCCTTGTTCACGAAAGAAGATATCCTCGTCAGGACCTTGGCCGCCACGATGTAGCGGTTGGTGCCTGAATAGATCTCCTCGCTCTTCTCGTCGAGGTACTCGATCATGCCCGCGATGTCGACGAACTCTGGCAGAGGTACGAGCCGGTTCCTGTCCGAGTCGTTGAACACGTAGGTCCCCGCTCCGCAGGCGAAGTGTATCGAGAGCTCGTACTGCTCCTTCTTTGTGAAGGCCTCGATGAAGCCCGTCACGGGGGAGCAGGAGGGGACTGGGAACCATCCCTCCTTCGTGATCATGCCGTTGGTCTGTTCCTCGATCCTCTCGATGCAGTCTGGAATCGTAATCCTGTACTTCGCCCTCTCCGTCTTCGTCAGCCTCCCGGTGAGCGAGACGGGCTGGAAGTTGACCGCGTGGACGGTGTCGATGTTCTTCCATCCGAATCTTATGATGTCTCCGAGCTCGTGGTCGTTGATCGACTTTATGACGGTCGGGACGAGGACCACTCCGACCCCCACCTTGCGGCAGGCGTCGATGGCGTAGGGAGCCTCCCAGTGGTTCTTCGGGTTGGTCTTCGGCGTGACGCCGTCGAAGCTCATGTAGAGGTTCGAGACGCCCGCGTCCTTGAGGCGCTTCGCGAGCCCCGG
>OCOJ01053010.1_pt1 | contig 12396 bp, 17 predicted proteins | sample 1539251 | NCBI WGS metagenome assembly OCOJ01 (sample SAMN01911457, study PRJEB22624) | soil metagenome | biome: Soil | place: Malaysia | collected 2012-04-30 | depth RA_metagenome m
GAGAGCCGCCTCCCGCCGCCGGAATAGCTGATGTCGACTCCCGAGAAGGCCCCGCTCACCCAGCGGCTCCGGTACGGGATGCGGACGTACCGGGCCGGGATCTCGGTCTTCGTCCTCGCGGTCGGCGTTCTTCTCACGATCCTCGCGGCCGGAGCGTACACGCCGCTCCAGAACGTCCCGCCGTTCCCCTCGATCGACAACGTCACCCATCCGCCCGGGGGAACCGACTACAACCTTCTCTTCGTCATCGTCGGCCCGATCGTCGTCGTGGTCGGAATGTACATGGTCGGTTCGTACTTCCTCGCGCGCCGACGCTTCGAGCACCTGATGCTGACCAAGAGCAAGGCCGAGTTCTTGCGGAACATCCCCGAGATCGAGGACCTCCTCTGGGACCTGACCCCGCGGGACGAGCAGCGCTACGAGGACAAGCGGGCCGAACTGCGCGTCCGCCGGTAGACGGACGCGGGGCTCGCGCGGCCGGGTTAAGTACGGAGAGCTGGTCTCCGCGACGTGGCCGGGGTCAGCAGCGAGGTCCGGGGCTTCCGGTTCCGCAAGCTCGAGAAGCCCGAGGAGTTTCGGCAGCTCCTCGAGGTCCACCGGGCGGTCTGGGGGGACGAGGGGGTCCCGACGACGCTCCAGAGGGCGATCCAGGACAACGGAGGGCTCGTCCTCGGCGCGTTCGCCGACATCCACCTCGTCGGGTTCGCGCTCTCCTTTCTCGGCTGGGACGGGACCACGCTCTACCACTACTCCCACATCACCGCGGTCCGGCCGGAGTACCAGAACCACCGGGTCGGGTTCCGGCTGAAGACGTTCCAGCGGGAGGAGGTCCTCAAGCTCGGGCTCAGCGAACTCCGCTGGACGTTCGACCCCCTTCAGAGCCGCAACGCGTGGCTCAACGTCCGTCAGCTCGGAGGCCGGCCGGATCGGTACTACATCCACTACTACGGCCAGATGCCCGATACGATCAACCGCGGCCAGGAGACCGACCGTCTCCGGCTGCGCTGGGAGCTCTCGGCCCCCGCGGTCGAGGAGCGGCTCGGCGGGAAGACCCCGACGGCCGACGAGGACCTCGCTCGCTGGAACTCCTCAACTGCCATCGTAGAGACCGAGGTCGGAGAGAAAGGTCTCCGGACGCCGACCGCCGTGGCCGAGCCATCGGGAGGGCTGGCTCATCTCGAGATCCCGTTCGACCTCGCGGCCGTCCAGGAGCACGAGCCCGAGACCGTGCGGTCGTGGCGCCACGCGGTCCGGGACGCGTTCCGGGCCGCATTCGACCTCGGCTATCGGGTCGAGGACTTCGCGGTCATCACGAGCGGCCACGAGCGGCGGAGCTTCTATCTCCTCGGGCCGGCGCCTCGAGCCTCTCCCGAGGGCGCGGCGCCTCCTGCCGGAAGCCTATAAGCGGCGCGGACCGCATACTCACCGGCGGGGGAGGCGTCCATGGCGGGGCCGCCGACCAGCCGGGTTTCGTGGGTCCTTCTCGTCATCCTCGCGGTCGCGATCGCGGTCGGCGCGACGGCGAGCATCCTCGTCGCCCCGAGCACCTACTCCCCGCCGGGAAGTTCCTCCGGACCGGTCCAGGAGGTGTCGCTCCCCTCCTGGGTGTTCGCGGCATTGGTCCTCGGGACGATGATCGTCGTCCTGATCGTGTGGATCATCATCCGCCTGGACTCCCGGGGGCAACGGGGGATCGCGAGCAGCACCTTCGTCTACATGCTCGGCGCGATCGGCGTGATTTCGCTCCTCCTGATCNNNNTCTCCTCGGACTCGGCGGCGGGGGGAACGTCGGGAACGACACCGGGAACGTGACGCCACCGCCTCCGACTACGCCTCCGCCTCCCCCGGGGAGCCCCCTCCCGAGCGGTGCCGGCAGCGTCTTCGTCGCTCCGTCGCTGCCCGCTTGGCTTCCGTTCCTGCTCCTCGTGATCGTCGTGGTCGTGGCCGTGGCGGTCGGAGTACCCCAGACCCGGCGGTACCTCGCCGAGCGACGGGCCGAGATCGAGGCCCATCGTCGTGCCAAAGGGGCCCCGCGGGCGGACCCCGAGGTCCGCGCCGCCCTTTCGCGCGCCTCCTTGGAGCTCGATCTCGGGCAGGACCCGAGGACGGTCATCCTGGCCCTTTACTCGGAGATGCTCGAGCATCTCCGCCCGATGGTCGGCAGCGTGGAGTCGGCGACTCCGGAGGAGATCCGGACCGAGTACCTGGAGCACTTCGGGGTGCGCCCGGCCGCTGCCCGGACGCTCACCCGGCTGTTCGAGGAGGCGCGATACTCGCTGCATCCGATGGGCTCCCGGGACCGGGACCGGGCCCAGGACGCGGTCCGGGCCACGATCGAGGACCTCGACCGTCGGGCGTCTCCCTCATGAAGGGCCTCGCGTGGGGCTTCCTCGTCGCGGTCGCGATCCTGTTCAGCATCATCGCCATTCTCGCGAACTCGGACCTCTCGGTCGCGATCCCGTGCGCGGCCATCGCGGTCGGGGCCGCGGCGTTCCTCCTGGTCGACATCGGCGGGCGGACCCGGTGGCCGGCCCTCGGAATCCCCCCCTCCTCGATCGGCGACCCCGCGGGGGTACGCTCCGCCCTCCGGGCCGGCGCCCGGGGCCGGTTCGCGCTCGTCCTCCTGCTGGACGCCCTCGACCGACGGACCGAGAACCCGAACGTGCACCCGCTCTCCCAGGAGGAGGTCGACCACCTGGAGGCGATGTCTCCCGACGCGTTCCGGGAGTACCTGGCCGGACGCCTCCAGGAGATTGAGCAGCGAACGTGAGGGCGAGTTCGAAGCACCCCCTCCGGTGGGGGCCGGTCGCGCCGCTCCTCGTGCTCAGCTCGGTCGCGTTGATGCTCTGGGCGGTCGTGACCCGGAACCCGGTCCCGCTCTTTCTCGCGCTCCCGCTGCTGCTCGCTCCCATCGCCTCGGGGGTCGAGGCTCCCCGGCGACCGCCGAGCGTGGTGATCGAAGAGACGGTCGGGGGCGGCGGCGCCGAGGTCCAGCTCCGCGGAGTGGTCCGACCGGAGACCGGGATCGACGGCCGGGACCTTCGGGTGCAAGTGGACCGACCGTCGGGCCTGGTCGGAGCAACCCCGCCGATGTTCACGTGGACCCCGACGGAGGTCCGGTTCGCCGTGGACTGGCGGGCGCCCGAACCCACGATCGTCGATATCCGCGTTCCCGCGGTCGTCTGGCAGGACCCGCTCGGGGTCGTCGAGCGGGAGGCGACCTCGACCGCCGAGCCGATCGTCGTGACCCGCTACCCCCCCGAGCTCCTGCGGATCGGCACCGTCCGGCTCGAGCGCACGACCGCGCTCCCCGGGGAGACCCGTTCCCACCGCGTCGGGGAGAGCGGGGAGTTCCATGGGATCCGGGCCGCTCGGCCGGACGACCCTCCCCGACGGATCAACTGGAGGGCGAGCGCGCGCGCCGGCCGACCGCTCGCGAACGAGTACGAGCTCGAGAAGACGGGAGACATCCTGATCCTCCTCGACGCCCGTCCCACTCCACTCGGACCCGAAGTGGACGAGCATCTCTTCTCGATCGCCCGAGCGGCGGCGATCGGCCTCAGCGAATCGTTCCTCGCGGTGAAGGCGCGGGTCGGACTCGGCGTCTTCGGGGAGTTCCTGGACGCGGTCCCCCTCTCGACCGGACGAACGCAGAGGGTCCGGATCGAGGACGCCGTGCGGAAGGCCCGTCTCGCGTCGGTCTCGGCGCCCCCGGAGCGATGCGCGGTCGCGGTCCGCCGACACTTCCTACCAGGCATCACGACGATCATCCTGTCCTCGCTGGTCGATGAGACGTGGTCCGACCTCACGCCGTACCTTCGCCGTCGCGGCTATCCGGTGGTGGTCGTGAGTCCCTCCCCCCTCCCGCTCCTCGCCGCGAGATCGCAGCTCTCGCCGGAGGACGAACAGCTCGCGGGGCGGCTTCTGCACCTCATCCGAAGGGCGAGGATCGCTCGCGCCTGGGAGGACGCTCCGGCGATCGACTGGGAGACGTTCTGGTCCCTCGGGAACTTCGTGGACTTCCTACGCCGACCGAGGACGCGGAGGGCCGGATGAACGCGGTCCCCCGGGGAGGCACCCGAAAGCCGGTGCGCCCGTTCTCGCTGGCCCTCCTGCTCCTCACGGTCACGGGCCTCGGATACCTGTCCGGCTTCCCGGGGGGCGCCGGCGTCGTCGTCGCTCCGGCTGCCGCGCTCGTCTCGATGCTCTTCCGCTCCGGACCGTGGGACGAGCTCGCCCCCTACGCCCCCGTGCCGGTCTTGCTCGCCCTTCTTCTCGAGGCCGCGTTCGCCCCGGTCGATTTCGGCACCGAGTTCTTCGCCGGGCTCGCCGGGGTCGCGTTCCTCGTCTGGCTCGCGGATGACCCGGCCCGACCTGCGGGAGGGCCGCTCCGGGCGTTCCCGACGATCGCGATCCCGTCGCTCGCGCTCGGGGTCGCCTGGTCGAGCGCTCTCTTCCTGCCGGCCGGCGCCCTTCCGATCGGCGTGGCCGGCGCGCTCCTCGTGTTCGCGATCGCGGCCGTGGCGATCCTCGTCGGGCGCCCGGCCCTGTTCGACCGGGAGGAGGCGTGAACCTGATAGGGCCGGTTGTCGTTCCCTGTACGGCGCGGCACCGCTGCGCCCGGGTACCGACGAAGGGTCCCTCTCGACTCAACGCGGACGGGTCGTCCGCCGAGGATGACGTGAGGACAACCCCGGTGTCCGATACCCCCAGCCGGGGTCAGACCCCGGAGAGGGCGTGCGCCTACCGTGAGGGAGGTCGTTACGGCTGGGGAACAGTCCCCGGGGGCTGTTCCGGCGGGCGCCCGGCCTCCCGGGAGTTCTCCATATACCCCACCGAACGTCCCGCGGCGGAGGTCGGATGAAGCCGGACGAGGTGCAGACGCTCGCCGGCCAGATCCGCGACGCCGTCCACGTCGCGGTCGTCGGTCGGGACGTCGCGGTCGAGCAGGTCCTCACCGCGCTCGTCGCGGACGGCCACATCCTCCTCGAGGACCTTCCCGGACTCGGGAAGACGCTCCTCGCGAAGTCGTTCGCCTCCGCCCTCGGGCTCGAGTTCCAGAGGGTGCAGTTCACCGCCGACCTCCTTCCCCACGACATCACGGGCGGGGAGATGCTGAACGCCACGCAGGGCGGGTTCGAGTTCCGTCGGGGCCCGATCTTCACGAACATCCTCCTCGCGGACGAGATCAACCGGGCGCCGCCGAAGGTCCAGTCGGCCCTCCTCGAAGCGATGCAGGAGTACCAGGTGACGAGCGAGCGGTCGACCTACCCTCTCCTGCGTCCGTTCCTCGTCCTCGCGACCGAGAACCCGCTCGAGCTCGAGGGGACCTACCCGCTTCCCGAGGCGCAGGTCGACCGCTTCCTCCTGCGCCTCAAGATCGGGTATCCGACGCCCGAGGAGGAGCGGATGATCCTCGACCGTCGTCGGTCTCGCAAGGTGGAGAACGCGGTCGTCCCGAAGGTGGTCGACGCGCCGACCTTCCTCGAGGTGCAGCACGCCGTCGAGGAGATCGCCCTCGACCCGACGCTCACCGACTACATCGTCGCCCTCGTCCGGGCGACCCGGGGGGACGTCCGGGCCGAGGTCGGGTCGTCGCCGCGAGGGTCGCTCGCGCTCCAGAAGCTCTCGCGCGCCCGAGCGCTCATCGAAGGACGGGACTTCGTCGTGCCGGACGACATCAAGGGGTTCGCCCTCCCGGCGCTCGCCCACCGCATCCTCGTCAAGCCCGAACCGTGGATCCGGGGCGTTCGTGGCGCGGACGTCGTGCGCGCCGCGCTCGACGCTACGCCGGTCCCGAAGACGCGGTAGTCTCGGGGAGAACGCAAAGGGTTTTCAACGCGGTCCGGGTCGCCGGGGCGATGTCCACCGACCGAGTGGTCGTCGTCGCGGACCCGATCGACCGGGAGGCGCTCGTCCGGCTCGGTCAGGGTCCGTGCCGCGTGGTGGACGCGAGCGGGGACCCGAAGTCCCTTCCCCAGCATCTCGCGGACGCCTGGGGTCTCATCGTTCGCAGCCGGACGAAGGTGACGAAGGAGCTTCTCGCGAGCGCTCCGCGCCTCGAGATCGTCGCTCGCGCGGGCGTCGGGGTCGACAACGTCGACCTGAACGCGACCGCCGCCCGCGGGATCCGGGTCGTCAACGCGCCGGCGGCCGCGACCGAGAGCGTGGCGGAGCTCGCCCTGACGTTCTACCTCCTGCTCGTTCGAGGGCTCTCGTCATCGATCGCGTCGACCCGCTCGGGGAAGTGGGAACGGGGGACCCACGGCCACGAGCTCGCGGGGAAGACGGTCGGTTTCGTCGGCTACGGGCGGATCGCCCGCGAGGTCGCGAAGCTCGTGGAGCCGTTCCACGCGACCACCCTCGCGTTCGACCCGTTCGTCCCTGCCTCCGGCGACCGGACGACGATGGTCCCGTTCTTCGACCTCCTCCAGCGGTCCGACATCGTGAGCGTCCACGCCGCCTCCACCGAGGAGAACCGCCACCTCCTGAACGCCCGGGCGTTCGAGATGATGAAGCCGGGCGCGTTCCTGGTCAATGTCGCACGCGGCGCCCTCGTGGACGAGGCCGCCCTCCTCGCCGCCCTCTCCTCGGGTCGCCTGGGCGGAGCCGCGCTCGACGTCTACGAGGTGGAACCCCCGATGAACCGAGAACTGCTCGCGCATCCCAACGTGATCCCGACCCCGCACATGGGCGCCTCGACCCACGAGGCCCAGGCGAGGGCGGGGACCGACACCGTCGACGAGGTCCTTCGGGCCCTGCGGGGGGAACCGCTCACGGCGCTCGTGCCGGTCCCCGGAGGGTCGCGATGACGTTCGACCCCGAGACCACGACCTTCCTCATCGCCGGCCCCGTCCGGATCCACCCGCGGGTCCTCCGCGCGATGTCGATGCCCTCCCTCAACCACCGCGGTGACTACTTCCACGGCATCGTGACCGAGATCCGGGAGCTCCTTCCCGTCCTGTTCGGCACGAAGGGCCACCAGGTCATCATCACCGGGAGCGGGACCGCCGGTCTCGAGGCGATGTACTCCTCGCTCGTCCCGAAGGACGGCCGGACCCTCGTCCTCACGAACGGCAACTTCGGTGACCGGACGAACTCGATCGTCCGTCGGTACGCGACGAACGTGACCACCCTCTCGGCGCCGTGGGGCCAGGCGGTCCCGTCCGTGGCGGTGAAGGCCGAGCTCGCGAAGGGCGACGTGAAGGCGGTCTGCCTCGTCCACAACGAGACGAGCGTGGGTCTTGCGAACGACCTCGCTCTGATCGCGCCCGCGGTCAAGGCGTCGGGGGCCCTCTTCCTCGTCGACGGGATCAGCGCGGTCGCCGGGATTCCTCTCCCGATCGAGGAGTGGGGCGTCGACGCGGTCGTGGCCGGGAGCCAGAAGGGCCTCGCCGCGCCCGCCGGTCTCGCGCTTGTCCACCTCTCCGACCGAGCGGTCGCCGCGCTCCATCCCGGGACGTTCTACCTCGACCTCGCTGCGCACCTCAAGTCGCTCGAGAAGAACGACACGCCCTGGACGCCGGCCGTCCCCCTCTTCCTCGCGCTCCGCGAAGCGCTCCTCCTCCTGAAGGAAGAGGGGCTCGACCACCGCCTCGAGAAGACGCACCGTCTCGCGGAGGCGTCCCGGGCGGCCGTCCGTGCGCTCGGGCTCGAGCTGTTCCCGGACCCGAGGTACGCCTCCGACACCGTGACCGCCGTGAAGAATCCCCCCGGGATGGGCGACCCCGAGTTCCGCAAGGTGCTCGAGCGTCAGTACAACATCCTGCTCCAGGGCGGGCAGGCCGCGCTCGCCGGCAAGATCTTCCGGATCGGCCACATGGGGATCGCCGACTGGCCGGACCTTCTCGTCACGTTCGCCGCGATCGAACGGATCCTCTCAAGGGCCGGGAAGCTCCCCGCCCCCGGGCAGGCGCTCCGAGAGGTCGTCGACCGGATGCCCTGAGCGCGGGCCGGTCCCGTCCCCGGCCCCCGGCTAGATATCGACGATCACTCGCGCCCGGCCGCTCGCCGGGTCGAAGACGAGGTCGTGGAAGGTCACGGCCTTCACCTCGGTCCGGGAGCTGTGGCGGGCAGGGTCGAACCGCTCGCCCGAGACGCTCGCGACGAGAGCCGTGGGAGGATCCCCGATCGGGCGGACCCGGATCTCGCGCGCGAGGAACCCGTCGGTCTGCTCGAGGAGCAGAAGTTCGGTAAGGAAGCTGACCACGAGCTCGGTCGGGTCGGCGCCGGAGGCGCTCACCGCCCTCTCCTCCTTCGGCCGGACCTTTCGCAGGTCGGTCATCAGGGCGAAGAGCCCGAGACCGAGGGCTTCCAGAAGCTCGGCCGAGTTCCCACCGGTGGCCCAGACCCCGACATCGGCGGTGGTCGGGAAGCTCCCCCACCTCCGGGCGCGGGAGGCGCGGACTCGGTGTGCGCTCGTGGGGAGTCGGACGTCCATAGGGACTTTAAGAGCCCGGTCGCTGGGGCCTTCTCCGACGATGAAGGCGACCCTCGTCATCCCGACGCTGAACGAGTCGGCGTCGATCGCCCACGTCCTCCGGCTGTTCTGGACGGCCGAGTTCGAGGCGAACACCACGATCTTCCAGGGGAACCCGCTCGACTGGGAGGTGCTCGTCGTGGACGGGGCGTCCGAGGACGGCACCGCCGCGATCGCCGAAGCGGAGGGCGCGCGGGTGCTCATCGAGCGGCGACCCGGCTACGGCCGAGCGTACAAGACGGGCTTTGCCGCCGCGCGCGGGGAGGTCATCGCGACCGCGGACGGAGACGCGACCTACCCGGTGGAGACGATCCCCGGCCTCGTGAAGAAGCTCCTCGATGAGCACCTCGACTTCCTCACGGGCGACCGGTTCGCGTACCTCGACCGAAAGGCGATGACGACCGAGCATCGGGTCGGGAACCAGGTCCTGAACCTGTTCCTGGGGGTCGCGTATCACCGGTACGTGAAGGACCTTCCGGGCGGGCTCCAGGACAGCCAGAGCGGGTTCTGGGTCTTCCCGCGGGAGATCCTCGGAAAGCTCCATCTCACGTCCGACGGGATGGCGTTCAGCGAGGAGCTCAAGATCGAGGCGATCGTCCACGGTCTCAAGTTCCTCGAGGTTCCCATCCAGTACCGGGAACGGTGGGGCCCCCCGAAGCTGTCGAGCTGGCGCGACGGCACTCGGAACCTTCTGTTCCTCGCGAAGAAGCGGTTCGAGCTCGCGCGAGAGGACCGGGGGTTGGCGGTGGTCTCGCTCCCGAACGGCGAAAAGCAGCGGGCTGCGCCGTAGCTACGCGCCGGACGCGGGGGGGGGGCTCCCTCCCCGGGTGCACCGACCTAGAGGGAATGAAAGAGGAACGAGACTTCCTGGGTGAGTTCGTGAAGGTCGCTCACCGTGGCTCGCGCCGCCGGCGTATCGACCGCGTCGAGCTGCTCGAGCAGTTCGAGACAGTGCGCTCGCGCGCATCGCGCCGAACAGAATCGCTGGTCGTGAAGCAGGGCCCAGGCGAGCACGCGGCGGGTGGAAATGGAATAGACCTCGCCGCCCGCGGCCACGCGAGTTCCGCACCGACACCGGATCGGCCGGTCGGTCGTCACCCGCACGAGCGGCGGTTCGAACGGCCGGGGAAAGGCCCCCGAGCTCTCTTCCTTCGTTGCATCGAGCTCGGAGGCTTCGTCGCGCGATGGGTCCCGGTCCGAATCGCCCGTCATCGACGCGGGACGCGGGCCGATGGCTCGCCCCGCGGCCGACGAAAACACCCAATGGACGGACACCCGGTTAAATCTTCTGTCGCGCGTTTCGAGAACCGGGGCGCGCTCGTCGCGGGCCGACGACGGAAATCGTCGGAGTCGACGACTACTGCGTCTTGCCCGACCGCTCCCGGGACTTCACGCGGAGGCCATGGTAGCCGCACCGGCGGCACTGGACCGCCTTCGGCGGGTTCCGGGCCGAGCAGTTCATGCAGATCTTCTTGTTGAGCAGGCGCTCGACCGCTTCCGGGAACGGCATGGGGAGGCCGCTCACGCGAGCCCGGATATAAAGCGTCCGCCCTCGATACTCCCGAAGAGGCTTTCCGCCCGGGTCGCGATTTCGCGCTCGTGGTGACCGCCGAGGAGGGGGCGCAGGCCGTTCGACTCGCCCGTCGCGCGCTCGAGAATGCTCTCGGGCCCAACCCCGGCCCCGAGCCGGCGACGAGCGAGGACGGAGGCCCCCTCCCGAAGGTCTTCGAGGACCAACAGGGAGCGTTCGTGACGCTCAAACGGTACCCCGACGGAGCGCTCCGAGGATGCATCGGCTACCCGATGCCCGTCCTCCCGCTCCGCTCGGCGATCGTCGGGGCGGCGGTCTCCGCGGCGCTCGAGGACTACCGGTTCCGGCCCGTCCGCGCGGCCGAGCTCCCCCGGATCACCCTCGAGGTCTCCGTGCTGACGGTCCCCGTCCCGGTCCGCTTCTCGACTCCGGAGGAAGCGGTGCGTTCGGTGAAGGTGGGGCGGGACGGTCTGATCGTGGACGGGTTCGGCTCGAGCGGCCTCCTGCTTCCCCAGGTCGCGCCCGAGGAGGGCTGGTCGGCCCGAGAGCTCCTCGAGGGGACGTGCGAGAAGGCCGGTCTTCCTCCCGACGCGTGGAAGGACCCCCGGGTCCACGTCCGCCGGTTCGAGGCCGAGATCTTCCACGAGCTCTCCCCGAACGGGGAGGTCGTCCCGAACGACCCGCTCGCGCCTACGGACGGCGCGCGACGCGCGCGGAGAACGTGAGGCCATCGAGGTCCCACGCGCGGACGTCGGGGCCCTCCAGGAGCGGGCTCTCGGTGAGCTCGAGCGGCTCGGCGAGCAGCTCCTTCGCGAGCGCGTCCCGTCGCGCATCGAGCGCGCGGTAGACCGCGCCGGTCGCCGAGACCGTCACCTCGACCTTCTCCGTGTAGCGGAGCCCGAGCTCCTTCCGCGTCTGCTGCAGCCGCCGGGCGACCTCGCGGGCAAGTCCCTCCTCCGCGAGCTCGGGGGTCGGTGCCCTCGGGAGAGCGGCGAGCGGCGTGCCCTCCGCCTCCCGAACGACCCACGCGGAGTCCGAGAAGCTCGCGCGCTCGCTCGCGTCGACCCGTCGCACCTTCTTCACGTTGAGCTCCTCCGCGAGAAGGTCGACCCCTTCCGAGCCGAGACCGGCGAGCGCCTGCCAGGGGTCCCCGAACAGGACGAGCTCGGCGAGGGGGATCCGGGACTTCACGCCGGCCCGGTGCCGGAGCTCGCGTCCGACCTCGACGAGCGCCCGCAGCTCGTCCATCGCCATCTCGAGCTCCTCGTCGCGCTCGGCGAGGAATCCGGGCCACTCGGTCCGGTGGACGGAGGCGTCGCGCTCGCGGTAGCCGTGACCGCCGACCTCCTGGTGCAGCCACTCGGCGGTGTACGGCAGCAACGGCGCGATCGTGCGGGCGAGGCCGTGAAAGACGTACGACAGGGTCGCGTGCGCCGCCCGTCGGTCGGGGGATTCGGCGTCGGCCCAGAACCGGGGACGTGACCGACGCAGGTACCAGGTCGATAGGTCGTCGACGAACTCCGCGACCTCCTTGGCGGCCGAGCCGAGGTCGTACTCGGCGAGCGAGCGGTCGACCTCGGCGCGCGTTCCCTCGAGCCGCGAGAGGAGCCACCGGTCGAGAAGCCCGGGCGGGTTCGGGAGGTCCTCGACCGGACCGAGCCCGTCCGCGCGCGCGTTGCCGAGGTGGAAGGAGGCGACGTTCGCGAGGGTGCCGAGCGTCCGAGCGCTCGTCTTCCGGATCGTGGTGTCCCCGATCCGGATCGGCTCGGTGAAGTCGGAGGAGAGGAACGTCCAGCGGACGGCGTCCGCTCCGAACCGCTCGAGCATCGACAAGGGCTCGAGCGCGTTCCCCTTCGACTTCGACATCTTCCGGCCTCCCTCGTCGAGGACGAGCCCGTTCGTGAGGCAGACCTTGTAGGCGGGCCGGTCGAAGAGCAGGGTCGCGATCACGAGGAGCGAGTAGAACCATCCCCGTGTCTGGTCGAGGCCCTCGGCGATGTAGTCGAGAGGTTCGGCGGGGTCGAACGGGCCGGGCTCGAACGGGTAGTGGAACTGCGCGAACGGGGCCGAGCCGCTGTCGTACCACGCATCGATCGTGTACGGCTCCCGGCGCGCGGGGCCGCCGCACGTCGGACAGGGGACGAGCAGTCGGTCGACGGTCACTCGATGGGGGTCGAACGGGGTCGGGAGCGGGCTCCCGACCATCTTCTCGAGCTCGGCGAAGCTTCCCACGCACGTCGCGTGGCCGGTCGAGCAGACCCAGATCGGGAGCGGGGTCCCCCAGTAGCGGCTGCGCGAGAGCGCCCAGTCCTTCGCCTCGGTGAGGAAGTTTCCGAACCGGCCGTCGCGCAGATGCGCGGGGATCCACCGGACGGTCGAGTTGTAC
>OCOJ01040964.1_pt3 | contig 12386 bp, 11 predicted proteins | sample 1539251 | NCBI WGS metagenome assembly OCOJ01 (sample SAMN01911457, study PRJEB22624) | soil metagenome | biome: Soil | place: Malaysia | collected 2012-04-30 | depth RA_metagenome m
CGGTCTCGCGCACATACTGCGCCAGCCGCTGCCGCAGCGCTTCTCGTCCTCGCGTCAGGCGCGACTTCACTGTTCCCAGCGAAACTTCCAGCACCTCCGCGATCTGTTCATACGACATCTCTTCCAGATCTCGCAGCACCAGCGTCGTCCGAAACGGCTCCGGCACCTTCCTCAACTCTTCTTCCACTCGCCGCTGCACTTCCCGGTGCGCCACGTTCTCAAACGGAGACTCGCCGCGATCCATCAGCGCCACCTGCATCGCGCCTTCCCCAATCAGACCGCTCTCGCCGTCTCCCGGTTCAATCGACGTCTCCCGCGCCTTGTGACGAAACCACCACCGCCTCCGATTCGCGGCCTCGTGCAGCGCAATACGATAGATCCACGTCTTCAAACTCGACTCGCCGTGAAAGTGTTTCATCCCGCGAAACACTTTCAGGAAAACTTCCTGCGTCGTGTCCGCCGCGTCCGCCGGATCAGTCACGATCCGGTACACCAGCCCATACACGGGTTGCTGAAATTCGCCGATCAGCCAAGCGTAGGCCGCTTCCGAACCGGCCTTCAGCTCCGCGACAATCGTCGCTTCCTGCGATCGGGCTCCGATGGCACTTGCCAGGTCACTCAAGGTGGTTGCTCCCGCCATTACGGCGTTTCTTGATTATAGGATTTTCCACCCCATCTCGTCCGGGAAATTCATCTTCCCGTCCAGTCCGGGCTGACAGCCTACGGAGCCGGGACCTCAACTTCATAGACTCCGCCGGCGGCGCCAGAGTTCCCGCCTGTAAATGGTTCATTTCCAATTAGATAGTTGAATAGCTTGGAACGGAGCGAACCCCATGCCCAGCCGGCATAGGGAAGTCAAGGCCAGAAACGTAATCGGGTCAGGTTACCAGGGTCAGGAGTCAGTGATCAGAGGTCATGGATCAGGGCTCAGGAAACGATTCTGGGTGGCGCAGCGCTTCGGCGCTGCGATATCGCATGCCATAGTTCGCGGGCTTCAGCCCCTGAGGACTGTTCACTGACCCCTGACTTCTGACCACTGTCTTACTTCACTTCCCCGCCGCTGCAGCGCGGCCGGGCATCTGCTGGATGATCTCCTTCAGCGCAGAAAGCAATACCCCCGCGCCTTTGTCCAGCCCTAATTCCGATTTCTCCAGAAATGCCAGCGCTCCGTCCGCCTGCAGCCTTTCCGCGTTCTTGTGCGACAGCCCGGTGAGAGCGACCACTGCAATTCCCGCCGTCGCCGGATCTTTCTTCAGCGCCCGCAGCACATCCAGCCCCGCCATCTTCGGCAGCAGCATATCCAGCAGCATCAAGTCGGGCCGTATCTTCCGCGCCAGCTCCAGCGCCTGCTCGCCATCGCTGGCCGTGGTCACGCTATAGCCCGCATGCGTCAGCGCCCGCTCCGTCGCCAGGCGCAGAAACTTGCTGTCTTCCACCAAGAGAATCTTCATGACGTTTTCCATTTCGCCCTGCCTTGCCAGCGATCGCGAACGGGCCGCTCCCTGCCTCTGCGCAGCCCAGTCCGAGCCTTCCCGCAACGGCAGCGTTCCCCTGTTCCATCGGCAGAATCCGCGGAAACAAGAGAAGTCTGCCAGGAAGGAGTTACCTGAAGCACCCACAAGATGAGAATTTTCTTAGGAGACTGGAACCCGGGAGGTGCTCATGTGGGGACAGCCGCCCAAGCCTAGCCTCGGTAATGTCTGTGTGGGAACAGCCGCCCTCGCCTGCCCTGAGCGGAGTCGAAGGGGCTGTCCGGCGGTGCGAAGCTCCGCAGCGAAAGGAACGCAGCAACCCGCCTCGGTGCCCCGAGGTGTATACTGCGTGGCTCATGGGCACCTAACTCCAACCCTGGGAGGCCGCACCCATGAGCGTGACATTCCGCTCCACCATCAAATGGCCCAACAATGATCTTCTGCTGCCGGCGGAGCTTTACAACGTCACCGTCCCTCCCGGCCTGAGCTCCATTTATGTCCGCGTCCCCAATTCCGTCGACATGAATAAAATGATGCAGTTGGCGAGAGACCCCGGGTCCTCCCTCTCCGGCAACCTCACCATGACCGAGGGGCTCGTCACCGCCGATCTGAAGGTTCGCTTCCCCAATCCTGCCGCGCAGTGGCGCAAGAGTTCGCCGCCCAGCATACGGGATTCCAGCCACGGTCCCATCCAGTTTCAGTTCACGGGCGGCGACGTTTTCCTCGACCTGACCCTGGGCATCTACCTGCTCGACACCGCCGACGTTGACCCCAACGACGACCTCTCGGTGCAGATCTTCGCTTGCATCTACGAGCACGAACTCCTGCACGTGCTCGACGATGTCGACCTGATCAACAACTGGCTTCCGCCCCGCCTGAACCCCGAGCCCACACTGGCGCGCTACCTGGTGCGCGGCGATACCTATCTCTACGGCACGCCCAGCATGGGCGCTTCTCAAATTGAGCAGGAATTTCGGACCTTCATTACCAACACCATTCAGGTCGCGATCTTCAACCTGTGGGCGACGAAAAGGAATCGCCGGAAACAGTTGCGCGATTCGCCCGCGAATTATCAGATCGTATCGGACAAAGTCAACGACTTGCGCGCACGGCAAATCAACCGGCCCCATCGCTAGGTCGCCGAGCGGCCCGCACTGCTACGATTCATTTCCAGTGACCCTAGACTATCTCTCGGGTTCCGGTAGAGCATAGCGTGAACCGGGAAGGGAACGACTTCAGTCGTGCCGCAAAGGGCGGGCGCAGAAAATGCGGCTTCGGCCGTTGCGCGCGGACGCTCTATACCATCGGAAGAAACACCCTTAACTCACGCCTCCGCAGCTTGCCGAAGGGGGCTGTCCCGCGCGGAGCCAAGCTCGGCAGCCCCCGGCGGGGCCGAGGGGGTTTGGGTGGCGCAGCGCTTCAGCGCTGCGATACGATCCTGCTTTCCTTAGCGGCTTCAGCCGCCGAGGGTTGCTCTTCGTTCTGGCCCTCGAGCCAAGCTCCGCAGCCGTGGGAACACGCCCACCCTGTGATTCTGAGCGTGTGGGTATTCTCCCGAGAAGTTTGCTGTTTGGGATGGACCCAGCAAAAGAGAAAATCGGCAATCAGCAATCGCAAATCGTCAATTCAGGTTCCTACGCCCCCGCCGACAACTTATGATGGCTCTTGGCCTCGGCGATCCCGTACTGGCGGATCTTATACAACAGCGCCTTGTAGCTGATCTGCAGCAGCGCCGCGGCCTGCTTGCGGTTCCAGTTGGTTTGTTCCAGTGCCCGCGTGATGGCCTGCGCCTCCGCTTCATCTTTCGCGCTGCGCGCCAGCGATTTCAACCCGCCGGGCTCACTCTTCGCGCCTGTTTCTCCCCCCGAGCCGCCCGTGCCGTCGTTTTTGGGCTGCAGCTCGGCCACCGCCGCCTTCTCGTCGCCCAGAATCAGATAGCGTTTCAAAAAGTTATTCAGCTCGCGCAGATTGCCCGGCCAGGAATGCTCCTGGCAGGCCTGCAGCAGGGCCGGCGACAGCGGCAGCGGCGCACGCGCATACTGTTCCGCCATCCGCGCCATCGAGTGCTTCAGCAGAATGGGAATCTCTTCTTTTCGCTCCCGCAACGGCGGCAGATGCAGGGTGAACGCGTTCAAGCGATAGTAGAGATCTTCGCGCAACCTCTTCGAAGCCAGCGCCTCGGGAATGTTGATGTTGGTCGCCGCCAGAATGCGCACATCNCACTTTGATAATCGATCGGCTGCCCAGCCGCGAGAACTGCTGATCCTGCAAGACGTGCAGAAGTTTGGCCTGCAGCAGCGGCGGCATCTCGCCGATCTCGTCCAGCAAGATCGTGCCCCGGTTGCACAACTCGAACTTGCCTGGTTTGGCGTGGGTTGCTCCGGTGAACGCGCCCGGCTCGTAGCCGAACAGTTCGCTCTCCAGCAGATCCGCCGGCACCGCCGCGCAATTCACCTTCAAAAACGTGCGATGCGCCCGAGGCGAGAGCTTATGAATCAGCCGGGCCAGCACTTCCTTGCCAGTGCCGCTTTCGCCCAGCAGCAGCACCGGGATATCCACGTTCGCCACCAGCGCCGCCTGCGACCGGATCTTGCGCATCGCCGGGCTGGCGGCAATGAAGAACACGTCATCGGCGAGTTCTTCCACTTCCCCCGCGTACGTTTGTTTGCCCTGCCCCAGGCACAGATCGATCACCGAATCCAGTTCTGCCTTCTGAAACGGCTTAGTTAGATAGTCCTGCGCCCCCAACTTCATTGCCTGGACAACTTTCTTGGTATCGCTCACGCAGGAGAGCATTACCACTTTCACGCCCGGCTTCATCTGCCGCAACTGCTCGAGCGTCTGCAAGCCGTCGATTCCTGGCATCAGCACGTCCAGCAGCACCAGGTCAGGGTCCAGTCCCTTCTCCACGCGCTCCAGTGCCTCTTCCCCGCTCGCGGCCGTCTCAACTTTGTAGTCGTCGACTTCCAGCAGCGTGTGAATGTAGCGCAGCATGCCCGGTTCGTCGTCCACCAGCAGAATGTTGGCGGTTTCGCTCATCACTTTCCCTGGCTCTTTCCCTTGCTGGCAGCGGCGACCGGCTTGTACGGAATCAGAAACGAAAACTTGCAGCCCGATCCCGCTTCGCTCTCCACCCAGATCTTGCCGCCCCAGCCGTTCACTAGGCGGCGCGCAATGGCCAGACCCAGCCCCATCCCATCTTCACTCTCGTTGCCCGGCAGGCGAAAAAAATCGTCAAACACCTCTATATGGAATTCCGCCGGAATGCCCGGCCCAGTGTCCGACACGCTGATTTTCGCGGCGTTCGGCTGCGCCACATTCTGCTGCCGCCGCTCCGCTGGCGAAGGTTGGACCGCGGCTCGCCGCTCCCACATGTAGGGCTCCACGTGCAGCCATACCGTTCCCCCTTGCGGGGTGAACTTGAATGCGTTCTCCAGCAGGTTCGAGATCACCCGCTCCACCTTCGGCTGATCGAAGGGAAAAACCGGCAGCTTGTCGTTAGCCAGAAAATACAGTGCCAGCCCTTTGTCCTGGAATCGCGTCGACCACAAGCGGCACACTTCGGAAAGCACGTCGTTGATGTTTCCGGTCTCGAACTGCATGCGCAGCCCGCCGGTTTCGAGCGCGCTGTAGGTCAGGAAGTCCTGAATGAATTGCTCCAGTCGCTTTCCGTTCGACCGCATGTCGCGCAACACTTCGCGCTGCCGTTCCGTCAACGGACCCAGCTTTTCGTTCTGCAAAAGCTCAACGTAGCCATTCAGGATCGCCAGCGGCGTCTTCAGATCGTGCGCCGCCGAAGCGAGCGCGTTGGTAGTCTGCTGGAAACGTTCGCGGAGTTCGGAATACTCGCGTGGCAGGTGTTCCGGGCTGGGGAGATCGCCATCCGTCGACGTCGCAGGCGGAAACGTCGGCACCGGTTCCGTAACTTGCCGTGGAGCCTCGGACGGGTGTGCGTTCTTGTGCGCGCTAGCCATCGAAGGGAACCAACAAAAGGGCGCGACGGTGGGGAGGTACACCCTGCATTCAACTCGTCAGGAAGAATGCCGTAAGCAAATCGTATGTCAGCCCCCCCTTCGATGTCAACGAAAAATGCAACCGAATTACCCAAGTGTGGCAAAAGCTTTCACTTCCGGACCGCGCACGCTTCGTGATGCCGTTTCGTCAGAGGCGAATGCAAAACGAATCCAGCTCCGCCAAATGACCGGTCCACTGAGGGTTTCGGGGTCCGGTTGTCCGATTCTCTCCGGCGGTGATGGGGTTATCTGCCTTCCCCTTCCTGAATTTGGCCCCTAGGGTGCTCTAATCATGGGTTTTAAGGCCGCAGGAAGGGACTCCTACGTGAAAACCAGCAGGGTGGTGACAGAACGGCGCAAGTGGGCACGTCTGCCGCTCGCCATCCCCGTTTTCGTTCGCTGCCCCGACAGTGAGGGGAAGGAACTGTTGGAATTTGCAACAGCTCTGAACGTCAGCGCTGGAGGAATGCTCGTGGCCGTTCGCCGCGCTTTGCCTTCAGCGAAGCAGGTTCTGCTCGAAATCCCCNAAATCCCCAGCGCTCCGCTCGTCGCCCTGGCTGGGTTGCCAGACGCTTCGCACAACCTGCGCGCCCGCACCCTGCGCTCGACCGTCGCCGACGGCTATCATCTGTTGGGCCTCAAGTTTTCCCGTCCCCTGATCTCCGCGCCTCGTTCCCGCGACGGCACCCGGCGGCGGAAAGTTAATTCTGCCGTGTGAAAATCTTTTCCTCCTGATTTTGGTTACTCATTACCGCTGTTTTCGCCTCTTGATTACTCGGGCGTGCCGTGCTCAATCTTTCGTAAGTTGCTACCCCTCAACTACATAAGTTAGCCTCGGAGAACTCACAGACCATCCGGTCCAGTTTGGCGCTCGGGATGCACTCATAGCCAGTACCCACCCCCACACTCCGCTTGCGGAGAAGCATTCGACATGACAACCACAGGGAGCGTCAATTCACTGGTCCAGCCGTTGGGGGAGATGCCGCCCGAGAGCATCGTCTTTGGCCGCACTGAGGCCATGCGGGCCGTCCGTGACCGCCTGACCAAACTGGCCGGGGCCAACGTACCGGTGCTGATTCAAGGGGAGAGCGGGACAGGCAAAGACATTGTGGCGCGCATGATCCATGCCGCTTCGCCGTGGAAGGCGGGGCCGTGGGTCAAGGTGAACTGCCCGGCGATCCCGGGCACGTTGCTCGAGAGCGAACTATTCGGCTACGAGAAGGGCGCCTTCACCGGAGCCTACGGCACCAAGCCCGGCCGCGTAGAGATGGCGCACCGCGGTACGCTGTTTCTCGACGAGATTTCCGAGCTCGATCTGGGGCTGCAATCCAAATTGCTGCAACTGTTGCAGGACGGCCAGTTCTGCCGGATCGGCGCGCAGGAAGACAAGAAGGTGGAAGTACGCGTGGTATGCGCCACCAATCGCAAGCTGGAACAGGAAATTGAAAACGGAGCCTTCCGCTCCGACCTGTTTTATCGCATCAATGTGGTGAACCTGCACCTGCCGCCGTTGCGCGAACGCGCCGGAGACATTCCCGAGCTGATCGACTACTTCCTCGACTATCACAACCGCAAGTACAACTGCCGCGCCAAAGCGATCTCTGCGGAATTGCTGGCTACGCTGGCGAAGTATCACTGGCCGGGCAACATCCGCGAGCTGGAGAACCTGATCAAGCGCTACGTGATTCTGGGCAACGAGGAAGTCATCACCACAGACCTGGCGCCGCGCGAGCAGAGCTTCTTCAATGCTGAGATTCCGGTGGATGGGCAGATCTCGCTGAAAAAGCTGACCCGTCAGGCGGTGCGCGAGCTGGAGCGCAAGGTCATTCTGAAAGTGTTGCAGACGCATCACTGGAACCGCAAGCGTGCGGCAAAGGCGTTGAGCATCAGCTATCGCGCGCTGCTCTACAAGATTCGCGACGCCGGCCTGCCCTCGAACCGCGCCGCCAAGCACCCGCAAGCCGAGACGACGAACCAGGAAGTGGCGGCGGATTAGGTGCAAGTGTAATCAGAAAAAAGGCTTAGAAGCTAATAACCCCGCTGCGAGGCGGGGTTTCATTGGTCCCGGTTTACATAACCTCTGTACGCTCGTATGGGTGGTTAGTCTACTACAGGCGGCGGCCGTATAACCGGCGAACCTTGGTTTGCCGGTTCGTCACCAACGGAGTCTCCGTTTCTGATTATTCCTTCCTCTTCCCTCTGCGCTTTTTCGGCTGGGCGGTGAGGGGGGTGACGAGTTTTTCGTAGCGGGTGAACAAGTGCTCGACGCGTTGGCGGTCGCCGGGAAAAGGCTCGCGACTGTAGAGCTTGTCGACGGCGGCGTCGAGGGCGCGGTGCGCGTGCAGCAGCTCCGGCTTCATAATGTCGGAGTCGTAGAGGTCGGCCATGGTCGCGCCGGGGAATTTGGCGCGAGCGTCGAGAATGGCTTGGGCGAGGTCGCGGATGCGGGCGCGCTGCTTGTCGTCAACGTCGGGCCAGGGGAACGTGTTGTAAACGATGCCGATGGAATATTGGAAGTCGCTCTTTATCCTGCCGCCCACGTACCTCAGCCAGGCCATATGCATGCGCGAGGTGAGGATGGCGAACTGATAGAGGTCGGCGTCCGTGGTGAGGCGGAGTTTGTTGCTCGGAATGACCGGCGGCTCAAGCCAGCCGATCGGCAGGTACTCCCTGGTCTCCGAGCTGTTCTCGGGTATTGCTAGAAACGGTCTGGTCGGGATGACCGTGACGTGAAATTCCGTCGGCGTGTCGGCGAGGGCGCGCGCCGAGATTCCGGGGGGCTTTATTTCGCTGTCAGCCTTCTTTCGCGCTGGGCGCTCTCCGCGGCGGTATTCCCTTACGGCCCTAAGGCGCTCGATAACTTTGGGCATCGAGTGCAGCTCCGCGGGGCTCGCGTCTTGCAAGGCAAGTATCCAACGGCTCACGCCCTGAATGTACTCCGCCCCACCCAGAAATGGGCGCATGAATTTTGCGGCGCGCGGCTCTGACGCGAGGAACGCCCTCTTTTCCTCGTCATTAAAAATTAGCCATCCGCCGTCTATTGGTTTTGATCCGATTATGATCTTGGGCTGATCAGACAGTCGCTGAGGCGTTTCCTCGACCACCAGGTGCCGGTCTGCGACGCCGCTCGCGTCGAAAAGGTAGGGAGTGAGGGAATTGTGTCGGCTCTCCGTGGGGTCGCCTTTGATGTCGTCGTAGGTGAACAGACGTTTCAGCGGTGGTTCGTCGTCGCGGCGGCAGAGGCCGATGATGACCACATGGACGTGGGCTTTGCCGCGCGCGTCACTGCCCCAGGCGAAAGTGCGGTGAGCGAAGGAGATTTCGAGACCGCAGCGGCCGAAGAGAACGGGCCAGAGCTGGGCGACCTGCTCGCCTTGCGTAATGGAATTGGTGCCGACGAAGGCGATGCGGGGCGGCGCGGGCTGTCGAGCTTCGCTCGACCGGACAGCCGAGGCGGCTGTCCCCACATGGGCTGAGGAAATGTACTCACCCGCCTTGATATACCAGGCAGTGACGTAGTCGAGCGTGCCGCCGGAGCCGCCGAGACGAGCGATGCGGCGAACCTGCTCGCGTTGTTTCTCGGTTTGATACTTCGCTCCGCCGAATGGAGGATTGCCTAAGACGTAAGAGCACTGCTCCGGCGGAAGCACGCTGGCCCAGTCCGTTTCGAGGGCATCAACGGGGTGAATGTGGGGCGACTTGCGCAGGGGGATGCGGGCATAGAAGGTGCCGAACTCCGCCGACAGGGCATTGTTCATCATGTGGTCCATCATCCACAACGCGACCTCGGCGATACGGGCAGGAAATTCGCTGATCTCGATGCCGTAGAACTGATCTACGTCGACGCGGGAGAAGACGGCCGCCATCTTGAGCTGCTCATCACGCCGGAGCAGCTTGAGCACTTCGATCTCGAGCAGACGCAACTCTCGGTAAGAGATAACCAAGAAGTTCCCACAGCCGCAGGCGGGATCGAGAATGCGAATGGAGCCAAGCTTTTCGTGAAACGCCTCTGCTGCCTTGCGGCGACCGGTGTCGCGGCGCTGCTTGAGCTGCTCCAGTTCAGCCCGCAGGTCGTCGAGGAAGAGCGGTTGGATCACCTTGAGANATGTTTTTCTCGGTCGTGTAATGCGCGCCTTGTGCGCGGCGCTGTTTCGGTTCCATCACGGACTGAAAGAGCGAGCTGAAGATGGCGGGCGACACGGCTTCCCAGTTAAACCTGCAGGCTTCCAGCAGCAAGAAGCGCATGTTGATGTCAAAGATGGGGATGCGGAGGCGCTCGCGGAAGAGGTCACCGTTGACGTAGGGGAACTGCTTGAGGTCGTCATCGAGCGCCGGAGAACGCTCCGTCTCGACTGTGTCGAGCACGTCGAAGAGTTGGGGCGAGCCACGGACCCAGGTCGCTTCCATCTGGCGCCGTGCGGTCTTCCATGAGAGACCTGAAGGAGCCGCGCTCAAAAATCCCGGTGCTGTCGGCGAAGAGGCAGAGCAGCAGGCGGACCAGGAAGCGCTCAAGGTCGTGACCTTTATAGCCGGCTGCTTTTAGGGCGTCGTGCAGCGAGCCGAGAATCTCGGAAGCGGCGATGTTCGCCGGGCCCTGGTCGCGGAAGACGCGCTTTTCAACGCCGACGATGAAGGCGAAGCGCTCGACGTGGCGAGGCAGGTCCCGCAGAGGGAAGCGGATGTCGGTGCCTTCGTCAAGATCGTAGAGTTCGAACTGCTGGAAGTCACTGACCAAGAGGTAGCGCGGGAGTTCGTAGTCTTTGAGTTCGGGGAAGTAATCGAGGGCCTGCTCTTTGGCTTTCTTTAGGTCGCGTCCGGCACTTTTCTGCTCGACCAACAGCACGCCCTTCCAGAAGAGGTCGATGAAGCCGCGCTTGTTGCCAAGGCGCTTGACGGGTTCTTCGTAGCTGGCGACGCGGCGACGGCTGACCCCGAAGACTTCAAAGAATTCGTTGTAGAAGGTTTGGGTCTCGCCACGCTCGTAGTGCGCCTCTTTCCACTCGTCGGCAAACCTGGCGGCTCTTCCCCGAATCTCCTGCCAGCTTAGACGCATACACGGTCGTGTGTATCACTTCGGGGCGAGGAGTCCTAGTTTTTCGGGTGGTTCGAGTCAGCTCATTCCGGCGTGGTCGCTGCCGAGTGCAGCGCAGCACCGCCCGGCGCTTGTCACGAGGATGTCAGGGGAATGTGAACGGACCGATAAAACTTGCGGCGTGCGGAGGTGTTGCCGATAGTAAAAAATAAATGGGCGGAGTGTGTCCACAATCACTGCGTTTTGGAACCTCTTGTGTTCGCATTTCTCCGAACTTAGATCTTCGCCTCCCCGAAGATGCACTTCCCACCGCGGACGCAACACCCCTAGAGGCGCAACGCGCAAACTCCTTTTTCGCATCGAGCAATCAATCAGACGAAAGGAGAACACTATGAGCGAAGCCAACAAAGCAGTCATTCAACGCGTGATCGAGGATGGTGGGAACAAGCACGACATCGCTGTCCTCGCAGAGCTATATCGGGACTGTGTGTACCACTCGCCCGTAACCGGAGAACTTAAGGGCGAGGCCTACATACGGTTCATGACCTCTTTATTTGGCGCCTTCCCCGATCTGCGGATCACGGTGGAAGACCAGTTCGCCGAAGGCGACAAAGTGGTGACCCGGTGGAATTGCACCGCCACCCATCGGAAAGAATTCATGGGCATCGCTGCCACCGGCAAGCCAGTAAAACTCAGCGGGATGTGCATTGACCGCGTCGTCAACGGAAAGATTGTCGAGGAGTGGGAAGAGTGGGACGCGCTCGGCATGATGCGGCAGCTGGGCCTGGTGCCCGCCGTTCACTTCGAGGAAAGGGTCGCCGCGTAACGCCAGCAGGTGGTCCGTATGGGCCACCTGCGTCTTTGATGAGGGGGAGTTTTCCTTTCTTCCAATCGACCGCCTCATTTGCCGCCCGCTGCGAGCGGCCGTTGCCCGACCGCCACAGCGATCTGGTTTCATTGTGAATTGTTTTTTCAAAAGCGGCCGCTGACGGCATGCCCAATCTCTCGACCACAGCAATCTCTGACGCCAGAGTTCTGGCCGCATACATCATCTTTCTCGCCAGCGCCGCGGGACACCGTTAGGGAGTCCTCGACTTGCGCTCGCTTCCGCTCGCGGCGATGCTCAGAATGAGAGAGTGGTTGGAGTAGGTCTGCCACCCAGCACGGCGCGCTGCCGGCACTGATGCGGTGTGATGGAAGGCACTTATCTTCGGATTGCGCGATCGATTACACTTCCTTCTCGGCCGTGCAGGAGAGGACGCCATGAATCGCTCGCGCGTACTGTGTCTCGTTTCGATTTTCCTTGTGTCCTGCGCAGGATTGCGCGCTCAGCAGGCTGCTTCCGATCCCGTGTTGACGGCGATGCAGCAGGAGTTGGACCGTTCACTGCGAAATCTGAAGAACACTCCGACGCCGCCTTATTTTCTGTCGTATCAGCTCACCGACAACCGGGCAATCCAGATTGCAGCGTCCTTCGGCGCGCTGACGGGCAGCACCGACCAGAAGACCCGGTTGCTCGATCTTGATCTCCGCGTCGGCGACTACGCGCTGGATAACACGCATCCGATTCGCGAAGGCGTGAGCTTCGGCGACCTGAGCGAGCAGATGGAGCGGCAGAAGATTCCGCTCGAGGAAAATCCCGAGGCGCTGCGGGTAGCACTGTGGCGGGAGACCGAGCGCAAATATCGCCATGCCGTGCAGCGCCTGCAGCGGGTCAAGGCGAACGTGGAGGTGAAGGTAGCCGCCGAAGATCGTTCCGGTGACTTCTCGCATGAACAGGCCGAGACGGAATCGGAGCCGATTGCGCCTTTTTCCTTCGATACCTCGGCTTGGGAACAGAAGATGCGCAAGTTCACCGCGCCTTTTGCG
>OCOJ01033275.1_pt2 | contig 12372 bp, 11 predicted proteins | sample 1539251 | NCBI WGS metagenome assembly OCOJ01 (sample SAMN01911457, study PRJEB22624) | soil metagenome | biome: Soil | place: Malaysia | collected 2012-04-30 | depth RA_metagenome m
TTGCCGAAGATGCGGCCTTCGAGGACGACGACGGTATCGGCGGCGATGACGATGGCCGGGCCGACGGCGCGGGCGGCGACCAGCTCGGCCTTGGCTTCGGCAAGACGCTGGACGTGGTCGTTGATGGATTCGCCCGGGAAGGGAGTTTCATCCACGGCGGAAGACATGATGAGAAAAGAGAAGCCGGCGTCGTGCAGGATTTCAGCACGGCGGGGGGAAGCGGAAGCGAGGATGAGCTTCATGGTTTTGTTGGCCGCGCGGAAGGGTTCTGCGCGGCTAATTCGCTAAACGATACTACAGGGAGAGGTGGTATTCCGCGGAATCTTGTAAACGCATTCGGGAGAATCTTCTGAATGCTGGTCTTAATACATTGCTATTGACTTTTCGTGTATTCGATGTAGACTGCGCTCCGCGAACGCCCCAATCCGGCAAACTCCTAATCTGAATCCGCATGTAGGTTACGGGAGGAACCAGTATGGACCCTGTGATACTCGTAGACACCAAAGAATACGCTGACAGCCATCCTCCGTCGGCCTCGCCCGCGGACGTCGCAGCCCTGAGCATGAAACTGAGCGAGACGCGCGAGCAGCTTTCGGCAAATATCGGCAACGCCCGGCTGGAATCCTATTCCAAGTTCTGTGAGCTTTCGAGCGAAGTCATCGGGCTCACGAAGGCGCTGGACAGCCTGGCGGCAGAATACGAGAAAGAGAAATGGAAGGTAAAGTTCACCGCGAGCATTTTGGCGGCCGCGCTGGCCATCGCCGGCTATCTCGGGTTTCGTTATGGATACGTGGACTTTTACCGGGATGTTAAGCAGACCGTAACGCAAAAGTTGGAAGGAGAGATCCGAAGAGGCCTCATCTCGGAAGACCGATCTTTCTACGATGATCTGCTTGCTGGAAATGCCCTCAATGCTGCTGGGCAGTACTCGCAGGCGACAGCGCGCCTGATGCCGTGCTTCAAAGCGGGGCATTATCACGACTCGGCCGTGCTTCTGCCGCTGCTCGATTCCATTTACAAGAATGATGATTGGGAGAATGCGAAGGCTGTTCTGGACGTGCTTGAACGGGAAGAGCTGCAATCCGGAGGCATCAGCGACCACGCGCTTTTAGCATACATCGGGTCGATTGAGGTCCAAGCTGCTGGGGTGCGTCAGGATTGGCTGGAGAAAGGCTTCGGGATTCTGCAACGAGCACAACTGCTGACGCCGCCGGGTGATACGGCGACGCTCGTTATGATTCACACCAACTATTGGGTCTACGATGTGCAGCGGCAGGATTGGAAGTCGGCGGATGCTGAAATTAGCGCGCTGAAGGAGTTGGATGTCTCCGTTTATCCGTGGGACACAGTGAAGCGCTGGAGGTTTTTCGTAGAGTATTTCAGCCAAAGCGGAAACTTGCGGTTCGAGCCACGCATTCGAACGATGTGGTCGGAGCTCCGCCACGGAGCGAGCGACCAGTAGTATTCCGGGGCTCTTAGCAAACACGGCCTGTCATAGGTTACGCGCGCCTCTGCAACCATCTTCCGCGGCGAGGGATTGGTTCACGAACGGGACATATTGTCGCTTCAAGACTGTAAGAGCTGCTCATGCGGACGAAATCAAGCGGTGCGCGTGGGCTTGGCGTAGGGTTGCTGGCAGGCTTCGCAGACGACGGCATACTGCTGATTGAGATATTTGCAATTGGGGCAGGACCACATGCCGGAGGGTTTTTCGCGGGTGCTACCCAAAAGGAAGCGAGCGCAAAAGGCAACGATGCCAACCCAGCCGGCTCCCACAACGATCAACCACAGACGGGAATCGGGATCGAGAGGGCGGCCGAGCGAAGCCATAATCACCGGGCCGACGTAGTCAATCAGGATGTAACCACCAATGCCGAGGCTTCCCCAGACAATCGGGTTTCCTCCGCGGCCGCGGGCATACGCCGCGATTCCGCCAGCAGCGACGATGAGCAAAATTATTTCAAACATGGCCGCCTCCCAAGCTTATCGCAATTACTAGATGGATGATGCCTTCGCCCTGCGACGGCGAGTCAGAAATATTGGAGCGGCAAGGACCAACATTGTGGCACCAATGGAAATCGCGACCTTAGCGCGGACGCGCGGTTCCTCGCCTGCCTTATCTTGAAAAGCTTCTAACGTCTCTGGCGATGGGTGTTTCAAATACTCCTTGTATTCTCTCATCGCATAGTCCTGTATTGGAACGAGAAGAACCAAGACCAAAACTACGGTAAGCAAAAGCTCGATTAACCAAAGAGCTCGGTACATCATCGGAATCGTAGATTTGCTCCCACAATCATTCAAATGACGACGGATTCGTGGTATTCGCCGTAGATTCGTCGACGGCAGAAGACATGATGACAAAAGAGAAGCCGGCGTCGTGCATGATTTCGGCACGCCGGGGCGAGGCGGAAGCGAGAACCAGCTTCATAACATCCTCGGAACGGAAGAATACTACAGCACAAGTGTTGCGATAGCCTTGGCAAAAGGACAGTTAAAGCTAGGCTCACTTAACCATTACTTCGGCGCTGCGAAGTATTCAAAGTGGGCGATGCTACCTCTGTGGACAATAAAATGGGCAGGATCGTCGAAATTGTAGACAGAGTCCTGCGATTCAATGATGCGATTCGGCGACTGGACAATCAGTTTGTACGTGCCAGGCGGAACGCGCATCTGGAACCAACCGTCCTGGACAGTGGCAGTCGAGTATGATCTATCGCCTTGAGCAATGACACGTATGCCCGGAATCCCGGCCTCCTCCGCGTCCTTTGTTCTTACGCGGCCTTCGATTTCTCCGTAAGGTCCCGCGTGCCTGATTGCTTCAATAGCGCTAATGGCGGCACCAGCTTCTGAAAGTGGAGCTGAGTTGCCGCAGCCATTAATCTCGAGGCGACCTTGAACGCGAAACACGAAAAGCAAATAGCGCTCTCCAACCTTCAGAGGAAACCGGGCGTTGTCGTTCTCCGTGTACACTACGAGGAATCTGGCTGGTGCGCCGCGAAACGTTCTCTGAACGCGAAGGGCGATAAAACCAGCCATCAGCGAAGTTAGGGTCCCCTTCGGGCTTCTCCGAGACAACCTTACCCGTGATCACCATTGAAGTCTTGAAGAATTCAGCATTGGGCGCAGGTATCGGATGCGGACAAACTGCGCTAGCCGTAGCTACTGCAAAATTAAGAATTATCGTAGAAAAAATGAACTCACGAACGGGGCGGCAACGAGAAAAAGAGGATCCCATGATGGTCCTTCCGCCGCGCAGTCAGATGGTAACAGATTCGTGGTATTCGCCGTAGACGAGGCGAAGGGCGTCGGAGATTTCGCCAAGGGTGGCGTAGGCTTCGACGGCGGCGAGAATGGCGGGNGGGAAGAAGGTTTTCGGTGGTTTCGGCGCGACGGCGGAGTTCGGCGAGGGCGGCCTGGGCTTTTGCGGAGTCGCGTTTGGCGCGAAGGGCAGTGAGGCGGGCGATTTGCGAGCGCTCGATTTCAGCGTCGATGCGAAGCGTGGGGATCGCGCGCTCTTCTTCGGAAATGAAATCATTTACGCCAACGACGATTTGCTCTTTTTTCTCCACGGCGCGCTGGTAGTCGTAAGCGGCTTTTTGGATTTCGGATTGGACGTAGCCAGCTTCGATGGCTTTGAGCATGCCGCCCATGGCGTCGATTTTGTCTAGGTAGTCCTGCGCACCCTTCTCGATTTCGTTGGTGAGATGTTCGATGGCGTAGGAGCCGGCGACGGGGTCGACGGTATTAGCGACGCCGGTTTCGTGGGCCAGGATTTGCTGCGTGCGCAAGGCGATGAGCGCAGCGTCTTCGGTGGGAAGCGCGAGGGCTTCGTCCATGGAATTGGTGTGCAGCGACTGGCAACCACCGAGAACGGCGGAAAGCGCCTGAATGGCCACGCGGACGATGTTGTTTTCCGGCTGCTGCTGCGTCAGGGAAGAGCCAGCTGTTTGCGCGTGGAAACGGAGAAGGAGCGAGCGAGGATCTTTGGCGTGAAAGCGGTCGCGCATAATTTTGGCCCAGAGGCGGCGAGCGGCGCGGTACTTGGCGATTTCTTCGAGCAGGTCGTTGTGGGCGTTGAAGAAGAAAGAAAGCTGCGGGGCGAATTCATCGATGGTCAGCCCGGCGTCGAGAGCGGCTTGGACGTAGGCGATGCCGTCGGCGAGGGTAAACGCGACTTCCTGGACGGCGGTCGAGCCGGCTTCGCGGATGTGGTAGCCGGAGATGGAGATGGTGTTCCACTTGGGGAGATTGTCGCGGCACCAGGCAAAAATGTCGGTGACAATGCGCATCGCCGGGCGCACGGGATAAATGTAGGTACCGCGGGCGATGTATTCCTTGAGGATGTCGTTCTGGATCGTGCCGGAAATTTTGGCGAGGCTCGCGCCTTGCTTTTTGGCGACGGCAACGTAGAGGCAGAGAAGAATGGCGGCGGTGGCGTTGATGGTCATGGAGGTGGAAACTTTTTCGAGTGGGATACCTTCGAAAAGAGTTTCCATGTCTTCGAGCGAGTCGATGGCCACGCCGACTTTGCCAACTTCGCCGAGCGCAAGGGGATGGTCGGAGTCCATGCCGATTTGCGTGGGGAGATCGAAAGCGACGGAAAGGCCGGCTTGGCCTTTGCTGAGGAGGTAGCGATAGCGCTTGTTGGATTCGACGGCAGTGCCGAAGCCGGCGTATTGGCGCATGGTCCAGAGGCGGCCGCGGTACATGGTGGGGTAGATGCCGCGGGTGTAGGGGAATTCGCCGGGGTACCCGAGAGCGTCTTCCGGATTCCAGGCGGCGAGGTCTTCGTCGGTGTAGAGGCGGTCGATGGGGAGGCCGGAGAGGGTGGCGAAACGTTCTTTGCGTTCGGCGGGAGTGGCGGATTTGGTTTTGACGTCAGACATTTTGCGAAACGCGAAAATCGAAATTCGAGAAACGGCGCGACGCGATGGCGCTAGCGGGATGCCGAAGAAACAGCTTACATGAAGAAAAGCCAATTCCTCAGTGGCGCTACGCGCCCTGGGCTGAAGCCCAGGGTCTACACACTCGGGTCCAGGCTCTCGCCTCCTAATGTCGGAGCTGAAGCTCCGACCCCCAAAACCGACTTTTCCTCATCCTCCTAGAGCTTGCGTGCGCGGCGAAACGAAGTCACGGCAAAAAAGATAAAGACACAGGCAACGGCGATGGCCATGGATATGAGCCAAGCCGTGGCATCACGTGTCCAGGAACGAAGAGCAAGATTGAACCAAGCCAACGCCAGGACTGCAAACATGGCGCCAATCACTTCGTGAAAGAGCTGTTTGAGGGCGCGCCAGACTCGCCGGAAGCCGACCGGTTGCGACGATGCACTCGCGGTATTCGCTGCCGTGGACATGAAAGCATCTTAGCGCAAAAAGAGTGCAGTTATCTCGTTCGAGAATCACTGGCAAAACTCAGGCCTAGCCATCAAGCAATTCAGAATGATGTCTCCTAAAGACCTCGCGCAAGGCAGCAGCAGTTCGTTCTTTCATGGCATGAATTTCTTGAATCAGGTGAAAGATATTGGGAGTCATTACAAGCAAATAACGAAGAGGCTCGGCGGCAGGATTCCAATAGGTGTGCGGGGTTCCACGCGGAACGAAGACAGCGGAGCCGGGGCGGGCTTCAACCACATCCGAGCCAACTTGCACCCGTAAGGTGCCTTGGACAACGTACCAAACCTCGTCGTCGAGATAGTGGAGATGCCGCGGGGCGATATAGCGGGGCGGACCAGCAGGGCCGCCAGGGTCGCCCCACTCTGCAATCACAAACGAAGAAGAAGCGGAACCTAGGGTTTCTCCAGCAAGCGGTGGAGCCATGATTTGAGAGCTCATGGGGAAGGAAACTCTACACATGCGGCCCCGGTGTGGTCAACAAAGGCTTATGACCTGAACAACCAGCCTGTGAACCTATTGGAGACAACGCAAACGGAGGTCACTTGTATCCTAAGAAATGAGGGCCTAAAATGGCCCGAGTAGTTGGGGAGAGCCTGCCTTGCAACTCGACGATCATTTGAAAAACCTGCTTCGTGAACTGGGACACGCAATCAACGACACGGTGTCCGAATCCGACCGCATCACCGGAGCCATCGCGGGAGTGCGCGCGCACGGCTACGACATCGTGCTGAAACTGGACGCGACCATCGGGCTGGCAAAGCGCGACGGAGCGTCCGCGCCCGAACCGTCGAAACTCACGACGCAGGACCGGCGCTTCCTCGAATCGTTGCGGATTCAAGTGGATCAGGAATCGTTGGAGCAGGACCAGGAAAAGAGACCGGCGTCCAGGCTGACGATGACGCCGCAAGATGTGCGGTTCTTGAAGTCGTTGCGAATTGCGACGGACGACATCGAATGAAGATTTTCCGCAAGACTGCCGGATTCGGTACGGCGACGCTGTTGCTCGCGGGGCTGAGCTGTTCTCCTGCGAAGGCGCAGGCGCCGGAAGTGGTTGTGCCCGTGGTGGTGGATACGGCGGCGCCGATCATCGTAAAGGCGATAAAACCCAAGCCGAAGGCGAATGGGCTGGCCAAGTTCGAAGGGTTCGTGCTGCACGCCAACAACGCGCAGATTACGGCGCGGCAAAAAAACAATGAGATGTCCATCCAGACCTTCTCGCTTTCGGGAGAAGTGTCGGCGAAGATGCAGCAGATCGTCGACAAAGGCGGCTACCAGTGGGGCGATAAGATTACGGTGTATTACGACCCCGCGACGATGCAGGCCGCGAGATTTAAAGGCAAACCCTCGAAGCCGATTTGATTTAAACTGATTAGCGGAGCGATTTTATGCTTCGCCATCCTGCTGTTTCCGGCCGCTTCTATCCTGCCAATCCCGCCGAACTGACTGCGCTCATTCGAGAGTATTGCAAGCCAGAAAAGGGCAAGGCGCCGACCCATGCGAAAGCGTGTCTTGTGCCGCACGCGGGTTACATGTACTCGGGCCATGTGGCGGGGGCGGTGTTTGCGCGGATTGTGATTCCTCCAAAAATCTTGATTCTAGGTGTGCGGCATTATCCGCGGGGGGAGCCGGCGGCGATTTTGTCGAGCGGGGCATGGCGCACGCCGCTGGGTGACGCGCCGATCGATGAACCGCTGGCCAAGGAACTGCGCGGAGCTTGTCCTGTGCTGCGGGAAGACAGCGTGGCGCACAGCACGGAGCACTCGTTGGAGGTGCAGGTTCCGTTTTTACAGGTGCTCAAGCCGGGGTTTACGTTTGTTCCTGTGGCGCTCGGGACCGTGCGATTCGAGGATCTGGTTGCTGTAGGCGAAGCTATCGGCAAAGTGCTAGGCGCAGCGAGCGAGGAGGTATTGCTGCTGACGAGTTCGGATTTGAATCACTACGAGAATGAGGCGACGACGCGCGTCAAGGATCAGAAAGCCATCGACCGGCTGCTGGCGCTCGATGCGCGCGGGCTTTACGACACGTGCCGCGACGAAAATATTTCCATGTGCGGGCTTGGGCCGGCGGTGGCGATGATTACGGCTTTGAGCAAGATGGGGGCGACTCAGCCGGAGCTGGTCCGGCATGCCACGTCGGGCGATGTTTCGGGTGACTACGACGCCGTGGTTGGGTATGCGGGAATGCTCTTCCACTAAATCAAGACACGTAAGTATTGATTCGCCGTTCAAGGAAAAACGGCTCCGCTCTGCGGAGCCGTCTGCGTTTTGCCCTTGATTCGATCAGTGGCTCGATGCGGGTGATCAGCCCGGGCGATTAATGTGGCTTTCCGCCACCGCCTCCGGAGGAGGGATGCGGGGCCGGGGCGGAAGGAGCGGAAGAACCGCGGCTCGAGCCCCCGCCACCTCCCCAAGATGAGCCGCCACGGCTGCTGCCGCCTCCATAGGTAGCGCGTTCACCGCCACCGGAGCGCGCGGGCGGCGGAGTCACGGTGCGTGCGGGAGGATTATTCCCTGCGCGGGTTGAAGTCGGCGGGCCGGGGACGCGCGCGGTCGTGCCAGGAGGCTTGACGGTTGTCCCAGTTCGCCCATTGATTACGACATTTCCTGCAGTTCCCGGCTGGACTTTTTCGCTGCGAACTTCTGTGTTGTCTTTGGGCGAAACGGGCGGATTATTGGTGTTTACGAAGCGGTGCTCGTGCGGGTCGTAGACGATCGCAGAATCGTGACCGAGGGACACGACGCGCGTGCCGCTGCTTCCCTCAATCACAGTGCGCGAGACGCGCTCGGGCGGCGTGGTGGTGACCAGGCTATTGGCCAAGGCGTTGCGCGGCGCGGACTTTAGCGTCTCCACTTTTTCACTGCGGTCGAAATTCATGGCGGTGCGCGTCACGTTGTTGGCGGAAGCGGCAGGGAACACACCATGTTGCAAGTTGAGCGGCGTGTGGCCTGCTTTGTCGAGGGGATGCATGGGAACGAGGCCGAGTTGGCCGTTCTGGCGAACGAAGACTGCGGTCGCGCCATGGAAGATGGGACGCGGAGGATGCACTCCTGGCGGAAAGCGCCTGGGCAGTCTGCCCGTGCCGGGGACAAATCCATAGTAATAAATGGGCGGCGAATAGAACCAGCCGCCGCAGCCAGAATCAAAGAGCCAGCCTCCGTAGTGGTAAGGAGCCCAGCCCCAAGGCTCGAAACTCATCCAATTCCAGCCGAAGAACGGATCCCAGCCCCATTGTCCGGAGGTGAAGGGCGACCAGCCAAAGCCCACGCCGAAGGGGCGCCAACCATAACCGTACCCTCCGCAAGGGAACCAGGAGCCGTAGGTGTACAAATCGCCGAAGCCCGAAGTGTAATACGGCGAATCGGTGTACTGGAGAGCAGCGTTTGTCGAGGTCGCGGAGGATTCCACGCGTCCGGAGACCCAGCGATCGAAGTCGTCGTCATTGGGAAGACGGCCGATGTTCACCGCGTCTTCGCCGGCTTTCATGGAGAGCGACTGGCCTTTGCTCAGGCGAGTGGTTTCGCTCTTGTGCAAAACGGAAACGTGGCCGGAAAGGACGTTGACGTTGCTGCCGTCGTCGAAATCGTCGAGGCGAAAGGTGGTTTTGCCGTCGGCTTCGACTGTGAAGTCGCCGCCGGTCACGCTGAAATAGTCCGCGCTCGCAGGATTCACGTAGAACGAAGCGGTTCCCTGGCGGAGAACCAGGCGAGTGGTGCGGCCGCCGTCCTGAAGAGAAAGATCGTAAAACTCGAGGACGGTGTGTTCGCTGAGGAAAGCCATCGCGCCGTTCTCAAATTCGATTTCGGCTCGGCCATTGTCGGTGGCGAGGACATAGCCCTGCCGGATGGGCAGGTTCAATTCGGCAGTTTCCCAGACGGCTTTGTCATCGGAGAGCGGGTCACCATGGGCTTCGCGCGTGAAGCGGACATCGCCCTGAACGAGGCTGAGGCGAATAATGCGCGCGTGGCTCGAATCGGCGGAGGCGGGTTGAGGGATCGCCAATAAAGCGAAAAAGGAGAGGGCAAGAGTTGCGCGGAACAATGCGCGGAAAATCATGAGTCACCCCCAAAGGGGACAGTGCCTGCCAATTATATGACGGCTAAAGGACTGGAGAGGTTGCAACTCCCTTAGTTATGGTCTCGTGCTGTGAAGCGGGCGTCAATAGGCCGTTCGAGAAGGGTCTCTGCTGGCTGGAAAGCGGCACTTTTTCCATCATCAGAGCTAATACGGGACATGAAAAAACTCGACGAGCGAATCCTTGACAAATCCTTGACACGCTGCAGGTGAATCGCTAGCTTCAAGCGGGGGAATCTTCGTGGGGTCCAGGCGCGGTGTTCTGAGGTTCGTCCTTCAGTCCAATCTGTTTCATTTTGCTTACGCCCGGGGCCCCATGGAGTCTCATAAGTGGGGGTAACTATGCGAGGGATTCTTAGGCTGTTTGGGGTGGTGTTTTTATTGGGGGCGCATTTCGCGGGCGCAAAAGCTTATGGACAGGGAGGAGCAACCGGGGCCATCAGCGGCGTGGTGGTCGACACGACCGGCGGGGCAGTGAGCGGCGCAGACGTGCAAATTATCGACACGCGCACGGACGCCGTAGTCCGCAAGCTGCCAACGGGTGTCGACGGGTCTTTCGTAGTGACCTTGCTGCCGCCCGGGACGTACTACGCCGTGGTAAATAAATCGGGTTTCTCGCAGGCAAAAGCGAACGACATCGAAGTGCGCGTCACGGAGACGACCAAAGTGACGATCACGCTGAAGCCCGGGACGGTCTCGGAAAAAGTGGAGATTTCGGCGCAGGTGACGAGCGTCGAAACCACGAACGCCACTACCGGGCAATCCCTCGGAACGGAAACTGTCCGGGAACTGCCGCTGGCTACGCAGAACTATCAGCAACTTCTCACGCTTTCCACCGGCGCGCAGAGCGAGCTCAACGCCTCGGCGCAACTTGGCCGCGGGGTCACAAAGATTTTTGTGAACGGCCAGCGCGAGGACAACAACAACTACCTGATCGAAGGCATCAGCGCGACGGACTACAACGTGGCGCAGAGCTACTATGTTCCGCTGCCGAACCCCGATGTGATTCAGGAATTCAAGGTGCAGACTTCACTCTACGACGCGAGCCAGGGACGGAACGGCGGAGGAAACGTGAACGCGGTCCTGCGAAGCGGCACGCGCGAGTTTCACGGCGATGCGTATGAGTTTTTCCGAAACGACGTCCTGAACGCGAACGAATTCTTCCAAAACGCCGCTGGACAACCCAGGCCGCCGGTGAAGCAAAACATCTTTGGCGGCAGCGTGGGCGGGCCGGTGGGAAAAGAGACGCTGGGATTTTTCTTTGTGAATTACCAGGGGACAAGACAGCGGAGCGCCTTGTCGCCAGGGACGCAAATCAACAATCCGGGATTTCCGATTTTGCCGTCAGACCGGACATCCGCCAATTTTGTCAACGAAATGATTGCTGATTTCAGCACGCCTGCGGTGGCGCCTTCGGGGAGCAACCCCAAGGGTTGCCCGGCGGTGCCGCTTGCCGGTATTGACCCGGTTGTGCTGAAACTGCTGCAGTTCAAGAGCAACCAATTTGGAAACACAACGGGGGGCTATTTGATTCCTTCCGTGCCTGGCACACCTGGTGTAGCCGTCAATCCGGTTACTTGCCAGGTCACATTGAACTCCGCACCGTTTATCGTGAGCAGGCCGGGAAAATACACCGACGACCAGTTCACCACGAACTGGGACCGGGAATTCCGCGGGGGGCAAGACAAGATTTCAGCGCGCTTCTTCTTTTCGGACTCCGAGTCCTTCCTGCCTTTCGGGGCGGGCGGTTTGGAAGCCTCGCTGGGCGGGACGCTGGCGAGCAGCATTAGCGCGACGGACCTGGACTTTCCTTACGACATTCCCGTGAGAGCGCGATTTTTCAGCGTCAACGAGACGCATCTCTTCAGCCCTACACTGGTCAACGATTTCCGGTTCGGGTTTGTGCGTATAGACGACAGCCTGATCAACGTGCCGCCCGTGACGGCCGCGGACCTCGGGATCAACCGGCCGACGAGTAATATTACAAAGTCCATTTACAAATTCACTTTCAGTTCTTCGGGCTTCCAGATTGGCCCGACACCCCCAGCGGATCAATTTCAGATTCAGAACAATTTCAATTTCGTGGACACCGTAAGCTGGATCAAGGGAGCCCATGATTTCAGGTTTGGCGGCGAAGCCATCCGGGTCGACCTGGACAAGAAGTTTCCGCAGACGTTCAACGGGCAATTGTTTTTCGTCAATTCGCCGGGGCTGACGGACTTTCAGAGCTTTTTGGAAGGTTCGGCAACATCCAGCTTCGGGGGCGGCGGGCTCTTCAACCACCAGTACCGGACGAATAATTTCGGCTTGTTTGCACAGGACGATTGGAAAGCTTCGAAGAACCTGACTCTAAATCTGGGATTCCGGCTGGAAATGAACGGGGCTTTCTACGACAAGCTGTGCCATATCGGCAACATTGACGAGGCGCTGGCGGCGAAGAATGAGTATCCCATGATTTATGGAGGCTGCGCCAACCACCTCGGAGTTGCGGGTTTCACTGGGAGTGGAAGCGACACGACGTACAAGAATGACTACTCGACCGGTTTTGCGCCGCGAATTGGTTTAGCGTACAACTTTGGCGGCAGCAACAAGACAGTTGTACGCGCGGGTTTTGGAATCTATTACGTCAGGGAAGATGTGGGCAGCGTCGATCAACTTTCGTTTCAGGCGCCCGTCCTACCCATTGTTTTTGCCGGCAGCGCTCCGAATGGATTCACGAACTTCTTCGCGCCCTGCGCCGCAACCAACCCACTGCCTTACAGCCCGTATTGTGCTCAGACGACGGGACTGGGTTCCAACCCGAACGTGGTGCCTCCCGCCGGCAAGCTGGATCCGACTTTCATTCCCTGCCAATCCGTGTTTCTCGGATTCACCAACAACAATCCCAACCTGGCGCCGAATTACG
>OCOJ01036080.1_pt3 | contig 12338 bp, 9 predicted proteins | sample 1539251 | NCBI WGS metagenome assembly OCOJ01 (sample SAMN01911457, study PRJEB22624) | soil metagenome | biome: Soil | place: Malaysia | collected 2012-04-30 | depth RA_metagenome m
TAATAGGGATCAAGAGGGATGCAGTGTCCGCCGAGACCGGGCCCGGGATAGAATGGTTGAAAACCGAAAGGCTTCGTGGATGCGGCTTCGATGACCTCCCAAATGTCCAATCCCATGCGCAATGACAGAAGCTTCAGTTCATTGACGAGGGCGATGTTCACGCAGCGGTAAATGTTCTCCAGCAGCTTAGTCATCTCGGCCACTGCTGGGGAGGATACCGGGACGACTCTGTTAAAGATTGATCCGTATAAAGACCCGGCCAGTTCTGAAGCTTGTGAATTAACTCCTCCTACGACTTTTGGGATGTCACGACGGGCGATGCTGTCGTTGCCTGGGTCCTCTCGTTCCGGAGAAAAGGCAACGAAAAACTCATTTTCTGCTTTAGCGCCCGCTCCGCGTGCGGCCTTCAAAGCGCCGCCATTTCCTCGTTCCAGAATTGGAATCAGCACTTCTTCGGTCGTGCCGGGATACGTTGTACTCTCGAGCACCACCAACTGACCCGCACGCAAATGGGGCGCTATGGTGTCGGCCGTATTCCTGATGAAACTGAGATCCGGTTCTCGATATTCGTCCAGCGGGGTAGGCACGCAGATAATGATGGCGTCCATTTCGGTGAGAGTCGAAAAGTCTGCCGTGGCAGAGAAGCCTCGTGAGCGTGCCGCCTGAATCTCAGTCGGGGGGATTCGATAGATGTAGGAACCACCGGAGCCGAGCGTTGCAACCTTATGCTGGTCGATGTCAAAGCCGGTTACTCGAAATTTCGCTTCCGTGTACAGCAAAGCAAGTGGGAGTCCGACGTAGCCGAGACCTATTACACCCACCCGCGCCTGGTGAGTTTCGATTCTGGCTTTGAGCTCTGCGAATAGGCTTGTAGCGTTTGTGCAAGTATTCATACGATCTCCTGTTTCAACACCAATGTCCACGTAAATGAGCCTTTGAGGAGCGACGCCGTGCGCTCATCCTCCTCGACGACGGTTATGTCTGCCATCCTCCACCGAGGTTCCTGTAGATGTCGACGAGTCCTACTAGCTCATTCAATTGAGCCTGAACCAGTCCCAGTTCAGCGTTAAAGGAATTGGTTTCATTCGTCAGCACCTCCAGGTAGCTGGTAGCACCGCCTTGGTAGCGCATCTCCGACAGCCGCGCTGCATCTTGGGCGGCGAGAACAAGTTCCTCTTGTCTCTCCCGAAACTCGCGGTCTTTTCGGTACTCCACCAGTGAATCCGAAACACCGCGAAATGCTTGCTGGATGGTGCGTTGATACGTGAGCACCATTTCCTNGTTTACGAGCTTCGGTCAGGCGCACGCGGGACTTGATCCTGCCGCCCGCGAAGATGGGCTGCGTCAGCGCGCCTCCGAAACTCCAGAAGCCAGCCGGACCGGCAAACAGGCTGGTGAGCGCCGTGCTTTCAAAGCCGCTGGAAGCCGTCAACGAGATTTGTGGAAAGTAGGCTGCTCTCGCTACTCCGATCTGCGCGTTGGCAGAGACCAGTTCTGCTTCCGCTTCGCGGATATCGGGGCGTCTTTCAAGCAGATTGGAGGGAATTCCGGCCGGCACTTCGGGGACATGTGGCTGCTCTGTAAGCTTCAAGCCACGTGCAATAGGCCCGGGATTCTGTCCCAGCAAAGTGCTGAGGAAGTTCTCCTCTTGTTGAATTTGTCGCTCCAGATTGGGAATGCTCGCGGCTGCCGCTGCAACCAGCTGTTCGGCCTGACGTACGTCGAGCATGGTGGCGTCGCCGCCATTTGCGAGCGTCTGAGTAAGGTGCAGTGACTCCTGCCGTGAAGCCAGGGTCCTGCGCGCAATTTCCAGCTGAAGATCGTGCGCACGCAACTGAAAGTAAGAAGCGGCAACATCACTCACCAGGCTATTAATCACGGCCCGGCGTGCCCACTCTGTCGCCAGAAGATTCGCCCGGGCTGCTTCGGTCGCTCGGCGGTACTTGCCCCAGAAATCCAAGTCCCAGGCAAAGGAAGCTCCTGCTGTATTCGTGCTGGTTTCTTCTCCCGGCGGAAAAATTTCCTGTTTTGCCGAGAAACGATCGTTCTCAGCACTGGCACCTGCGTTAACTGTCGGCAACTGATCAGCCCGGGTGATGCCTAATTGTGCCCGCGCTTCCATGATCCTCGCGGCTGCAATACGAACATCGTAATTCTGCTTCAAGGCCGTGCGTATCAGATCCTGGAGCGTCGGATCCTGGAAGACTTCCCACCATTTGTGATCTGCCAGAGATTGCACACCAGGCGTCGACTCTGGTTGGGCCGAATTGCCGGCCGGCTGCGCACCTTCCTCTGGAGCTGCTCCGCGATACGTGACCGGAACGTCCACTTTGGGTCGTTTGTAGTTCGGCCCGACAGCACAGGAGCAGGTGAACAGGGTCAGGAATAAAAGGAAAATTACTTTTTTCAAGTTAGTCAGCCTCCATTGGACGCGGCTCTGGAGCGGCGACCGGTCGTGGTTCACCACTCGAGCGCTGGCTTAGCCTCTCGACCAGCACATACAAGGCGGGAATGATGAAGATAGCAATCGCTGTGGCGGCTGCCATACCGCCGATGACTGCGGTTCCCATGATCTGACGGGCTACGGCCCCGGCTCCTGAGGCAGTCCACAAGGGCACGCAGCCGAGAATGAATGCAAAAGAAGTCATCAGAATGGGCCGGAGCCTCAGCTTCGCGCCCTCCAGGGCCGCATCAACCAGCGGCCTGCCATGGACTTCATGCTGCTCTTTGGCGAATTCGACAATCAGAATCGCATTCTTGGCAGCCAGACCGATTAGCATGATCAAACCGATTTGGGCGTAAACGTCGTTCTCGATTTGCACCATGAAGGGCGGGAAGATTAGGCCGAGCACTGCACGCCGGAGCCATAGGACAGCGAAGGCCCCAAACACCGCAACTGGCGTGCTCAGCAAAACGCTGAAGGGCAGAGACCAGCTTTCATACAGCGCTGCCAGGATGAGAAACACGAACAGGAACGACATCCCGAAGATGACCCAGGTAGGCACACCTTGGCGCGCCTTCTGCTCCTGGAACGACATACCCATGTAATCGAAACCCATCTCTGGCGGCATGGTCTGGCGGAAGACATCTTCGAGCGCCGCTGTGNACTTGATCCGAGCTGTAGCCGGGAGCAGCGATGGCGTTGATCTGTGCGGAGCGGTACTCGTTGTAGCGCATGGTAAATTCGGGTCCGACCCGCGATTCAAAGTTGGTCAGCGCGGACAGCGGCACCATCTGGCCGTTTTTGTTCCGCACATAAAACTCCCCGATATCTTTTGTGGTGGCGCGATACGGAGCCTCCGCTTCCACATAGACCTGCCATGTGCGTCCAAATTGGTTGAAGTAGTTCACAAACAGCCCACCCATGTAGGCCTGGACCGTTTGATAAACGTCGCTGATTGGCACACCCTGCTTCAGTACCTTCTCCTTATCCACCGTCAAGTATTGCTGCGGGACCCTGGGCACAAATGTCGTGCTTACCATCCCCAATTCAGGACGTTTCCGTGCCGCAGCCAGGAACTTGTCCACGTTGTTAGACAGGAATTCGATGTCTTTTCCCGAGCGGTCCTCCAGAACGAACTGCGCTCCGCCCGACGTGCCGACGCCGGGAATGGGGGGCGGTGAAAATGCAAACATCGTGCCTTGCGGCATCGCCATCAGTTTCTGATTCAAGCGCGCCCAAATGACCTTGTACAATTCCTCGGTCGTCTTCCGTTCTTCCCAGGGCTTCAACTGGACGAAATAGAAAGCGGTATAGCTGCTGCGGGTAAAACTAAGCAGACTGAAACCGATGACGCTGGTGTAATGATCGATGCCGGGCGTGGAACCCAAGATCTTTTCGACCTCAGTTGAAGCTTCTTGTGTCCGCTCAAGGGAAGCGCCTTCCGGCAGTTGCATGTTCATGTACATGTAGCCCTGATCTTCATCGGGAAGGAAGCTGGAGGGCAGCTTGCGTCCGAAAAACATTCCGCCTGCGCCAAACAGCACCAGCACGACTAAGGCGAAGGCACCTTTTCGGACTACCATGCTCGACGCACTCACGTAGCCTTTTGTCGCGGCATCGAATCTCCGGTTGAACCAGCCGAAGAATTTGGCGAGTGGACCATGGCTCTCTTCTTTCGGACGCAGGAGAAGTCCGGCCAAAGCTGGACTCAACGTGAGAGCGTTGAATGCCGACAGGATCACCGAAATCGCAATCGTGATGGCAAATTGCTTGTAGAGCTGTCCGGTGATGCCTGGAATGAAAACGGTAGGAACAAACACCGCCGAAAGGACAAGGGCAATGCCAATGACAGGACTAGTCAGTTCCTCCATCGCCTTTCGGGCTGCATCTTTGGGTGTTAGCCCTTCTTCGATGTGCCTCTGCACGCCTTCAACAACGACGATGGCATCGTCCACTACCAGGCCGATTGCCAACACAAGTCCGAACATCGAAAGTGTGTTGATGGAAAAACCAAACGCAGGAAAGAGAATGAAGGTTCCCACCAGTGAAACCGGCACGGCAAGCAGTGGAATAAGGGTGGCTCGCCAGTCTTGCAGGAATATATAAACGACCAGAATGACCAGCGCGATGGCGATCACCAAGGTCAGGATGATCTCCTTCATGCCTTCCCGGACTGCTGCCGTCTGGTCGAGCGACACGACATAGTCAACGTCGTCCGGGAATCTATCTTTCATCTGCGTCATCAGTTTGCGCAGAGAGTCGACGGCCTGGACGGCATTGGAGCCAGGCAACTGGTAAACGGCTATCGTTGCTGCCGGTTTGCCGTTGAGACGGCTTACCATGCTGTAATCCTGAGCGCCGAGTTCGGCATGCGCCACATCGGCGACACGAACAATGCCGCCGTCGGGATTCTCCCGCACCACAACGTTTTCGAAATCCTCGGTGGAGCGCAGACGGCCCTGTGCCAGCACCGACATGGTCAATTGCTGGCCTGGGACGGCGGGCTCGCCACCGACTTGGCCGACTGGGTTCACCTTGTTCTGCGCCTGGATCGCATTGACTACATCGGTGACCGTGATTCCCAGCTTCGCCAGTTTGTCGGGCTTGATCCATACGCGCATGGCGTACTGTCCGGCGCCGAAAACATCTGTCTGGCCCACGCCGTACGAGCGTTGGATCGGGTCCTTTAAATTGATATGCGCGTAATTGGCCAAGAACTTTGCATCGCGTGAGCCTTTTGGCGAATACACGGAGATCAGCATCAGAGGCGAGGTCATCGACTTCTTGATATCGATTCCATAACTGATGACCTCTTGCGGAATCTGGCCATTCGCCAACTGCTGGCGAGACTGGGTTAGAATCTGATCCATGTTGGGATCAGTGTCGAGCTGAAAATCCACGAACAACTGAGTGTTCGAGTTGTTGGTGGCGTTCGTCGAGTACATGTAATCCATCTTGTCGACGCCATTCACCTGCTGCTCGATCGGAGTCGCCACAGCCTCCTCTAGCGTCTTTGCGTCGGCGCCTACATAAACCGCGCTCAGACGGATTTCCGGTGGTGCGATATTCGGAAATTGAGCGACCGGCAAACCTACGATGGTAACGACGCCCACGATCACCATCAGAATGGCAATCACCAGTGCGACGATCGGACGATTGATGAAGAACTTCGACATGATCACTGCCCTTCCTGAGCTGGATTTGCCGCTTTCGCCGTGAGATCTGCGGGTTTCACGCCGACGAGACTTCCTTCACGGACTTTGTCTTGGCCTTGCACCACAACTTGCTCGCCAGGTTTGAGTCCCTCTTCGATGACCCACATTTGCCCAATCTTTTCGCCAGCCTTGACCGCGCGAATTTTGATCTTGTTATCGCTCCCCACAAGCGCGATCTGGTAACCTCCCTGCAGCTGTGCCACGGCGGCCTGCGGAACCAGGAGAGCGTCTTTCTTGATGCTGGTCTGAATCCGAACCCGCCCGTACTGTCCGGGACGGAGAATATTGCCGGGGTTCGGGAACGCCGCGACTAAACGAATCGTGCCTGTGTTCGCGTCCACTTGCCTGTCGGTCAGCAGCACTCTGCCCTTGTGCGGATAAACCGTGCCGTCGCTCAGGATCAGCTCCGTTGAGCTATCGAACAAATCCATGGGCTGTCCGCTGGAGCTGATGTGCTTCGCCTGCATGTACTGCTGCTCGCTCACAGGGAAATACACCTTGATGGGATCGACTTGCGAAACCGAAGTGAGTTGGGAGTTAGGACCCACCAGGTTTCCGATCTGGACCTGGGCAATTCCGGCAACCCCGTCCACCAGTGATGTGACTTTAGTCCATCCAAGATCAAGTTGCGCGCGTTCGACCGCCGCCTTGCACGATTCAATCGCTGCTTCAGCAGCGCGCTTGGCCTGGATCTCAGTGTCTAGTTTCTCCTTTGCCACCGCCTTCCGCTCGACCAAGGGCGTATCGCGGTCAACATCAATTGTGCTCTTTGCCAGCAACGCTTCTGCCTGGGCAAGATCCCCCTTTGTGCGATCGAGGGTCGCTTGGAAGGGTCTAGGATCGATTTCGAATAGAACCTGACCTTTTCGGACGAATGAACCTTCCTTGTAGTCTTGGGCGATGATGTAGCCAGAGACTTGTGGGCGAATGTCCGCATTGACGTAACCCTCGAGCGTCGCGACCCATTCGTTGTGCAAAGGAACATCTTGCTGAATCGGCATTGCGACCAACACTTCCGGTTTGGGCAGTTCCACCGCTGCATTGCTTCTGCCGCACCCCACGAGCGTCAAGCTGAGACTAATCAAGGCCACGAATATCACGGCATACCGCGGCAATTTGTTGGGCCTTGTCTCGGCAAACCGGTGCGTGAGGCTAACGGGTGAAGCACCTTCATCATTGGAGAACCTGTGAATAGAACTGCGAATTTCGCTAAAAATCGACATGCGATTTGCTCCTGTTATAACCACTTATCCCACGTGACGCTGCGTTTAAGTTGACCTCGAAGCCGTTGCCGCCAGCACCAAATATCCAACTGGCGTATTGGGGAGCCGACCCAGCCAGTATTGGAATAGAAAGCAATATGCAATCGGCCCGCTTCCATCATGTTTCTGCCTGCCACTTCTCCCGCCAGACGGAACTTTGAACGTAACGAACTCATACAGTCGCTCGTGTGCATGACGATTGCAGGTTCTTTACCAACCTCAAGTTTTTGTAAGTTCTTGAATCAGAGGTGCGCCACGCCCGGGAGACTGCAGCCTGCCCATATCTGGGCGAGCGCACTGCTCTCATGCGGGCATTGTCATTGCCTTGCTTTCAACCCGCTCTGACACATGTCAGCCCCTCTCGGTTGACAGCGAATCGTGATAAAGAGATCAGTCGAGTACAACAATCACACTGAAATTCTTGCTTCAGCGCTGGCGGTTGAGTGGTTGCAATCTGCGCAGCGCCTTACGCAGTTGGGGAGATGAAGGGACGAATGGGCGGATTTTCGCACTCACTCAAAGCCTTTCGTCATTACTCTGAACGTTGAACGCGTTCGGGCGGGCCTAAAGATGTGCATGAAATCGACGGTCCCGCAAGCGGGTCGCGTTAATTGCGCCAGGACGAATCCGAGTGCTCGTGGAGATGGTGGGCGAGAGGAACGGAGTGACGCTGGAATGGCCTAGGCCGTAGTCTTCCAACCCGCCCTGCTTCCTAATTCACTAACAGCCGATTATTCGATTTCTGCTCGCGGACCAGAGGCAGGTTGAGGCGCTCGCAAATGTCCCGAGAATACGCAGTCTCGGCAATGAATTGCGCGTTAAGTTTCTTGGCAAAGGAAAGCACCTCCTCCCCGATGGCGTCGATGAACAGTATTTCCGTGAGATCGACGACCAGTTGCAGGTTGCTATCACAGCGCGTAACGAGAGCGCGAACCTGCTCAGCTCCTTCGCCGACGAATCGGCCCTCGAGCCTGCAGATCAAAGCACCGTCCAACTCTTCCGTTTCGACCCGTAACATAATGGGCCCCTCTCAATATGGCCAACAACCTTAAATCTCTGGCTTAAGTACCTTGCAGCTGTTTTGCCACGAACTCTGCGCGTAACTCATTGAGAAGGATAGGTTTTTCGACCGTAGGCGGCGCTTGCCAGCGGGCAGTGCCAGCATGAGGGCAGAGTCCCGGTTGAGGGTTGAAAATAAAAGGCGGCTGATTAAGCCGCCTTGAGGAGTGGATCAGTTAGAAGGCCAAACCTTTCAAAACGTAAACACCAGGCCGGCGGAGGGAACCGCGGAGTGAGTGTATTTGTCGACTTTAAGGCTCGCCTGTTCGAAGTCTGGGATCTTGTAGATAAAACCTCGATATTGAGCGCGCATGAGGAAGTGCTTTGACACCGGCACATCGACCCCGCCTCCATAAACGAAGGCGGCCCGGGTTTGTTCACTCACAGATCCTCTACGTGGATCGAAAAACATGGCTCCGCCTCCCGCGAGCACGAACGGAGACACTCTCTTCACGGCTGGCACCTTGAAGGAAGGAAGTTTAACGATTGCGATGCCGGTCATCGCGTGGACGTTCGTCGGTATGGACATGCTGCTGTCGCTCGCTTGAAAGCTCTCGTGATTTCTGAAGTAGTCATAGTCGCCCTCGACTGCGAGCCACTTGTTGAAATTAAATCGATATCCGGCCATGACGCCGCCAGAGTTGGATGGATCATTGGTAATCCCATCCTTGGTGGTCTGCTTTTGAAAGAACCCGGAACCTTGAACTGTCACTTCGTGTCTGAATTCCTGAGCCCATGATGAGACTGCAAACACAATGAGAATGATTGCTAATTCGCTAAACCTCTTCATGCTTTGGAGTCCTCTTTAGGGGCACTTTGCGAGTAGCCCGCAAGCAGAAGAAGGCATGTTCGTTGCCGAACTGTGGTTGGTTGCCTAAATTGTTCTCAGGCCACGATTTGGAGAACAGCTGGATAACCCCGCGAGGCATGGAATTGCCCGCATGCGGTCGGGCGACCGCATGATGTCAGGCTACGTAATCCGATCGAGTGATATTCAGCCTCCGCATCTTGTTCTGCAGCGTGGTTCTCTTAAGGCCCAGGCGCTCTGCTGCTCCGCCGTTGCCGGCTATTTTCCCCGACGCGGTTCTGAGAGCTTCGAGGATCGCCTGACGCTCAGCTTGCTCGAATGTCGAAGGCGACGAAACAACACCGCGCACTCCGGTTTTCCTCAGTTCGGTGCGCGGTACATTCAACTCGTCTCCTTGCGTGAGAATGACGCAGCGCTCGATGAAGTTCTCCAGTTCGCGGATGTTTCCTGGCCAGTCGGCATTCACCAGAGCCTCCATCGCAAGCTTCGGCACAGACCGGATACGCTTCTGCATCCGGCGGGAGAGGCGTGACACAAAAAAGTGGACCAGAAGCTCAATGTCTTCGCGCCTTTCGCGTAGTGGTGGAATTTCTATCGGGAAGACTCTCAGCCGGTAAAAGAGATCCTCCCGGAACTGATTCTTGCGGATCATGCCCTCCAAGTCGCGATGGGTGGCCGCAATCAGCCGTACATCGACCTTGACGGTCTTGGTACTTCCGAGGCGTTCGAACTCCTGCTCCTGCAGGGCACGCAGAAGTTTTGGCTGCAAGTCCGTCGTGATGTCGCCGATCTCGTCCAGAAAGAGAGTACCTTGATGCGCCAATTCAAAACGGCCTCGCTTCTGCATGAGGGCGCCAGTGAAAGCGCCCCTTTCATGACCGAATAGCTCGCTTTCGACGAGTCCTGAGGGAATGGCGGCGCAGTTCAGCCGGACAAAGGTACGTCCAACGCGCGGACTGAGATTGTGAATGGCTCGGGCAACGAGTTCCTTACCCGTGCCGGTTTCGCCATGCAATAATACCGTCGAACTGGTGGGCGCCACGATTGCGACCTGGTCCAGCACCTTGCGGATTGCCGCACTCTTGCCAACGATGTCCTCAAAGTTGTACTCGGCTTCGATTTCCGATTCGAGATAGAGCCTCTGCTCTTCCAGGTCGTCCCGGGATGCCCGCAGCCGTCCATAGGCGAGCGCATTCTCCAGTAGCAAAGAAATCTGAGTGCCGATTTGGGACAGCAGATCGCGATCCGCCTCACTGAACGCATTCGCTTTACGACTGCACATCGTCAACAATCCCAAGGGACCATCGCCACCGAGCAGCGGCACCAGTACGGCCGACAGAAGCGACTCAGATCGGCACGCATCGCGGAGCGCCGGAGGTATGGCGGAGTCCGTCGGTGAGTAAAACTGCGGTGCGCGGAAACGCGACCATTCGCTCCACAGCTCGTTGGGTTCAGCGACAACGACCTTCTCGAGAAATCCTTTCCCACCCGGGAATTCGAGGAACTTACGTTCGAAACAACCCGTCTCCTTATTACGGAGCCACAATGACGTAAGATCGTTGCCCAGGTGCCTGCGCATCGATCCGGCCACACCCTTAAATAATTCCTCCGCCTCAAGCTTGCTGACAATGTGATTGTTGATTTCGAGCAACAAGCTCAGCCGATCTCGCTGGTTCAGGACCTCTCGGTGATAACGCTCCGCCGTGTCTCGCGCCTGCGCGCATTCAAGGGCAACCGCGACATGCGAAGCCATAGATTCCATCAGCCTCACGTCTTCGGGATGAAATTCCTGTCCACGCTCTTTTGTCAGTGCAAGGAGTCCGTATCGTTTCTGCACCGTGGATACAGGAAACAAGTACGTGCTTCTACCGACAGATTGGGGTGCGAAGCAAGCCAATTCAGGATGCTTCAACATCTCCTCCGCGACGTTCGGGAGAAAAATCGGTTCCTGTTTCTCCAGCGCTTCCGCACATCCTCCAATGCAAGGGATGGTCGTACCGACCTGGATAACCGGCCCATCTGCTTCTTTATCGGCCTCGAGCAAGTGCAGGGATTTTCCGTTGTCACCCAGTACGAACAGTTCAGCACCGTGCAACTCTGAAACGTTGGATAGAACATCGCGCAGGCTGCGCAGAACCGCCTTGATTGTGGGCTGATCTGCGACAGCGCTGGATGCGTCCAGCAGAGTACGATAGCGGCCTTCGGCAACAGTCATCATGTTTGTGCTCATCTACAATTCTCCGCGTTCATATCCCAATAACTGATTGTCCTCGCCTTGAACCCAACTTTCACTTGTCCCTCGGTGCGCCAGGGTCTCTGCTAGATCGGCTCTATCCGAGTCAGTATGCGATCGTTCTAAGACGAAAATGCTGGTTCCCCGACTCACTTCACCATTTCCTGTAGAGCGGAACTTCTTCACTGAGTCGTCAGCACAGGAACCGTGACGAGCAGTTTATTGATCGCTACATCCATTGTCTGATTCATTTGGGACACGACCCCGGGTACGTTTCGTTGCGAGACGATTCCAACTTCGGACACGGCATTGCTCCAAACCGTTGAGCCTGTTTTGACACTAGCAATTTGCGCAGAGATCGCGACTTCCACCTTCACCCCGGCCGGGTAGTCCACCTCTTCCAGCTTTTCCAATTTGCCGCTGAAGACGTACTCGTGATCTGGGCGGCCGTTATACATGGAGACAAGCGCGAACTGACCGCTGGCGCGCAGATGGTCGATGACTGCGCCGGTCACAAGCTGTCGCGGATCTGCCGCCCAGCGGTGAAACTCGTAGAAACCGATCTCTTCCGGGGCGGTCCGGTACACGATAGGTCCTTGTCGCAGATAGTTAGGCGATTGAAACTCCCGCACTGCGATTCTGGTGCGGACGCTTTCTGGAGCCGGGGGGTCAGGGGGAGCCGGCAAATTGAGCGTGTAATACGCCGGGTACCTTACGTTGCCGCAGCCAACCAGTGCGGCCAATAGCATTAGCGTCAGCATCATTATCAGCGCCGTCGGGATGCTTTTCATTTTGATCCTCCTGCATTGACTGGATTACTTGGCACCTGCCGGTCCCCGGGTTGTTTCGTGCGGATCAAGCTCCATGGACGCTGCTTCAGCGTGTTCGTGAACTGGTTGAGGTTGTCGGTCGCCTCGCGCAGGTTCTCCATGGTGTCGTCGATTTTGTCATCGTTAGCTTTCACGATGACCTGCATCGACTGCAGCAGGCCTCTTGCTTCTTCCAGGGTCATTTGTAATTGAGCCAAGTCTTGCCGCACGGGCGATCGGAGGTCCGTCACCGTACCATTCACATTTTGAATGGCGTCATCGGCATGTTCGCTAAGCTTGGTCAACTGATCTGTCAGACGATCAATCTTTGGACGCTCCGCCGTTAGCAATTGATCGACATTGTCCAAAATCGCTTGTACCTTCTTCTGATTCGGCGGCCCAGTCATCATGTTCAGGTTGCCAATCAGATGGTTCACGTTCCCGCTGACGTCATTGAGTTCTCCCTGGGCCTGCATGATCAGCGTATTCGCGCTGTCGGCAACGGTTGC
>OCOJ01055511.1_pt1 | contig 12333 bp, 13 predicted proteins | sample 1539251 | NCBI WGS metagenome assembly OCOJ01 (sample SAMN01911457, study PRJEB22624) | soil metagenome | biome: Soil | place: Malaysia | collected 2012-04-30 | depth RA_metagenome m
ACGTCACCCCGCAACGGGCGCTGTAGAGCGCCGGACGGCGCTCGTGGTTAACTTCCTCACGTCGCGCGAGTTAGAAAATCTGCGGCGCTCTGGAGCGCCGCGGAGTTCCCATATGGGAACTTGTTGAAAACAATCGGCAGTGGCTAAAGAAAGAAATCAGCGGTAGGCTTCGCGGCGGTGTTTTACGGCGGTGATGCGAATGACGTCTCCCTGATCATGAAAACGCACGCGGTAGTCGCCGATGCGCAGCCGGAACTCAGGCGGTTCAATGTTCTGGAGACGCTTTACGTCGCCTTCGCCGTTTTCCAGGTAGCGAGCCAGCGCGTGCAAGATGCGCAGAGCAGTAGGCTGATCGATAGCGCGGAGTTGCGCCCTGGCCTGATCGGTCCAGATAACGTTTTTGTCCACGCTCAGCGCTTCGCCTTGCCCATGCGCTCGAAATCTTCCCGCGAGAGTCCGAAATCGGCCAGCACCTTCTCGTGAGGAATGCCCTCGCCACGGTCGAGAGCGGCGCGAGCGGCGGCGATCTCACGAGCTTCTTCCTCGGAAACCGGCTCATCGTCCACGGGAGCGTTGGCGAGACTGCGAGCCACCGGATCGGTCATCACTTCGAGCAGATGCACGAGGGCGGAAACCTGGCTGGGAGCCAGGCGCTCGATCAGTTCATGCGCTTGCTGTTTTTCGTTGCCGGAATCGTGTGCCATAAGAACTTCCGAAGCCAGCAGACTTCAGTCTGCGGCGTGCGACTGTCCTTTCGAGGAAACCAGCGAGTTAATCAGCCGGATGACGGCGCGCTGATCGCGTTCTGGTAATGCCGCCATCCGCCTGAACCTTCTCCAGAGCTTGTGCTTTCCCAACTCCTCGTGATTCAGCTTCGGCGCTTTAATGCCGAGCAGTTCGTCTGCGGTCACCCGAAGCACACGAGCCAGAGCGATCAGAACCGAACCAGGCGGGCACTCCGCGTCGTTCTCGTAATAGGAAATGGCGCGCTGGGTCGTGCCCAGAGCTTTGGCCAGATCGACCTGCGTCAACCCGCGAGCTTTTCGGATCGCGTAGAGGTGCTGGCCGAAGGTCGTCTTGGGAGTTTTTTTCGCTGGCATCTCAAGAGCGATTGTAAAAGCCATTTGCTGCCTTTCTGAAACCGTTGACAGTATATACTCAGGTTGTATATTATCGCGAACGGCCCGAAAAAGACAGATTTTGCGAAAAGGGCTTGACAGGGTTTTTGGGAAAAGGCCCAAAACGCGAAAAAAGCGAGGTGCCAGGAATGGGACACATCCCCGACGAAGAGAAAGCCCGGCTGAAGCGGGAAGTCTCCATCGAGCGGCTGGCGGAGGCGCGGGGGATACAACTGAAGCGCAGCGGCAAGGAGCTGATCGGTCTGTGCCCCTTCCACCAGGACACCAACCCCAGTCTGAACATCGATCCGGTGAAGAACGTGTGGCACTGCAAGGGCGCGTGCGGCGAAGGCGGGGATGTCATCGAGTGGGTGATGCGCGCCGAGGGGGTCAGTTTCACGCACGCGCTGGAACTGCTGAAGCGGGACTTTCTTCCTTTAGCCGCGAAACAGTCCGGTCCGCCGCCGAAGGAATCCTCGACGGTGAAACTACCGCCACTGTTCGTGCCGACGGTCGATGACCAGCAGACACTCCAGATCGTCGTGAACTACTACCACGAGACGCTGAAGCAGACGCCGGAAGCGCAGCAGTATCTGGTGAATCGTGGCCTCACATCGTCTGAGATGATCGAGCAGTTCCGGCTGGGCTTCGCCAATCGCACACTGACCTACCGCGTGCCGGACAAGAACCGTGCCGCTGGCGCGGAGATACGCGGGCGCTTGGAGAAGCTGGGCATCTTGCGGGAGAGCGGGCACGAGCACTTCAACGGCTCGTTGGTGATCCCGGTGTTCAACCTCGGAGGCGAAGTGGTGGAGATGTACGGGCGGAAGATCACCCGAGGGTTGCGGGAAAACACGCCGCTGCACACGTACCTGTCCGGGCCAATGCGCGGGGTGTGGAACGAGCAGGCGCTCATCACTTCGAAGGAAATCATCCTGTGTGAAGCGCTCATCGATGCGCTGACGTTCTGGTGCGCGGGCTTCCATCACGTCACAACCAGCTACGGGGTGAACGGTTTTACCGACGATCACCGAGCCGCATTTAAGAGGCACGGCACAAAGAGAATGTATATCGCTTATGACCGCGACGACGCCGGCGAGCGAGCAGCGGAGAAGTTGGTGGAAGAACTCATGGCCATGGGCATGGAGTGCTACCGGGTGCAGTTCCCGAAGGGCATGGACGCGAACGAGTTCGCGCTGAAAGTCGCTCCAGCAACGAAGAGCCTGGGAATCCTGCTGGGCAAAGCGGCATGGCTCGGCAAAGGGCAACGGCCCACAGTGGCGGTGAGCGAGCCGCAAATCATCGAAGAAAAAGCTGCAGCTAAAGAAAAAATCACCGAACCCATCGCTGCCACTCCTCCCGTGACCCCTGTGGAAGCGGAAGAAACAATCTCCGAGAGCATCGAGGCCAACACGGAAGAGCAAACCGGTCTTTCTTTAGCTGCCGAGCTGCCCATCGCGTCGTTGCCGACCGGAACCGTCAAGCCGGTGCGGAATGTGCAGGTGGAAGCGAGTGGCGAGACGCTGTACGTGACCATGGGCGAGCGGCGCTACCGCATCCTGGACCTAGCCAAGAACACCGCTCCCGGCGTGCTGCACGTGAACGTGATGGTGACGGCAACCAACGCGCGCGGAGAGACCCGCCTGCACGTGGACCGGTTCGATCTGTACGGCGCGCGTCCACGCACACTCTTCGCCAAGCAAGCGGCGAAAGAGCTAGGCCACAAGGAAGAAAGCATCGAGCGCGATCTGGCCACGCTAATCCTGAGGCTGGAGGACCTGCAACACGAATGGATCGAAAAGACACTGAAGCCCCAGGAAGAAAAACTCGAGATCACGGCCGAGGAGAAGTCGGCTGCGCTCGAACTGCTGCGCGATCCGCGCCTGCTGGAGCGGGTGCTGGAGGACTTCGAGAAATGCGGGGTGGTGGGCGAGGAGACCAACAAGCGCATCGCATACCTGGCCGCGGTGTCGCGGTTGCTCGAAAAGCCGCTGGCCATCGTGGTGCAGTCGGCCTCTTCGGCGGGCAAGAGCTCGCTGATGGAAGCGGTGCTGGATTTCATGCCGGAAGAACAGCGAGAGAGCTATACGGCCATGACCGGGCAGGCACTGTTCTACATGGGGCAGAAAAATCTCCAGCACAAAATCCTGGCTATCTCGGAACAACAGGGCGCCGACCGCGCCGCGTATCCGCTGAAGCTGTTGCAGTCGGAAGGGGTGCTGAAAATCGCTTCCACCGGGAAAGACCCGGTGAGCGGGAAGCTGGTGACCCACGATTACGAAGTAGAAGGCCCGGTGATGCTGTTCCTGACCACCACGGCCCAGGACGTGGACGAGGAACTGATGAACCGCGCGATCGCGCTGACCGTGAACGAGGACCGCGAGCAGACGCGAGCCATCCACCAACGGCAGCGGGAAGCGCGCACCATCGAGGGCCATCTGCTGCGGCGCAAACGGGCGAAGCTGGTGCGCCTGCATCGCAACGCGCAGCGCCTGTTGCGCCCGCTGGTGGTGGTGAACCATCACGACGTGGGGGAGTTCCCCGACTACCTGACGCGGGCACGGCGCGACCACAACAAACTGTTGACCCTGATCGAAGCCATCGCGCTCCTGTATCAGCACCAGCGGGAAATCAAAACGGTTCCCTGTGACGGCGAGCTGCTGGAATACATCGAGGCCAGCGAAGCGGATGTGAAACTGGCGCAGACGCTCGCCGACCAGGTGGGACTGAAGCCTTCGCTCGACGAGCTGCGCCCGCAGACCCGCAAACTGCTCGCACTGATTACCGAGATGGTGCAGGCCGCGTGTGAACGCTCGGAGACCGCGCCGAGCGAGTACCGTTTCACGCGGCGCACCGTGCGCGAGTACACCAAATGGGGTGACACGCAGTTGCGGCAACATCTGAAGCGCCTGGAAGAGATGGAGTATCTGGTGGTGCGGCGCGGCGGTAACCAGGGCCAGTTGGTGGTCTATCAACTGCCGACCTCGGCGGAGGAAGTGAATCATAGCTGTAACTTCGCGGGGTCAGAGGCCAACTTCGCGGGGGTAAAGGACGACTTCGCGGGTGGGGTGCGGGCACTTCGCGGCCCCGGAAAAAACGACGCATCGCCAACACTCGAAAGGCTTTCGCCTGCAACTTCGCGGCTTCGCGGAAATGCATATAGGGGGGATCAGGACCAAGGAGAACCGCGAAACGTAATCGTAGCCGAAAGCCAACCGAACGGTCACGGACCGGCGAGACGCGCGGGGGTGAAGTGATGGCCCGCGTCATCAAGCACAAAGTTCAGCCCGATCCGCGCACGCCGCTCGGCCACCTGATGGAAGAACATCTCGAATGGCTGCTGATCAACAACTACTCGGAGGACACTGCCGAGCATGCGCGCTGGTCCATCGGCGATTTCATACGCTGGGCCGAGCAGCGTGGCATGCAGCATCCGATGGAAGTGACGCGTCCGATCCTGGAGAGCTATCAGCGGTATCTCTACTACTACCGGCAGAAAAACGGACAGCCACTCACGTTCCGCACGCAACACTCGCGGTTAACGCCGGTGCGCCGCTGGTTCCGCTGGCTGGTGCGCAACAATCACATCCTGCACAACCCGGCCTCTGATCTGGACCTGCCGCGCATGGAGAAGCGCCTTCCGCGCACCATCCTCACCGCCGATGAAGTCGAGCGCGTCATGGTGGTGCCGGACATCAACACACCGGTGGGTCTGCGAGACCGTGCCATCCTCGAAACGTTCTACTCGACGGGCATCCGGCGCAAAGAGCTGGTGCGCCTGAAGCTGTACGATGTGGACCGCGAACGAGCCACGCTGACGATCCGCGAAGGCAAGGGCCAGAAGGACCGCATGATCCCCATCGGCGAGCGGGCCCTGGCCTGGGTAGGAAAATATCTGCGCGAGGCGCGCCCGCAGTTGGCCGTCGAGCCGGACGACGCCACGCTGTTCCTGACACAATACGGCGAGCCGTTCAATCCCGACGCGATGAGCAATCTGACGCGAGACTTGATCACCGAGGCGAACCTTGGGAAATCCGGTTCCTGCCACACGTTCCGGCACACCATGGCGACGTTGATGCTGGAAGGTGGTGCAAATCTCCGTTACATTCAGCAGATGCTCGGGCACGCGGAGATCAGCACCACGGAGATTTACACGCACGTAGCCATCCGCAAGCTGCAAAAAATCCACGCGGCCACACATCCCGGCGCCACGCTGGAGCGCAAACCATCCGCTGTGAGTGCCGAGAACACTGGCCCGGACGACGATGAGGAGAAGGCCGCGTTGCTCGCTGCGCTCGAAGCAGAAGCGCAAGAAGAGCCCGAATAGAACGACGCGGGTCAACGAAGGCGACAGAAGGCAGCTTCTGTCGAGTGGAGCGCGGGAAGGCTCGTGCCGTTCGAGACCGCGTCGGATAACGAGCGAGTTATCGGATGCGCCGCGCGCAGCGTCCTTCGCGTGCCCCACGGAGCACAGTGCTCTCCAAAATCTCTACCCAGGTCCATCGTCCAGCACTTAAAATCTGAGTAATGCCGACAGCAGCTAAAGAAGGGACGTTCTCCGCGTCGAGCGATCCGTGTGTGTTTTTTCCTTTAGCTGCCTCTTCGAGTGTCAACCCAAAAACTCGCGTCTGGGGTTCGCGCGAAAAAATGTTGCACTGTTTTAGTGCAACGGCTCCGCTAAGCGCAGAACTGCACTGGGGTTGCCAGGACTCGAGCGGGAAAACTGCGTTAGGGTCAGCATTAGACGCGAACGGCAACACCACNACGCGAACGGCAACACCACTTCCAAAACCGACTCCACCGGTACGACAAACTACGCGTGGGACTTCGAGAATCGGTTGACCCAAGTCACTCTGCCGGGAACTGGCGGTACCGTGCAGTTTTCCTACGATCCATTCGGGCGACGCGTCAAGAAATCCTCCGGCGCGGGCACTTCGATCTATGCCTACGACGGCATAAATCTTATCGAGGAGACCAACGCAGCAGGCGGCGTAGTTGCTCGTTACGCGCAAAGCGAGAACGTCGATGAACCGCTGGCGATGCTTCGTAGTTCAACAACCAGCTATTACCAAGCGGACGGCATCGGTTCCGTGACCTCGCTAAGCAATACATCAGGAGCGTTGGCTCAAACCTATACATTTGATTCTTTTGGCGAGCAGACGGCCTCGTCTGGCTCGCTGACCAACACGTTCCGATACACTGCGAGGGAATTTGATGCGGAGACCAGCCTCTATTACTATCGCGCGAGATACTACGATCCAAATGCAGGACGCTTGGTCAGGGAAGATCCGATCGCATTTAAGGGCGGAATAAATTTCTATCGCTATGCGAGGAACAATCCAGTCAACTTGGTTGACCCGTTTGGGCTTGGACCATGGGGTCAGGGCATTGGTGCCGTCGGGGGAGGCATTGTCGGTGGTATTTTGGGGTTTGGTGGGGGAACAGCAGTGGGAACCTTTGTTGCTCCCGGAGTTGGTACAGTAGGAGGAGCGATTGGGGGAACCGTAGAGGGAGCAACGGAAGGTGCGGTCATCGGTGCAGCAATCGGTGTAGCCATTGGCGACCTCATTGAAGACCTTTCGAAGAGCTGGCGCAAACCAAAGTGCGACAAGAAAGGAATTAAGTGTACTTACGCAGGTGAGGTTGCGGACCCACATCCTTACGCGAAATTCAAGTTTTGTTTTTACAATTGCTCTGATGGCATTCCTAGGACGCTCGTTCGCTACTTGTACGAACCTTGTCCTCCGCGGTGGGAGTTCCCTCTATGAAATTAGTTTCAATGGGAACGCCGGGCGACGCAGGGAGATATCGCGGAGCCAAATTTTGAGACTTGCTTGGCGTGAGGAGCACAGGGGTTTGAAATATGTCGGCCGATAGAGAAAACCTGCTCAGAGAAACAGAGTGGCTAAGAGTATACAGAGTCGGCGAGAAAGAACTCAGGTATGAGTCAAAGTGCCTTTCTGAAGGGCTTCAGATTTCTGCGAACTCAATCAAAAGCACATGGGCGAAACTCAGCCCCCAGCGGAGGCTAGAGTTTACCATTGCTTTCGGCGCCATACACAGCCTCTCATCCGAAGATGAAGAAATCCTGAACTTCTTAATGGAGGTCGGGGAGGTAGCAGTTTTGTCAAACCTGGCTACGCAGTACGCAAAGCATTCTGACCGAGAACGGGTTCTGCCATTTCTGCTTGGACAAATCAAGCCTTCAAAGGAAGGTTGTGCCAACTTTCTTCAAGCGCTGGAACTAATGAAGGACTCAAGGGCCCTGCCTGGCTTAAGAACTTTGTACAAGGAATATCGCACTGCCCTCGAAAAGGCTCTTCTCAATCAATCTCAGGTGTTTGATTATCTGCAATGTTGTCGGACCTTGCTGATACTTGATCGGTCGCCAGAGTTTCGTCGCGCGATCGAAGAAATGCTTGACCATCCTGTTGAGATGATACGTCACCGTGCTGCTCAACTTCTCGCCTAACGTGAGCCCTGGGAGAGTCAGTATTTGGGCTCGGCTACGGCATGTTGAACGGCCCTGCAGTTTCGACACCTTCGGGATGACCTGCCCCCTAGATCTGACCTGCCCCCTAGATCCGCAGGTGGATCATATGACATTCGAGGCCTGTGAGAGACATCCGTCGGCCGTCGGCCGGCGTAGCCCCGTAGTTTGGGGCGGAGCCGGGCGACGGAACGAGTTGCCGCGCGAACAATGCCGGTGTCTGATAGCCCAGCGCGCTGTGCGGCCGCTCTTCGTTGTACTCTTCCTGCCATGCGGCAATCTTCCGCCGCGCGTCCCACAGGTTCTCGAACCAACTCACGTTCAAGCATTCGTCCCGCAACCTACCGTGGAAACTCTCCACGTGTCCGTTCTGCATCGGCCCGCCCCGGCTGAATACGCACCAACGCGATCTTCCGCTCGATGCACCAAGCCAGAAAATGCCGGCTGGTCAGTTCCGGGCCGTTGTCGCAACGGATCGCTATGGGAACTCCACGCTCCCCAACGATCTGCTCCAACACCCGCGTCACTCTTCGACATGCCAGGCACTCGCGAGTGTAGGCGTCCACCACACTGAGGACCCGCAGTGCTCGACCGCTGGCCATTCCGTCGTGGGCGAAATCCAGAGCCCATTCCTGATTCGCCGCCGTCAACATCGGCTTCGTGCAGCCTTCGCGTTGCAGCCTCTTGCGTGCTTTCCGTCTCACCAGCAGTCCTGCCTCTCGATAAACTCGGTACACCCGTTTATGATTCACGCGCTCGCCGGTGCGCCGCAGCAGCACGTGCAACCGCCGGTAGCCAAAGCGCGGCTTCTCCCGCGCCAACTCAATCAGGCGATTCCGCAATCCTTCATCGTTGCGCCTGGACCGATAGCGATAACTCGATTCCGCCATATCCAGCAGCTCGTAGACCCGCCGCTGGCTCACCAGAAAATGCGCGTAGAGCCAGCGCACGTCCTCCCGCAGCCCTACGAGCCCCAGCCGTTTTTTGCGATCGAATAGCGCAACAAACTAGGAAACAACTGTGCCTTTTGTTGCCTAAATCTGCCCAACTCGAAAAATGGAAATCGCGTGAAAACATTGGTATTTAAGCCTTTCGAGTCTTACCGTGGACTAACAGCGGGTTGCAGGTTCGAGTCCTGCCCGGTTCACCAGTTCCTCGATCTAACTTCCTGAATCAAGACTAGTTGAACAAGGACTCGAGCACCGCTGAGAAGCGTTGCGCATTTACAGCGGGAGGCGGAGATGAGCTTGGGCGCCGCGGCGGTCGGTTCTGTTCGCGAGGGTAAGGGAGCCACCGTGGGCTTCCGCGATTTGACGGCTGAGCACGAGACCGATCCCTGAGCCGCCTGGCTTGGTGGTAAAGAACGGAACAAAAAGGTTCGTGGTGTTTGAGATGCCCGGGCCTTCGTCGAGGATCCATAAATCCAGATAAGAAGTGTTGCACGACCATTCGATGTGCACAGCGCCACGCAGTTGACTGGCCGAGTCGGCGGCATTGCGGATCAAATTGATGACCAGTTGTTCGAGCTGGTCGCGATCCGCCTGAATCGTGATACTCGGTCCTGCAGCGAGGCTGACAGGGACGCGGCGCTCCAAGGCCGCTACACGGCGAACCAGCTCTACGAAATCGACGGAGGCAAGGGAAGGCTTCGGAAGCCTGGCAAGCTGAGTGTAGGCGGCCATGAAGCGACCCAGCGCCTCGGTGCGAGAACGAATGATCGTCAAACCTTGGCGGATGTCGTCAAAAATGGAGCCATTCGCCTGTTGGCCCTCCGCGCGCTGTACAGAGGTCTCCAGGCTCTGTGCGACGGATTGGATGGGGGCAAGCGAATTATTCAACTCGTGGCCCAGGACGCGGATGAGGCGCTGCCAGGCCTGGCGTTCTTCTTCGCGTAAGGCGCGGCGCAGGTCGGTCAGGACGACAAGCTTGTGCGGCGAGCCGCCTTGGCGAAACGAGCTGCGACGCATCGCCCAGCGGCCCGTGCCGCCGGGGAAACTAAGCTCCATGGTTCTGGCAGGCTCGCCTTCAAGGCACACCGCAAGCCCAAGCTCCGCTGCAGTGAGGCCCAGGGAACGTTCGGAGGGACGATCCAGAAGACGCTCGCCGGCACGGTTAACGAGCTTGAGCCGTTCGGCGTCATCAAAGGTGAAGATCGCAACATCGATCTCTTCCATGACGGTGCGCAAGAGAGCCGTGGCCTCCAAAGCTCCCAAGCGTTGTTCGCGGAGTGTTTCGCTGAGGGAATTGACTTCGATCATCACCTCGCCCATGGCATCGTCTGGACGCGCGCCGCGGCCGCGCAAGGAAAAGTCCTCTTCGCGCATGGCAGCCAGCAGATTGGAGAGCGTCTGCAGAGAGAAAACCACGCGGTTTCGCAGGGAGACCGCAAAGCCAAGCCAAGCGCCGAGGATCAACAGCGTCAATGTCCAGGCGGTTTGCGTAGAATAAGGACCAAACCAGAGAAGCACGAGAGCGGCGACGGAGCCCGGAAGCCCCGCTGCCAGGGCCAAAAGCTGAATCCGCCGTTCGTAATTGAGGCGCTTCATTCCAAGCCGAATTTTTCCAGACGGCGATAGAGGGCACTGCGGCTTAAACCCAGCGCGCTCGCGGCCTTGCTGACATTGCCGCCATGCCGGTGCAGCATCCGCTGAATCAAGTGCTTTTCGACCTCTTCCAGGTTCATTTCCTCAAGGCGCAAACTGCTGGCAGAGGAGGGCGCACGCAAGCCGAGATCCATGGCGCGAATCACAGGCCCGGGTGACAGTAGCACGGCGCGCTCGATGGCGTGGTCGAGTTCGCGGACGTTGCCCGGCCAGGGATGCTCACGAAGGGATTGCATTGCTGGGGCGTCAAATCCGGAAATTTTCTTGCGATAGCGCTCCGTGTAAATGCGGAGAAAATGATTGGCGAGCAGTTCGATGTCGCCGTGGCGTTCGCGCAGGCTAGGAAGATGAATTTCAATCGTGTTCAAGCGGAAGAGCAGATCTTCCCGGAAATGGCCGGCGGCGACTTCGGCATTGACATCCACGTTGGTGGCGGCAAGAACGCGGACATTGACGCGCCGGGTGTGCGAGGAGCCTACGCGCTCAAACTCGCCGGTTTCGAGAACGCGCAGGAGCTTGGATTGCAAATTCAACGGGACGTTGGCGATTTCATCGAGGAAGAGGGTTCCCCCATCGGCAATTTCGAAACGGCCGATGCGATCGGTTCGCGCATCCGTGAAGGCGCCTTTTACGTGGCCGAAAAGCTCGCTTTCGAAGACGCCACTCGAGAGACCGCCCGCATTGACGGTGACCATGGGGTGATTGGAACGGGGGGAGAGAGCATGGAGAGTTCTGGCGATAACCTCCTTGCCGGTTCCATGTTCGCCGGTGATGAGCACATTCGCGTCCGAAGGGCCGATGCGAGAGACGAGACTGAGCACGGGCTGCATGGCTGGCGATTCCGCGATGAGCGTGGGGCGAGATTCAACGCTGAGGAGCCGGTTCTCTGCCTCTAGTTGCGTGGCGCGGCGCAGGGCTTGCCGCAGGTCGATCTGAGTCTTGAGAATGGTCAGCAGACGCGCATTCTCCCAAGGTTTTTGCAGGAAATCGCGCGCGCCGAGGCGCATCGCTTCCACGGCGAGTTCGATGCTGCTCCAGGCGGTCATGACGATGACGGGCAGAGAACTATCAAGCGATTGAATGCGCGAAAGAAGGTCCAAGCCTTCCTGGCCGGAGGTGGTGTCGCGCGTGTAGTTCAAATCCATGAGGACGGCATCGAATTCGCGAGCTTCGACGGCGGCGAGCACTTCGGCGGGAGAAGCGGCAAGCTGGGTCTCATAGCCCTCGTTCTTGAGAAGAAGGCGCAGGGATTCGCGGATGTCTTGCTGATCATCGGCGATGNAGAACGCGATGGCGATTTTGAGGAGAAGGTTTCATCGATGAGAGAGAACCCCGGCTATTCTACTTTGGTTTGGAGCGAATCTGCAGGTCATCAGGCCAACACGAAAAAGCCGCATCGGAATTATTCGTAGCGCAGCGCGACCATGGGATCAACCTTCATAGCGCGCCGCGCCGGGATGTAACAAGCGACCAGCGCGACGGCGAAAAGCAGCAAAGCCACGCCGGCAAACGTGAGCGGATCCGAGGCGCGAACCCCAAAAAGGAGGCTNCCCCAAAAAGGAGGCTCGACATCAAGCGGGTCAATCCGAGTGCTGCCAGGAGGCCGATCACGACACCTATGAAGGCAAGCTTCATGCCTTGAAGCACGACAAGGCGCATCACTTCGCCCGGCAGCGCACCCATGGCCATACGGACTCCGATTTCGTGCGTTCTCTGGCCGACGGCATAGGAGGTGACGCCGTAAATTCCAATCGCGGCCAGCGCCAACGCCAGGAACGCAAAAACATCCAGAGTGAGAAACGCAATGCGTTGCGCCGAAGTGATCCCAGAAATGATTTCGTCCATGGGCCGGACATTAAAGATGGGCTGATCTTTGTCGACGGACCAGATCGCATTTTTGATGGCGGGCAAGATGGAAGGAGGGGGAAGCTCCGTGCGCACCACCAGGCTCATGGTCTGGTCCGGGCTCTGCAGAAACGGTAAGTAGATTGTGGGGCGCGGTTGTTGGTCAAAGCCCGTGTCCAGTACCGCGCCGACGACGCCAACGATTTCGCGCTCCGGCCGAGTCGAATCGGGGATTTGCACGTGTTTCCCAACGGGATCCTGGTCGCGGAAAAAATGC
>OCOJ01066001.1_pt1 | contig 12330 bp, 9 predicted proteins | sample 1539251 | NCBI WGS metagenome assembly OCOJ01 (sample SAMN01911457, study PRJEB22624) | soil metagenome | biome: Soil | place: Malaysia | collected 2012-04-30 | depth RA_metagenome m
TGGATGGACTGCGACGTGATCCAGGCGGACGGTGGAACGCGAACGGCTTCGATTACCGGCGCGTTCGTGGCGCTGGCGCTGGCGTGCGAACGGCTGGTGGCGGCAGGGATATTGAAGAGGTCGCCGCTCATCGATTCGGTAGCGGCGACAAGCGTGGGAATTGTGGAAGACCGCGCGCTGCTGGATTTGGCGTATGAAGAAGATTCGCGCGCGGAAGTGGATATGAACGTGGTGATGACCGGCAGCGGACATTTCGTGGAGATTCAGGCCACCGCGGAAGGGCGGCCATTCAATGGAAGCGAGATGCAAGACCTGTTGGCGCTGGCGGCAGCTGGAATTCGGCGGCTGACGGAAGAACAGCGCGCGGTTCTGCCGGTCAAGTTCAGTGCACGCGCGCGCTAGGTTGTTTCTCGCGTCCTCCAATCCGGGAAAACTTAGAGAATTCCGCACGCTGGCGATGAGCGCAGCAGACAACGCGGCGATCGAGATTGAGCTTGTGCCCGAGTTTGAGGCTCTGCCTGCGTTTCAGGAGAGGGCCCCGACGTTTGCGGAGAATGCGGCGGGGAAAGCGCTGCATTATTCGCGGCTTTGCGATGGGCGAGTGTTCGCGGATGATTCGGGGCTAGTGGTCCCGGCGCTGGGAGGCGCGCCGGGGGTGCAATCGGCGCGGTACGCGGGGCCTGAGGCTACTAATGAGGAACGGATCGCAAAGTTGTTGCGAGAGCTGCGGGGAAAGACCGAGATCGAGCGGGCGGCTTATTTTGTGTGCGCCGTTGCTCTTGCGGAGGCGGGCCGGGCGTTGGCAATCGTCACGGATCGTGTGGATGGCGAAGTTCTGGAAGTGCCTCGAGGGGACGGAGGATTCGGATACGATCCGGTGTTCAACTACCCGCCGCTGAAGAGATCGTTTGCGGAACTCACGGAGGAGGACAAGAATCAGCACAGCCATCGCGGGAAGGCGTTTCGGAAACTGCTGCAATTCCTTTCGGGTATATAAGCCATGAGGCTCGTTTCGGGCTCCAAAGGCAAACGCCGATGCTGATTAGACGGTGTGATATCCTTCCGTCCCATGCCAACCAAAAAAACGGGCAAGAAGAAGACGAGTGGCCGAAAGAAAGCTGGAACGGCAAGAGCGGCAAAGCCTGCGAAGAAGCCGGGAGCGGGCCGAGCTACGGGAACGGACCCGAAACGCGTGGCTGCGATTCTGGCCAAGCTGGACGAGGCGTATCCGGCCGCTACCTGCGCACTGAGGCACGCGAATGCCTTTCAACTGCTCATCGCGACGATTCTTTCCGCGCAATGCACGGACGTACGCGTGAACCAGGTGACGGAGACGCTTTTTAAGAAATACCCGAATCCGGAAGCGTTCGCGTATGCCAATCCGAAAGAATTGGAGCAGGAAATCCGGCCGACAGGATTTTTTCGGAACAAGACAAAATCAATCATGGGAGCCAGCAAAGCCATCGCGGAGAAATTCGGCGGACAAGTACCGCGGACGATGGAGGAAATGCTTACACTTCCTGGCGCGGCTCGTAAGACGGCGAACGTGGTGTTGGGAACGGCGTTCGGGATCGCCAGCGGAATCGTGGTCGATACGCATGTGCAGCGGATAGCCAACCGGCTTGACCTTACACGAAACGCGGATCCAAAGAAAATCGAGCAGGATTTGATGCAGATTATTCCGAAAGAAAGGTGGATTCTCTTCTCGCACCAAGTGATCTGGCACGGCCGGCGGGTGTGCCAGGCGCGAAATCCAAAGTGCGTCGAATGCAACCTGGAGCAGATCTGCTACTCGAAGGACAAAACCGTTTAAGGCCCTGACGGGCGGCGGAGCGGGAGAGTGGAAGAGTGCATGTCCCGGACGTGACGGACGGCTTCTTCATGCGCATGCGGATTGCGCAGCGAGGAACGGTCCCGCGCACATGCGGCACTTCCAATTGGGGTAGAGAGTGTTCTCGTACGGAAAAACGCAGTGCCACTCTGATGTTTGGAGCCGCTTTGCCTAGCAGGGTAATCATCCCGATGTCACACACGGTAAGTAATTCTGCGAGTCGCCCTAGAATGCGGCATTGGCTGTTGGTCATGCTTCTGCTCTTTCCGGCGGCCGTGTGGGGCCAGCTTGCGCCGCTGATCGGCAATGTTCCCGGCCGATTAGACGCAAGCCTTGATGGAAAGTGGCGCGTGATCGTGGATCCATTTGATACCGGCATGATCGACTACCGCGCCCGCCCGCTGAAAAACGAGAACGCCTTCTATAGGAATCACAAAGCACAGTCTCCATCGGAGCTGGTCGAATATAACTTCGACACTTCTGGAACTCTTACGGTCCCGGGAGACTGGAATACGCAGCGCGAGCCGTTGCTGCTGTATGAAGGCGCGGTTTGGTACGAACGATTGTTTGACTACCAGCTCCCACCGGGCCGGCGTCTGTTCTTGCATTTTGGAGCAGCGAATTATGCGGCTTCCGTTTACCTCAATGGAGAGGAGCTCGGGCGACATGAGGGTGGTTTTACGCCCTTCGATTTCGAAATCACCAGCCGGGTGAAACCGACAAACAATTACCTGGTGGTTCGGGTTGATAACCGCCGGGCAAAAGAGCAGGTTCCGACCGACAATTCGGATTGGTGGAACTATGGTGGGATTACTCGCCCCGTGACGCTGGTTGAGTTGCCCGAGACATTCATCCAGGATTACGTCGTTGGCCTCGCCCATGGTTCGACGCGGCAAATCAGAGGCAACGTGCAGTTAAATGGACCCAAGCTGCAACAGGAAGTGACCGTCCGAATTCGTGAATTGAATATCGAGCAGTCGGTGAAGACGGATGCGAATGGCCGGGCGGAGTTTTCGTTCCCTGCTGATGTGAGCCTCTGGAGTCCTGAGGCTCCCAAGCTCTACAAAGTGGAAGTCACGTTGGCGAGTGACCAGGTATCGGAAAACATTGGTTTTCGTTCCATCGAGGTCCGCGGAGAAGACATTTTATTGAACGGGAATCCAGTCTTCTTGCGGGGAATAAATTTGCACGAGGAGTCGCCGGTCCATGCAGGGCGGGCGTGGAGCGTCGATGATGCCCGGATCCTCCTTAGTTGGGCAAAGGAGCTGGGCTGCAATTTCGTCCGGCTGGCACATTATCCCCACAATGAAAACATGATCCGCATGGCGGACCAGATGGGCATTATGGTTTGGGAGGAAGTACCGGTCTACTGGACGATTCAATGGGAGAACCCCCAGACGCTGCAGAACGCGAAGAACCAATTAAGCGAAGTCATCACGCGGGACCACAACCGCGCCTCGGTAATCATCTATTCAGTCGGGAACGAAACCCCAATCAGTGAGCCGCGCAATCACTTTCTCAGTGCTTTGATCGACGAGGCCCATGCGATGGACTCCACGCGCCTGGTTTCCGCGGCTCTCCAGGCTGAAGACAAAATGGAAGGAAACCACCAAACCTTGCAGATTAATGATCCAATCGCGGCCAAACTCGACGTGATTGGAATCAATGAATACATCGGGTGGTACACGCGCACCCCCGATTCGGCCAACTCCACCACGTGGGTCTCAAGCTTCCACAAGCCCCTGATCATGAGCGAATTCGGGGGGGACGCACTATACGGGTACCACGGAGATGCGTCCACACGCTGGACGGAAGAATATCAGGAAAATCTGTATCAGCACCAAATTGCGATGTTAAAGCGAATCCCATTCCTACGCGGCACTACGCCTTGGGTCCTCAAGGATTTTCGCAGCCCTCGCCGAACGCTCCCTAAGTTCGAGGACTTTTTCAATCGCAAAGGGCTGATTAGTGATGCTGGAGAAAAGAAAAAAGCCTTCTTCGTTTTGCAGCAGTTCTATCGTGAAACACAGGCCGATTGGGGAAAGCCGAACCCGGCCAAAACTCACTAGTCGGCACCTCAGGAGAGTTTAGGCCTCAAAGCTCCTTGATTCCAAGACGCAGCAGTCGGTTGGCGGGGATTGGAATAAACTATAAACGTCATGCTTCCGAGCGCGCCTTTTTCGGGGCTTCTCACCGACCTTTACGAACTAACGATGGCGGCGGGCTATGTTCAAAACCGCTTCGACGCCCTTGCGACTTTCGAACTTTTCGTCCGTCAGCTCCCGCGCAATCGCAATTATCTTGTCGCTGCGGGCCTGGAGCAGGCGCTCGATTTTCTGGAAAACGTTCGCTTCTCTGCTGACGAAATCTCTTATTTGCGGGCGCTGCCGATGTTCGATCATGTCGGCCCCCAGTTTTTCGACTATCTCGCGCAGTTCCATTTCTCCGGTGAGGTTTGGGCCCTGCCAGAAGGCACCATCTTCTTTCCCGGCGAACCTCTGCTTCGCGTGACGGCACCAATCGCGGAAGCCCAACTTGTCGAGACCAGCCTCCTTTCTCTCGTTCACCTGCAAACGCTGATCGCGAGCAAAGCGGCCAGGGTAACGGCAGCGGCGGCGGGCCGGCCAGTGATCGAATTCGGCTCANCGCCGGGCTCACGGCATCGAAGCGAGCGTGCTTGCGGCGCGTGCAGCGTTTATCGGCGGTTGCGCCGGCACATCGAATACCTTCGCCGGGCATTGCTTTGGCATTCCCGCCTATGGAACGCAAGCCCACTCGTGGATCATGGCGCACGAAGACGAAACCGAGGCCTTTAGCACTTTTCTCGACGTTTTCCCCGAGCAGTCCACGCTTCTTGTGGACACCTATGACGTTCGAACCGCCATTGATAAAGTGATTGCGCTCGGCCGCAAACCGGCTGGCGTTCGCCTGGATAGCGGCGATGTTCTGGCCGACAGCTTCTGGACTCGGCAGCGACTCGACAGGGCCGGGTGGAAAGACGTGCAGATTTTCGTTTCCGGCGATCTGGATGAGAATCGGATCGAGGATTTGCTCCGCAGCGGGGCGCCAATTGACGCTTTTGGTGTCGGCACCGCGCTTTCGACTTCGGCCGATGCGCCAAACATTGGGGTCATCTATAAGCTGGTCGAGGTGGAGCGCGATAATCGCGTCCGCGGTACAGCAAAATTCAGCGCCGACAAGAAAACGTACCCAGGGCGCAAGCAGGTTTTTCGCCTACGGGGCCGAAACGGAAAGTACACTAACGACATAATCGGCCTCGAGGACGAAAAGATTCCATGCGCCGAACCTCTGCTTGTTTCCGTAATGCGCGATGGAAAGCGCCTTGAAGCAGCTAAGGAGAACCCTGCAACTGCGGTCCGAGGCGCTCAAGCACGGTTCCTAGCCAACAGAGCCCTTCTGCCGGACCGTTTTTTAAGCACGGCTACAACGGATCCTCCGTATCCCGTTTCCTACAGTGCCCGCCTCCAGGCCCTTTCCGAGCAGGCTCGGAAATCCTTCGGGAAGGCGGCGGATCCCTGAGGGCAAGGAGGTGGTCTTGTCGAAGACAATTTTTTGGGAAGTGGATGCCCAAGCGGACTTCATGCTTCCTGGTGGAAGCCTCTACGTTCCCGGCGCAGAAAAGATCATTCCGAACATCAACAGTCTAGTCGATGAGGCACGCCTAGGACACGTGTTTCTGATTTCTTCGGCAGACGCACACAATCCCGATGATCCGGAACTGAACGAATGGCCGCCTCACTGTTTGAAGGGTTCTCCCGGTGCTGAACTCTTGCCCGAAGCATGCGCTTCGCCGCGGCTGGTAATTCCAAACGAAAAGGGGTTTGTTTTCCCTGAAGACCTGGCAGCCTATCGGCAAGTCACATTTGAGAAGAATACGATCGATGTCTTCGACAACCCAAACGCGGATCAGCTACTTGCCTCTTTGAACCGATCAGGCCCGGCCAATTGTGAGCCAAGTACGCAATTCATCGTATTTGGAGTGGCAACGGAGTACTGCGTGCGTTCTACGGTCGAGGGGCTGGTCCTCCGTGGTCATTCCGTCGCGATTGCGGTTGACACGGTGCGTGCAATCGACGAAATGAAGGGACAGCAGATTCTCGCGACTCTGCATTGTCGGGGCGTACAACTGATCAGCGCCAAAGAAGCTGTATCACTCCTCAGCGCTTCCTTTAGGGCTTTGCGAAGCGCCTTCCCCTGAGGTTTTTCCTGCCAGTTAATTTCGAAATGCACTCGCAAGGCGCAAGTAGCCGGGCCCGGCTGTTGGTGACTTGCAAGGGTTCCTCATTCCAGAGGCTCTGGTCCGTACGGGAGCAGGCAGGAAGAGGCGCCGCCCGAGATAGCTGGTCGTGAGTTTAAAGACGTTGTCCGTGGCCGCAGGATAAAAAATCCAAATGCAATAGATAGAGAGAAAAGGGTTGCGGTTGAAACTGCCAGGTGCCAGGTGTATAGTAGTTAATGCCCTGAAAGGAGTCAGCGGAAGGTTGAGCTGGTTGTGGTATTTCTTTGCATCAGATCGTGACCCGGCTGCATCCAACAGCCGGAAGCAAGACAGCGACCTCCTAGCCTAGTTCCCGGAGCTCGGATGGCGTTCGCCAAACTTCAAGTGCCTGGCGCGATTTCTCGGCCTGCACTTTCCTGCTTCCTGACCTTAGAAGAAGGCGCCTGGTTCCCAGCCCGGCGGCCACCCAGCAATCTCACTCTGACTGCCAAAATTTCTTTCAACACTTCTACCACCAATACTCCATGAGAGCGGAGGAATTTATGGCGACGAATTTCGTTCAGATTCAGAATGATGCTGAGATTAAGAAGCGCCTGGAAGCGGAACGCGCGAGACTGCGGAAGATAGCCGGCCTGGACCAGCCGACACACTTCCATCGCCCGATTGAGCGAGCATTTACGGCCGAGGAGCGGGGCCGCGTCACCATTCTGTTTGGCGGCTTCACCTGGAAGCATGAAGATTTGATCCGGGCTGTGTTTCAAGGGTGCGGTTACCGCTGCGAGAAGCTTCCTGTTCCGGATGTGCCGGCCTTCCAAACTGGCAAAGAGTTCGGCAACAACGGGCAGTGCAATCCGACGTATTTTACCGTTGGAAACCTGGTCCAGTACCTGCAGTTTCTGGAGAAAGAGGGGCTTTCGCGCCAGCAGATCCTGGACAACTACGTCTTCTTCACCGCGGGTTCTTGCGGACCATGCCGTTTCGGCATGTATGAAGCCGAGTACCGCTTTGCTCTTAAGAATGCGGGTTTCGATGGTTTCCGGGTTTTGCTCTTCAGAGACAGCGACGGAATCAAGGCCGCCTCGGGAGAGCCGGGATTGAAGTTCACCGTCGATTTCGGCTTCGGGATGCTGAACGCCATGCACTTGGGCGATGTGATGAACGATCTCATCTACCAAGTTCGTCCTTTTGAGGTGAATAAAGGCGAAACCGACCGCGTCTTCCGCGAAACGGTGGACGGATTATGCGAGGACTTGAAGAATCGCAAGTCATTTGAGATTGAAGCTATTGCGCCGGACTGGGCCAAGCCCAAATTCAAGAGCAACAAAATTCTGCGCAACACGTTCAACGTGTTTGGCAAATGGCACGAGCACATGTGGGGCAAGGACTACTTGAACGCGTTGAAAGCCGCCCGCGAAAAGATGAACTCGATTGAGGTGGACCGGACGCGCGTCAAGCCCGTAGTGAAAATCACCGGTGAGTTCTGGGCGCAGATCACCGAGGGCGACGGAAACTTCCACATGTTTGAATTCCTGGAACGCGAGGGGGCGCAAGTCCTCGTCGAGCCCATCGCCACCTGGGTTGCTTACCTGATGTACCAGGCCAAGGCCCACGCCATCGCGAAGTGGCCGGTGAAGCGCCCGCACGCCAATCCGAAATGGTATGAGGCAAAGAAACAGTTCGCCAATTACATCGGTTTGCGGAAGAAGCTCTGGGGAATCGGTGCCGGCCAGCGCATGTGGAACTTCTTCTACCATCGCACCATCAAGCAACTGGGTGGGATTACGCACCAGCTTGTGCCGCAGACGGAGCTGGCGGAGTTGGCCCATCCTTTCTACAACCAGTTCGCGCGCGGTGGCGAGGGACACCTCGAGGTAGGAAAGAACGTCTACTACACCATCCACAAGCTCTGCCATATGGTGCTGGCGCTGAAGCCCTTCGGCTGCATGCCTTCATCCCAGTCGGACGGAGTGCAATCCGCGGTCATCAATAAGTTCAAGGACATGATCTTCCTGCCCATCGAAACTTCGGGGGAAGGCGAAGTCAACGCGCACAGCCGCGTGCAAATGGCGCTCGGCGAGGCCAAGGTGAAGGCCAAGACCGAGTTCGAGCAGTGCCTCAAATCGACAGGGAAGAGCCTGCAGGAAATCCGCGAGTACATTGCGGAGCATCCTGAGCTGAAGCGGCCCTTCTATCACGTGCCGCACCGCGAAGGAATCGCGGGCACGGCGGCACAATTCATTCTCCACGTCAACGACCGGATCAACCGGGATACTCGCTTCTGGAAGCGGACCCGCGTGGCGGGAGTTGCGATTCCTGCGAGTTCCGGCGACTGACAAGCATCAGTTCCTTGGTCGAAGAGATAATCATTTTCTTAAAATTTCTAGATTACTGAAACGATTTGAACGCATACCAGCTTTCTAAGAGGGCAGAGAGGAAGCAATGCACGACCACAAGGGCACTCAATTAGTTCAGATCGTCCCCCTTCGGCCGCAAGCGCAAATTTCTCACGCGCAGAAGCCGCACGATCACGTCACCAATTTCTTGGTGGGGTTGGACGTCGGCTCGACCACAGTGAAAGCGGTGGCCGTGGATGCGGCCAGCGACAAAGTGCTTTGGCAGGACTATCAGCGCCACGAAACCAAGCAACCCGAGAAAACCCTCGAGTTTCTCAAGCGCATGGAAGCTGATTTCGGGATGAATCGCCACAATACCCGAATGTTCCTGACAGGCTCCGGCGGCGGAGGAATTGCCGAACAGATTGGCGCGAAGTTCGTGCAGGAGGTTACGGCCGTTTCTCTGGCCGTAGAGAAGCTGCATCCCGAGGTCTACTCGGTCATCGAACTCGGCGGCCAGGACGCCAAAATCATCGTTTTCAAAGATGACGACGAAACAGGGCGCAAGAAAAAGATTCCCTCGATGAACGACAAGTGCGCGGGGGGCACCGGCGCGGTCATCGACAAAATCAACGCCAAGCTGAAAATTCCCGTCAATCTCTTAGCTGAGCAGAAATACCAGGGGATCAAGCTCCACAAGGTTGCGGGAAAGTGCGGCGTCTTCGCGGAAACCGACATCAACAGCCTGCAGAAGGTGGGGACACCCCCCGATGAGCTCATGGCTTCTTTGTTTGAAGCCATCGTGCTGCAGAATTTGAGCGTGTTGACGCGCGGGCACACCCTGAAACCTCACGTGTTGCTCCTTGGCGGGCCCAACAGCTTTATTCGCGGCATGCGCGAAGCTTGGCAGGCGAACATCCCGCGGATGTGGCAGGAGCGGAAAGTTGCGGTCCCGGAAGGCTCCAAGCCCGAAGATCTAATTAAAGTTCCGCAAAACGCCCAATACTTTGCCGCCCTGGGCGCGATTGAGTTCGGGCGCAGCGAGGAGGATTGCGTTGGTTGCTATCGCGGCTACGACCAGTTGGTTCATTACATCGAATGCGGCCGCCAGGAGGAAAAAGCCAAAGCGGGCGGCAAAGGCCTGGTCGAGAATACTAGCGAACTTGATGTATTCAAGGAATCGTACAAGCGGAAGAAGTTCACTCCTGCCACTTTCCAGAAAGGCAGCACCGTTGGCGGCTTCATTGGAATTGATGGCGGGTCCACGTCAACCAAAGCCGTTCTGCTGAGCGAAGACGGCAACATTCTGTGTAAGTCCTATCAGCTCTCGAACGGCAATCCCATTCAAGACACTATCGAGATGTTCGAGAACCTGCGCGGCCAAGTAGAAGCACAGAGCGCCAAGCTGGAGGTGTTGGGGGTTGCAACCACTGGATACGCGAAAGACATCCTGAAAGATGTTCTTAAAGCGGATGTGGCTCTGGTGGAAACGGTCGCGCACACGGAGTCCGCGCTGAAGTTTTATGAAGATCCGCATGTGATCGTCGACGTAGGCGGGCAGGACATCAAGATCATCATCCTGCACAACGGCCGCGTGAAAGATTTCAAGCTGAATACGCAGTGCTCCGCGGGAAATGGATACTTCCTCCAATCCACAGCGGAAGGCTTCGGGCTGAGCGTCAACCAGTACGCCGATCTTGCTTTTTCGGCGCAATCCATGCCCGTGTTCGGCTACGGCTGCGCCGTCTTCATGCAGTCCGACATCGTAAACTTCCAGCGTCAGGGCTGGCAGGCAGAGGAAATACTGGCTGGCCTTGCCGCCGTGCTGCCCAAGAATGTGTTCCTGTACGTCGCCAGCATTCCGAATCTTGCGGCGTTAGGAACGCGCTTTGTGCTACAAGGCGGAACGCAGAATAATCTTGCGGTGGTGAAGGCGGAAGTAGACTTCATTCGCAACAGTTTTCGCGCCGCCGGCAAAAAGCCGGAAATCATTGTGCATGAGCACTGCGGAGAATCCGGCGCGATTGGCGCAGCGCAGGAAGCGCTCCGGCTGTGGCGAAACGGCCAACAGACCACGTTCGTCGGCCTGGACGCAGTCCGCAAGATTGAGTACCGCACCACGCGCAACGAATCGACGCGCTGCAATTTCTGCAAGAACAACTGCCTGCGCACGTTCATCGACGTCCGCACCGAACCGATCCAGAATTTCGTTCCGATAAAGCGGGTTACCAAGGTTCCTCTGATGCATGGCGAGCAGCGCCTGATTATCGCCACCTGCGAAAAAGGCACGGTGGAAGATCTCAACGAAATGAAGGACATCAAGGCCGGACTCGACCAGCTTCGCGAGAAGCATCCGAATTTCGTGGATATGGCCTCGAAGGAAGTTTTCCGTCCCACGAACGCGAAAAACGTGGCCGACCCGCTTCCCACGCGGGGCTGGGCCGGGTGGGCCAAAGGCGCCAAGGAACGTTTGGCGCTGATGCAGAATCGCAGCAAGGTGCGTGTTGGCATTCCGCGTGTGCTGAACATCTACACGTACGCGCCTCTGTTCAACGCCTACTTCGAGAGTCTGGGCTTGCAGCCGGAGAACATCATTTATTCCGACTACACCAGCTCGGAGCTCTACCGCGCGGGTTCCAGCCGCGGGGCGATCGACCCGTGCTTCCCGGCGAAGATTGGAATTTCACACGTCTACAATCTCATCCAGGAGAAGCACAAGAAGAAGCCGCTGGATGCCATCTTCTTCCCCATGTACGACGTTTTGCATTCGCCTTTGGTGAAGATTGTGGGCGCCAATGCTTGCCCCACCGTTACGGCCACTCCAGAAACCGTGAAGGCAGCCTTCACCAAAGAAAACGACGTTTTCGCCGAGAACAATCTCAAATACATCGACCCGGTGCTGAACTTCGCCGACCGCAAGTTGTTCGCCTATCAGATGCTGCAGGCCTGGCAGCCCGTCCTCGGCCTCTCTCCGGAGGAAAACGACCGCGCCGTGGAATCGGGCTTTGCTGCGCTAAAAGAATACGAAACCAGCATTCGCCGGCGCGCGCGCCAGGTTCTCGACCAGCTCGAGCGCGAGGACCGCATCGGCATCGTTATGCTGGCGCGCCCCTATCACCACGATCCCGGGCTCAACCACGAAATCCTCGACGAGTTCCAGAAACTTGGCTATCCCATCTTTTCCCAAAATACCCTGCCGTTGGATGAAGACCTGCTCGAACGCCTATTCGGCGAAGAGGTAAGGGCGGGGGTAATCAGCAGCCCGCTGGATATCAGCGACGCGTGGAAGAATTCCTACTCCTGCAGCACCAACCACAAGGTCTGGGCCGCAAAGTTCACGGCGCGGCATCCGAATCTCGTGGCGCTGGAGATCTCCAGCTTCAAGTGCGGGCACGATGCGCCTATTTATGGCGTGGTTGAGGGCATCATCGAGCAGTCCGGCACGCCGTATTTCTGCTTCAAGGATTTGGACGAAAACAAGCCCTCCGGCTCGATCAAGATCCGCGTCGAAACCATCGATTACTTCCTCCGCCGTTATCGCGAGGAAGTCATCCGGAAGCGCAAGGCCGAGCAAGATATCGAGGCCCAGCTTGCGGCGCTCGAGGCGCAACTGAGGCGCGAACAGCAGGAAGGCCAAGCTGAACTACCGCAAATGCCCGTTGAGCAGGACACTTGGCAACAAGTGGGGCAAGGAATGGCGGCGGATTAAAGGCAGAAGAATCCGGTCGCAGAACACGGCAATCCTACCCCAATAGGAAGGCCGACGTAAGCAGGGAGCTGGATGTTGCGTGTAACTTCCTTTTGAGATTTCTCATCTCAAGCACATAAGAACTCGAGAAGGAAGAAACCATGGCTACCGTTCCCAAGTTCCGTATCGACGTAGACATACACAATTTGCTCATGCACTCGGCTCCAGGCCCGGTACT
>OCOJ01034147.1_pt3 | contig 12327 bp, 14 predicted proteins | sample 1539251 | NCBI WGS metagenome assembly OCOJ01 (sample SAMN01911457, study PRJEB22624) | soil metagenome | biome: Soil | place: Malaysia | collected 2012-04-30 | depth RA_metagenome m
CGACGCCGCGTTGAAGGACGGCGGGCCCGCGTGGTAGCCTCGCGGGGAGACTTCTTTCTAATGCCTCTTCGAGATTCTCTTCAATTGTGGGCGCGCGTCGCGGTGCGGATTTTCGTGCTGCTAGCGGTAGCGTTCCTGAGCATGCTGGCGGCGATCCGGCTGACGATTCACGGCCGGGAGGTGAGCGTCCCCGACGTCTCGAAGCTGCGCGCCGGGGACGCCCAGGCGCTGCTGACCGCACGCGGCCTGGGGATCAAAATCGAAGACCGCGTCTACAGTCCGCTGCCTCGCGATAGCGTAATCCGGCAGAGTCCGAAGCCCGGCGAACGGGTGCGGACAGGCCAGCGCGTGCACGTGGTGACCAGCCTAGGGGCGCAAGCCCTGCCCGTGCCGGAGATGGTCGGAAAGAGCCAGCGCGCGGCCCGCATTGGTTTACTGGAAGCGGGGATGCAACTGGGACACGTGTCCAGCACGCACTTGGAAGGCATCGACGCCGATACGGTGGCGGAGCAGGACCCACCGAGCAGCGTGAAATCCACGCACAGCCCGCGCATGGACCTGCTCGTTTCGCTCGGCGCGCCGGAGGAAGCGTACATCATGCCGGACCTCACGGGATTGATGCCTGTGGACGCGCAGCACAGACTGGCCCGGGCGGGACTGACGCTGGGCAAATTCCTGACCGTGCCCGCGCCGCCCGATAAACACGGGGCGGTGGTCGGCCAATCGGTGCCGCGGGGCAGCCGTGTCGTTCCCGGCACGATTGTAGACATTCAGTTAGGGGGCTAGCGGCTGTGCTAGAATGGCAACGGCCCATGCAATGAAGCTACCGCTGGAGATCGCGCCCTCGATCCTCGCCGCTGACTTTGCCGCTCTTGGCGCGGCGGTGCGCACCATCGAGCAGGGTGGAGCGGAACTGATCCACGTGGACGTGATGGATGGGCATTTTGTGCCCAATATTTCCATCGGCATCCCCGTGGTGGAATCGCTGCGCAAGGCAACCCGTCTGCCGCTCGACGTGCATCTGATGATTGAAGCGCCGGAACGCTATATCGATGCGTTCGCTGATGCCGGGGCAGACTCGTTAATCGTTCACCAGGAGGGGAATCACCACCTGCAGCGGCTGCTGGCCTCGATCCGCCACCGCAACCTGGGCGTGGGCGTGGCCATCAACCCGGCGACACCGGTGAGCACGCTGGCAGAAGTGCTGGGCGAGGTGGATGCGGTCCTGGTGATGTCGGTGAACCCGGGGTTCGGGGGGCAGAAGTTCCTGCCCAATTCCCTCGGAAAGATGCGGCTGCTGCGGGAACTCCGCGAGCGCGAAGGGCACAAATACCGGATCCAAGTGGACGGCGGGGTGGGAATGGACACAGTGGGAGAAATCGTGCGGGCAGGCGGAGAAAAACTGGTCGCGGGCACTTCGGTATTCCATACGCCAGACCCTGCCGACGCGGTACGCAAGCTTCGCCAGGCCGGCGCCGAAGCGCTGGCACAGAGGGTGTGATGAGAAGGGGTGGAATGCGCGCGTGCGGGACGGCAGTGCTTCTGGCCGGTGCGTTTCTTTTCACGGCCTGCGGGAAGAAAAACGTGGTCGCGCAGGGAGCGGATACGACGGCCGAGCCCGACAAGGTGCTTTACGAGCGCGCCATGGCCGACATCAAGAACAACAAAGAGAGCGTGGCCCGCTTCAGCTTGCAGACTCTGCTGAACACCTACCCGGACAGCGAATACGTGGCCAAGGCCAAGCTGGCCATCGCGGATTCCTATTACAAGGACGGGACGACTGAGGGGCTCGAGCAGGCCATCAACGAATACAAGGATTTCATCACCTTCTTTCCCTATCTGGATGAATCCTCTTACGCGCAGTACCGCGTGGGCATGGCGCATTACCGCCAGATGGAAAAGCCCGACCGCGACCAGACCCAGTTGCAACTCTCCGAACAGGAATTTCAGAACTACCTGCTGAAGTATCCCCAGGGCGCGCAGGCCGCAGAAGTGGAACAGCATCTTCGCGAGGTGCAGGAGCTGATCGCCGAGGCCGACTACCGCGTGGCCAAGTATTACTATGCGAAGGGGTCGTACAACGCTTCCGCGCGGCGGCTGACCGAGATTGTGGATCGTTATCCCCTGTACAGCCATTCCGACGAGGCGCTGTGGATGCTGGCGCAGTCCGCGGAGAAATACGAGCCGCTCAAGCATTACGCCGCCGACTATTACAAGCGCATCGTGCGCGATTATCCGCTCTCCTCGCACGCGCAAGACGCCAAGAACCGGCTGGAGAAGGCCGGAGTTCCCGTCCCGCAGCCGAACCCGGAGGCGCTCGCGCGCGCGCAGAGCGAAAAGGAACGCGCCAAGGAAAAACCGAGTATGCGTCACCGCGCCCTGGGCATGTTCAAGACCGGTCCCGATGTCCGCCCTGCCGCGCATTCGGGACAACCGCAGATGAATCCGCCCGGGCAGGAGGGCGGGGAATCGCTCGGCGGCGGCGCGACCTCGAGCGACATCGTAGTGGGCAATGGCGGGGCACAGACGGGACGCTCCGGAACCGCTCCCGTGCGCACCGTGACACCCCAGGAAACTCCCGCCTCCAGCAGCGACGCGGCGGCAACCGATCCAAACGCAGCAACGGATCCAAACGCGCAGGACGCCCCGAAACAGCCTTCGCTCGCCGACCAGCTTCCCAACCACACGGATACCGCACAGAAGAAGCAAAAAGCCAGCCCGGAAGAATCCAGCAGCAAGAAGAAGAAAGGGCTCTGGAAAATCCTCCCGTTCTAACCGCAGCAGTCTGCACACCATACGTATAAAAATTCCGTTGCCGTTGTAATTCCCGCTGCATTCCTGCATTTGCCCCAAAGCGGTTACACTCAGGGTAGATGGGTACGCCACGCAACACGACACCGCCACCGCCACCGGCGAAGCCGGTGCCGCCCTTGGGACGTGCGGCCACATTGGCCCGGCAGTTCGCGCTGGCCGTCGAGCTGCCGTTCGTATTTGTCGCCACGGTCTTGATTGGCGGGGGCATAGGTTACTGGCTGGACAGCCGATTCCACACCTCTCCCCTGTTTTTACTGGTGCTGGGAGCGCTGGGGCTCGTCGCCGGCCTGCGGGAACTCGTGCGACGCGCTTTCCGCGCGGGAACCGGCCGTGGCTAGTGAGGATTTCTCCGCCGCCGCATTGAAGCGGCGGATCGAGCGGGGAGTGGTGCTGCTGGGAGTCCTGGTGACGGTGTGCGCGGGATATTTTGGCGGTGCACTGGCCGCGGCGGCCGCGGCCCTCGGGGCCGGCCTTGCCTGGCTCAACTTCCGGTGGATGAAGCAGGGGCTCGGGGCCTTCGAATTCGTGTCGCGCCAGCAGGAGGGCGCCGCGAAGGTGCGCATTCCGAAGCGGGTGATGCTGCGGTTTTTCGGCCGCACCGCGTTGATTCTGGTGGTTCTCTATGTTAGCCTCGCCTACTCTTTGCTTCCTGCCTGGGCCCTGCTGGCGGGGTTGTTTACCCTGGTGGCCGCCGTGATTGGGGAAAGCGTGTATCAAGTAGCGAGCCGGTGGGGAGAGATGCGGTAACCGGACGGCGAAGATCGCATGGAAGAACAACTGCTCTGGATCACGCGGCTGGTCAACAAAATGCTGGGTGGCCCCGCATTGGCGCTGCTCGATGCGCTGCACATCCAGCCGGAGAGCCGGGAATACCCCATTCCAAATCACCTGGCGATGGAATTGGTGGTGCTGCTGTTCGCCGTCGTCTTTTTCCTGTGGCTGAAGCGCCGGATTTCGGTGGAAAACCCCGGAGGGGCGCAGCAGTGCATGGAGACGCTGCTGACGAATCCCATGGGCGTGGGCGCGCTGGACCNTTCTGAAAGGGATGGTGGGCCACCACGGGGAACGCTACCTGCCCATGATCGGCACAGTGGGGATGTTCGTTCTGCTCTCGAATCTGATCAGCCTGATCCCCGGATTTTCCTCGCCGACCGCCCAGGTGAGCGTTCCGCTGGGATGCGCGGTCACCGTGTTTCTCTATTACAACATTTGCGGGGTGCGGAAGCTCGGCCCGCTCGGGTACGGCAAACATTTTCTGGGACCCGTGTTGTATCTGGCGCCTGTAATGCTCATCGTGGAGGTCGTGAGCCACCTGGCTAGGTTGCTTTCACTTACGGTCCGCTTGTGGGTGAACATGCTGGTGAGCGAGTTGCTGTATTTCAATTTCCTGGGGTTGACAGTAGGGCTCTACGTGTTCGCTAAAGCGCTCAACCCACTGCTGCAAGTCACCGGTGTTTTTCCTGTTTTAGTGCCCATCATTTTCATGGGCCTGCATATTTTTGTGGCCGTTTTGCAGGCGTTTGTGTTTACCATTCTTCCGGTGCTGTATTTGAGCGGGGCCGTGGCGGAAGAACACTGATTCAATTTTATCCGGCATGATCGCCGTTCAGTGTGAGGCCGCTCTGCACGAGGGGTGAGCGGCAACCACCTCCTGCGGCACATTCATAAAGAGGAGGACACAAATGAGGAAACTGGCACCGTTTCTGCTGATCGCCGTCCTGGTGTTGCTCGCCGCGCCCGCGGCGTTCGCGCAGGGAACGCCGGAGCACGGAGGGGGCACGAACTGGGTGGCTATCTCCGCATCGTTTGGTATGGCCCTCGCTTCTGGGGTGTGCGGTTACGCCCAGTCGAGAGCGTCGGCGGCGGCCTCGGAGTCCTATGCGCGCAATCCCGGGGCCGGCGACCGCATTTTTATCTCGCTGCTGATTTCCCTTGCCCTGATTGAATCGATGGCGCTGTATTCTTTCGCCATCATCTGGGTGCGGGCAAAGTAGAGCTAAAGAAGCAGGTTTCCAAACGGTTCGGCGCCGCCACGGCGGGGCCGAACCGTTTTTTTCGGGATGCAACTGGCGTGGATCGGAAGCCGGCGCTACCGCAGGGTATTGGCGGAGAGGCGGGCGAGGCTCCTGATCGCGTCGGGGAAGAGGCCGAGGTAGATGGTGGCGAGCGACGTGAACAGCATCACCGCGCCCACGCCATAAGGGACAGGCCCGGGCCGCCACTCCGCGGACGGTTCGCTGAAATACATCACGCGGACCACGCGCAGATAATAGTAGGCGGAGATGACGCTGTTGACCGCCAGAATGACGGCGAGGCCCGTCAGGCTGGAATCGAGTGCGGCCCTCAGGATGTAGAGTTTCCCCATAAAACCCGCGGTAATCGGCAGGCCCATCAGCGACAGGAGATAGAGCGACATGCAGGCCGCGGCGAACGGGTGCGTCCGGCCGAGCCCAGCGAGGTCCTCGATGGCCACGTGGCGCTCGCCCGTATCGCCCAGATGAGCGAGCAGCGTGAAAGCGCCCAGCTTCACCAGCGCGTACACCAGGATGTAGAACAGCAGAGCAGCCACGCCGAGCTCGCTATTCGCGGCAAAGGCCACCAGGATATAGCCGGCATGAGCAATGGAGGAGTAGGCCAGCATGCGCTTCACGTTGCTCTGGACGATTGCGGCCAGGTTGCCCAGGAACATGGTGAGCGCGGCGCAACCCCAGATGACCCAGAACCACGTGCCGTGGAAGGAACCGAACGTGGCATAGAAAACGCGCACGAGGATGGCGAAGGCCGCGGCCTTCGGGCCGCTGGCGAACAGCCCGGTGACCGGAGTGGGCGCGCCTTCGTACACGTCCGGTGTCCAGAACTGGAAAGGCGCGGTAGCGACTTTGAACGACAGGCCGACGAACACCAGCGCGCTGCCGAGCACCAGGAGGTTCGTGTCCAAACGCATTTCTGCCGAGGGATGAAAGAGGATGCGCTCGCGGATGACCTCGAGCTGCGTCGAGCCCGCGCCGCCGAAGATGAGAGCCGCGCCGTACAGGAAAAACGCGGTGGCAAACGAGCCGAGCAGGAAATATTTGAGCGCGGATTCGTTCGATTTCGGCGCGTTGCGGCGGTAGCCCGCCAGGATGTAACTGGAAATGCTGCTGACCTCCAGCCCGATGAAGGCGGTGAGCAGCTCCTGAGCACAGGCCATCACGGCCATTCCGGCAGTGGCGAACAGAACGAGCGCGTAATACTCCCCGTGCTGCAGTCCTTCGCGCTCGAGGTAATCGAGCGAGCCGAGCATGGCCAGAACCGCGAACGCGAAGATGGCCAGGAACATGAACACACTGAAGTAGTCCACCTGGATGAGACTCGTGTAGGGCAGGTTGGAGTAGGAACGGCCCATGTGTTGCGCGGAAATGCGCACGGAATAGAGCGCGGCGATGCCGCCGAGCACGCCCAGTCGCGCAACCAGATATTTCCGCGCGGAGGACACGAACGGATCCACCAGCATGACCAGGATGCCGAAGGCGCAGGCCACCAGAACCGGTGCGAGCCGGTAGACGTCTTCGATCCCGGTGATGTAGCGAACGGGCGGCATCTAGGGCCGGCCTGCCTTTCTGAGCGCGGCGGTCCGCGGCACGGTCGGAGCGATCTGCGCTGCCACGGGCGCGGCCGGGCGAGCGAGAGACGGCAATGTCTGATCCGGCGGAGCAGGGGCCGGGCGCGCCGCGTTGTAAATCCCCGGCCGCGACATCTCGTACATGCGGATACGCGTTACTGTGTTCTCGGTGCGTGACGTGAAGAGCGGCGAGGCGACGCCCATGAACAGCGCCATGACGCATACGGCGCCGAGCGACACTCGCTCGCGCAGGGACGCGTCCGGCAACGACTGATTCTTCTCCAGCGTCACCGGGCCGTAGATCAGCCGCTGGTAGCTCCACAGGAGATACACCGCGGAGAGGATTACGCCGAAGGCGGCGAGCGAGCCCCACCACGGGTCGCGGAGAAACGCGCCGTTCAGGATCAGGAACTCTCCGACAAAGCCGTTGAGCATGGGCAGGCCCGCCGACGACAGGCAAATGAACAGCAAAAGGCTGGAGTAAACCGGCATAGGCGTGGCCAGACCGCCGAATTCCGAAATGACGTGCGTGTGCCGGCGGTCGTAGAGCATTCCCGCGGCGAGGAAGAGGCCCCCGGTGGAGATGCCGTGGTTCAGCATTTGGTAGATGGCGCCCTGCATGCCTATCTGCGTCAGAGAGAAGATTCCGAGGACGACGAATCCGAGATGGCTGACCGAGCTATAGGCGACGAGCTTTTTGTAGTCGGGCTGGACCATGGCGACCAGAGCGCCGTAGATGATTCCGATGATGGCCAGCGCGGCGATCCAGGGCGCGTATTCCCGTGTGGCGTTGGGGAACAGCGGCAGGCAGAAGCGGACCAGGCCGTACGTACCGATTTTCAGCAACACGCCCGCCAGAATCACGGAACCCGCCGTGGGCGCCTCGACGTGCGCATCCGGAAGCCAGGTGTGCAGGGGGAAGAGCGGGACTTTGATGGCGAATGCCGCGAAGAAGGCCAGGAAGAGCAGCCGCTCGGTTCCGGGCGCAAGAGTGACGCCCGAGGGGCCCCCGGTAACGAGCCGTGCCTGGATCCAGGGGAGATCGAACGAGCCGGTAATGCTGTAGAGCGCCACGATGGCCACCAGCATCAGGATCGAGCCGGCCATCGTGTAAAGCACGAATTTGACGGCGGCATAGATGCGCCGCTCGTGTCCCCAGATTCCGATGAGGAAGAACATGGGGATCAGCATGGCCTCGAAGAAGAGGAAAAAAAGGAAGAGGTCGAGCGCCACGAAAACGCCGATCATGGCGGCTTCCAGTGCCAGCAGCAGCACGTGAAATTCCTTCACGCGGCGGCTCACTCCCTGCCAGGAGCAGAGCACGCAGAAGGGAGTAAGGAAGGTGGTGAGCAGGACCAGCCACAGGCTCAACCCGTCCAGNTCCGAGGTGATAGAAGATGGACGGAGAGGCCATCCAGCGGTGGAACTCCTGGAACTGATAGCCGGACACGTTGCTGTCGAACCGGGGGAGCAGCAAAAGCGAAATTGCAAAAGTGACGACGGAGACGGCCAGAGCGCCGCGCCGGATCCACTCTGTTTCTTCCGCGTTGATCAAGAGCAGGAGCAGCCCGCCCACCAACGGCAGGAAGGTAATCACGCTGAGCAGGTGCGATTCGTTCACGTCAATGCCCCAGCCAGAGGAAGAGCAGCGTGATAGCCGCGGCGCCCATGACCAGCCAGGAGGCGTAGGTGCGGCCGTTGCCGGATTGCACCTGGCGGGCTTCCTGGCCGAGATCGCGGGCCAGGCGGGCCACGCCGTTCACGGCGCCGTCGATGCCCGCGGCATCCACTCNGCTTCCAGAGAACATAGGTCGAAAACCACTGCATGGGGTGGACGATGGCGGCGTCGTAGAGTTCGTCCACGTAATATTTGTGCACCAGGAGCGAGTGCGGAGCGGATAGCTTTGTGGCCAGTTCGTCCGCGGCCTGCGGCTTCCGCAGGTAGAGCCACCAGGCCACCAGGAAACCAATCACGGCGCCGCCGATAGCCAGGAGCATCAGCGGAAGCTCGAGGGAGTGCGGGGCCCCGGCGGGGAGATGCGCGCGCATCTCCTCGGCATGCGCGAAAACGGGCTGGAGAAATTTCTCGAAGCGGTCCCCGCCGCCGAAAAGCGCAGGCGCCGCCATCCAGCCTCCGACCACGGAGAGCACGGCGAGGACAATGAGCGGAATCAGCATGACCCGGGGAGATTCGTGCACATGGACGTGGTGCTCGTCGAAGCGAGGCGCGCCGAAAAAGGTCAGGAAAATCAGCCGGAACATGTAGAAGGCGGTGAGCAGCGCGGTGACCACAGCCACGAGCCACAGCGCCCAGCTCCCGTAGGGGCTCGAATACGCCTGCCACAGGATTTCGTCTTTGCTGAAGAAGCCGGAAAAGCCCGGGCATCCGGCGATAGCCAGCGTGGCGGCGAGCATGGTGAGAAACGTGGCCCGGATGGGCCCGCGCAGGCCGCCCATGTTGCGCATGTCCTGCTCGCCGCCCATGGCATGGATCACGCTGCCTGCGGCGAGGAACAGCAACGCTTTGAAGAATGCGTGAGTCATCAAATGAAAAATGCCGGCCGAGAAAGCGCCCACGCCGCAGGCCAGGAACATGTAGCCGAGCTGGCTGACCGTGGAGTAGGCCAGGACGCGTTTGATGTCCGTCTGGGTGAGGCCGATGGTGGCGGCGAAAAATGCGGTGAGGCAGCCGATAACGGCAACCACTTTCATGGCCACCGGAGCGTGGACGTAAATCGTGTTGGAGCGCGCCACCATGTAGACGCCGGCCGTGACCATGGTGGCGGCGTGAATCAGCGCGCTCACCGGCGTGGGGCCTTCCATGGCGTCCGGGAGCCAGACGTACAGAGGCACCTGGGCGGACTTGCCCGCGGCGCCGACGAACAGGAGCAGCCCGATGGCCGTCAGAATGCCCAGCCCTGTGGTTTCCACGGGCATGGCCTCGACGCGAGCGAGCACGGGGTGAATGTCCAGCGTGCCGAAGTTACGGAAAATCAGGAACAGGCCGATCAGGAAGCCGAAATCGCCGATGCGGTTGACCACGAACGCTTTTTTGCCCGCGTCGGCAGCCGACTTCTTCAGAAAGAAGAAGCCGATCAGCAAATAGCTGCACAGGCCCACGCCCTCCCAGCCGACGAAGAGCAGCCCAAAGTTCGCGCCCGTCACCAGCACGAGCATGAAGAACATAAACAGGTTCAGGAAGGAAAAGAAACGGTAGTAGCCGCCTTCATGGGCCATGTAGCCGACCGAATAGATGTGAATCAGCCACCCCACGCCCGTGACGACGAGGAGCATGACCACGGTGAGCTGGTCAATCTGGAGGGCAAAGTCCACGCGGAAATGGCCGGCCACAATCCAAGGGAAAAAGCTGCGGATGACCGGAATCTGGCCGGGAGAGAGGCGCATGAACTCGGCCACCAGTGCGAGCGTCGCCAGAAAAGCGAGCGTGGTGGAACCGACGGCCACCGCGCTCACGGTCTTCTGCGCGAACCGGCGCCCGAACAGGCCGTTGATCGCGGCCCCCGCCAGCGGCAGGGCCGGGATTACCCACGCGTTGTCGAGCACGCTCATCACAGTTTCAGCAGGTCAATGCGTTCGAAATTCAGCGACTGGCGGTTGCGGGCCACCTGGAGAATGATGGCCATGCCCACAGCCGCCTCCGCCGCGGCCACCACGATCACGAAGAACACGAACACCTGGCCCTGGAGCAGCAAGCGCAGGCGGCTGAAGGCCACGAACGAGAGATTGACGGCGTTCAGCATCAGCTCGATAGACATGAAGATGGTGATGATGTTGCGTTTGAAGACGAAGCCGAGAGCCCCCAGCCCGAATAGGATGGCGCTCAGAATCACGGCATAAGATGCCAGCGGCACGTTCCCTCCCCGAAATGTTACGCGGCGCAGGCGGCGCGTCCCCGCCCTGCGGGACGGCAGCGCCTGCGTCCACCGATCAAAAATCCCGTTTGGCCAGCACCACCGCTCCCAGAATGGCCACAAGAATCAGGATCGAAGTCAGCTCAAACGGAAAAACGTAGCTCGTAAATAGCATGTCGGAGAGCACGCGGGAGGTTCCCGGCACGTCGCCTCCGGGAGCCATGGGCCCGGGCTGCGAAAGCGCGATGCGCCAGCCCAGCACGGCGGTGAGCACCACGGCAAAGGGCAGGCCCAGCCAGGTGGCCGTGCGGCTGATTGCCGTGCGTTCCTCGACGCCCGCGTTCAGCAGCATGATGATGAAAACGAACAGCACCATGATGGCGCCGGCGTAAACGATGATTTGCACGGCGGCGAGAAGCTCCGCACCGAGCAGCAGGTAAATGCCGGCCAGCGCCACCATCACCACGATCAGCGAAAGCGCGCTGTGGATCGGGTGTGTCTGAGCGATCAGGTTGACCGCGCCCGCCAACGCCGCCGCGGCGAGAATGAAGAACAGGATGGTGTCCACGCTCATCGCGAAGCCTTCAGCGCCACAATCAGGCTGGTGACCAGCACGTTGGCCAGCGAGACGGGAAGCAGGAATTTCCAGCCGAAGCCCATCAACTGGTCATACCGGAACCGCGGCAGCGTGCCGCGGGTCCACACGTAGACGAACAGGACGACGAGCGCCTTCGCGACCAGCCAGAAGGGCCCCTGAATGGACTCGTTGAGCCCCGGCACGGCCCAAAGCACTCCGCCCAGGCCCATGAGAGCCACGCCAACCACTGGCAGCACTGCCCGGCCAAGCGCGGTATGGTAACGCAGCCCGTGCAGCAGGAGCAGCAGCCCGCCAATCGCCGCTCCCGCCGGGGGAAGATAGAACGTCCAGTGGAATGCAGGCGTATCCGGAAAAGGTGAAAGATAGCCGCCGAAAAAGAGCACCGCGACCATGAACGCTACGGTGACCATGGCCGCGTATTCGGCCATGAAGAACATGGCGAATTTGAAGCTCGCGTATTCGGTGTGAAAGCCGGCCACGAGTTCGGTTTCCGCCTCAGGCAGGTCGAAGGGGACGCGGTTCGTTTCCGCCAGCGCGGAAATGAAGAAGCACACGAAGCCGACGAGCTGGGGAAAAACAAACCAATTCAGAATGCTGCCGCGCTGCGCCTCGACAATCTCCCGCAGGCTGAAGGTGTTGGTGAGGAGCACGATACCCACCACGGACATGGTCAGCGACAGCTCATAGCTGAGCATTTGCGCTGAGCTGCGCAGGCCTCCCAGCAGCGGATATTTGCTGTTGGAAGCCCATCCGGCGAGCGCGACGCCGTACACGCTGAGCGCGGTGATGGCGAACACCACCAGCAGGCTGATGTTCACCTCGGAGACGGAGACCCAGGTGCGCCGCCCGAACATCTGGATCTGGCCCGGCCCCAGCGGGATGACCGCAATCGTGCTGAGTGCGAGCGAAAGCGCCAGAAACGGCGCGAGGAAATAGACAAAACGGTCGATGCCCGCGGGCGTGGGATCCTCTTTGAACAGGAATTTGGCGCCATCCGCCAGCGGCTGGAGCAGGCCGTGGGGCCCAACGCGTTCCGGCCCCCAGCGGGACTGCATATGAGCCACCACTTTGCGCTCGAACCAGGTGAGATAGGCGACCGAAGTGAGCAGAACGAAGACGACCACGATGATTTTCACCAGCGCGATGAAAACACCGGCGTGAGCCGCGAGGAAATCGCTCATGACGCCTTCCCCGCCTCGGCCAACGATTCGATCATCAGGCAATACCGGCCGAGCGTGCCGCTGGTGAACAGCGAATCCTGGGCTGAGCGGATGGCGTCGGCGGGCACGTCGAATCCTCGCTGGCCGTTCAGGGCCGCGCGCGCGGAAGCGAGAACCGCGCCCCCGGAGAGCAGGCCCGTGAGGTCCACGTCGTAGCCAGGCACGTTGCCGCGGATTTCTTCGAACACAGCCTCCGGGGTGCGCGCCTTCCAGGCTGCGCCG
>OCOJ01033026.1_pt1 | contig 12307 bp, 13 predicted proteins | sample 1539251 | NCBI WGS metagenome assembly OCOJ01 (sample SAMN01911457, study PRJEB22624) | soil metagenome | biome: Soil | place: Malaysia | collected 2012-04-30 | depth RA_metagenome m
GGGGGCGCGCGTATGCGTCCTGGACCGCGATGCGGCCGGCTGCGAGCGCATCCGGCGCGAACTCCGCAGCCTTACGGCGGCGCTTCCCGCGGACGTGGCGAAACTTGGTGAAGTACAAGGCGCGTTCCAGCAGGCCTGCGAGCGCATGGGCGCGGTCGACGTAGTGATCAACAACGCGGGCATCAGCATTCGCCATTCCTTCCTGGACATCACTCCCGAGGAATGGAACAGCGTGATCGCCGTCAATCTGACTGGAGTGTTCTACGTGGCACAGACCGCGGCGCGGCACATGTATGAGCGCGGCTCGGGCGTCATCCTGCAAACGGCCTCCACCAACGGCCTGGCCGGACATCCCTGGTATGCGGACTACAACGCGACCAAAGCGGGGGTAATCTCCTTAACGAAAACCATGGCGCTGGAGCTGGCTCCGCGCGTGCGGGTGAATGCCATCGCGCCCGGATACGTGCTCACCCCCATGCAGCGCGCGGAATACACGGACGAGATGCTGGAGGCGGTCAACCAGAAAATTCCATTGCGGCGCCACGCGAAGCCGGAGGAAATTGCCGGTCTGTTCGCCTATCTCGCCTCGGATGACGCGCAGTACATCACCGGGCAGGTGCTGGTGATGGATGGCGGTGAAACGGCGGGAGATCTGGCGAGCCGCTAGAGCGGGACGCATTGCTTGCGGACGCGTGGGCGGCAGCACACGCCAACGCCAGGCAAAAGAGGGAACGCAGAGGACACAGAGAGAACGGGGCGCGCAGAGCGGACGAGAACGCACAGCGCGCCTCCATGAGACCCGCGCATGAACAGGGATCCCTCTCCCGGCCTGCTTACCGGACGCGTGGCGCTGATCACCGGCGCGGCTTCCGGCATCGGCCGGGCCATCGCCGGACGTTTCGCGCGGGAAGGCGCGGCCGTGTGCCTGGCGGATGTGGACGAGAGCCGCGGGCAGGCCGTGCTCGGCGAGATTACGCGCGAAGGCGGTAACGCGCGGTTCCTGCGCATGGATGCCGCCCGTGCGGGGGATTGCCAGCGCGCCGTGGCAGAAGCGCTCGCCGCGTTTGGCTGGTTGCATATCCTGGTGAACTGCGCCGGCATCATTCGCCGTGCTACGGTAATCGAGCTGAGCGAAGAGGACTGGGACCGCGTGATGGCCGTGAACGTGAAGTCGGTCTTCCTGATGTCGCGTGCCGCCCTGCCCCATCTGATTGCCGCCCGCGGAGCCATCGTCAATATCGCCTCGGGCTGGGGGCTGGCCGCCGGGCCGCGGGCCGCGGCGTACTGCGCGTCGAAAGCAGCCGTGGTGCTGCTGACCAAAGCCATGGCCATCGATCACGGGCCCCAGGGCGTGCGAGTGAATTGCCTCTGCCCCGGCGATACGGACACTCCGATGTTGCGCCAGGAAGCCCAGCAACTGGGCGTGAGCGATGGTGAATTCCTGGCGGAGGCTGCGCAGCGTCCGCTGCGGCGCGTGGCGCGTCCTGAGGAAATCGCGGATGCCGCGCTTTTTCTGGCCGGGGATGGGGCGCGGTTTATCACCGGCACGGCGCTGGCCGTGGATGGCGGAGGATTGGCCTAGGCGGCCCATTCCGCCGGCCGGATGACCCCGCCCGGGAAAACCACGGACATGGAAATAGGTGCACGTCATGTCGTGCCCCTGCTACCCGGCGATAGAACGCTCCAGCGAACCCGGCCTGCGTGCCAGGCCGCCCGCACAGGAGGATGATCAGGGGTGGCTGCAGCTCAAAGAACCCGGCGCAGGACGAAATCGCGCGAATGGTTCGCGCGGGCCCGGCAGTGCCTGGTAGAAGGCGTGAACTCGCCCTCGCGCGGAAGCGCGGTTTTTTCTCCCGGCCCAGTGGTGCTGGAACGCGGCAGCGGAGCGCGCGTCTGGGATGTGGACTGGAACGAGTACACCGACTACGTGATGTCCTTCGGGGCGCTGATTCACGGGCACGCCAACCCCGTGCTGGTGGAAGCGGCGATCCGGGCGATGGGCGAGGGCGTTCACTTCGCGGCCGCCACGCCCGCGGAAGTCGAAGCCGCAGAGCGCTTCTGCCGCATGGTTCCGACGGCGCAGCGCGTGCGGTTTACCAACAGCGGCAGCGAAGCCACCATGCTCGCGCTACGGCTGGCCCGCGCGCACACCGCCCGGACAAAACTCCTGAAATTCGAGGGGCAATACCACGGCTGGTACGATCCCTACCTGCTGAACGCACACGCCCATCCGCCGTCAAAGCTCGGCCCGCCGGAAAATACCACGCGCCTTCCAGATAGCGCGGGCATCCCAGAGGGGGTTTTCGCGGAGGTGATCCTTGCGCCGTGGAATGATGTGAGCCGGCTGGAGAGCGTCTTCCGGGACCATGGTCCGGAGATAGCCGCGGCCATCACCGAGCCCATCATGGCCAATATCGGCTGCATACCGCCGCGGCCCGGATACCTGGAGCGCCTGCGGCAGCTCACCTCCGACTTCGGGGCGCTGCTGATCTTCGACGAAGTGGTTACCGGATTCCGCTACGCGCCCGGCGGTTGCCAGCAGCTTTACGGTATCGCGCCGGACCTCTCCACGTTTGGAAAGGCGCTGGGCGCCGGCTTTCCCATCGGAGCCGTCGGCGGCCCCCGCGACATCCTGGACCGGCTGGTGTGGAGCGACGGGATGGTGCTGCACTACGGCACTTTCAACGGCCACCGGCTGATTATGAAAATCGTGGCCGCGAATCTGGACCTGCTCTGCGCGGAAGGCGGCGCCGCCTTCAAACGGCTGCACGCGCTGGGCGAAGAAGCCATTGCCGGGCTGCGTGACGTTTTTCGCAGGCGCGGGGTGAAGGCCGTGGTGCAGGGTCTTGGTCCGATGTTCCAGATTTATTTCACCGAGAAACCTGCGATCCAGGACTATCGCGATTATTGCGCGCACGTGGACACGCGGAAATACTCCTACTTTGTCCACCAGCTCCTGGAGCGTGGAATCTATATGACACCTTCCAACGGCCTGCACTGGATCATCTCCACCGCGCACAAATCGTCAGACATCGAACAATTGCTGGTAGTCGCGGACGAGGTGTGCTCCGCACTGGCATGAGTTCGACGGTCTTCCTCGGCGGAGGGCGAATTACCGCCGCCCTGGTGGCCGGCCTGCGCGATGGCGGGTTCCGTGGCCGCGTCCTGGTTTTCGACCGCAACCTCGAAAAACTGAGGAGCCTGCAGCGGGGGTTCGGTGTCGAGCCCTACCAGGATGCCCGCCGGGCCGCAGAGCAAGCGTCGGCGCGCGGCCGGAGCGGCGATGGTGGATTGCTGCTCGTTGCTGTGCGTCCCGGCGATGTCCTCCCCCTGCTTGCACAAATCGGGCCGCTGCGGAAGCGCACACTCGCGGTTAGCCTGGCCGCCGCACTGCCGCTGCGCGCGTTGCGCGGCCAGCTCGGACCGCTCGCGGAGTGGGTGCGGGCCATGCCCTCCCCCGCGGCGCGCGCGCGCATGGGGCTGACCGCTCTGGCTTTCGATCGCACCGCGCATCCGCGCTGCCGGCGCCAGGTGCGCAAATTCTTCGAACGCGTTGGAACGGTCCTGGAAGTTCCCGAGCGGCAGTTCGATGCCTTCACCGTAGTTTATTCCACCAGCCAGGGCTGCGAAGCGCTCCGTGCGCGCGTCCGTGCCGCGCGCAGGCTGGGCCTCGATGCACGCACGGCTTTTGTGGCTGTGGCGCACTCGCTGGCGGACGGAGTTCGCTCTCTGAGCGGAACGGAAGCCCTGGTGGAAGCTCTGGAGGAGGCGGCCACGCCCGGCGGGATCGCAGCGCGCGTCCTGGAGACCATGCGCGCCTCAGGTTACGAGCGCGTTATCGAGCGCGCCTTCCGGGCTGGATTGGCGCAGGCTCGAAGAGTGGCTCGTCGGTAGCGGCTGGGCTACGGGACGAGACGTTCCGCGTGGACCGGCGCCGGCCGCACGGGCGCGCGCCGGTCCGCAAGATACAGAACGACGCGGCAGAGCAACAGGAACCCGACAATGGCCGCGTACCGCAACGGCAGCCGTTCGTCCGCTTTCACCAGCCAGTAGTAGTGGATCACTCCGGCCACCGCGCTCACATAAATCAGCCGGTGCAGCCATTGCCAGCGGCGGCCGCCCAGGCGGCGAATCATGCCCGCGGTCGAGGTGGCCGCCAGTGGCACCAGCAGCACGAAAGCCGTGAGTCCCGCAGTGATGAATGGCCGCTTGTAAACGTCCTTCACCATCGCGTCCCAGTCGAAGAATTTATCGAGCCACACGAAGGTCATCAGGTGCAGGAAGGCGTAGAAGATCGCGAACAACCCGGTCATGCGGCGATACCGCACCAGCCACGGAAGCCGCAGGAATCGCCGCAGGGGAGTAACGGCGAGCGTGATGCAGAGAAAAATGAGCGTCCAATCGCCGGTGGAATGCGTGATGACTTCAATGGGATTCGCGCCCAGCCGGCTTTCGATTCCCTTCTCTGCAAGCAGCCCCAGCGGCACCAGGGATGCTAGAAAAACCACTGGCTTCGACAAGCGGACGAATCGCTCGGCGGACATACCGCTAATAATACTTGCGGAGGTCCATGCCGGTATAAAGGCTGGCCACCTGGTCGCCGTAACCGTTGAACATCAGCGTCTTGCGCTTGAAGAACTCGCCTAAGCGGCGCTCGGTGGCCTGACTCCAGCGCGGATGGTCTACTTCTGGATTGACGTTGGAGTAGAAGCCGTATTCGTGGGAATTCGCCATGTTCCAGGAAGTGTTCGGCTCTTTCTCCACAAAGCGGATGTGCACGATGGACTTGCAGCTCTTGAAGCCGTACTTCCAGGGGATCACCGTGCGCACGGGCGCGCCGTCCTGTTTCGGCAGTTCCTGGCCGTACAACCCGAAGCACAGCAAAGTGAGGGGATTTATGGCTTCATCCAGCCGCAGGCCTTCGCGGTAGGGCCAGTCCAACACCGGCTGGCTCAGGCCGGGCATGGTATCGCGATCCATCTCCGTGAAAAACGCCACGTACTTCGCCTTCGGCGTAGGCTGCACCTGATTGACGAGCACGGAGAGAGCATAGCCGTTCCACGGCACCACGATGGACCAGCCCTCCACGCAGCGATGGCGGTAGATGCGCTCCTCCATCGGCGCAAGCTTTATGAGCTCGTCGATGTCGAAGGTGCGCGGCTTGAGCACCTCACCGTCCACCTTCACTTTCCACGGGCGTGTCTTCAGCGCCTGCGCGTACTTGGCCGGGCTGTATTTGTCCGTGCCGAATTCGTAGTAATTGTTGTAGTGGGTGATGTCTTCGAGCGAGGTGAGCTTTTCCGAGGTACTGTACGGGCTTTTCACCGTTACGTTCAGCCTGGCTCCGTCCGCAGCCACAGCGGCTGGCGCCAACCATTCCGCAGCCGCACGCCCGGCCAGCCCGATCGCGCCCGCCGCCGCGGCGCCGGCGAGGAATTTCCGCCGGTTCCAATAAACACTTCGCGGCGTGATTTCCGATGAACGAATGTCGCTCGCCTTCTTGATGAGCATGGTCCGCCTTCCCCCATCCTCCCAGCGCCTTCCGGTGCCTATTCTCTAATAGAGATGCGCGCGGCTCCAACTTGGTTCGGTCCCGGTTCGCTGCCAGAGGTTACGGCCCGGCAATATCTTTCTCGCGGCGCCGGTGCGGCTGGGGCTGGAGTAAGATGCGTACCGTGAAACCGCTCACGACTGCTCTGCTGGGATTTGCACTGTTCTTATCGGCGCCCGATGGTGCGACCGCCCAGTCGCGGCCGGTCGAAGGAGCCCAACAAATTGCTGCCTTGGGCGGCCTGCAATTGCGCAGCGGCGAGCAGATCAGCGATTTCCGCATCGGATATCGCACCATCGGGCGGCTGGATTCGGCCAAATCCAACGCCATTTTGTGGTGTACCCCGCTGGGTGGCCGGTCGGAGGACTTGCTCCAGTATATGGGCCCGCACAATGTGGTGGACACGAGCCGCTACTTCGTAGTGATGGTGGATGCCATCGGCAACGGCATTTCCAGTTCGCCTTCGAACTCGCAAACCCAGCCGCTGACGCGATTTCCCCAGTTTGCGATTCGCGACATGGTGGAGGCAGAGCACCGGCTGCTCACAGAAGTGCTCCATATTCCGCACCTCCATGCCGTCGCCGGCGTCTCCATGGGCGGGATGCAAGCCTTCGAGTGGGCGGTCTCGTACCCGGACTTTGTGGACCTGGCGATACCCATGATGGGATCGCCACAGTCCACCGCCGCGGACAAACTGCTGTGGACGGCGGCGATCGGCGCCATCCAACTTGATCCCGCCTGGCACAACGGCCACCCCAGCGGGACGTTTGGTCCCGGCCTCGAACTTGCCGGAGAAATCGAAACCATGAACATGACTTCACCCGCATACCGCGTCGCGCACGTCGACCCGGCAACGTTTTCGACCTATCTGGAAGGGATTCACAAGCGGCAAAAGGGTGATGCCGGGGCCGCCTGCGATCATATCCGCCAGCGGCAGGCGATATTGGGGTTCGACATTCCAGGGGAGTACGGAGTCACTTTGGAGCAGGCCGCGAAACGTGCACACGTGAAAATGTTGATCGTGGTCTCTCCCCAGGACCACACCGTGAGCCCGCAACCGGCGATTCAATTTGCCGCGGCCATGGGGGCCCCGGTGATCACGCTCGATTCCCCCTGCGGCCATGTGAGCCTTGCATGCATCTCCGCGGGCCCCATCGTGGCGCAATTTCTTGCCGATCCGGATTCGATCCTCAGCCAGACGCTACATGATCCCGCTGCTGTCCACTGATGCCATGTGGATACGAATGGAGTGGGCCTGATGCTTGCTCTGCTCGCGGGAAGCGTCACGCTCGCAATCTGGATTTGCCTCATTCTGGGCCGTGGCGGGTTTTGGCGGCTGCGGCCAGAGCCGCAAGCTGCCCCGGCAGGAGCGCCCTCGACCGCAACCGTTGCCGCCATCATTCCCGCCCGGAATGAGGCGGACGTAGTCGGCTGTGCCATCGCCTCCCTGCTGGCACAGCAATATGCCGGCCGGCTGAATGTTTTCCTTGTGGATGACGAGAGCACGGACAGAACAGTAGAAGCGGCAGTGCGGGCCGCGGCACAGGCCGGAGCCACAGACCGTTTGACCATCGTGCGCGCGCGTTCCAGGCCCGCGGGTTGGATGGGAAAGGTCTGGGCGCAGGCTGAAGGTCTGCGCGCAGCAGAGGGATTTGGCGCAGACTTTTTCCTGCTGACGGATGCGGACATCGAGCACGGGCCGCGGGAAGCGGCTGAACTCGTAGCACGCGCGGAAACAGGCCGCTACGATCTGGTCTCGCTCATGGCCCGGCTTTCCTGCGAAGCGCCGGCCGAACGCGCGCTGATTCCCGCCTTCGTGTATTTCTTTTTCATGCTGTATCCGCCGTCGTGGGTGTCCCGGAAGGACTGCCGCATCGCAGCCGCTTCCGGGGGCTGCATGCTCCTCCGCCGCAAGGCTCTTGAACGCCTCGGCGGCATGGAGCCGATCCGCAGCGAGCTGATAGACGACTGCGCACTGGCCCGCGCGGTGAAACAGGGCGGCACGATCTGGCTGGGCGCGGCTGTGGACACGCGCAGTCTGCGCCGTTATTCCGGCTGGCGCGAAATCGGCGGCATGATTGCCCGCACAGCCTTTTACCAGCTCCGTCACTCGGTGTTGCTCCTCGCGGCCACGCTCGCCGGAATGGCCCTGACGTTTCTTGCCCCGCTACTCTTGCTTCTTGCCAGCGGCTGGCTTGCAGGATCCGGAGCATCTCTGTGGCCAGCCGTGCTCGGCGGGGCCGCGTGGCTGCTCATGGCTGCGTCTTACTGGCCCACGCTGCGCTACTACCGCTGCTCGCTACTGTGGGCGCCTTTGCTGCCCCTCATCGCTACGTTCTACATGGGCGCCACGGTTTTCTCTGCCATGCAGTATTGGCGTGGTGCCGGCGGCATCTGGAAGGGCCGGGTACAAGACTCACAGTTGCGGGACCGGGTGTGAAATTCGATGCGAGCCCGAACGATTGGCCCTGACTGGAAAAAATGTGAAATGGNGAGCTGATGGGATTCGAACCCACGACCTCCTCGATGCCATCGAGGCGCGCTCCCAACTGCGCCACAGCCCCACCGAAGGAGTAATTCGTTTATAGCATTCTCGACGAGAAGCGGTCAATCCGGTGGGTGTGCTTCAGACCACTTCGACCTGCGCATCATGGCCGGAAGCGCCGGCAATCTTCGCGTCGCACGTGAGCAGGGTCGCACCGAGCGTTTCTGCCAGTGCCACGTAGGCAGCATCGTAGGCGGACAAGTTCTGGCGCAGCTCCCAAATCCGCCATAGAAACGGCTCGTGGGGGTGTCGGGTAATCGGCAAGTCCAGAAAATCCTGCAACCCTTCAAACGCCCGTGTGGGCGCGAGGCTACCTGCCGCCACTTCGCGGCGCAGCACTTGCGTCACCTCCACGTCCAGCAAGTGCGGCGCGTGCAGATCGGAGGCCGCGAGGAACAGCTTTTCAGCAACCCTGCCCGCGCCCGACAACTGCAGCAGCCACTCCACGGCAGCCGATGCGTCCACTACGATCAACGCGAGTCCCGTTCCTCTCGGATGAGTTGCGCGGCGGAGACCGGCAGGTTCACAGGCTCGCGGCGTCGGACACGCTCGCGCAATTCCTCGATCGTCGGCCGCTCCGCGCTCTGCCGGATGATTTGCAAAAGGTAGGCGGAAAGCGACTGGCCCGCCAGAGCGGCCCGTGACTTGAGCGTGCGGTGGATGGCATCGGGAACATTGCGGATCTGGATCATCTTGGACATGCGTCAAGCATGCTTGCATGTGCCTCGCATGTCAAGGCGAATCGGCGTCCGGCTGCGGTTGCTTTCACTTACAATAACAGGCCATGGCGAAACTGACCTTTCTCGGAGCCGCGGGCACGGTAACCGGGTCGAAATACCTGGTCGAGGCGGGAGGCAAGCGCCTGCTGGTGGATTGCGGGCTCTTCCAGGGCGAAAAAGAATTGCGGGAGCGCAACTGGGCTCCGCTGCCTGTGGATCCGAAAACGATCGACTGGGTGATACTGACCCATGCGCACATTGACCACACCGGCTGGCTGCCGCGCCTGGTTTCCGCAGGGTTTCGCAGCCCCATCTATGCCAACCCGGCCACCTGTGAGCTGACGCGCATCCTGCTGGCCGATTCTGCCCACCTGCAGGAAGAGGACGCCGAGCACGCTGCCAACAAAGGCTACAGCAGGCATCCCCGGCCCCTGCCGCTTTACACCACAGAGGAGGCCCAGGCCGCAATGTCTCTGCTGCGCGAGCGGCCGCGCAACGAAACCTTCCGCATCAGCCAGGAATTTACCGTGCGCGGATACGACGCCGGACACATCCTGGGCTCCTCAAGTCTGGAATTGACCATCACGGAAAATGGCCGCGCGAGCACCGTGGTGTTTTCCGGCGACGTCGGCCGTTACGAGCAGCCCATCCTGAACAATCCGCGCACGCCGCCGGGCGCTGACTATCTGCTCTGCGAGGCAACGTATGGGGACCGCGACCACCCTGGCGGCTCGGTGAGCGACCCGCTCGCGGATCTAATCAACCGCGTGGCGAAGCGCAACGGCGCGGTGGTGATCCCCGCTTTCGCAGTGGGACGCGTGCAGACGCTGCTCTACCTGATCCGGCAACTCGAGCTGGCCAGGCGCATCCCGCAATTGCCCACGTTTGTGGACAGCCCCATGGCCATCACCGCCACGCAGCTCTACCTGGCGCACCACGAAGACCACAGCCTGGAGTTCACCCGTGAAGAACAGAACAACGGCGATCCCCTGGACACGCACGACGTGCGCATGACCCGCAGCGTCGAAGAATCGAAGCGCATAAACGATGTGCCTTGCTGCCTGATCCTTTCCGCCAGCGGCATGGCCACCGGCGGACGCGTGCTGCATCACCTGGCGCGGCGTCTGCCGGATGCGCGCAACGCCGTACTGCTCGCGGGATTCCAGGCCGCGGGATCGAGGGGGCGCCTGCTGGCGGAGGGCGCAAGAACCGTGAAGATTCACGGCGAATACGTGCCGGTACGCGCGGAAATCGTGGCGCTCCACCAGCTCTCCGCCCACGCCGGACAGAGTGAACTCCTGCGATGGCTTAATGGCTTGCAAGCACCGCCCAAGCAGACCTTCCTGGTGCACGGCGAGCCGCCGGGACTCAACGCACTGGCAAGCCTCGTCCGCGAGCGAAAGGATTGGCCGGTGGAAATCGCTCGTTACGCGCAGACGGTAGAATTGTCTTAGTCCGCCGCCTCCGTTTTCGCGGGACTGGAGGCTGTGGCGGATTCCTCAGCGCCCACCCTGACCCGCAATGTCTTCGGAATCAGGAAAAACGTAAGGCCGGCGCCGAGCATCAACAATGCGGCAATGATGTAGAGAGCAGCGTTCTTGTCCGCGGAAACCAGTCTTGCCCAGATGGGGATATTGGGCCCCACGTAGCCGCCCAGATTGCCCACCGAATTGACGATTCCGATGCCGGCTGCCGCAGCCGTTCCGGCCAGAAATGCGGAGGGAATGGGCCAGAAGAGCGGCATGGACCCAATCACCCCGAGCGTGCCGATGGACAGGAAAAAGATGGCCAGAACAGGATTGGCAGCAAAGACCCCGCTCAATACCAGTCCCACAGCCCCGGCGGTCACGTTGGCTACATAGTGCAGGCGCCGCTCGCCGGTTTTGTCCGAGTGATGGCTGAGGAACATCATCCCGACGACGGCCACTCCATACGGGATTGCGGTGATCAGCCCTACATCGAGATAACCTTTCACGCCGAAGGCCTTCACAATGGTGGGCAGCCAAAAGGCGATCCCGTACAGCCCGATCATGAGCGTGAAATAAATGGCGCAGAGCGCCCAGACCTTGCCGCTGGCGAAGGCCTGACTCAGTTTGTGCTCGGACTTATGTTTATCTTCCGCCTCGAGCCTTGCGGCGAGCAGTGACTTCTCTTCCGTGGAAAGCCATTGCGCCTCTTCAATGCCGCTGTCGAGGTAATAGATCACCCAGAAGCCCACCAGAACCGAGGGGATGCCCTCCGCCAGGAAGAGCCACTGCCACCCCGCCAGTCCCATCGCGCCGGACAGCCGATCCATGATCCAACCGGAAATGGGATTGCCGATGACCCCCGAGACGGCGATGGCGGAAACAAACCAGGCGGTGCGCATCGAGCGCAGCTTCGAGGGGTACCACAAGGTCAGATAGAAGATGATTCCGGGGAAGAAGCCGGCTTCCGCCAGACCCAGCAGAGAGCGCATGCCGTAGAACGACCATTCGCTCTTGACGAATATCATGCACGAGGAGATCACCCCCCAGGAGATCATGATCCGGGCAATCCACCGGCGCGCGCCGAATTTCTTCAAGAGCACATTGCTGGGCACTTCGAAAAAGAAATAGCCGATGAAGAAAATTCCCGCGCCAGTGGCAAACGCGGCATCGCTCAAAGAGAGATCCTTGAGCATCTGCAGCTTGGCGAATCCCACGTTAACGCGATCGAGATACGCCAGAATGTAACAGAGGAAAAGAAATGGCAGCAGACGCCAATCCACTTTGCGGTAAGTATTGGCTTCAAAGATTGCATCGGGGGCCATTTGGGTGACTCCTTGCTCCCTCGAACAGCAGAGGGTCCAATTCTCGGCTACGACGGAGTTACCCGGAGGCCAGGAAGGAGGCCCAGGGGCAACCCGCTACTGGGGCAAAGGATACCGCCACTTGCACCCAGCTTCGATGTGCGCTGCGTCACACTCAAGCATTGGGCCGGACGCCGCCCGGCCGCCCACCACCGGGTGCATGCACGGCAAGCGCCCGGCAGAATTGAGTTTCCGGAAACCATTTTCGGCAGGCACACGTCCAATCGGCAACACCACTCGCGGGGTAGGAAGCCACCACCATAGGGCAACCGACCGTCAGCTTCCTACCCTCTTTTTTTTGCGGATTCAGGGATCATCCTGCCTTGCGTTTTCCGGACCGCTTTCTCTGAGTCGCTTTAGATGGCTTCGCGTCAGCACCGAGAGCCTTTCCTTTGCGGATCCGCTCCCATCGCTGCTTCGCTTGAGTTTCGGTGGTTTCTTCGATGCCTGTGGCGATTGTCCAGACATGCCCCGCAGGGTCTATCACCCAACCTATGCGGCCGCCCCAAAACTGGTTCTCCACCGGATAGAGAAGCTTGGTGCCCGCTGTCATGGGTCTTCCTCGGCGAGTGCAGATTCGAAACTACGGTCTCGGGAAGGAAGGATAATGACCCTACGAGCGGGCCACGAGCGGCTGGCTTGCGGGGACTTCTTCCAGCGCA
>OCOJ01033591.1_pt2 | contig 12290 bp, 8 predicted proteins | sample 1539251 | NCBI WGS metagenome assembly OCOJ01 (sample SAMN01911457, study PRJEB22624) | soil metagenome | biome: Soil | place: Malaysia | collected 2012-04-30 | depth RA_metagenome m
CTGGTGACCGGGCCGACCGGGTCCGGCAAGACGAATACGCTCTACTCCTCCGTTGCCCGGCTGAATTCCCCAGAAACGAACATCATGACAGCCGAGGATCCCGTCGAGTTCCAGCTTGCCGGGATCAACCAGGTGCAGATGAAGGAGCAGATCGGACTGAACTTCGCCGCGGCCCTGCGCGCCTTCCTACGGCAAGACCCGAACATCATCCTGGTGGGGGAGATCCGAGACTTTGAAACGGCGGAAATCGCGGTGAAAGCGGCGCTGACGGGCCACCTGGTGCTCTCCACGCTGCACACGAATGACGCGCCTTCCACGATCAGCCGTTTGATGAACATGGGCATCGAGCCTTTCCTGGTGGCTACCTCCGTCAACCTCATCTGCGCGCAGCGGCTGGTGCGCCGGATTTGCGCGAACTGCAAGGAGCCCCTGCCCCTCCCCGAGCAGACCCTTCTGGACGCGGGATTCACTGCGGAGGAAGCCAAGACCACTCAGATTTTCCACGGCAAGGGCTGCACTGTGTGCAACAACTCGGGCTACAAGGGCCGCGTGGGGCTCTATGAAGTGATGGAGATTACCGATGACCTCAAGGAGCTGATCCTGGTGGGGGCCTCGGCAATGGAATTGAAAAAGAAGGCTCTCGAAGGCGGGATGATCACGTTGCGCCGGAGCGGCTTGATCAAGGCCGCCGCGGGGGCGACCACGCTGGAAGAAGTGTTGCGCGAGACAGTTCTGTGAGGCCGGGGGCACCGCTGAGGGCGGAGCCGGAATCAGGGATGGGAACGGGGGAACTATGCCGTCGGTGACGCTGAGCGACCTGCTCAAAAAGATGATCGAGATGGGCGGGAGCGACTTGCACATTACTACCAACAGCGCTCCCCGCATCCGCGTCCACGGTAAATTGCGGCCGCTGGACATGCCGCCGCTTTCCGCCGCGGACACCAAGGGACTGGCTTACAGCGTGCTCACCGACGCACAGAAGCACCGCCTGGAAGAAAACCTGGAGCTGGACTTCTCCTTCGGCATCAAGAACCTGGCTCGGTTCCGCGCCAACGTGTTCCACCAGCGCGGTGCCATCGGCGCTGTGTTCCGCACTATCCCATGGGAGATTCGCACCTTCGAGCAGCTCGGCCTGCCCACCGTGGTGAAGGGATTGTGCGACAAGCCGCGCGGCCTGGTGCTGGTGACCGGACCGACCGGTTCGGGGAAATCCACCACGCTCGCCGCGATGCTGGACAAAATCAACGGGGAGCGGGAAGAGCACATCCTGACCATCGAAGATCCCATCGAGTTCCTGCACTCACACAAGCGCTGCCTGGTGAACCAGCGCGAGGTGCACTCCGACACGCACTCGTTTACCAATTCCTTGCGCGCGGCCTTGCGCGAGGACCCCGACGTGGTGCTCATCGGAGAAATGCGCGACCTGGAGACCATCGAAAGCGCGCTGCGGATCGCCGAGACGGGCCACCTCACGTTCGCTACCCTGCACACGAACTCGGCCATCTCCACGATCAATCGCATCATTGACGTGTTCCCGGCCCACCAGCAGCCGCAGGTGCGCGCGCAGCTCTCCATGGTGCTCGAGGGCGTGCTCTGCCAGTCGCTGCTGCCGCGCGCGGACGGCCGCGGCCGGATCATGATCATGGAAATCCTGATTCCCAACCCCGCGGTGCGCAACCTAATCCGTGAAGATAAGGTCCACCAGATTTATTCGGCGATGCAAAGCGGCGCCGGGCAGACCGGCATGCAGACGTTCAACCAGGGCCTGGCCTCGGCCTACTTCAACAAGCTTGTTACTTTGGAAACAGCCCTTTCGCGCTCGTCCAGTCCGGACGAGTTGCAGGATATGATCAACCGCGGGGTTACCACGGCGCCGCGCACGGGAACANGTTCCTGTCCGGCGCTGAGACGCTGACCGTTTTGTCCCGGGCCATCTCGAGGCCCGGCGGGGGAGGGAACGCTCATGCCAGTGTACGCATATCGCGGGGTGAATCGGGCCGGAGCCACGATCACCGGCGAGCGCGCCGCCGCCAACAAGAATGAGTTGCAGGCCCTGCTGCGCCGCGAGAACATCACCGTCAGCAAAATGTCGGAGAAGGGCCGGGAGTTTGCGCTGCCCACCTTCGGTGGCGGCGTAAGCACCAAGGAACTCGCCATCTTCACCCGGCAGTTTTCGGTGATGATCGACGCCGGGCTTCCCCTGGTGCAGTGCCTGGAAATCCTTGCCGGGCAGCAGGAAAACAAGACCTTTGAAAAAGTTCTGACCGGCGTGCGCTCCGCGGTGGAGGGTGGTTCGACGCTTTCCGCGGCCATGCGCACCTACTCCAAGATCTTCGACCCCCTCTACGTGAACATGGTGGAAGCGGGAGAGACGGGCGGTATTCTCGACACCATCCTGCAGCGCCTCTCCACTTACATCGAGAAGAACGTGAAACTGAAGCGCGCGGTGACGTCTGCGCTGATCTACCCGGTCGCCGTGCTGTTCATCGCCGGCAGCGTAATCATCCTGCTGCTGTGGAAGGTGGTTCCCATATTCGCTACCTTGTTTGCCGGTCTCCAAGTCGACCTCCCCCTGCCCACCCGCATCGTGATTGGCCTGAGCAATTTTATCGGCAGCATTTACGGGCTCGTAATTTTGGTCGGTTTTGTGGCCGTGATTTTCATACTGAGGGCCTGGTACAACACCCCCGGCGGCCGGTACGCTCTCGACGCCGTTTTGCTGCGCCTGCCCTTGATTGGGATCCTGCTGCGCAAGATCGGTGTGGCGCGGTTCACCCGGACCTTGGGCACTCTGATTTCCAGCGGCGTGCCCATTCTGGAGGGGCTGGACATCACCGCGCGCACTGCCGGCAACGCCGTCATCGAGCAAGCCATTCAGAAAACGCGCAAGGCCGTCGAGGCCGGACGCACGCTCGTGGATCCCTTGAAGGAGACGGACGTATTCCCCAGCATGGTTACGCAGATGATCGGCGTCGGCGAGCAGACGGGCGCCATGGACGCCATGCTTCAGAAAATTGCGGATTTCTATGAGGACGAAGTGGACGCGGCGGTGAAAGACCTGCTCACGGCCCTCGAGCCTCTGATGATCGTTTTCTTGGGCGGCGTCGTCGGCGGCGTGGTCATTTCCATGTACATGCCGCTGTTCTCGATGATCGCTAAACTCTCCGGATAGGAACGCCGGGCAACCACGTGACTCTCGAAGGCGCGGGCAGGGGAGAGGCCGAGCCGGAAAGCACTGCGTCTTCCGCGGAAGCAGGCGTACCCCCGGAAAACCCCTCTTCGTCCGCAACCCCGCTCCCCGCGCCGCCCTCCCGCGGCGCGGATCCTGCCGCAGAAGAACAGCGCGACTGGCTGGTTTGGCTCTCCCGCGTCCGCTTCCTGGTCATCACCGTTCTGCTGGCCGTGGTGCTGGTGTTGAAGAATTACATCGGCGCAACAGCTCCCGTCATTTTCTTTGCTCCCGTCGTCGTGGTCTGGTACGCCCTGGCGGTTTTCTTCGGCCTGCTCATCCGCTGGCTCTCGGTGCCGGCGGAACACGCGCGGCGTGTCCCGCGATGGGTTGCTCCGATCCAGATTTTCTGCGACCTGTTGATGGTAACCGGCGTGGTGTTTGCCACCGGCGGGCACGAGAGCTACTTCATCACCCTCTACTTGCTGGTGATTCTCGTTGCCAGCATCCTGTTCACTCGGGCGGGCGCCTTCCTCGTGGCGGGTGTCAGCTACGTATTGCTGACCGGGCTCGTCGCGCTGACCTACTTCGACAAGCTACCCCGAACGGCCACGGGAATGCCCGCGGGGCCGTCGCTGCTCTCCTGGCTGGGCAACAACCTGTTCTACTTTCTGGCCGTCGCCTACCTTTCCAGCCTGTTGATGCAAACCCTGCGCCACCGGGGCGCCGAGCTGCTCGCGCAGCGCGCGGAGCTGTTGGACCTGCGGGCTTTCAATGAAGATATTATTGAATCCATGCGCGGCGGCTTGCTGACCACGGATGAAGCGGGACGCATCCTGCTGCTGAACCGCGCAGGCGAGGAGATTACCGGCCACTCGTTTGCCCGCGTGCGCGGCGAGATGCTGCGCGATGTGTTTCCTGATTTTCCATTGGAAGCATCCCCGGGAACCGCGGCCGAGCCCGCATCTCCCCCGGCCGAAGGCGAGCCTGCGCCCCGCCCCGCAGCGCGCGGACGTGCGAGGTTCGAGGGGCGCAAGGAAATCGTGTTCCGTACCACGGACGGTAGGGAGCGCTACCTCGGCCTGTCCGTCTCGCCCGTGCGTGCACCGCGTCTGGGGCAGAACGCCGTCCTCGGCTACGTTTACAACTTTCAGGACCTGACCGAACTCCGCCGGCTCGAACAGGAAGTCGCCGTTCGCGACCGCATGGCTGCGCTGGGACGCCTCTCCGCGGCCATTGCCCACGAAATCCGGCAGCCCCTCACGGCCATGGCCGGCGCGGTGAACGAATTGGCCCGCATGGTGCCCATGGGCGAGGACGAAAAGAAACTCGTCCGGATCGTCAGCCAGGAATCCGCGCGACTCAACCAGATCATCGCCGACGTGCTGAGTTATTCGGGGGAGAAGACCTACACGTTCACCGAGGCTGATCCTCGGGAGATTCTCGAGGAGACCCTGCTGTTGCTCGAGCGGCACACCGCTCGCACTCCCAAGCACCGCATCGAACGCGCCTTCCTGCCCGGGCGTATTCTCATGCGCGCGGACCGCGACCGCCTCAAGCAGGTGTTCTGGAACCTGGGTGACAACGCGCTTCGCGCCATGCCCGACGGCGGCATCCTGACCGTAGCCATGGAATCCCGCGGCAACCGCGTGCGCATCATCTTCCGAGATACCGGCATCGGCCTCAAAGAGGGGGACGCGCAGAAGATCTTCGAGCCCTACCACACCACGTTTCCCGGGGGCACCGGACTGGGCCTGGCCATCGTCTATGAGATCGTCAAGGCCCACGGCGGCTCCGTCAGCGTCTTTTCCAAGCGCAACCAGGGCGCCGAGTTCGTCGTCGAGCTGCCCCGCGCTCCCGTGGCTGCAGGGGAGCGCGAGCCCAAGGCGCCCGCGGCGGCGGGGCGGCGCGGCAGCTGACCATGGCGCATCTGCTCATCGTGGATGACCAGAAGGCCATCTGCGAACTCCTCGAGATCACCTTCCGCAAGGAGGGGCACCGCGTCGAGGTTGCCAACTCTCCGGAGACCGCGCGGCGCCGCATCGAGTCGCAGATTTTCGACATCATCATCACCGACATCCGCATGCCGGGCGGCAACGGCGTGGACGTTCTCCGCTACGCAAAGGAGATTTCGCCTTCCACCTTCGTCATCCTGATTACCGGAGTGCCCACGCTGGAAACCGCGATTGACGCCGTAAATGCGGGCGCGGACCGCTACGTAATCAAAGGCGACAAGCTCACCGATGAATTACGCCAGGCCGTCCGGCTCTGTTCCGAGCACCTGAAGCTGCGCAAGGAAGCCGGGTACCTGAAGCGCGAGCTGCGCAAGCTGACCGGGCTGGACAACATCGTCGGGCAGAGCCCGCGTATGCGGCAAATTTTCGAGCTGATCCAGACCATCGCTCCGCAGACCAGCCGTGTGCTCATCACCGGAGAGAGCGGCACGGGAAAAGAACTGGTGGCCCGCGCCATCCACGAGAACAGCAGCCGCGCTTCCCAGCCGTTCATCACCATCAATTGCGGGGCGTTCCCCGAGACCCTGCTGGAGTCCGAACTATTCGGGTACCGCAAGGGCGCCTTCACCGGGGCCAACGAGAACCGCGATGGGCTGTTTCAGGCTGCCCACGGCGGCACGCTCTTCATGGACGAAATCGGCAATATGACCCTGACCATGCAGGTGAAGCTCTACCGCGTGCTCCAGGAAGGCAAGGTGCGGCCCTTGGGAAGCACGGAAGAGAGCGACGTGGATGTCCGGGTTATCGCGGCCACCAACAAGGACTTTGAAAAGGAGATCGCCGAGGGGCGTTTCCGCGAGGACCTCTACTACCGCCTCAGCGTGATTCCCATCCAACTGCCGGCCCTTCGCGAGCGCCGCGAAGACATTCCCCTGCTGGCTCGCCATTTTCTGGAACGATTTCGCAAGGCCATGGACAAGCAAATCGAGGGAATTGCGCCGGAGGCACTGCGGCGGCTGGAGTTCTATGAGTGGCCGGGAAACGTCCGCGAACTGGAAAACACGATCGAGCGTGCCGTGGCACTCGAAACCGGCACACTCATTTCCGTCGAAGTCCTACCCGACAAGATCAAGGGTTTTGTCCAGGAACCCGCGGCGGTGGGCCATCGCGGCATCTCGATTCCTCCTGACGGAGTGAGCCTGGAAGAGCTGCTGGCCGCGGAAGAACGGAGCTACCTGCTCGCCGCCTTGGAAAAAGCGGAGGGCGTGCGCATTCGCGCCGCCGAACTCCTGAAGATGTCCTACCGTTCCTTTCGCCACTCCGCAAAAAAGCACGGCGTCTAGCTCGAAGGTAGCGTCGCACGTCGTTGGGTCATTCCATGGAGTGGGATTGCGGGCCCGCCCGTTCAATCACTTCGGCTGGGCCGCGTCCAGGCGTTGGTCCAGCTCGTGCAGTTTTTCGAGCGACGGCTGGTGGTTTGGGCGGAGGGCGAGTTCGGCGCGATACTCGGCGCGGGCGCCGGCCAAGTCTCCGGTGGCCTCCAGAATGGTGGCCAGACCATAATGCAGCCCGGGCTCGATAGGGGCGAGGGCCACGCCGTGGCGGGCTTCCGCCACTGCTTGCGACGGACGGCCCGTCTTCAAATACGTCAGGCCCAACAGGATGTGGCAGAGGCCGTCGCCGGGGCGCGTGACGAGGGCTACGTCCAGGGCCTGTTCCGCCTCTTTGTATCTCCCCGCCACCAGGTGCGCGTATGCCTGCTCTTTTTCCGCCTCCCAGATGTCCGGATTCAGCGCGTCCGCTCTGCGCAGCAGGACCGTCGCCGTGGCCCGGTCTCCCGCCTTCATGTATTCAATCCCCAGATTGCCCGCTGCGATACCGTTCTTCGGCGCAACCTCTACGCCCCGGCGAAAGAGCTCATAGTTGTTGCTCCAGTAGCCGGTCTGGTGCCAGGAGATGAGCGCGAGCGCGGCCAGCATCACCGCTGCGGCCCAGGACAGCGTGTGCTGTCCCCGCCCGGTCAATCCGAACAAGCGGCCGCCGGGGCTCGCCGCACCCGCAAACCCGACGCCCGTCAGCAGGCCAAGGCCGGTCATGGGGAGATAGAAAAATCGGTCGTGGACCAACTCGCCCCGGGGAAACGCAGCGATGTGCAGCGCAGGGGCCAGGAATAACACCGTCCAGGCCATTGAAAATCGCGCGGCGGGGGAGCGCAGCGCGGCCCACGCCAGCAGCGCCGCGGGTATCACCAGTAGCAACGCCGGAAGCACCACGCCCGCGAAGCTGAAGCTTTGCTGATAGGAAACGTCGTAGAGCGGGCCCAGACTCACCGGCCACAGGATGTGAGCGAGATACGTGGCCAGCAGCGACGGCAGCGTGAGCAGTTCCGTCCGGAGACCGATCACCGCTGGGGTGCTGCCAAGGAAATTCCCTAACGCATGGCGCCGCAGCAGAAAGTACAGCGCCGCGAGCACAAAGTAGGCAGCCAGTGGGATTTCGCTGCGAAGAGCCGACCCGGGCCGGGCTTCCGGGCCGGGTCGCGCCGCCGGCCGCCCGCTCCAGTCGTGAATAACAACGAGCAAGGGAAGCAGGACGGCAGGCTCTTTGGAGAGCGCCCCGGCCGCATAGCAGACCAGCGTAGCACTCCACCAGGCGAACGACCGGGCGCCCACTGCTTCGCGGGCTTTCGCGTAAGACAAAAACGACGCCAGAACGAAAAGACAGGCCAGCAAGTCATTCGAGCAGCAAATCCAGGACACGGATTCAGTCTGGACAGGATGCAGCGCAAACAGCGCGGCTCCCGTGCCCGCCGCCAGCGGCTCCTTCACCAGCCTCAGCCCGGCCAGATAGAGGAGCAGCGCGTTGAGGGTGTGAAGCAACAGCGCGGCGAGATGCCACCAGGCCGGGTGGCCATCGAATGCCAGGTAATTCGCCAGGACCCACAGGAGAAACACCGGCCGGTAATAATTCTGCCGCGCGATTGCGATGCCGCTCCACACCGGCTCGGTAAAGTAGCGGGGGATGTTGGAGGCCGACTGGACGAACGGGTTGGCCAGAATAAATGACGTATCGTCGAATACGAACTGGAATCCCGCCGTGCGGCAATACACCGCCAGCGTGGCGGCCACCAGCAGCGCGGGCACAAGCCGGTTCGCCGCGATCGAGCGCACGCCCAATTGCGCAGCCGGCGCGGGCTGAAAGGGCGCATTCATGATGCCCGCATGCGGCCGGGACGAAAGGGCCGGACCGCGAGCCTGAGCGCGGCCGTCATTTCTTGGTTGCAGTGGCGGGCGTGGCGCTGCCGGCCTGATCCAGCAGCCGGAGTTGCGCCAGCGTGGGTTGGTGATTCGGATCGCGTTTCAACTCCGCTTCGAACTCAGCCCGCGCCCCGGCCAAATCACCCGAATCTTTCAGCATGACTGCAAGAGCAAAGTGATATCCCGCCCTATCGGGTTTCAGGGCGATGGCCTGCCTGACCAAATTGATCGCCTGCGGCCGCCGGTTGGTGCGGTAGTACACCATTCCCAGGAATAGGTGCGAATCAGGGTCCTCCGGCATGATCTGGACGGCGCGCTGGAAACTCCCTTCCGCCTCCGAAAAGCGCCCGGCCTGGTAATAGCCCATTCCCATGTCGTAGTAGGCCAGATAGAAATTTGGGGCGTACTCGATGGCCTTTTGGTAGTGTTCCATCGCAGCGCCCCACTGGCCGTTGTTCATTAAGACGGACCCCAGATTGTTGTTCGCAAACGCGCTGCGCGGCGCCACATCCACTCCCCGGGAGTAGAGCGCGAAATTGTCGGCCCAGAACCCGGTCTGGTGAAAGGTAGCGATGCCCAGCACCAGCGCTACAGCCCCACACACGCCGTAAATCGTCCAGCGGGCTTCGCGCTTGGGCCACCGGCGCTCCAGCGCGGCAACTCCCAATCCGATCAAGAGAGAGAGCCCGATCAGCGGGTGGTAGAGATAACGATCATGCAGGAATTCGCCGCGCGGAAAGATCGGGATGTCTAGCACGGGGAGAATGGGCAACGCCATCCAGACGGCGGCTAGTTGTGCTTCAGGCTTCTGGCGGATGGCTATCAACAGCAGAATCACGGTACCGGCAATCAGGGCGGCGGGCATCACCACGTGCCGCACAGAAAACTCCACGATGTACGGATAATCGTAGAATGCGCTGAGGCGAGCGGGCCATACCAGGTGAAGCAGATAAATCTGCAAGATGCTCGGAATCGTCTCGAACCATACCTGTTTGGTCATCTGCACCACTGCGTTTCCCATCCCGCCCAGCACGGCGATGCGCGCGGCCAGATATCCAGCCGCGACCAACCCGAAGGGCAACGACTCGCGAAGCGCGGCCAGCACTGCCGCGCCGCGAGTTCTTTCTGGCGGCTGAACCGCTTCCGCCGAGGCCGGCCGGCCCAGCCATTCGTGCAGAAATATAATGGCCGGCACGATGATGGCCGTCTCCTTGGCGAAGACGGCCAGAGCATAGAGAATGACCGCCCCAAGCAGCCACAGCATCCGGCGCGCCGTCTCCTCGAGCGAACGCAGGTAGCACAGCACCGAGCCCAGCGCCAGAAAGCTGCCCAGCAGCTCCGTCGAGGCGGATACCCACACCACATTCTCCACCTGCACGGGATGCAATCCGAAAATCAAACACGCGCTGAGCGCGGCGAATCGGCTGCGCGTGAACCGCAGCGCCAGGAAGTAAAGAAGTATGGAACTGCCCAGATGGAGCAGTAGGGAGGTCACGTGCCATCCCAGCGAGTCAGTGCCGAACTCCTCGAAGTTACCCAGCAGCCACAAGAGGAATACTGGCCGGTAGTAGTTCTTCCGCGCCAGCATCAGGTTGCTCCAGATGTGCTCGGTGAAATAGCTGGGAATATGGCTTGCCGAGGTGATGTACGGGTTCCCTTTGACGATGATGTCGTCGTCATATACAAAGCCCAGGCCCGGCGCCCGCGCGTAAGCCGCGGCGACGAGAACCACGGCGATCAGGGGAAACAGCCAGCGAGCTTTCATCGCCAGCTCTGCGTCCCCCCCGTTGCCGGCGGGAGATTGTGCGTGTTCGCGGGTCGCCGTCATTCGTTTGTTTCCCGGGCTGACGTGCTGCTCACGGGAGCCGCTCGCTCGCCGCTGCCATTTCCTGGGCCGCCCCCGTTGCCGCCGGCGTGTGGAAAATTCTCGCCGCGAGCCAGGAGAACGCTGCCACCGCGCTGTACCCTGCCACCACGCAGAGCAAGGGATCAATGGGGTGCCGGTAGCGGAACGAGGTGTGCGTAACGTAATACACCAACGGGAAGAAAATGATAGCCGACGCAAAGGGAAACGCGTACCGATTCCGGCGGCGGTAGGCAAGCAGCGCGCCCGTCAGGGCCAGAAGCGTGAAAGTCAGATCCCGTGATTCGATGGCGATGAAGTACCTCGACCAGTGCCCCTTGTCCATCAGCGGCTCATCGGAGCCGACCCAGTTATCCACAAAGCGGTGAAACGTGTCGTGCGCGAATTCCCCCGGATGCGCCCGGATCCACGCCATGGCCTCCCGCTGTTTCTGTTCCATGTACGCCATTTCGCCCATGCGGGCAAAGACTTGTCCTTCCGCGTCGTTGTCGTTCGGGTGCATCCACCAGGACCAGATGCCCGGGTTGCCCGGGTTGTTTCCCAGCCAGAGTTCGAGACCGAAATTGCTGCGGAACAGGATCAGCCGGTGAAACACCACATAGTTGCGGATGAACCAGGGGCTGATCACAACGCCGAACATGACCAAAGCCACCAGCACCGGCTTCATCCAGCGGGACGAGCGCGTGCGCAGTTGCTGCGCCAGCCAGCCCAAGAGAAAGGGAAACGTTGAGACCATCGCTGCGTTTGTCAATGCCCCCACGCCCCAAAGCACGCCATAGCCCGCCCATGCGGCTGGCCGCTCGGTCTCCAGGACCCGCATCGTGGCCAGCACGATCAGTGCGAATACCAGTGCCGAAAGCGATGTATCCCACACCCAGGTGACAGGGAAGAACACAGCTGAGGGCAGAACCGTCCAGATCCAGGCCGCGGCCACGCCCGAGGAGTTGCCGAAGGCACGCCGCCCGATGGCCCAAACGGGCCAGGTGGTCAAAGCCGATAATGCGCAATCCACACTGGTGATCATCAAGTAGGATCCCCAACTGTAAAAGCCAAAGACCTTGAAGATCCCGGCCAGTAGCAGAGGGAAAATCGGCGTCATCCAAGCAGAAGGACCTGTGTTGAAATTTAAGGGCGAACTAAATCCCTGGCCCAAGGCGAGTGAACGGGCGAGTCTGCCCGCCTCGGCCCCGAATTCATGCGTCCCGAGGACGGGTAGGGGCCAGTTGACTGCGCGTTCATATAGGAAGGCGTATCGGATCAAAAACGCAATCACCGTGATTGTCCCCGGGTGAGCCAGGAACCGTCCGATTCTCCCCACGGATGACCGCAAAGGCACAAAGGCTCCCGAAATGCAGCGCACAACAATCTACCAGCCTTTTTGCAGCTCAGCGCGCGGGAGAATCCTCGCCTGCGCAATCAGATAACGCCAACTCCTCCAACCCGTCCGGCTCACCAGGCATTTCCGTATTCGGTCACCAACCCGCTCGCCTTCCGCGTTTTTGGGCGTTCCATTGCAGCAACGAATACCCGTTGAGTGTGGAACTCCCATGCTTCGGCCTGGAATTGGATCACACATTTGTTGACCCTCGGAAACGCGGCGGCGCTTGCGGAACCTTGTCGCGACATTGCCATCGAGAAGCACGTCTGCCATTTTTGAGGCCTGTCTCACTATTTCCTATCGGCGAAGCGGGGGACGGACGATTGGAGAAGCTATCAACGAAGAGATGCCGCCTAGTTTGGAACTTAAAGCGTATGACAGTTTCTGTCACTCTTCCCGTCGCTAATTGTCAGTTCTATGCTTCGAGATCGTCTGCCTCTAGTACTCCCCGAACCGAAGTACTAAAACCGGCAATGTAAGCCATTTATTTTCAATTCGGTATGAGCCGATGAGAAGTTGAGACGGATGTCGGCATTGGTCTCTGAGTTGCTCCATTCCTCCCCGAGCACCAGTCGATAGCTGGGCCCCAAGGAGAAGAGATGCGAATTAAGAAAGAAAAGGGTTTCTCGTTGATCGAGCTTCTGATCGTCGTGGCGATCATTCTGAT
>OCOJ01032860.1_pt7 | contig 12285 bp, 8 predicted proteins | sample 1539251 | NCBI WGS metagenome assembly OCOJ01 (sample SAMN01911457, study PRJEB22624) | soil metagenome | biome: Soil | place: Malaysia | collected 2012-04-30 | depth RA_metagenome m
AGTTGAATCTGGCTCAGATTCGATGCGGCGTGCAGGGGCGATTCTGCTTGTGGTCTTCGCAGGAATTGCGCTTCTTTGGCTAGGGGGAAATACCGACGCTGCCGCGGTGAATGCCGCAATGAGCAAGTCCATTGAGAATGCGAAAAAGCAAGCCGCCGGAAGCGACCCGCGTCTGAAGGATGCGAAACGCTTCGAAGACGGTGGGTGGATTTATGTGCATCTCGAAGGCGATCCGGCAACGATCGGCTTTCAGCATGGATACCTGCTGGGGCCGGAGATCGAGGATGCGTTTCCGGCAGTCAGCGCGGAAATGATGCACGAGACGCAGCGTGATTGGGATTTCTTCCGCAAGGCGGCGCGCGAAATGCTCTGGCCAAAGATTGACGCCGAATACCAAGAAGAGCTTCAGGGAATCGTGCAGGGCCTGCATGCACGGACCGGCTCGACGCTGGACGTGGACGATCTCGTGGCTTTCAACGCGTTCGAAGAACTGCCGGACTATTACGTGCCCTGGTACAACAAGCAACAGAAAATCGCGCACGCTCCGGACCTGAAAAGCCCGGGCAATTGCAGCGCGTTTGTGGCTACGGGAAGCTGGACGAAAGACGGCCAGATCGTCATGGCGCACAACAATTGGACCAGCTACATCAATGGCGAGAGATGGAAAATCGTCTTCAACATCGTTCCTAAGAAGGGGTACCGCATCCTGATGGATGGCTTTCCGGGAGTGATTATCAGCGACGACGATTTCGGGATCAACAGCAATGGGCTGATGGTCACGGAAACCACCATCACGCAATTCGAAGGATGGGATCCCAACGGCAAGCCGGAATTCGCGCGCGCGAGAAAAGCGCTGCAGTACGCAGGCTCGATCGATGAGTTCACTAAGATTATGCTCGACGGAAACAACGGCGGCTACGCCAACGATTGGCTGCTCGGAGACCGCAAGACGGGAGAGATTGCTCAACTCGAGTTGGGACTTAAGGCCTACAAGCTTTGGCGGACGAAAGATGGCGTATTCTCGGGCTCCAATTGGGCGCGCGATCCCAAAGTACTGAAGCTGGATACGCCGGAATTCGAGCCGACCAACATGGAGACTTCCCCAAACGCGCGGCGCGTGCGCTGGGAAGAGTTGCTAAAACAAAATAAAGGAAAGATCGACGTCCCACTGGCCGAAAAAATGCTTGCCGACCACATGGACAGTTACCACAAAAACATGGAGACGAATGAGCGCACGCTGTGCGGACATGTGGATTCCTCACCGCGAGGCGTAGATATTTGGGGATGGGCGCCGTTCTTTCCGGGCGGAGCGGTGCAAGCCAAGGCTACGGATTCGACCATGGCCAAAGAAATGAAGATTGTGGCGCGCGCCGGCCATCCTTGCGGCGATGATTTTCTGGCCAAGCCGTTCCTCACGACGCACCAGGAGTACGCATGGCAGGCGCCTTATTTGCGCGATATGAAGGCCGGGCCTTGGACAGAGTTTCATTCCGGGGAAGTTCCAGCGGCGCAAAAATAGAAAGGCTCATTTGCGGAGCGCAGCGCTCTAGCATCCTCGAAGCGACAGAATAGGCTACGGCCAGGGTTGGGCCTGGGCGAAATGCTGCATCCAGAGCGAAGTGATGCCAGCGCCGAGGAGCATTCCGGCCAGGATAAGGNCCGATCACCCCTAGCGTAATCCAGACTGTGGAACCCCACACCGCATTGGCATGCTGAACGGGGGCAGACTGCTCCGAAGGTTTCGGTGCATCCGCAGCGGTTGGGTGGTGCGAAATGATTGGAACGTCAGAGGACTGCGGCCTCACGAGGAGACAATATCCCTTGCGGGGAATGGTCTCGATATAGAGGGGCTTATCCGTCGAATCTCCCAACACCTGACGCAGCTTGTTGACGGTCGTGTTGACATTTGCGTCGTAATTGACGTGCGTGTCTGCCGGCCATAGGCGCACACGAAGCTCCTCCCTAGTAACAACCTCTCCGGGCTTTTCGAGTAGAGCTACGAGTACCTGGTACACCTTGCCCTGTAACTTTAGACGGATACCGCTCTTTGACACTTCTTGGCGCTGCTGGTCGACTTGAAACGGACCAAAACGGATATACCGCGGGCCCGAAGGAGCCGCGAGGTTAGATCGTTCGTCCATCCCAGGTTCCAGCGTTGGGATAACGTTCGGAGTCATACACCCCTTCCCTTCACTGTTAGACGCAGAAAACCAGCAACTGTTTTCTTATGTATACGAGAAATCTAAGAATTAGTTTCCGGGCGCGAAGGAGTCAATTCCAAAGACTGGATAGATACTCGAAAAAACCGTAGGACAATTTGCGCCTTATGGATTTATCTGCCTAAAGTTGACGTAAACCAGGAATTCTTAGAACCACTTCCACGCCTATGCCACGGGTTCAGTGCCCTTTTGCCATTAAAACGGCGAACCTCAAGAATTTATAAATAGATTGCTTGAGGTGGAACCCCATCTGCGACCTGCCAAATTGCCTCTCGTGGGGTAGTTTCTCTGTTTCTTGACCGTGAGCAGTTTTTCCCGGATCGGCGAGAGAAGTGTGCGCAATCTACTGTCAGAGGAAAAAAAGAGGTAAGGCATGAGATTGTCTTGTCGTGAATTCGCAGGGCTTAAATTCCGGCACGGCCAGGAGTGCCTGCGCTACTAAGAAGTTCCAGAGACACCCGAGGAGGCGTTCTCACCGGAGGGGGAAATACTGCCCAGACATTATTCCAAGACGTTTAGGGATTGGATGGGAGGACCATGATTTGGACGCTGGAGGGGAAGGGCTTGGAGCGGTAGATGCGCTGGGTGGCTTTCTGGTAGTCGGAGTCTTTGGCTTCGAAGATGTTGGGGACGAATTTTTGCGGGTTGCGGTCGTAGAGAGGAAACCAGGTGCTCTGGACCTGGACCATGATGCGGTGACCCTTCTTGAAGACGTGGTCGGCGGTGTGGAGATCAAAGTTCAGCGGGGTGGCTTCCCCGGGCTTGAAAGGCTCGGGACGCTCGAAAGAATTGCGGAAGCGGCCGCGGAAGATTTCGTCGGCAATCATCAGCTCGTAGCCGGAAAGTTGCCAGTCCTGCGGGTATTTCTCGGGATAGACGTCGATCAGTTTGACGATCCAGTCGCTGTCGGTGCCAGTGGTCGAGACGAAGAGCTTTGCGGTGACTTGGCCGGCGAGGGTGATGTCTTCCGTCAATTCTTCCGTCTGCCAGGTGAGCACATCGGGGCGTTGATCAACGAAGCGCTGGTCCTGTACGAGCCAGGTATACCAGCTTCCGGGATGGTCCTCGGGGTAGGTCATGTCGATGGGCCGGTGGCGATAGGGAACGGGATGAGCGGGATCGCTGACGTAGCTGTCGGCGGCGTCAGCGGTTTCTGATTGAGGAGGATCGAAGGAGAGTTTGCCGTCTTCGTGGAAATACAAATTGCGGGTCTGGGCATCGCGCGGAGGCCAGGAATCGTATTGCACCCAATTGTCGCTGCCGGTTTGGAAAAGAAGGGCCTCGTGGAGCGGGAGCGAGCCTTTGTCCTTGAGCCAGTAGGCGAACCAGGGGGCTTCAATGTGTTGGCGGAAATAAGCGGAAGTGTCGCTGCCGAAGGGGATAGCGCCGAGGGATTTGCCCGAGCCGTTTCCCCAGCCGCCGTGATTCCATGGGCCGGCAACGAGAAAGTTGAAATGTTTGGAGTCGGATTTCTCGAGGCGCTGGTAGGTGGACACGGGGCCGTAGAAGTCTTCCTGATCCCACCAACCGGCGACGTTAAGATTGGGCACGGTTGATTCCTTCAAGCCGTAAGCAACCGCGAGATGCTTCCAGAATTCGTCGTAATTCGGGTGAGCAATGAAATTGTTCCAGGTGGGGATTTTTCCGTGGAAGTATCTGGCGTTGGCATTGGAGAGCGGGCCGAGGCGGAGATAGAAATCGTAGACGTCAAAACGATCGAAGGGAAAAGTGAAATTGGTTTCGTTCGAGGTCTCGAGTCCGGCGGAATATTCGAAGCCGTAGCTGAGACGAAAGGCGCCGTTGTGAAAGAAATCGTCGCCGAGCCAGGTATCACCCATGCAGGCTTGCTCGGAAGCGGCTTTGAGGGCGGGATGGGGATTGACCATGCCCATGGTGACGAGGTAGCCGTCGTAGGAGATGCCATCGAGGCCGACGCGGCCATTGTTGTTGCGAACGTTTTTGACGAGCCAGTCGATGGTGTCGTAGGTGTCGGTGCTTTCGTCGACGCCCGCGGGGTCGTTCGAGTCGTGAATGGGATGGAGCATGACGAACTTGCCCTGAGAGCGGAAGCGGCCGCGGATGTCCTGAAAGACGAAGATGTAGCCTTCGGGAACCAGGTTGAGGTAGCGGTAGAGCATGGGGCTGGCTCCGCCGTCGGAGGCGGAGATGCCATAGGGAGTGCGCTCGAAGAGAATGGGTAAGGGCTCGGGGGCGTTTCTTGGGGAGTAGATTTCGGTGTGCAGCTTGACGCCGTCGCGCATGGGAATCATCACTTCGGTTTTGGCAAAAAGCGCGGAGAAGTCGAGGCGTTGGCGCTCTTGGGCCGAACTGAAGGGCAGAGAAACTAGAAGTCCCGCAATCGATGAGATCAGGACGGCACTGCCGACGCGAAGTTTCGAACGCATGAAGGCTCCCCTCAGGTTTTTGCGGAACATCAACAATCGGCTCGGAGTTCTCAACGTGGCGAGCATGCTCCGGAAACCTTCTGGAACACGCCAAAAGTCAAGTTCGCCGCCAAGCTGAAGCGCAGCCCTTCGAGGCTCAGGGTAAACATGCTGCGCCCCTACAAGAAAGGCGCCGCAATTCCGCGCGTGTTTGCGCAGGGCCGAGAATATCACAGGCGGCGCGAGAGCCCGATTCTTGGTTCGCGCGAAGGCTTAAGTGATGGCTGAGATCAGTTTCCACTCCCCGCAGGCAGTACGGAAATTGCGACGCTGGAAGAGAATTGTTTGGAGCGGTAGATGCGCTGAGTGGCGGTTTGGAAGTCGGATTCCTGGGCTTCGAAGATGTTGGGGACGAATTTTTGGGGGTTGCGGTCGATGATGGGGAACCAGGTGCTTTGCACCTGAACCATGATGCGATGGCCTTTTTTGAAGACGTGATTGGCAGTGTGCAAGTCGATGGTGAAAGGTGTGATCGCACCAGGGGTAATGGGTTCAGGCTTTTCGAAGGACTTGCGGAAGCGGCCGCGGAACACTTCATCTGCAATCATTAATTCGTAGCCGGAGAGTTGCCAGTCTTCGGGATACTTTTCGGGATACACGTCAATGAGCTTGACGATCCAATCCGAGTCGCTGCCGGTGGTCGAAGCGTAGAACTTGGCTGTAACTTTTCCGGCGAGAATGAGGTCTTCCTTGAGTTCGTCGGTTTGCCAAGACAAAACGTCAGGACGATTGTCGACGAAGCGCTGGTCTTCGACCAGCCAGGTGTACCAGCCGCCGGGATGATCCTCGGGATAGGTCATGTCGATGGGGCGATGGCGGTAGGGAACGGGATGGGCGGGATCGCTGAAGTAGCTGTCAAAAGCTTGAGGAGTGTCTCCTGGCGGCGGGTCGAAAGAGAGCTTGCCGTCTTCACGGAAATATAAGTTGCGGGATTGCGCATCGCGCGGCGGCCAGGCATCGAATTGAACCCATTTGTCGCTACCGGTTTGGAAAAGCAGCGCTTCTTTCAGGGGGAGCTTGCCTTTGTTTTTCAGCCAGTAGGCAAACCAAGGAGCTTCGATGTTGCGGCGGAAATAGAGTGCAGTATCACTCCCAAAGGGGATCGCTCCCAGTTTTCGGCCCGGCCCACCGGCCCAGCCACCATGATTCCAAGGGCCCCCGACGAGATAATTGAGGTGGTCAGGATCGCCGCTTTGCTCGAGGATTTCGTAGATTTTCATGGGGCCGTAGAAATCTTCCTGGTCCCACCAGCCAGCGACATTGAGATTGGGGACGCGCGGCCGAGTGAGCAGGGAAGTCATGGCTTGTTGCTTCCAGAAAGAATCGTAATTGGGATGCGCGACGAAATCATTCCAAGTGGGCAGGGAGCCGTGGAGATAGTTTTTGTTGACGTTGGAGAGGGCGCCGAGGCGGAGATACCACTCGTAAGTATCGAAGCGGTCGAATTGAAATAGGAAATTGGTTTTGCCGGTCTCCATCATGGTCGAGTATTCGAAGCCGTAGCTCAGGCGGAACGCGCCGTTGTGGTGGAAGTCGTCGCCAAGAAACATGTCGGCGGGAGAAGCTTGTTCGGAGACGGCTTTGAGAGCGGGATGTGGGTCAAGCATGCCCATGACGGTGAGCCAGCCGCCGTAGGAAATTCCTACCAGGCCGACGCGGCCATTGTTGTGCGGAACATTTTTCACGAGCCAGTCGATGGTGTCGTAGGTATCGGTGCCTTCGTCGATGCAAGGAGCTTTGGTGCGGCAATTCGGATCGCGAACGGGCCGCTGCATGACAAAGGTACCGCCCGAGCCGAAGCGGCCGCGAATGTCTTGAAAGACGAAGATGTAGCCGTCGGGAATCAGCTCGGCATAGCGATTGAGTTTGCGGCTGAAGCCTTTGTCATCGTCATTGAGGCCATAGGGGGTGCGCTCGAGAAGGATGGGGAGCGGCTCTGCGGCATTCTTGGGAGAATAGATTTCGGTGTGCAGGGTGATGCCATCGCGGGCGGGGATCATCACTTCGGTTTTGTCGAAGATTTGCGAGTAGTCTGGAGGCTTTTGCTCTTGGGCGAAGCTGGGGAAGCTGGAGGGAAGAACCACCAACAAGAAATAAAACTTCCATTCAAAACGAAAAGAACCCACGAGTCGCATGTAAATGTCCTCCGGTAACAGAGAGAAAAGGAGCTAACTTGCCCCATTTTGCGAGACCGCTTTTCTTATCTGGTGGCGCTTTTTAGCTTACGTCTCGGCTTTCTGGACGACGCAAAAAAGGTTGCCGTCAGGATCTTCTAAGACCGCAAAGTCGCTGCCTGGTCTATATCGCCACGGATAGCGGGTCGCCCCGGCTGCGATCAGCCGCTCCACTTCGCGTTCTCTGTTGTTTGTGTAAAGGTCGAGGTGCAGCCTGCTTCTCTTGCCCGAACGTCTTTCCGAAACGCGGTGCAAAGACAAGTTAGGCCCTCTTCCCTCAGGGTCACGAAGAACCACCCAACCGTCCCGCGCAGGCTCTCTGGGTACGTAGTGGAGGGCATGCTGCCAGAATGCCAGCATCTTATCGAACTCATAACAACGAACGACGATTGAGCCGATCTTCATTGGTCCGGCTCCGTGGCTCAAACCTCCCATTCCCTTCGGGGCAGGATAGTACACGAAAGCAGGCCGGCTCTGTTAAACTTGAAGTTGGTCGACCGCACCTGAGAAGTCATCCAGACGAGGAGAAGTGTCCGGGCTGCTGGTTGTTTCAGCAGCTATTTTTGTGTTTAGGAACGAGGAGAGGACCCCGCCTCATTGGAAGCGATGGGCAGCGAGTTCCGAAAAGCAGATTCCTCCGCTCCGGCGAGGCGCACGGAGCGCACAACCCGCGCCTCAGGCTGCGCAGGAGCGCAGCCTGAGGGTCGGAATGACAGGTGGGGGCTTGCCGAACCCGGAATGACAGTTGGTGGGGGTTGCGGACTTTGGGACAAAACTGGTGGGGTTGCGGAAGTCGAGGTAACAATTGGTTGAGGCCGTGGGAGTCAGGATGACAAACACGGCGCGGAATCAAGTGAAGACATGAGCGAGAAGATTCGGAATATTGCGATCATCGCGCACGTGGACCACGGGAAGACGACGCTGGTCGACGCCATGCTAAAGCAAAGCGGGATTTTTCGCGCGAACGAACAAATCGTTGAGCGGGTGATGGATTCGAACGAGCTGGAACGCGAGCGGGGCATCACCATCCTTGCGAAGAATACGGCGTTGTTTTTTCGCGGGACGAAAATCAACATCGTGGATACCCCGGGGCACAGCGATTTTGGAGGGGAGGTGGAACGCGCGCTGGGGATGGTCGACGGCGTGGTGCTGCTGGTGGACGCCAGCGAAGGGCCGCTGCCGCAGACGCGTTATGTGCTGCAAAAGGCGCTGGCGGCGAAATTGCCGCCTGTCGTGGTGCTGAACAAAATCGACCGCACGGACGCGCGGCCGAAAGAAGTGCTCGACGAAATCTACGATTTGTTTATCGACTTGGATGCCGCCGAGGATCAGCTTGATTTTCCCGTGGTGTACACGAACGCGCGCGAAGGAGTGGCGCACCGGAAGATTGGGGATGGCTCGAGGGATTTGCTGCCCTTGTTCGAAACCATTGTCGCGCACATTCCCGCGCCGCCGGGTGATCCGGAAGGCGTGCTTCAGATTCAGGTGATGAATCTGGACTACAGCGATTTCTTGGGGCGCATCGCCATCGGGCGCGTTTTCAACGGCACTTTGCGGCGTGGGACAGAAGTGGGGATCAGCAAGCTCGATGGAAAGCTGGAACCGACGCGCATCACGAAGCTCTACACGTTTCGCGGATTGGGGCGCGATGAGGCGGAGTCTGTCGCCGCGGGAGACATCGTGGCAATTGCCGGAGTCGAGGGGATTCAGATTGGCGAGAGCATCACCGATTTGAATGCGCCGGCGCCACTAGAGCCCTTGACCATCGACGAGCCGACGCTGGCGATGATTTTCACGGTAAATAGCGGGCCGCTGGCGGGCAAAGATGGCAGCTACGTGACCTCGCGGGACCTGCGCGACCGCTTGCAGAAAGAATTGCTGACCAACGTTTCGATTCGCGTCGAGGATACGGACACTCCGGAATCGTTTCGCGTGCTGGGGCGGGGCGAACTGCAGCTTGCGATTTTGATCGAGACAATGCGGCGCGAAGGATTCGAATTGATGGTGGGCAAGCCGGAAATCGTGGTGCGCACGGAAAGCGGGCGAAAAATGGAGCCGCTCGAGCGGCTGGTCATCGACGTGCCCGAGAATTTCATTGGGATCATCCTGGAGACACTGGGCGCGCGGCGGGGCGAGATGCTCAAGATGAGCAACCACAACTCCGGGCGGGTGCGCATGGATTTCAAGATTCCGTCGCGCGGGCTGATTGGATTGCGCAGCCAGTTGCTGACGGATACGCGCGGGACGGCGCTGATTCACTCGATATTCGACGGCTGGATTGAATATGATGGAGAGATGGCGCTGCGGCCGACTGGGGCGCTGGTGGCGGATCGCGCGGGAGTTTCGACGGCGTTTGCGCTCTGGAATTTGCAGGAGCGCGGCGAATTGTTTATCGGGCCGGGCGTGGACGTGTATGAAGGCATGATTGTGGGCGAAAATTCGCGCGAGCAGGATATGGACGTCAACGTGACGAAAGAAAAGAAGCTGACGAACATGCGCTCTTCGACAGCAGACGAAGCGATCCGCCTGATTCCACACAGGGAATTGAGTCTGGAGCAAGCGATCGAGTTCATTGCCGACGACGAGTACGTGGAGATCACGCCGAAAACGATCCGCCTGCGCAAGAAAGTTTTGCAAGCCAACAAACGTCCACGCCGCTGGCAGGAAATTCGCGCCAGCCAGGAAGCCGCGCGCTAACTACACGCCAATTTCTTTCCTTTAGCCTTACCTCCATATTTGCCAGGACACCGAATGACAGTTTCCTTTGCTCTTTCTGGACTCCTTCTGATGTCGGTCCAATACTCTTCTCTAACATCTGGATCGATCGTGACCACGCCGGGATACAACCGGTCAAACCCGTTTTTCTTGCATCCCGAAATCCAGTAATGTTCGCCTGTTTCACAGTCGAAATAGTTAGCTTTAAATCCACGGCCGGAAAGAGTCTCAAAGTGGCGCCCTTGGTAATAGATGGACCGCCCCGACTTCGAGAAGGTCACTCGACCAATGCGCGCAGGTCCGCTGACCCCGTCCACTTTGTTCTCGATATACATGATTCGCGTTTTCATGGCAAATATCATCGTGTCAAATAGTCTACTGGAATCATTGGTGCGCTGAGCGTTCGAGCAATTCGGCCAGATACTGCTTCCAAAACTCGGCCCAGGTGTGTGTGCCGTGGCCGTGCGTCTGCTCGCTGGCGGGGATTAGGACGAAGCGCGCATTTTTGATTTTCTTCACTTCGCGCTCGGCGATACCGAGTTCGGGCGGATTAATGAAATCGTCGGCGGAGTTGACCCACATCATCGGAGCGGTGATTTTGCCGAGTTGGGCCGAGGGATCGTAATTGCGCGACGCGTTGATCTGGTAGAGAGTGTCGTTGGCATCGAGAGCAGCAAAGCGCGTTCGAAACGAGTCAGCAAGGTATTTGTCCGCAGCCTCCTGGGTCGGGAAGTCTTTCTGCATGGGCAGTGGCGCGCTGCCGAGAATGAGCAATAAATCGAGCGCCGTTCGCAGCGCCTGCTTCGGTTCTTCCTTGTATTCGCCGCCTTTCCACTCGGGGTCTTCGCGGATGGCATCCATAATCATTTTGCGGCCGATGCGGTTGCGCCCAGCAATCTGCACCGGCAAACAGGCCAGCGGCATCAGCGCGTCCATGAAGTCACGATAGGTTTCGCCCCAAACGAAAGAATGCATGCAGCCCATGGAAGTGCCCAGGATGAGGCGCAGATGATTGACGCCGAGGCCTTCGGTGAGAAGGCGATAGTCGGCGGCAACCATGTCGTCATAGTCGTATTGCGGGAAATGTGCATGAAGGCCGTCGCTGGGCTTTGAGGATTTTCCGTGGCCGATGCCATCGCGAAGAATGATGTAGTGGCTCGAAATATCCAGAAGCTGGCTGGGACCAAACAAGACACCGGCGAATTGCGGCTGGAGAAATTGCCTTCCTGAGCCTCCCGTGCCGTGCAGAAGCAGCACAGCATTGGTGACTTGGCCCTGCGCGTTTTTTTGCGGCTTGCCGAACGTGGCGTAGTGCAGGCGCAGCTCCGGGAGCGATTCGCCGGAATGGAACTGGAAATTGTGAACGACAAAATCGCCTTCTGTTGGAGGCGGGAGCGTGAATTGTTGGGCCAAGGAAGGGATGGCCAGAGTGAAGAGAATCGCCAGCGGCGCAAAAAAGAATCTCAACATTTTTTGGACCATTTGCTCACCTCGATGGGCAGGGAATCTATCACAGATGGAAGAATGTTTTTCGCAGGCCGTCTAAGGGGTACCTTGTTTCGACGAACGATTGTGAATAAACTCCAGCGCGTTACGCCCATTTGCGAATCGAAGGAGTGGTCTCATGCGAAGAGTCACGCTGTTCGTTCTCGGTTTGTTGTTCTTACCGCTTTGTTCCTGGCCCCAAGCAAAGGCCAAACTGTCGCCAGCGGTTCGGGCCTTCGTGAAGGAAGATGCGCCGGTGATTGCGCTGGCGCATGTGCGGGCGATTGACGGAACGGGCGCAGCTCCGCGCGCGGATCAGACGGTGATCATCGCAGATGGAAAAATCGTGGCGATAGGCGATGCCGCAACAGCAAAAATTCCTGAGGGCGCAAAAGTGCTGGACCTCGCGGGGTACACGGTCATGCCGGGCCTGGTAGGCATGCACGATCACATGTATTATCCCGCGCCGGGCGGGCCGCCGCCAATGTATCCGGAGCACTTAACGAGCTTTCCGAGGCTCTATTTGGCGGGCGGAGTCACTTCGATTCGAACGACAGGAAGCCTGGAGCCATACGCCGATCTGGAACTCAAGCAGGCCATCGACGATGGAAAAATGGCCGGGCCGAAAATCCACGTCACGGCTCCGTATTTCGAGGGGCCGGGCGCCTTCGCCCTCCAAATGCATCAGTTGAAAGATGCCGAAGACGCGCGCCAGATGGCCGAGTTCTGGATCGCGCGAGGCGCCACTTCGTTCAAGGCGTACATGAACATTACGCCCGAGGAACTCGCGGCGGTGGTGAAAGTGGCGCACGCGCACGGAATCAAAGTGACGGGGCACCTATGTTCCATCGGATTCCGCGAGGCTGCCGCGCTGGGCATCGATGACTTGGAGCACTCGCTGTTTGTGGATACGGAGTTTTTCCCGGACAAGAAGCCCGGCGTGTGTCCGGATCCGCGGGCCGCGCAAAAATCGCTTTTGGCTCAAGACATCGCAGGCAAACCCATCCAGGACATGATTCACGATTTGATCGCGCATCACGTGGCGGTCACGTCGACGCTTCCGGTGTTCGAAACGTCTGTGCCGGGGCGGGCGCCGCTGGATGCGCGCATCCTCGACGCCATGCTTCCCGAAGCGCGCATTTCTTATTTGAGGCGGCGCGCAGCGATTTCCGATGCGGCGGCGACGTCCGACGCGGCCGCAATTTTCAAGAAGGATATGGAATTCGAGCACGAGTTTTCCAAGCAGGG
>OCOJ01019288.1_pt4 | contig 12263 bp, 13 predicted proteins | sample 1539251 | NCBI WGS metagenome assembly OCOJ01 (sample SAMN01911457, study PRJEB22624) | soil metagenome | biome: Soil | place: Malaysia | collected 2012-04-30 | depth RA_metagenome m
GAGCATGGCCCACGCTTCCTCCTTGGTGGTCACCACCTGCACCTGCAGGTCGACCGCCTTCCTGCGGACTCTGTGCAGGAGCTCGCTCTCCCGGTTGGAGTTCGCGTTGAACGACAGGAGGAAGGAGACCCTCCCTTGCGATATCTCCGAAAGCACCGCTTCGGCCCCGGCCGGGTCCCGTTCGGAGACCGTCACGATGCCCACGCCCATCCTGTCGAACTCGCCGGCCAGGTCTGCGAACTCGTCCGGACCCTGTTGCTCCTCCAGGAGCAGCACGCCCCGGTCGCCCCTGGTCGGGATCTTCCTTCCGGTGGCGGCCATGGCCAGGGCAAGGGCCGCGGGGAACGTGTCCCCGAAGCACGCGACCTCGCCGGTCGATCTCATCTCCACACCGAGCCTGGGGTCGGCGCCGTCTATCTGAAGGAAGGAGAACTGCGGGGCCTTGACGGCGAAGCGCTTCGGGGTCTCCACGTCCGTCGTCCTCTTCAGCTTTCCGCCGAGCACCGCGGGCGCCACGAGGTCGATCAGGTTGACCCCCGTGGACTTGCAGACGAAGGGCAGGGACCGGGAGGCCCGGAGGTTGCATTCGATCACGTACACGGAGCGCCCTTTCACCAGGAACTGGACGTTGAGGGGCCCCCTGGCCCTGAGTTCTCTCGCGATGCTCTTCGTGTACGCGCGGATCTTCTCCTTCGACGCGTTGGTGATCGTGACCGTCGGGATGGACATGATGGCGTCTCCCGAATGGATCCCGGCGTCCTGGACGTGCTCCATTATGGCGCCGATCACGGTGTTGGTGCCGTCTGAAACTGCGTCGACCTCGACCTCCCTCGCCCCTTCCAGGAACTGGCTGACCGTCACGGGGTAGTTCGGATTCATCCGGACGGCCTTCGAGACGTAGGTCTCGAGCTCGGACGGGTCCCACAGGACCCTCATGGCCGACCCGCTCAGGACGTGGGACGGCCTGACGATGACAGGGTAGCCCACCCGGGCGCAGAAGACCGCGGCTTCGCTGGGCGACCTGAAGCTCCCCCACGCCGGCTGCGGTATCCCTAGGCGGTCGAGGAGGGCGCTGAACTTCGACCTGTCCTCGGCCGCCTCGACCGACTGGGAGGAGGTCCCAAGGACTTTGACCCCCCGTCTCTCGAGCTCCACGGCCAGGTCGTTGGGGGTCTGGCCGCCCACGCAGAGGACCATCCCAAGGGGCTTCTCCCTCTCGTAGATCGCGAGGATCCTTTCCACCGTGAGCTCCTCGAAGTACAGCCTGTCGCTCATGTCGAAGTCGGTCGAGACGGTCTCTGGGTTGCAGTTCACCACGACCACCTCGTCGATCCCGCACCCCTTCAGGGCCCACGCCATGTTCATGGTCCCCCAGTCGAACTCCACGGAGCTCCCGATCCTGTAGGGACCCGCGCCGAGGACGATGACCTTCTTCTTGGCGGTTGCGGGGGCCTCGTCGACGGCCCCGTCGTAGGTCTGATACAGGTAGTTGGTCTTCGCGGGCCATTCGGCGGCGAGTGTGTCGATGACCTTGGTAGCGGGCCTGATCCCCATGCTCAGCCTGGTCTCCCTCACCCTGTCCTCGTCCGTCCCCAGGAGCGCGCCCAGCTGCCTGTCCGAGAAGCCCAGCTTCTTCGCCTCGGACAGGGTCTCGGCGTCGAGGGACGAGCCGGGGGGGAGCCGCTCCAGCGACGCGTGGAAGTCCGTGATGTTCTTCAGCTTCTCGACGTACCATCTGTCCACTTCGCTCTTGGCGCTCGCGTCCTCCACGGCGAGGCCGGCCCTCAGGGCGTCCGCAAGGTCGAAGAGTATGGTGTCGGTGGGCCGCTCGAGGCGCGCAGCGGCGGCCGGAAGGCCTTCGACCGAGCCTCCCCTCACCACCCCGTCGTACCTCGGGTTTGACATCCTCACGGCCTTCTGGATGGCCTCTTCGAAGCCGCGCCCGACCGCCATCACCTCGCCGATGGACTTCATCGAGGTGTCGATCCTCCTGACCCCGCCGTCGAACTTGTCCGTGTCCCAGCGCGGCATCTTCACGACGAGGTAGTCCAGAGAGGGCTCGAAGAGGGCGCTCGTGACCCCGGAGACCTTGTTCTTCAGCTCGTTCAGCGTGTATCCGAGGGCCAGCTTGGTCGCGATGTAGGCCAGCGGGTACCCGGTCGCCTTCGAGGCCAGCGCCGACGACCTGGAGAGGCGAGCGTTGATCTCGATGGCGGCGTACCTCTCGGAGGCTGGGTCCAGGGCGAACTGGATGTTGCACTCCCCGACGATGCCGCACCGCCTCCCCGCCTTCAGGGATGCCGACCGGAGCATGTGGTACTCGGAGTTCGTCAGCGTCTGGGAAGGCGCCACGACGATGTTGTCGCCGGTGTGGACCCGCATCCCCAGCATGTTCTCCATGTTGCACACGATCATGCTGTTGTCGGCGCCGTCGCGCATGATCTCGTACTCGATCTGCTTCCACCCTCCAAGGTACTCCTCGACGAGCACCTGGTGGGTGAGGCTGCTGTTCAGGCCCTTTTCGACGATGACCTCAAGCTCCCGGGCGTCCCTGGCGACGCCGCCCCCTTTCCCGCCCAGGGTGAACGCGACCCGGATGATCACTGGGTAGCCCAGCTCCTCGACGACGGCTCGGGCCTCTTCGAGCGAGTAGACTGCCCTGCTCTTCGGGACCGGAATCCCTATTCCCAACATCGTCTGCTTGAACAGGTCCCTGTCCTCGGTGAGCCGGATGCCCTCCACCTGGGTCCCGAGGACCCTGACCCCGTGCTTCCGCAGGACGCCCGAGTCCTCCAGCTGGATGCCGCAGTTCAGCGCCGTCTGCCCTCCGAAGCCGAGCAGTATGGCGTCGGGGGCCTCCTGCTCGATGACCTTGGTCACCGACTCGAGGTTCACCGGGACGAAGTGGATGCGCCCTGAGAACTGCTCGCTGGTCTGGATGGTGGCAATGTTGGGGTTGACGAGGACCGACTCGACCCCCTCTTCCTTCAGGGCCTTGAGGCACTGGCTGCCGGAGTAGTCGAACTTGCGGCTGGGTCTACCAGCTCTCGCCTGCTTCTCCGACCTTGATTGCCCCGCTCCCCAGGACCAGAGCCTTCCCTATACTCTCACGCTTCGAATCTCCTCACCTCTTGGGCGCGCTCCGGACATGAGCTCGACGAACCTGTCGAAGACGAATTCGGTGTCGTATGGCCCCGGCCTCGCCTCGGGGTGGAACTGGACCGCGATGCACGGCCTGCCCGAGTGGACCACCCCCTCGATGGTGTGGTCGTCCGAGTTCACGAACCATGGCTCCAGGGCGGTGCCCGCCATGGTCTTCGGGTCGAGGGCGTACCCGTGGTTCTGGCTCGTGACGTACCCTCTCCCCGTCTTCAGGTCCACGCAGGGCTTGTTCTGGCCCCGATGGCCGTACTTCAGCTTGAAGGTGTCGACCCCCTGCGACATCCCCACGATCTGCTCCCCCAGGCAGATCCCGAGCGTCGGGACCTCAGACGACACCAGCTCCTCCACGCACTTCGCGGTCGCCCTGCAGAGCTGCGGGTCCCCCGGGCCGTTGGTGACGACGACCCCTGCGGGGTCGTGCTTCATCACCGCAGAGTAGGAGGAGTCGAAGGGGACCGCCACGACCTGGAACCCCCGGACCAGGAGGTTCCTGACTATCCCGTTCTTGGCGCCGCAGTCGAGGAGCACCACGCGCGGCCCATCCGCGCCGTAGACGACGGGGGCTTTTGTGGTGACGCCGCGGACGAGCTCGAGGGTCGAATAGGAGGCGGCCTGGCGCAACGTCCCCCGCAGTTCGTCCAGGTCGCCCGCCGCATCGCCGCTGGCGACGACGCCCATCATCACCCCGAATTCCCTGAGCTTTGTCACCAGCGCCCTTGTGTCGACCCCTTCGATGCCGGGGACCTGCTCCGCATCGAGCCACTGCTGCAGGGTCCTCCTGGACGCCCAGTGGCTCGGAGACCGGCAAGCCTCCTGGACGACCACCCCCTTCACCTTGATTGATTGCGACTCGAAGTGGCGCGGCAGGCCGAACGCGTCCCTGTCATCGTAAGAAGGGACACCGTAGTTGCCAATCAGCGGGTAGGTGAAACACAGGATCTGGCCTGCGAAGGACGGGTCTGTCAACGACTCGCAGTAGCCGACCATCCCGGTGGTGAAGACGACCTCCCCTACCGCCTTGAGCTCGGCTCCCAAAGCGCGGCCGTAGAAGATGGATCCGTCCTCTAGAAGTAGGAGCGCTTCGTCCTTTGCCTTGGCCACTCTAGAAAACGGTCGGACTTCCATACGGGATTTAAGCGTATCTAGGGGAGAGGGTCCGTCGCATGGACGGGAAGAGCCGGAGCCTGAATCGTGCAGCCCCGACAACCCTTATAACGGATGGCGGCCAAATTCAGCGCGGGTTCACGTTAAGGGACAGTCTCCGCGGGAAGGCTCGACCGCAGCGCTCCATCGATGTCTTCCGTCGCCCTCGCGGTTGTGTGTCGAGGCGCGCGGAATGAAGACTGACTTCGCCGGCAGGGACGTGGTGAGCGCGAAGGACTTCAAGCGCAGCCAGCTCGAAGGGCTCTTCCAGGCTGTGTCCGACCTCGAGAGGCGCCCCGGAAGCCTGGACGGCGCCCTGAAGGGGAAGCTCGCCGCGATAATCTTCTTCGAGCCCTCGACCAGGACCTACTCGACCTTCCAGATCGCAGCCCGCAGACTGGGGATGAACGTCTCAGGCTTCTCCGACGTAGGGGGCACGTCGGTCACGAAAGGGGAGACCCTTCACGACACCGTAAGGATGTTCGAGGGGTACGGGACCGACTGCTTCATCATCAGGCACAGGAGGATGGGGGCGGCGGCCTTCGCCGCGAAGATCACGGACGTCCCCGTGATCAACGCAGGGGACGGCAGCAGGGAGCACCCGACGCAGGCGATGACGGACCTCTATTCGATCAGGAAGGCGTTCGGAAGGATCGACGGGCTCAAGATAGGCATCCTCGGGGACCTGAGGTACGGTCGGACGGCGTCGTCCCTCGCGTACGCCCTCTCGAACTACGACGTCGACATGAGCTTCATTGCGCCGGACGCGCTCCAGATCCGCCCGGAGGTCGAGCACTTCCTGAACGAAAGGGGCATCTCCGCCAAGCGGGAGAGCGAGCTGGGCGCCGTCATGGGCACGCTTGACGTGCTGTACGTCACAAGGATCCAGAAGGAGAGGATCCCCGACCCCACCGAGTTCGAGCGGGTGAAGGGGAAGTACGAGGTGAACCTCGCCGCGCTGAAGGAAGCGAGGCCGTCCCTGAAGGTCATGCACCCCCTCCCGAGGGTGGACGAGCTCTCGTCGGAGATTGACGCCACGAACTACGCGCGGTACTTCACCCAGGCCGCGGCTGGGCTCCCGCTGAGGATGGCGCTGATGGACATGATACTCGGGGGGGCGTCCTAGCTTGAGCGACGGCAACGAGGCCGGGATGCTGGTCCGGAAGATCGAGGAGGGCACTGTCATCGACCACATCCCCGACTGGCGGGCGGGGCTCGTCTCCCAGGTGCTTCGTCTGAGCAGGCTGGCGAAGCTGGAGGCCGACGTGTCCGTGGCCATACTCCAGAACGTGGCGAGCCGGCAGCTCGTGAGGAAGGACATGATCAAGATCGACAGATGGCACGTCGACGAGAACGAGGCCGACATCCTCTGCCTGATCTTCCCCGGCATCACGATCAACTACATCAACGAGTGGAAGGTCTCCAAGTACAAGCCGCGCGTCCCCGACACGATCGAGGGGAGGATTAGGTGCCCCGAGGTTCAGTGCATCTCGAACGCGGAGAGGGAGCCTGTGAGCCCCGAGTTCGCCACCTGGAAGAAGAACAGGATCCTCCAGTGCAGGTACTGCGACACCCTGGTGCCTTTCGAAAGGATCCCTGACCTCGTGAAGGGATAGGCGCCCGCTAGGGTGCCCCCGGCTGCCGGGCCTGGGCTCTCTTGGAGCTCTTGCTCTTCCACAGTTTGGGGTAGGTTCCCTGCTTCATTATCACCCGCTCGGTGGTCGAAGCTAGCCCCTTCGACGCCGACCCCATCTGGGAGGCGGACATGAGAGCCTTGCCGATGGCGACCAGCTCGCCCTTTCCAGACATGAGGCCGACCGTGCTCCCGGCCTCCAACCCCTCGGAGACGCTGAGGACTCCGGGGACCCCGAGCCTGGCGCCGTGGCATATCGCGTCCACCGCGGAGTCTCTCATCACGAGCCTCCCGATCGGCCCCAGGGAGTCCTCTATGGGCAGCACGACGGTCCGCAGCCGGGAGTCGTCGCCCTGCCTCAGCCTGTACATCGCGTCGTTGAGCTGGTGGAGCGTGACCAGCCCCCTCTCTTCCGTCAGAGGCCCCACCTTGGTCCGCCTCAGCTCGACCATCGTCGCGCCCACCGCCAGCACCTCCCCGATGTCGTAGACGAGCTTCCTGACGTAGGTCCCGGACTCGCAGAGGCAGCGGAAGAGCGAGAGGTTCCCCTGTGACTCGGTGATCTCGAGCTCGTGTATCATCCTGCTCCTGACCTCCCGCTTGACGGACGACCTCTGTGGAGGGCGCTGGAAGATCTCGCCCGTGAACTCCTGGACGGCCGCGTCGAGCTGCTTCCTCGGGACCGATGAGTGAAGCCTCATCACTCCCCAGTACTCCTTCGGGTACAGGAGGAGCAGGCCGAGGGCCTTCGTGGCCTCCCCTAGCCCGATGGGGAGCACCCCGGAGACCGGCGGGTCGAGGGTCCCGCTGTGGCCCGCGCGTTCCACCCCCAGCATCTTCCTCACCCAGGCGACCACCTCGTGGCTGGTCGGGCCTCGCGGCTTGTCCAGCGGGATGAGGCCGTACTCGAGCATCGCTTCGGGCGGCCTCTCCGACGGCTTCCAGCCGTGCTCAGGGTCGATTGGCTCCTCGTCCAGCACGACCATCTTGGGGTTCTGCAAGCTAGCCTCTTCTGTTCTTGACGAAGCGGAGGACGATCTCCGCCACCTTGGACTCGTCGACGGACTCGGTGTCCACCACGAGGTCGAAGGGGGTCAGGTCCTTCCCGAACTCGATCCCGTAGATCTTCTTGTAGAGCTTGTAGTTCTCCCTGTCCCTGACCGCGAGCACGCGCTTGCACTTCGTCACCCCGACGCCGTCCCTCCTCGACATCCTGCCTGCGCGGCTTGCGACCGAGCCCGAAAGCCAGACCTTGACTCCTTCCCTGGTGAGCCAGGGGAGAGGATAGCTCGTTATCACCACGCCCCCCTTCTTGGCCTTCTGGAGCAGCCGGGAGTCGACCTCCTTGTCGAAGCCGGGGGACTTCTTCCTCTCGGCCAGGAACTTCATCCCCTCCGCGGTGTCCCACCAGTCGTCCCCGCCGGGGGTGTAGCCCTCTTCGACGGCCATCTCCTTCAGGACGTCCCCTCCTCCCACGACAGGGAGGGAGAGCTTGCCGGCGAGTATCCTGGACACCGTAGTCTTGCCCACCGCCGGCATCCCGGAGACCACTATGGCCCGCATGCGCACCACTAGGTCTGGGTCTTCATCAGGCGCATTATGAGCCCGGCGAAGGAGAACGAAGAGATGAGGTACCAACCGAAAGGCGTGACGTAGACGGCCCCGTTGAGGGCCGACGCGGCCGGGATGCCCGAGCACACGACGTTCGAGGGAAGATTGGTGGTCATCAGGTAGTTGCCGATCGTTATGGGGATGGGCGAGGTGGCGACAGGGCAGGGCCCGGCGAAGTTCAGGACCAGGTAGTAGATCACGAAGAACGGTATGATGGTGTAGAGCGCGACCTTGCTCCTCGCGCTGGATATCTTCAGCCTCATCTGGTTGATGGACTGCTCCTTCTTGCGGAGCTTCTCCTCCTGCTGCTTGTCCCCAGCCTTCACCGCGGCCTTCAGCGAGGTCGTCCACTCGGCTATCTCTGCCTTCACCCTCCTTTCAGTGTCCAGGTCGACGCGCCACCTGGTGAGTCCGTTCGAAAGGAGCGAGAACCCCACCGCCGTCACGGTGAGCAGCAGCGTGGACAGGGGAGCGGCGAGCGTCATCTGGACGCCTCCTTCAGAACGCTGATGACGGCGGAGGCCGCCTCGTCGGACTTCCCCGCGTGGTTCGCGACTATCAGCATCGGCGCCCCCGTAAGAGTGGACGCGGCGGCGAGGAAGCTCCTCCCCAGGGCCAGCTCCGCGGCGAGGTCGGCCTTCGACAGGGTGTCCCTGGCCCTCGTCTTGTCGGATGCCCTCCTCTGGGCGATCTCCTCGGGGTCGGCCTCCACCAGCAGCAGGTGCGTGGGGCCCAGGGCCTGCAGGACGTTGGACGGCAGTCCCGGCCAGTAGCCCTCCTTCGTCCTGACGAACAGGTGGGTGTCCACGAAGACGGTCTTCTCCTTCATCCTGGAGATCCTCCTGGCCGCCAGGGTCTGGAGCCGCCTCTGCTTCTCCACAGTGAGCCCGCGCATCTCGTCCCTGTCCTTGACCCAGCCGAGCCTGGAAGCCTCTTCGAACATCACGGTCCCGAACGTAACGATCTTGGACCCACGGATGCCCGCGTTGGCCTTCTCGACCACTGTGGTCTTCCCCACCCCGGGGATTCCGACCACGATGACGATCAGCTTCGTCCTAGCCAGCTCCGATTAGGCCTGCGAGCGCGGGGGAGATCTCCTCCACCTGCTCCTTCAGGAGCATCTGGTAGTACTGGAGGATGATGTCCACCATGAGCAGTATGCCTATCCCCGAACCGAAGACCCCGAAGAGGTCCGAGACCCCTGCTATGAGGCCGATCAGTATCCCCCCTATGATCGTCAGCGTCGGGATGTATCGGCTCAGCACCTGCTCTATCGAGAGCCCGGTCCTCCTGAAGCCAGGGACCTGCACGTCTGCGTCCATCAGGTTCTTGGCGACGGCCTTCGCGTTCAGGCCTCCTATCTCGACCCAGAGCCTGGCGAAGAGCACGGCCATGCCCACGAGGTAGAGCAGGTAGACCACCGAGTGCAGCGGGTCGCCGATGGTCTGGTCCACCCCCTGTGGCGCTGTGATGTAATAGGCGAGCCCCCCCGTGGGGTACGAGGAGTTCACGTTCCCCCAGACACCGAGGACGTTCACCCAGCTGTTCGTCGCCGTGCCCACGTAGTTGTGCAGGATCCTCGTGAAGAAGGTCACGTTGGCGCCCAGCGCCGAGACGAGTATCACCGGGATGTTGGACACGTACAGCAGCTTGATGGGGTAGACCCCCTGGAACCCGCGGTACTTCGTAGAGGTGATCGGAAGCTCGACCCTGATCCCCTCAATGTAGATCAGGACCAGGATCATCACCAGGGTGAGGACGAATGTGAGCAGGCTCGGGTACTTGTATCCCCTGACGGCCACGTTGGCCAGGGTGGTGAAGGTGAACCCGGTGCTGAAGATGGCGCTGATCAGGGCCGGGATGAAGCCGAAGATCTCCTGGGTCGTCTGTGTGACGGCCACGGAGATGGGGGTGAACGTGTACCACATCACTGTCTGGCAGACACCCGCCAGGATGAACAGGCTGACCCCGCTCCCGATGCCCCACCCCTTCTGGATCATCTCGTCCAGCAGGAGCACCGTCAGGCTCGCTATGAAGAGCTGCACGAAGATGATCACCTCCTGGCCGGGCCTGAGGACTCCGAGGGCCCCACCGAAGATGTAGGCGAGGGACTCTCCCACTATGACAATCAGGGTGAGCATCTTCGTCGACGAGCCGAAGATCGACCTGTCGTCGGGGTTGCTCATGTCCAGCTTGATGATGTCGCTCCCCACGAGCAGCTGCAGGATGAGCCCCGCTGTGACGATCGGGCCGATCCCGAGCTCCATCAGCGTGCCCTGCGTCGATGCGAAGACGACCCGCAGGAACGCGAGCTGGTCGGTCCCTGTGGAGCCCGTCAGGGCGCAGACGCCGGTCGAGGCGGTCCCATGGCCCGTCCCCCCGAAGCCGCAGAGCGGCGTCACCGCCATGACCAGGTATATGATGAGGGCGAAGCCGGTCCAGATGAAGCGCTCGTTGAGGCTGGGCTTGCGCTCAGGCTTCGGAATCTCTGGGAGGACCGTCGCGATGGTCTTGATGAACTCGCGCATCGAAGCCATTTGAGACGGCCCTACTCCTTGGCTGCGACCTTTCCTCCGGCCGCCTCTATCTTAGACTGAGCCCTCTTCGTCATCGAGCCGACCTTCACCTCGTAGGCCCCGGTGACCGTCCCCGAGCCGAGGAGCTTCTCCACGCCCATTGCCTCGAGGTCGACGACCTTGCTCCCCTTGGCCATCGCGTCCAGGTCGCCCACGTTGGCCCAGACGGAGGGCTTCACGTGCCCTGGAGGCCTGAACGGATCCCTGCCGAAGTGGTCGGGGTCGTACTTGATCATCCAGCTCCACTTGTGCTTGTGGAGGCCGGCGTTCCCGTGCCCGCCGGACTTCCCGGAGTGCCTGTGCTGGCCGATCTGGCCATAGCCGTGGGTCCTGCTCCCCCTGTACCGCCTCCCCTTCCGCGCCCGGGTAGGCACTTCAGACCATCCTCCTCACGAGCTCGGGGAGCCTTGGGTTGTTCCCGAGGAGCCCCCTCTCGCTGAACTGCCTCCGGAGGGATATCCTGAACCCGCCCTTGGGCGGGGCGAGGCGGAAGAACGGTCGCACTCCCTGCACCTGGGATAGACGCAGCCCCTCCTTCATCATCTTGTCGGCCAGCTCCTTGTGCTTCTTGAACCCCATGGCCTTCAGGGCTGGGCCGTCCAGCCTCGCGGATTCGCTGACCATCCCTCTCTTCTCGAAGAGGGTCGCCAGGAGCTCCGCGTCGGCGGGCGCCCAGGCCACGTAGTCCTTGCAGAGCTTCAGCATCCCGGTGGTCGTCGGGTCGTCGGTGACAACCGAGGCGGTGAACCTCCGCTCGACCTTCAGCTCTGCCAGGGCCTTCCTGACCGGGGCTGAAGAGTTGATCTTCCCGTGGATGTTGAGGACGAGGAGGAGACCCATCTTCATCCACCTATACGTTGAGCCCGTGCGACATCCTGAAGGCGTCGTACACCGCGTTCGCCAGCGAAGACATGGTGTTGGTCGAGCCGAAGGTCCTGATCCAGGCGTCCTTCACCCCAGCCAGCTGAAGCAGGTTCTTCAGGGCCGGGCCCGCCACCAGCCCCAGCGCCCTCGGCCCAGGGATTATCTCCACCGTGACGCTCCCGGCCTTCCCCCTGATCCTGTAGGGCACCGAGTGGGGGCGGCCGCACCTGCACTCCCAGCTTCCGCACCCGAGCTTGACAGGAATGATGTTGAGCAGGGCGGCGCTGGTGGCCTTGTCGATGGCCTCCCTTGTCTGCATGGCCTTCCCCTTGCCGACCCCGAACCAGCCTGCCCCGTTCCCCACGGCGACCACCGCGGCGAACCTCGTGAGCTCGCCGGCGTCGGTCTGCTTCTGCACCACGCTCACGCCCACGACCTCGTTCCTCAGGTCGGGCAGGAGCTTCTTCACTATCTCGGCCTCGCGGACCCTCTGCCCGCTCCTGAAGATCTCCTCCAGCGAGGTGACCTTGCCCTCGTTGACCAGGGTCCCCAGCTTCGTCCTGGGCACCCAGACCTCGGGCTCCTCGTCCCTCCTGGAACCCCTCGACATCATGCCTGCTTACCCGACCCTCCCGAAATCGACGCTTTGACCTCTTCGAAGTGGGCAGGATAGTCCTCAGGCTTGAAGCCCTGCTTCAGAAGAGCTGAGAAGAACCGGTCGTGCAGCTTCCTGTCCTCTGCGGAGAGCTTCGCCGCGTAGTCGGCGATTGTCTTCCCCGAGAGCCTCTCGGCAGAGGGGAACGCCTCCTCCCCCATGGGCACCTCCACCCCCGCGTCCGTGATCCCCTTCACAAAGGCCGCCACGCGGGCTCCCCTTACGAACGGCTCCACGCCGTTGTAGAGGACGGCCTCCTTCACGCCCTTTTCGCCCGCCTTCTTCCCCGCGAGCATCCCCAGCAGGTAGCAGGCGGGGGTCGACTTCAGCGAGCCCTTCCACCCGAACTTCCTGAGCTGCCGCGAGTGGGCCGAGGAGACCACGACGTCGCCCCCGACCCTGGGGGTGACGAACTGGGCCGCGACGTTCTTGTTCGAGATCCTGACCACCAGCAGAGTCGCCCGCGAGGTGATCGCGCGCTTCCTGGACCTGTAGTCTGTCACCCCTTCCCTCCTCCTCCGCATCAGAGGGACGTAGGTCGACATCAGCTCTTAGCCTCCTTCATGAGCTCCATCAGGTGCTTCACGCCTCTCACCTGGCCGCCCTTGACCTGCTTGTA
>OCOJ01034675.1_pt8 | contig 12255 bp, 8 predicted proteins | sample 1539251 | NCBI WGS metagenome assembly OCOJ01 (sample SAMN01911457, study PRJEB22624) | soil metagenome | biome: Soil | place: Malaysia | collected 2012-04-30 | depth RA_metagenome m
TCCGCGCTTGTTCTGATTGGCTCCGGTAAACGCGCCCTTCAAGTAGCCGAACAGCTCACTTTCCAGCAGAGTCTCAGGAAAGGCACCGCAATTTACCGAGACGAACGACTCCGCGGCGCGCGGCGAGCAGACATGAACGGCGCGGGCAACAAGCTCTTTGCCGGTGCCGCTCTCGCCATGGATCAGCACCGTGCTCGAAGTAGACGCGACCGTACGCACGGTCTGCTTCAGTTTCTCCATCGCCGTGCTGGATCCGATGATGTTGTCGAGCGAGTTGCGGGTGGCGGCATCGCGGCGCAGGGCAAAGTTCTGCTTGCTGAGGACCAGTTTCTCAAGGGCGCGGTTCATCGCCAGCTTGATCTCATCGACCAAGCCAGGATTCTTGCGGATGTAGTCGGACGCGCCTCCGGCCTTCACCGCCTCCACCGCGGCCTCGTAGTCATCGACAGCAGTGATCAGGATGACGGCAGAGTCGGGCGAAACGCGGTGCGCATGGCGCAGCACTTCGATGCCGTCGATATTCGGCATCTTAATGTCGGTGACGATCACGTCGTAGAGTGCGCCGTCGATCTTGCTCTTGGCGGCCTGCCCGGATTGCACGGTCTCGACTTTATGGCCATCGCGGCGCAGCGCGATATCGAGCATTTCACAGATCGAACGCTCGTCATCGCAGACCAGAATGTTAGCCATGCAGCCTCCCTCCGGCCGCGGCCTTCTGGGCGATAACGGTGCCTTCGACCTTCTCTGGAGCAACCCTGGCTGCCGGCGTCGGCCGCTCCGCATCCAGCCGTCGCAGTTTCAGCACGAACGTGGTTCCTTGCCCGGGCTTGGAACGCGCCCACACCTTGCCTTCGTGCGCCTGCACAATCTGATACACGATCGCCAGGCCCAGGCCCGTGCCGCCTTCAAAATTCGACTGGAAGGGCTCGAAGATCTTTTCGATCTGCTGCGGCGTCATGCCCGCGCCGGTGTCGCCGAAGCCAACCTGCCAGTCATCTCCTGACTTCTCCAGGCTGACGGTAAGCGTGCCGCCGCCCTTCATGGCGCGAACCGCGTTTTCGCAGAAATTCCAGAACACCTGCTTGAGCTTGTCACCGTCTGCGATGGCGAGCGCTTCACGCACCGCGAACCGGCGCTCAATGACGATTCCGGTCTTCTCCGCCGTCATGCGGTGCTCGACCAGAGTGAGCGTGTCCTCTACAAGCTGGACCAGATCTACCTTGCCGAAGTGATATTGCTTGGGACGGGAATAGGCGAGGAAGTCGGTGATGATGCTGTTCAACCGTTGCGATTCCCGGGTCACGATCTCGAGCAGCCGCCGGTGCTCCTCGTTCATCTGCGGGATGGCGGAAAGCATGCTGACCGAGCCCGCAATGGAGGTCAGAGGATTGCGGATTTCGTGGGCGATTGCTGCGGCCAGGCGTCCGACGGCGGCCAGGCGGTCCTGCATGCGGACTTCGCGCTCCAGGCGCCGGATCTCAGTCAGGTCGTCGAGAGCATAGACGTAGCCGAGGATCCCGCGCTCAGGCACGGTCAAAGCAGCAGCGCGCACGCGCAGCGTCTTACGAAAGCCCCGGGGGACGTCAAAACGAACTTCGCCGTTGGGCTGCGGAGACTCCGGGTCGGGCAGAAGATCGAGAAACAGTTTCTGTGCCGGCGTGGCGAACAATTCCGCGGGCGAGCGCTCCAGCAGCTTCTGCGCGGCGGCGTTCACGAGCGTGATGCGCCCGTCGAGACCGGTCGTAATGAGTCCGCTGCTGATGGAGTGGATGATGTTCTCATGCAACGCCTGAAGGTTTTCAAGCGCCCCGCTGGTGTCCTGCAACTGTACCCGCACCTGCCGCAGCTTGGCAGTCAGCAATCCCGCAAGGTACGCGACCGCCAGGAAAGCGAACAGGTTGACAAAGATGATGGCCTGCAGCGCCTTCAGCCCGGGATGGGTCGTAGAGTACGAAGGGATGACGCCGTAATAGTTCAGTTCCAGAACTGTGCCGTAAAGGATGAAAGCCAAAGCGGCCACGAGGTGGGCCCACACGCGCGGCAGCAAGACGCTGGCTACAATCACCACCAGCGGATAAAGAAAGTTCAGCGAACTGTCCCAACCCCCAGTCTCGTGCACGACCAGAGTGACCAGGACCAGATCGGTCAGAACCTGCAGCGACGCCTGCACCCGGTGTTCCTGCCAAAAGGAAAGCAGCAGCACGTAAAAGAGCGAAACGCTATACCAGAACAGAATCGTGCTGATGAACAGCCGCATAGGCAGCGGCGTGGGCGTGAACTGTGTGACCGCGAGTTCAATACCGAGCAGGAACGTAAGGATGAGAATTCTGACCTTGACCAGCCAAGCCAGCCAATTCCGCTCGTCAAACGTCGCTTGCATTCCGAATCCTGTTGATGCGGTGGGGATTCATCCGACCGCGTTCTGCGTTTGGTCTTCGGTCTTGGGTCTTAGGCCTTGGGTCTCGGCTTGGGCCTAAGACCAAAACCCCTAAGACCTAAGCCCTAAGACCCTGCCTTCCTGGGACCGGACCACGCTCAATCAGAAGGCCGGAATCCGACCCCAACGCCGGCCTCCTGATTTCCCGTTTCTTTAGCCCGCCAGTTTGGCGATCATGGCGAACAGCGGCATGTAGAGCGAAATCACGATGCCGCCGATCATGAGGCCCAGCATTCCGATAATGATCGGCTCCAACATGGCCAGCATGTCTTTGGTGGCGGCGTCGACTTCCTCTTCGTAGAAGTCGGCGATTTTCTGCAACATGGAGTCCATCGCGCCCGTGGCTTCGCCGACGCCGATCATCTGCGTCACCATATTGGGGAACACGCCGCACTCCTTCAGCGGATCCACGATGGTGCGGCCTTCTTCGATGGCCTTGCGCACCTTCATCAAGGCCTCTTCCAACACGGCGTTGCCTGAGGTCTTGGCGGTGATGCTCAAACCTTCCAGGATGGGAACGCCCGACGTAATCAGCGTGCCCAGAGTCCGGGTGAAGCGACCCACGGCAATCTTGCGCAGCAAGGCGCCGATCACGGGTAGGTGCAGGAGCATTTTGTCGAAGTAATACCGGCCGCGCGGATGCTTGCGCATCTGCTTGATGCCGAAATACACTCCGAAACCGCCGGCAAAGACGACCCACCAGAAGGTCTGCACAAATGCGCTCAGCCCCATGACGATGCGCGTGGGCAGAGGAAGCGCGACTCCCAGGCCGGCAAACAGGTTGGCGAAAATCGGCACCACCCACTTGAGTAGCGCGCCGACGATCAGCACCGCGATCGAGACTACGGCGACGGGATAGATCAACGCCGACTTGACCGCAGCTCTCAGGCGCACCGCCTTCTCGACGTACGTCGCCAGGCGCTGCAGGATGATGTCGAGAATACCGCCGGTTTCGCCCGCCTCGATCATGTTGGTGGTGAGGTCGTCGAACACCGTGGGATACCCCCGCATAGCGTTGGCCAGCGTGGCGCCGCCTTCCACCGTCGTGCGCACGCCAGTCAGCGTCTTCTGGAAAGCCTGGTTTTCCTGGTTGGCCGCCAGAATCTCCAGGCACTGCACCAGCGGCAGGCCGGCGTCGATCATGACCGAGAACTGGCGGAAGAAGATCGCTATGTCCTTGGTCCCGACTTTGCCCGAGCCGAACGTGGGCAGAGAAAACTCTTTCCCTTTTTCTCGAATCGCTCCCGGCGTAATCCGCTCGCGCCGCAACTGCTGCGCCAGCACCTGTTTGTTGGGCGCCATCCGCTCCCCGGAAACTTTCTGTCCGCCGGCATCCTTGCCTGAGAATGTGAAAACTGGCATGGTATTAGCCTCTCCTCACTGACTTGCGTGTGTTGTCAAACTTTCTTTCTCCAAACTTGCTTTCTGCTCTCGCAGCCTCCGCAGGGCCTCTGCCCATTCCCGCCGGCTACGGCGCGAGATGAGCTGTACTTAGGCCGGCTCTAGTGCTTGCCGGCCGCCCCTTTCGCCATGGCCGGCCCTGTCGTCGCCCGGTTCAGCAGGCTGGCGCCGCGATTGATCATTTCCTGCAATTCGTCCACATTGCTGGAGCGCGACAGCGCCGTTTCCAGAGTGATCTGCTTCTGGAAGTAGGCCGTGGCCAGCGCCTGGTTAAACGTCTGCATCCCGAATTTTTCCTGTCCGGATTGCATGGCCGAGTAAATCTGGTGGATCTTGTCTTCGCGGATCAGGTTGCGCACAGCCGCATTCGGAACCAGCACTTCCATGATCATGACGCGGCCCTTGCCGGCGACGTTGGGCACCAGGCTTTGGCACATGATGCCTTCGAGCACCAGCGAAAGCTGCGCGCGAATCTGCGGCTGCTGGTGGGCTGGGAAGACGTCGATGATACGGTTGATGGTGGACGTCGCCGAGTTGGTGTGCAGCGTACCGAAGGTCAAGTGGCCGGTTTCGGCGATACGCAGCGCCGACTCGATGGTCTCCAGGTCGCGCATTTCGCCGATCAGCACCACGTCCGGGTCCTCACGGAGCGCAGCGCGGAGGGCGTCGCCGAAGCTCTTGGTGTCGGCATGCAGTTCGCGCTGGTTGACCACGCAGTTCTTGTTCATGTGCACGAATTCGATTGGGTCTTCGATGGTCAGAATGTGGTCGTGTCGCTCGCTGTTGATCTTGTCGATCATGGCAGCCAGCGTCGTAGATTTGCCGGAACCCGTAGGGCCGGTGACCAGCACCAGACCGCGTGGCTTGTCGCACAACTTGCTCACCACCGCGGGCAGGCCGAGCTGGTTGAACGACTTGATCTCGAAGGGAATTAAGCGGAATACGGCCGCCGTCGCTCCGCGCTGGTTGAACACGTTGGCGCGGAAGCGGGCCAGCCCCTTCAGGCCGAAGGAGAAGTCCAGCTCCAGGCTTTCCTCGAAGCGGTGCTTCTGCGAGTCGGTCATGACGCTGTAGGCCAGTTGCTTGGTTTCGGCCGGCGTCATTTGCGGCAGATCGAGCGGCACCAGATGCCCGTGCACACGAATCTGGGGCGGCGAGTTGGTAGTGATGTGCAGGTCGCTGCCTCCCATCTCGAGCATTCTCTTGAGCAGATCGCTTAACGACAGACCCATAAGTGATTTCCTCGTTCCTCTCTGAATCAGTTAATCGTTTCGCGCGCTACTTCTTCGAGCGTAGTGATGCCCGCCGCAACCTTGATCAGGCCGCTGCGGCGCAGCGTGAGCATGCCGCGCTCAATCGCTTTCTTTTTCAGCTCGACCGCGGAGGCGCCGACCAGCACCAGCTCTTTGATTTCGTCGTCAACTTCCATCACTTCGTACAGGCCCGCGCGGCCCTTGTAGCCGGTGTTGTTGCAGGTGCCGCAGCCCTTGCCCTTCTGAATCTTGACCGTCTTGGCTTCTTCGGGAATGAATCCTTCCTCGATCAACGTTTGGACTGGGACTTCCACTGTCTCGGTGCAGTCCTTGCAGATGCGCCGGACCAGGCGCTGCGCACAGATCAGATGAACGGAAGTCGCCACCAGGAAGGGCTCAATGCCCATGTTCATCAGGCGGGTTATGGTTTCCGGAGCGCCGTTGGTGTGCAGGGTCGAGAGCACCAGGTGTCCCGTGAGCGCTGCCTTGATGGCGATTTCGGCGGTTTCAAAGTCTCGGATCTCGCCCACCAGGATGATGTTCGGGTCTTGTCGCAGGAAGGAACGCAGGGCGGCGGCAAAGTTCAGTCCGATCTGCTCCTTCATCTGCACCTGGTTCACGCCCGCGAGCTGAAACTCGACCGGATCCTCGGCCGTCATGATGTTGGTATCGGGCTGATTCAGGCGCGAAATCGACGAGTACAGCGTGTTCGTCTTGCCCGATCCCGTGGGCCCGGTGACCAGCACCATTCCGTACGGCTTCAGAATGGCCTTTTCAAACTTCACCAGCGACTCGGGTTCGAATCCGAGCTTGGTCATATCCAGCCGCAGATTCTCTTTGTCGAGCAGCCGGAGCACGATCTTCTCGCCCCACAGCGTGGGCAGCGTGCTGACGCGGAAATCGAGCTGCTTCTTGCGGCCGCCAATGTTCATCTTCAGCATGATGCGGCCGTCTTGCGGCAGCCGCTTCTCGCTGATATCCAGCTTCGACATGATCTTCAGGCGCGAGGTGATGGCGTCTTTCAGCTTCATCGGCGGTGACATGATCGACTGCAGCACACCGTCAATGCGGAAGCGCACGCGGAATTCTTTCTCGTAAGGTTCGATGTGAATGTCGCTGGCGCCTCGCTTCACGGCATCGCCCAGAATCACGTTCACCAGCTTGACCACAGGGGCTTCGTCGGCGGCCTTCTCCAGCTCCGACAGGCCCATCTCCTGCTGCTCGCCCTGCAGTTCGACGTCTTCTTCGTTCAGCTCCGACATCGACTGCATGACCGATTCAAGGTCTTCTTCCTTGCCGGCTCCGTAGGCTTTGTCGATGCCCGCCAGGATCGAGCTTTCCGAAGCCACCACCGGCTCGATATTGAAGCCGGTCATGAACTTGATGTCGTCCATCGCGAACACGTTGGTCGGGTCGACCATGGCGATGGTGAGCGAAGCTCCGACGCGGCTCAGCGGAAGAATCTGGTAGCGCTTGGCGGTCTCAAACGGAATGAGCTTGACCACCGCGGGGTCAATCTCGAAGTAGGACAGGTTAATGGCGGGAACGCCGTACTGTCGAGAGAGAAAATTCGTGACGTCTTCGTCCGTCAGGAAGCCGAGCTTGACCAGGGCCGAGCCCAGGCGGCAGTTCTGCTCCTTCTGGACCTTGGTTGCCTGTTCCAACTGCTCCGGGGTAATGATCTTCTCTTTGACGAGAAGGTCACCCAGCCGTTGCGACATACGTCGATCTCCTATCCACGTAGTGGAACGACACCTGACAATGCGGCAGGCGTACACGCCCAGCGCCGCCTTTTGTTGGGAGAGGAATGCAGCGCCTTTGCGTTGACATAAATTGTCAACGCAAGCGAATTACCGTACCAGTAACTTTGGTACTTGGACCTGACGGAGGCTCACTCGGTTAAGCCTTTGCCTCGCTGGACTCTGCGCCAATTGATTGTTTTTCAAGCGCGGAGGGACGAATCTCGACTCCGGTACATGCACTTCGGTAAGAGTCGGGGCAATCCGGCACGGGAAAACCTCGACTCCGCTTGCTCCATTACACTTGACCGATGAGGTATTTCTAACGTGTCGCGCAGCAACCAGGAATCCGCGATCCAGGCGTACTACCGCACGCTGTTCCGCGCCTGGGGAACGCAGCACTGGTGGCCGGCCCGCACGCGCTTTGAGGTCATCGTCGGAGCCTATCTCACGCAGAACACAGCCTGGACGAACGTCGAACGTGCCCTGGCCAATCTGCGCGCGGCTCGGCGGCTGAGTGTGGAGGGAATTCGCCAGACGCCGCTGCGCGAACTTGCACGCTTGATTCGTCCTTCCGGCTATTTTCGGCAGAAGGCACGGCGTCTCAAGACTTTCGTCGCATTCCTGGACAACCACTACGACGGCTCGCTCGCCAAGTTATTTGCCCCGCCGACCGACCGCCTGCGCGAAGAACTGCTCAGTCTCAACGGTGTCGGGCCGGAGACGGCGGATTCCATCCTGCTCTATGCCGGGAACCACCCCGTGTTCGTGGTCGATGCCTACACCCGGCGCATCCTCGAACGCCACGACATCCTTGCGGCGAAATCAAACTATGAAGACATTCGCCAGCTCTTCGAGCGAGCCCTGGCGCCAATCGCCGACGAGGAATGTACAGCGCCCCACACCCGGCCGCCTCTTGAGTCCGGAATCCGCGGCGCGGCTCATCCCCCGTCGCCGATTAGCACTGCGCAGCGGACGGCGCTGGTGCAGGTCTACAACGAAATGCACGGCCTGATCGTTGGCGTCGGCAAGAACTTCTGCAGAAAATCACAGGCCCAGTGTGACGAATGTCCTTTACGGCCGTTTTTGCCTACGGTCAAATGACAACTCGAGCCGTGTATCTCCTGGAGGTGGAATGCGCAACCGCCGATTTCACGTCCTCACGTCTGTCATGATTGCGTTCGGCCTGTTTGCGATGCTCCGACCGCCGGCATCCCTGCGCCAAGCCGCCGATTCCGCGGGTGTGCTCGTGGGTACGGCAGTTCGTGCCCCGCAGCTCTCAGAGTCGGCGTACGCCGAGACGCTGGCCCGCGAGTACAACATGGTCGAAGCCGAAGACACCATGAAATGGCAGGCCCTGCACCCCAGTCGCAATGCGTTTGATTTTCGTTCCGGAGACGAAATTGTCCGCTTCGCGAAGGTGCATCGTATGAAAGTCCGCGGCCACTGCCTGGTCTGGGCCCACTCCAATCCGGACTGGTTGGCTCAAGGCAAGTTCTCTTCTGCCCAGCTTGCCCAATTGCTGCACGAGCACCTCGTCACTGTGATGAAGCACTATGCGGATGATGTTTTCGCGTGGGATGTAGTCAACGAAGCCCTGGACGAAAACGGCAACCTGCGCGATTCGCTCTGGTACAATCGCCCGGGAATTGGCTTAGAAGGACAAGGCACGGCCTACATCGAACAAGTTTTTCGCTGGGCCCGCGAAGCCGATCCGCATGCGCTCCTTTTCTACAACGAAGCCGAAGGTGAAGGACTCGGCCGCAAGTCCGATGCAATTTACGCCATGGTGAAAGACTTCAAGCGGCGCGGAGTTCCGATCGACGGTATCGGTTTGCAGCTGCACATCCCACGGCTCGACTACGATGTGGCCGCTGTCGCCGCGAACATTGCGCGCCTGACCGCGCTCGGTCTGCAGGTGCACATCACTGAACTCGACGTTTCCCTGCCGATCGACTCGAACGGGGATCTATTGCATGCGGACGATCTGCAGCATCAGGCAGACATTTACCGCGGCATCGTTCGCATCTGCCTGCACAACCCAGGCTGCACTGCGATCCAGACTTGGGGATTCACCGACAAGTACTCCTGGATCGGATGGTACTCGCACGGTGCGCGCGGCCAGGCGCTGCCGTTTGATCGCTCCTACCACCCGAAACCTGCGTATGAAGCGCTTCTCGCGGAGCTCGCGGCGGGACGGAGTATCAAAACGCCGGTCGAAGAGCGTTAGAGATCAGTGACCTGATCGATCTAAGGCCCAGCCGACGCACCTCTCCTGCAACCACAGCATCTATAATGATTCCGAACGATCCGGCCCGCCGCACCGAATAATCCGCGGCCGCGACGTTCGCTCCCAGTGCCGCAACCGGTTCCAATTCGGCCCAAGCAAGCTTCCAGCCGCAAGCAGTACATTATTCTGCTGGCTAGCGCCGTCTTCCTGCTGCTGGCGATCCTGGTCTCCGAAACCGCGTTTGATCTGAAGTTCCTGCAGCCCGGGAACAATCAGGAAATCGCCGTCTTTGCCGCCCTTTCAGCACTGATCTTCCTGCTGTTCGTCGCACTGACCTTTGTCCTGGCGCGCAATCTGTTGAAGCTGTTCACCGAGCGCCGTTTGGGCGTGCTGGGGTCGAAGTTTCGCACGCGCATGGTCGCGGGCGCACTGTTGCTTTCGTTCGTCCCGATCATGGTCATGTATTGGTTCTCCTACGGACTGATGAACCGCTCCATCGACAAGTGGTTCTCCACTCCCGTTGAGGAAGTTCGCGCCGATACGCACGCCATGGCTTCCCTGCTAGCCGACTATGCGGCCAAGAATGCCCGGACAGAAGCGCTCGCCATCGCTGCATCTGAAGACACGCAACGCGCTTTCGCCGGCCACGGGTTCTCATCCGTGGTCGATGAATTTCAGCGCCACGAATTTACTTTGCAGGGGGGATTTGCTTTGGCCCTGCTCGACGGCAACGCCGAAGCCAGTTTCAACGCGCCCGCCCCCTGGGCGGTTCTTAGGTCCCGGTTTCCCTCGACTGACGCGGCTGGCGGTGGTCCTGCGCAATTCACCTGGCAAGGGACCGATTACACGGTGGGTAGCGCTCCAGTCGAAGGCGGAGGCTTGATTCTGGTGGCCATCCCGTTGCCTCGCGATTTCTCACAAACCGTCCGGCAAGTGGAAGCCAGCCAGCAGCGCTACTACGATCTCGCCCACGAACGCCGCATCGTGCGCCGCACCTACATGGGTCTGCTGCTGCTGCTGACGATGATGGTGCTCTTCGTCACTACCTGGCTGGCCCTGTTTCTTTCCAAGTTGGTGACGCGCCCCTTGGCGGCCTTAGCCGAGGCGACCCAGGAAATCTCCCGTGGACGTCTCGACTATCGTGTGGACGTCCGTGCCGCCGACGAGATCGGCGACCTGGTCCGCTCCTTCAACCGCATGGCCGAGGAGCTGGAGACCAGCCGGCGGCAGATCGAGGCTTCCAGCCGCGACCTGAGCGCTGCCAACACCGAACTCGATCAGCGCCGCCGCCAGATGGAAACCATCCTGGAGAGCATTCCAACCGGCGTGCTTTCGCTCGACGCGGATCGCCGCGTAACCCATGCCAACCAGGCTCTGTTGCGGATGCTCCATCCCGACGCCGGCCGCGATGCGCCCCCTCAGATTCTTAGCGGCGCGCCGTTGACCGACGTTTTCCCCGCCGAAGTGACCGAAGACTTCGAACCGCTCCTCCGCCGAGCCGATCGCATGGGCATGACCACCAGCGAAATGGAAGTGCCGCTGCCACGCACTCCGTTGAATGCGGCCGTCACCGTCGCCATTCTGGGCCATCCGGAGCGCACGGGCTACGTCATCGTGTTCGAGGATCTTTCAGACTTGCTGCGGGCGCAGAAGCAGGCCGCCTGGCGCGAGGTGGCGCGTCGCGTGGCGCATGAGATCAAAAACCCCCTGACCCCGATTGCGCTCTCCGCCGAACGCATCCGCCGACACCTGGACCGTGCCACGCCGACTGATCCGGCTTCGCTCGACGTAGTCCGCTCGTGCGCGGACACCATTGCCAGCGCCGTCGACACGGTCCGTCGCCTGGTAGACGAATTCTCCAGCCTGGCCAGCTTTCCCGTGTCGAAACCACAGCCTGCTGACATCAACGCGATTATTGAGGGCGCGCTCGCGATGTTTAATGGAAGACTCGATAGAATCGGCCTGCACAAGTCGCTTGCGCCGGACCTTCCCAAGGTCATGGCCGACTCTGAGGCAATGAAACGCGCCGTCGCCAACCTCGTCGATAACGCCGCCGAAGCGCTGCACGGGTCGCTAGTTCGGGAGATTGAGATTTCGACCGCCCTCGTCGCCAGCCGCGATGCGGTCGAGATCACGGTGGCCGACACCGGCCACGGCGTGTCGCGCGAACTGAAAGAGAAGCTTTTTCTGCCGTATTTCTCCACTAGGAAGCGCGGCACCGGACTTGGCCTTGCCATCGTGAACCGGATCATCGAGGAGCATCACGGCTCCATTCGCGTCGAAGAGAATGAACCGTCCGGAGCCCGCTTCATCGTGGAATTGCCGGTGGCATCCGAGCCTGCAGGCGTAGCCGCAACCGCAACCGTCGAGCATGCATAGCATCCTTATCGTTGATGACGAAGCCGGCATCCGCGAGTCGCTGGCAGGAGCGCTCACCGACGAGGGCTACTCCGCCTCCTCGGTCGAGAGCGGCGAGGCCTGCCTCGATCAACTCCGCAAGACTCCGTTCGAGGTGGTTCTTCTCGACATCTGGTTGCCCGGCATCGACGGGCTGGAGACGCTCGAGAAAATTCGCGATCTCGATAACTCTCCCGAAGTCATCATGATCTCCGGCCACGGGACCATCGAGACCGCGGTCCGCGCCACCAAGCTCGGCGCCTTCGATTTCCTGGAAAAACCGCTCAGCCTCGACAAAACGCTGATCGTGGTCAAGAACGCGATTGAATCCAAGAAGCTGCAGCGTGAGAATGTCGATCTGCGAAAGCAGCTGCTGGCCAAGAACGTCATCGTCGGCGACAGCATTCCCATGAAAGCCTTGCGCCAGCAGATTGGCCTCATGGCGCCGACCAATGGTCGCGTTCTGATCTACGGCGAGTCGGGCACGGGCAAGGAACTGGTTGCCCACGCCATTCACGCGCAGAGCCTGCGCAAGGACCAGACCTTCGTCGAAGTCAACTGTGCCGCCATCCCCGAAGATCTCATNGAACTCTTCGGGCACCACAAAGGATCGTTTCCCGGCGCCGTCAGCGACAAGGAAGGCAAGTTCCAGCAGGCCGACGGCGGCACGCTCTTCCTCGATGAAGTCGGCGACATGAGCCTGAAGACGCAGTCGAAAGTCCTGCGCACGCTGGAGAAACAACGCTTTACTCCCGTGGGCTGCACAGAATCGATCACGGTCGATGTGCGCGTCATTGC
>OCOJ01039037.1_pt1 | contig 12245 bp, 9 predicted proteins | sample 1539251 | NCBI WGS metagenome assembly OCOJ01 (sample SAMN01911457, study PRJEB22624) | soil metagenome | biome: Soil | place: Malaysia | collected 2012-04-30 | depth RA_metagenome m
GATCACGCCGGCAGGTCTAAACGGTTCCTCCAGCCGCGCGCTGGTATGCACCGCAACGGCGCCGCCCATACACAGGCCCCAGAAAAGGACTTTGTCGAGGTGGTACTCGGTCTTGAAGAAATGCACTGCCGCGCAGGCATCCGCGACGCGATCCTCAAACGTAAGCTCGCAATCCCCCGAGCTATCGCAGCTACCTCGGTTCTCGTACCGGAAGGCATAGAAGCCGGAGGCCGCAAAGGCATCCGCAAGCTGCCGCAACAATGCATGTGTTCCGAATTTGGTATTCTCATGTACGATGACGACCCCAATCCTCTGTTTGGGTTCTTCGTCTGGAAAATGAACGCAGGCGTTAAGACGCCAGCCGTCACTCTGAAACGAACCGACCTGGGTTCCCATTTGCTCTAGTCTCCCCTCTGGGACAGCCATTGAACCGTTGCCGTGGCAAAGCGCTCGGGGACGGCATTGCCGGGATTTTCCCAGAACACCGGTTCCGGCAGGATCCGAAAATCGACCTGACTGCCCAGCTCCTGCCAGCGCTTCACAATGGGAGCCGCGCCCGCTTCCTCGGTCGGACGCGCCAGCCACAAAACATGACGAGCTGGCGGTGTGTCCGGGAGCGCTTGCATGGCCTTCATTTGGTGATAGAGGCCGGCCGAAAGTTCATACCCCCACACATCGACGTTTCTACCCGCTTCCAGGTCTGCGATCATCTGCTCGGTGCTTCGCGTGCGGGAGCGGTGTATGGCGTCGGACGTAACCTGGGAGCGCAGAAGTTCACGGAAGTAATGCCGTAAATTTGTGAGCGGGGACCACAGCACAACAAAGTCGGCGGGTTCGAGTGCAGCCGCGAGAATCGAAACAGTTGCCCCAACTCTCACGCCGAGGTATCCAAGGCGAGGGCCTCCGATCTGTTGCCGAGCCAAACGCTGCGCGGTCGCTGCATCCTTGACCAGGGATTCCAGCGTGACATCGGCGTGAGTACCACCGCTTTCGCCCATGCCCAAAGGATGGTAACGCAGTACGGAATAACCGCGCGTTGCCAGCTGTTTACCCCATCGCGCGAAGCGGCCATAGGTATTCACCATTTCCTGATGCAAGGGCGGGCAAAACACGAGCGTCGTGGCGCCCGGCTTCGTGCTCCGGTGCAGGGCGACATACATACGAGCCGAGTCCGCCCCACAGAAAGCAGTTTCGACGCTGGAATCATTCACCATTTGGAAGCTCCTAGCCAAGGTGTGTCACTGTATCATTATCGCGATATTTCATCTATTGCCGTTGGTAATTCACCGGTATGCGGCAATGCTCGAACCGAGCGCCAGCGCTCGGTCGCAAGGATAAGCTTTTTGTGGTCTAGCAAAAAGGGGAGACGGAGGCCAAAATAAGAATGCGAAACCTTTATTGAGTGTGAAACCCTGCTCAGAAAACGAGGCAATAGTAATGGAATTTGAGTCTTGCGTCAAGACTGGCTAGGTTTTTTGCGATCCCTGGCTCACATCGATTAGAACTCCTGATTTCCCCAAGGGAAGAGCATCACACCGCCGGATCCGCTCATTATTATTATTCTGCTTTTTGACGCCGGGAACGCTCCACAAGGGCCTCGATAGCGGCAAGCGTGCAGAAATTAGCGGGCACCAACTGTGCATCAGGAATCTCAATCTGAAAGGTTTCCTCAAGGTAACTGGCCAAGCGTACAAGGGTCATAGAATCTATTACCCCTTGTTCGATGAGGTCGCCAGCAGGATCGAAGTCAGCCCCCTCATACGAAAGCTCCTGCTCTACAAACATCTTCACTTTTTCGCGGATGGACTCGTTCATCGTTTTCTCATTTACCATATCATGTGCTCTTTTCTAGACTGGCCCGGTCGATTTTTCCAGTCGAGGTCTTAGGAAGATCGGCTCGCATTTCCCATTGTTCCGGCATCATGTAACGGGGTAGTCGCTGGCTGCAGAATTTCTTGAGCTCTGCTTCGGTCAGACTGTCCCCGACTACCACGTAGGCTTTGATCCGCGCCCCAATTTGCGGATCGGGCAGCGCGACAACGGCCGCCTCGAGCACGTGCGGGTGAGCATAGAGGGCAGCCTCAATTTCTCCCAACTCAATGCGATACCCACGGCTCTTGATCATTTTATCGCGCCGACCCAGATACTGATAATTATTGCCAGGCAAGCGCCGTACTATGTCTCCGGTGCGGTACAGGAACTCGTAACGAGGATCCACAAAGTTGGCCACCAGGACTTTGGATGTATCCTGCGGCCGCCCCCAATAGCCTTTCATCACGGTTGGCCCGCGAACATAAAGCTCTCCTTCCCCTCCTTCCATTACTTCTTGCCCATGATCGTTTACCGCAACGACGTGAGTGTTGGCACAAGCCTCCCCAATGCAAACTGGCTCCGTACGGGCAGGCTCTAAATCGCGGGGTTGCACCCGATAGTAAGTGCAAACATTGGTTTCGGTGGGGCCATACAGATTGTAATAGGCCGGCTGCGGCCATAGGCTGGTGAGCCGTCGCAGATACTTAATGGGAAAGGCCTCTCCTGCGAATAGGACGGTTCGTAATCGCTTATAGCTACGCTGTTCCAGGCTGCCATGCTCGACCAGTTCAATCAACGCCGACGGTACCGAGTACCAGATCGAGATTTCCTTTTCGGCAATCCAGCCCGCCAACTCAGCCGGAAACATGCTCACAGAGTGGGGGACGAGAATGACAGTAGCGCCGGCTTTAAGGCTGCAGAAAAGGTCAAAAATGGACAGATCGAAATGGAACGGCGCATGATTGGAGACGCGATCCTCAGATTTGACTTCGAAGGTATCGAAGCACCAGTTAACGAAAGCCAGGGAGTTGCGGTGAGAAATCATTACTCCCTTCGGCTCCCCGGTTGATCCAGAAGTGTAGAGGATATAGGCCAGATCGTTCTCCGTTAGCGGCATCGCAAAATGCTGTTTGGATTGCGTTTCACGGATTTGATTGAGGGTGCGGATGGGCAAGGTTGAAGACCAACGAGTCAGCTCAACCGGTGCCTCCTGGTCGAGCAAAATGATGGTTTTCAAGCCCAGGGCGACAAGTTTATCCAAAGGAATTTTCGCCAGCTTGTCAAAGCTGGTAACCAAGGCGCGCACGGAACAGTTGCCCAGAATGTAGAGTGCCCGGTGGGCAGGAGAGTAAGGGTCTACGGGAACGTAAGCGGCACCCGCTTTTTGCGCCCCCACCAGGGCCGCCACGGCTTCGGCAGATTTGGCAACCAGCACGCCAACTCGGTCGCCAGGGGACACTCCGTCCTCCCGTAATTGTCGAGCGAGCTGGTTCGAAAGTTCTTCGAGCTGCTCATAAGTGAGGGCCGTATTCGGGCCGACTATCGCCGTCCCCGATGGGTTCCGCTCACAGCTTCTGGTCACGAGTTGGTGTAGCAGGAAGGTCGTCATTATTCTCCTAAGAGTGCAATCAAGCGCGGAAAAACATCCCAACCACCGGGCGGCTGAGCGCGCCGTATCCAGATCATCGCCGCCGAGCCACAACTTCAGGCGTCATTCCGACTTCGGCAGTCCCATCCAGGCTGCAATAATGTTTCGTTGAATCTCTGATGTTCCCGAATAAATTGTGCCACCGATCGAATCCCGCAGTTCTCTTTCGAGCCCGAACTCGCACATGTAGCCATTGGCACCGTGAACCTGGATCGCATCGAGACAGGATTGAACGAGGCTCTCACTCACGTAGAGCTTGACGATTGCCGATTCGAGCATTGCATCCTTATGCTGATCTTTCAGCCAAGCTACCCGGTATACCAGCCATCGCGCAGTTTCCAGCCTTACTTTCATGTTTGCGATGCGATGCGCCACTCCCTGAAAGCGCCCTATGGGCTTGCCGAATTGTTTCCTCGACCGCGCATAGCGCACGCAGGTCTCTAATTGCCGCTCCATAGAGCCCAAATAACTGGCGAGTATGGCGCTGCGCTCGGACTCCATCGAGCAACTGAAAATAGCGACGCCTGCACCCTCCGGCCCGAGGCGATTCTCCTCCGGAATGGTGCAGTTTTCCAAAACGATCTCGCCCATGGGCGAGGTTCGCAAACCCATTTTGTCGAGCTCGCGACTGATCGTGAATCCCTCTGTGCCCCGGTCGACGATGAATGCCGAGATACCCTGAATGCCCTTGCTCCGATCTACGGTTGCAAATATCAATATCGCATCGGCCACCGGCGCGTTTGTGATGAAGGTTTTCGTGCCGTTGAGCACGTAGCAGCCATTCCGCTTCACTGCCGTTGTGCGCAGGCTGAATGCATCCGATCCCGACTCCGGTTCGGTCATGGCATGAACGGCAATCGCATCCCCTCGGCACAAGGCCGGCAAGTATTTCTGCTTTTGTGCCTCGGTTCCAAACTCAAGCAGAGGAACCTCAAAGCTCCACATTTGCGCGTTGATGCTGAAGATCAAGCCGTTATCCTTGCACCCGTAACCCAATCCTTCCATGGCGAGGCTGGTAGTGAGCGCATCAGCCCCGCTGCCGCCATACTGCGGCGGAATGGGAAGACCTTGGAAACCAAACCGCGCACAACGACGGAAATTTTCGGCGCTGAACTCGCCTGTACGGTCGTGCGCAATGAGGTCATCCATCAATTCGTTCTGCGCAAACCTGATGACCTCTTTCCTGTATGCAAGCTGTTCTTCGGTAAATGAGAAATCCATCATTAGCAGAGCTCCACAAACTGATCAACACGCCACATCATCGGAAATTCCACAGTTGGCTGAAACCTACCTACGCGCATTTTTGCCTTGAACCAGATTCGGGTTGGGTTTTAAGACCTTTGGTGCAGACGCCGACTTTGACCGGCTTCATTCCAGCAGAATTGGCACAGCTCCTATCGTGACGGTTGCTTGAAATGCGTGGACAGTGCCTGCACTATCCACCCAATCGTTCGAGTATGTTGAAGGTACGGTGTAGGAGGTGTTTCCGCAAATGAGCTGATTGCTGGCCAGGGTGCAATCGGCGGGTGCTGTCGTTCCGCCCGGTCCGTATTGCGAGTCCCAAACCAGCTCCGCTGGCTTGCCGTTCGCCTTGGTCAGGGGACAAGTCCAAACGGTGCCGGCGTTGGAGCAGAAAGGAGAATTGACCGGCGTAGCTCCTACCAGCCAGGTAAAGGTCGTGTCCCACGCCACTCCGGCTGCCGTCAGCATGTTTCCCGTTAATCCCATTCCACTCCACAGGGGGCAATATGACGACGGGGCGGTGTTATCGTATTCAAACCAGAAGTTTTCGGTTACTCCCGCTGACCACAGCAACGCTGCATAGCGAGGCACGAAAGCTGCCATCGAAAAAGAGTCACCCCAAATGTGCATAGGATTGACAGTGGGCGGAACGCCGCAACTTCCTTCACCGTTCCATAGCGGCTTGGCGGAATCGGTGGAGGACAAGACGTTTTTGATGTTACCCACCCAATTGTTGATCGAGCCATTGGGTAAATCGGCTTCTGGCTGTTCGTCCGTGACATATAGATGGAAGTTCATAATGTCAACCGCGTCCGACATCCAGGGGGTGCTGAGGCTCCAAGTGCAACTCGTCCCGCTTGGCAGATCANAGTTCAGGCCGCCGCTCCAAGTGCAACTCGTCCCGCTTGGCAGATCAATCATGGGACTGTCGCTGCAGTAGAGATAGTTCTGGACAAATGGGAGCTGCGTCGGAGACATGCTTGACAAGACAATCTTCGCGTTAGGATCAATGAGCGAATAAGCGTGCGCGCTTAAATAGGCAGCGCAAGAAGTTGACGTTCCGGCAGTGGGGTAGTTGTGGATTGTTCCTGCCCCGAGTATGAGGCAGCGCGTGTCTTCGGTGAAACGCAGGTTTTGCGCGAAGGTTCCGACACTCGATTGTCCCCCAAGACAACAACTACTAATCGTCAGATCGGAAAACACCTCATTCCACGGTTCCCAGTACTTGATATGCGCATGAGTTTGCAGCCAAGTCGAGTTGTTTACATGAGTGGCTATATTCTCTACCCAGTTGTCCCAGATCGCATTCGGACCGCTGCCGTCGGGGTTGATGTCGGGAGGAAGCATGCAACCGGCGGGCGGCAGTACACACGTTCCTGATGGCGGGACGGAAGATGCCGCCCACATTGGGGTATTTGAGAGAGTGAATAAGACATCGTTGACCCCGGCGGTCTTAACAGCCGCCAACATCGAATCCAGCGTGCCAAAATCGAACGAGCTGTTAGCGGCGGGGTTTGACTGACAGGCGCTCGACGAAGTGTTGCAGGTGTTGATGGTTGCCCAGGCCTGCCCGCTCGCCCAATTGCGAAAATTCCCGTAGCTGACTTGAAGAGGAAAATCAGTGCTGGGGTCAGCGCCCTGCAGCGCGAAAAACGAGGCCGGGATTTGCGAACCCGACGTGGTGATGGACGCATTCACAGTGAAAGTGAGGGTGTTGGACGTCGCACCCCCTGGATTGGTCACGCTTACTGGATAGGAGCCGGGCGTGGCCAAGTCGCTGGGGCTGAGCGCAGCGGTCAACTGCGTCGAGCTTACAAACATCGCGCTATGGCTGACGCCGTTGAAAGTTACCGTCGCGCCATTCACAAAGTTAGTGCCGTTGATAGTCAAGATCGTTGCCTGTCCGGCGGTGGCGGAAGAGGGTGACAGGCTGGTAATTGTTGGTGCGCCGCCGCTCGTAACCGTCTCAGCGGGTTGAGCGCTGCCTCCGCCGCAGCCGGTGAGTAAAGCTGTTGCGACGAGCGCGAAGAGGGCAAGCAGGGGGCGCAAGTTTCGCAGTACTTTCCTCATCGAGAGAACCTCCCGAACCCAGCCAATGGATTCTTGGGGTCTGTGGCCACATGGCCAAGCTTATCCTAAACATTTTAAACACTCTCAAAGAGGAAAAGTTGTTACGTGAAACACCCATCCGTCAATAAAGGAACCCAAACCAGCAATAGCTGAGGACTCGAATGACTGTAGTCATAGAACCAAGGTTTCTGCGGCGGCGCTCACTAAGCCGGCGGCTTGCCTCTGTCTCTGACGTTGGCCTGTGAGCTACCTTCAAGCAGAATCGGAACTGCTCCGATGGTCAAGGTCGAGCTGGAGGGATGCGACGTGCCCGTCATANCTCCGATGGTCAGGGTCGAGCTGGAGGGATGCGACGTGCCCGTCATATCAATCCAGTCTGCCGCGTACAGTGCGGGAACGGCGTATCTTGTCGAGCCGCAAATTGTCGGCACGGGTGCGGTTGAGCAATTGCTCGGCGCCGTAGTTCCACCCGGCCCATATTGCGAATCCCAGACCAGTTCCGCCGGCTTGCCGTTCGTTTCGATCAGGGGACAGGTCCAGATCGTGCCCTGGTTCGAACAGAAAGGGTTGCGCGTCGGTGTCGATCCCACAAGCCACTGGTATGCGGCATTAAACGCGGTGCCCGCGGGCAGCAAGTTGCCTTCATACTCCAAAGGGGACCATGGGACCGGTGTGGTGTTGTACATAAACCAAAAGTTTTCGCTCACCCCCGCTGACCACAACAGTGCCGAATAACGAATCACGAAGCCTGCGATGGAATAGCTGTCGCCCCAGATATGGCGCGGGTTACGGATGGGCGGCGTGCCACTACCCCCTTCACCATTCCACAGCGGCTTGGCGCGGTCGGCGGGGGACAGAATGTCTTTGATAGCCCCCACCCAATTGTTGACCGAGCCATTGGGCAAATCGGTTTCCGGCTGTTCTTTGTCGATGTAAAGGTGGAAATTGATGACGTCAACCGCCGCCGACATCCAGTTCAGGCCACCGCTCCAAGTGCAACTCGTGGTCGAGCCCAAGTCCCTTTTGGGATGGTCACTACAGTAGAGAAAATTCTTCACAAATCTCAGTTCTAAAGAGCCGGCTTCACCGGGCGCCATCGATGACAGGACAATCTGGGCCCCCGGGTCAATCACCGAATAGTGATGCGCCGTTAGATAGGAAGAGCAAGGGGTGGAAGACCCGGCAGAAGGATAGTTGTGGACAGTCCCTGTCCCGGCAATGAGGCAACGTGTATCCTCCGTCAGACGCAGCTGCTGGGCGTAAGTTCCGAGAATGGAATCGCTGGCACAACAAAAGCTGATCAAGTGATCGGAAAACACCTCATTCCACGGTTCCCAGTATTTGATGTGCGCGTGGGTTTGCAACCATGTCGGATTGTTCACGTGCATGGCAATGTTCTCCACCCAGTTGTCCCAAACCGCATTCGCACCGCTGCCATCGGGGTTGATGTCGGGAGGCAGGATGCAACCGGCGGGTGGATTGGTGCACGTGTCTGACCCTCGCGGCGGGATGTAGGCTGCCGCCCATGTCGGGGTGTTTGAGAGGGTGAAAAAGACATCGTTGACCCCAGCTGTCTTGATCTGCGCCAGGATGGTATCCAGCTCATCAAACCTGAACGAACTGTTGGCGGCGGGATTGCTTCGGCAATCACTCCATGAATGCGGAGGGTTGCAAGTATTAAGGCGCCACCAAGCCTGCCCGCTGCTCAAATTGCGAAAATTCCCGTATTTCACTTTCAGCGGATAAGAGCTGGGCCCACCAGTGTGTATGCCGAAGTAGCTCGCAGGGATCTGCGCCCGGCACGCCTGCGGGAACCAGAGCCAACTGGCAAGAGCTAGTGCGCCGGTCAGGACAAAGTTTTTCATTTCCGGCGACCACAATCCCGTGCCCCCTCGCAACCTGCCGTTGCGAAAAACTCGGCCTGCATGCAATTCATTCGGGGGATTTCTCATCAACCCTTTCCAGCCAGGCTTCTCTCCAGAACAGGAAGCTCGCCCGGTCACATCCACGCGACCCACCATTGCAAATCGCGCCTTCCAGAATCACGGTATTCTTCAGCCGCCGCATCTCTCCCGGGGCGCTTTCCATACAGATTTTTTCGACCCTCTTAAACACGCGCAGCTTGCGGCCGCAATACTCCCACATCTCCGGCGTGAAACCCAAGCCACGGTGGTTCCCGGTTCCGTCAAGAGTTTTGAGAATTTCTTCTTGCGACTTCACCTGGACCATCTCTCCCGGTGTCAATCCGAGAACCTGCTCGACATGCAGATCGGCGTGCGGGTTGCACACCTCCCGCTCCAGACCCACCAGCTCCAAGACCGCCTCTATCATCAGGGACCCAATCCGTCTGAAAGTGGCAACCAGCCCATCCTGCTTCAAATAGCTCCTGAACCGGTCTGCGGCAACCCAAAGCTTTGGTAAACGGCGGCTTGCGGCAAGCAGGCATTCATATTGGCAGTCCTGCTGACCGGAATATTCCATCCTTACCACAGCGTTACCGGAGACATTCTGAAAACTCATTCGACATCCTCCCTCACCGAAGGAAACTCCACCGGGTCGCTCGCCGCGAGGCGGCGCGTCGACGATGCTGGCGACAAAACCCGCCTGCGTCTCGGCCACCTTCTCCGCCCCCAGTCCATTCATGTGAACTGCTCGTCTCATGCTATCGGTGCTCAGATTCTTATCCTTTCAAGTAATAGCCGCTTTGTTTAAGCCGGATTTACCTCGCGGTGCTTGTAAGCCCGATATCTTTTCAGAAGCCAGAAAGGTGCAAAGCAGTAGATGAAAACCACTGCTGCATCGTACGTCCGCAAGCAGCGATACAAAGCTCGATCAAAGAGTCGTTCTTGGAAGGACGGTTTCTCAGAATTGGTATTCTCCGTGGGCGAGAGCATTGACCGCTTATCGCCACCCTCCAGGGATTTATATCGTTGGATTTTTCTTTTGAGCTTAGCGGAAAGAACCTCCGAGCGCTGGACCGACGAGACTATACGCTCGGATTTCACCAGGGAATGATGATCCCCCTCGTAAATAGCTGATCTGTCGGCGCCGCTCAGAGACGCGACTTCGGGAAGGAAGGGGACGCCCAGAAATCTACAGACGTCGGTCATGACGCCGGCCGGATCCTTGGTCAAGGTTTCGTAGTGAATCTGGTGAACAGGAACGCCGTGACGTATCAGGCGGTCGCACTGCGCTTTCATTATCTGAGAGCGGCCCAGAGTCCGTTCGATCATGCCATGCCGGCCAAAGTAAGAATTGTCCTGGGCGCGCATAACACTGGTGCATATGGCAGTGAGATCGCGCCACAGAAAAATGAACCGGGCCTCAGGAAAATCCTCCAGAAGACGCTCGAAGGATTGCTGAAAGTGTACCGACTTCTCGCCCCAGATGAGTGCACCCTTCTGGCGCGCGTATTCCTGGTAGGCCTTTTCCATGGCGGTCGAGAGGCGAGAAACGTCCATCGGAATTCGACCGAGATCAAGTCTGTGGCGCTCGGGAGCTTCGTTCCAGAAGTTCCATCTCTCCAACCACCGGCGTCTCGCTCCTGGTATCCAGAACAAAGGTCTTAGGAGGTAGAGATCTCCTTCGTACAGCAGGCCAATCTGCGGGTGCTTGTTCAGCAGGGCATACAGTAAGGAGGTCCCAGAACGCCACAGGCCAGTGACAAACAGTGGTCCCTTCCATCGGAGTGGAGACTCCCTTTCCGGCGAAGTCACAAAGTGTGGACTAACTGGTGATGAAGTCACAGAAAAATGAACACTCTTCGAGGCTGGCCTGCGTTCTGAACAGTAGGTTAAGCGGTTGCGCGGCCTTGCACTACAACCGCTTCCAAGAGGAACCGAGTGGCCCTCGCTCCTTTGTCGTGTGGAACAAAGCGGTACAACCCCACGATGATAAATTTTCCGGGCTTAGCCAGGCACGGGATCGATCCGGGCGGACAATCCTACGGTTTGATCCAGTACCTGCATTCCTGATTGGTATAGTGCAGGAAAACCTTGGGCTGACGGTTCGTCAAAAACTCGTCCACAGCCCTGCGGCACCCTTCGAACCCGCCATAGTCGTCGACAATTACGAATCCCCCCCTGACCACCTTATCGTAGAGATGTTCGAGGCACACTCTCGTAGACGCGTAGAGATCGGCATCGAGCCTTAACAGGGCAATTTCACCGATGCTGTCTGCATCCCTCGGAAGCGTTTCCTGGAGCCATCCCACGTGGTAATGAAGCCACTCCGGCGGGTAACCGATCTTGCGCTCCAGCAGTTCCTGGTTCTCTTCTAATGTCCCTGGGCCGCCGATGTCATCGTAAACTCCGCGTAATGGACGCAGCCTTCCCGAAAAACCTGGTTCATGGGCTCGCATCGCCACTCGAATCGTCCGCTCACCGTCTACAGATGCGTCGGGCTCGGGGATTTCCTGAAACGCATCAAACAGATGGATGTGGCGCCGCTCCTTTCCGTACTTTAAGTTGACCAGCGCCATCAAACCCACCGATCCACCTTTCCAGACGCCACACTCCACGAAACTCCCCGGAAGGTTGTGAGACTCACAAAACAGGGCCTGCTCAAACAGAGAAACCAGCGGCTCATCCCCGACCATCGTGTTGGCACGAACCACCTCGATGCATTCAGCGGCTGCGGCTGCCGAATCATAGCGCCGCGCCGCGTCTTTATCACGTCGGCGCACCTCGTAGCCCAGTACACCGAAGGCCTTTTGGAGAGTGCGCTTCATAGCTTGGATCCACTCATATCCAATATCTTACTTGCCTTTAGCTGGCGGCTCGGTTTCCCGCCTTGAGGAGCTTCAATATCTCGCCGTTCGGAAGGTAGGTAACACCTTCCCGATGGCATACGTAGTCAAGCATCACTTGCAGTTCGTCCCATAGATTCAAGGCGTCGATCTCCCAAGAATGTCCGTAGAGGTGCCAGATCCCACCGTTCTGCAGTACGCAGTCAAAGAGCCTTTTGCCGAGTTCCAGCCAATTACCGAGTTTAGCTCTCTGGGCCAGATAGGCTCGGAGGCCTGCGAGCTTCCGTCCCTTCACCACATTCTTCAGATAAGTGAATTGACGATGAGGGAAAATCTGCACCGTGGTCGGCATCTCAAACGGACTAAAGTCTGGCTGGGTCGCCAGCATGCGAACGGTTCGTGCCCCCTCATAACCAGCCTCCTTCAGGGCGCGCACAACTTTCGAGTCGTACCGACCGCCAGGGTAACAGAACATCCGCACAGGGGTACCCACAATATCCTCCAGTGTGGGCTTACAAGGACCTATTTCTTCGACCAATTCTCGCGCAGATAGCCCGCGCAGGAGCCGGTGCGAAAAGCCGTGTGCGCCAATCTCGAACCCCTCCGACGACAAGCCCCTGAGCTCACTTCGCTCTAGCGGTCGCCCGCGGTAGGGCGTGATCGGCACATAGAAAGTTCCCTTTATCCCCCTGGATCGCAGAAGCTCGGCAACCTTCAAATCTGCCC
>OCOJ01021199.1_pt1 | contig 12243 bp, 8 predicted proteins | sample 1539251 | NCBI WGS metagenome assembly OCOJ01 (sample SAMN01911457, study PRJEB22624) | soil metagenome | biome: Soil | place: Malaysia | collected 2012-04-30 | depth RA_metagenome m
GTGACGACCTTTGTGGCATACAGGCTGAAGCACCCCGCGTCGGAGAGCTTTCCGGTCTGGGTTCCCTTGTAGGTCGCGCCCAGTGACTCCGCGGCGTCCTCGACCACGGCAACCCCTCTCGGCGAGGCGATCTCTTTGATTTCGTCCATGTCCGCCGGATACCCATAGACATGGACAGGGATAACGGCCCTTGTCTTCCGGGTGAGCGACTTTCTGAAGGAAGCCGGGTCCATGTTGTAGTCCTTCTTGATGTCGGCGAAGATGGGCTTCGCGCCGCATGCGAGTACCACGTTGGCCGTGGCAACGAAAGTCAGGGATGGCACGATTACCTCATCCCCTGGCTTGACCCCCAGCGCAATCAGGGTAGTGTGAAGAGCGGCGGTTCCAGAGTTCACGGCTATGACGTGCTTTGTCCCGACCAGGTTCCTGACCTTGCCTTCGAACTCCTGCACGCGCTTCCCCCCTTCCAACGACGCGTCGACTAGCCTGCCCGTCGATAGAACCTGCCGGACCGCCTCCTGCTCTTCTTCCCCGAGAAGGGGCTTGTTGATGGGAATGAAGGACATTTGAATCTAAAGTGCGCCTCCCAGGGGGTTTATTTGAGCGCTCCCTCGGCTGACGAAAGCCTTCAGATTCCCCTGCAAAAACTCTATCCAGCTGCCGCCTTCGCTACGCTCGGCTTGGAAACGGCCGCGTAAAACAGGAATACGTGCACCACGGCGAAGACTGCGAATCCGATGACGGAGGCCACGGCCAGGGTGGAGAAGGCACCTCCAAGGAACGAGAGCCAAGCGTACACCTGGTAGGCTGACAGGAGGAATCCCATCACCGCCGTCGCAACCGCCCACGCCCAGGTCAATCTTCCGGAGGGCCACTCCCTGAGCATGATCCCGCCGGCGATGCACGCCAACACGGGCCAGAGAATCAGAGAAGAGTCACCGAGCACCGCAATGACGAGCCAGATCACCCCCACTACAATGAATGCATAGGCGGCATAGGCCTCCAATGTGTCCAGAAACTTCGGCATCTCTTGGGCCGACCGGGAAAGCCGATATAAATGGTCGGTTCCATGAGATTGTCGGCGCGCCCACGGGCTCGGTAGGCTTATTTGCCGAAGGCTCTGCCGTGCCTCGACCCTCTGTGGAGGCACAGTCAAAAGCCCAGATCACAGGTCTGGCATCTAAGCTCAGGGAACTTACCAGGCCCTTTCAGGAAATGGAGGAGGGCCTCCTAGCGTCGGCGGCCTACGACGGAGACAAGAGGCTTGCTCTGCTCAAGTTCTATGATCAGAAAGCGGGACGCTTCTGGCTCTGGGAAGATAACACTGGCCATCGGCCGTACTGTTACACACGCCTCGAGCGAGACGAGCTAGGAGCAATAAGCGGTAGAAAGGACGTCATCGAAATAGTTGACGAGAAGAAAAAGGACCTTCTCAATGACAAGGNAGGCCACTCTCCGGAAGATCGTGACGACCGACCCGCTTGCTGTCGGAGGTGGAAACGACAGCATTCGAGACATCATCCGGGCATGGGAAGCAGACATCAAGTACTATGAGAACTACACCTACGACAGAGGGCTCCGGATGGGGACGTACTACAGAGTCTCCGCCGGAAAAGTCATCCCGATAGTCCATGACGTCCCAGCGAGGGTTAGCCACTCCCTCGAACAGGTCACCCTGCGGAACCCTGCAGAGTTTCAACCGTACCTCAAGGAATGGGCCGAGCTTCTCAGCGAACCCCTGGCTGACTTCAGAAGAATAGCGCTCGACATAGAGGTGGCAAACGAGGCGGGAAGGCTTCCTGACACAGATAACCCGGTACAGAAAGTGATCGCAGTATCTTTCTACAATGAGAGCGAGAGCGTGGTGTACCTCCTGCGAGAGGGGAATGACCCAAAAGCGCTTGAAGGTAGTCACTTCTCATACGAAGTCTTCGACGAGGAATCGGACCTTTTACGTGCTGCCTTCTCCAAAATCATGGACTACCCGGTAATCGTAACCTTCAACGGGGACGACTTCGATTTGCGTTATCTACAGCACAGAGCCGAGAGACTAGGTATCGGGGAAGAAGAAGATCCAATCCAACTGGAAAGGGTCGCCGCTTCGCTGAAGCACGGTATTCACATAGACCTCTACCAATTCTTCCGGAACCGCTCGATTCAGGTGTACGCCTTCGGTAACAAGTACACCGAGCACACGCTCAACGCCGTCTCTGAGGCGCTCATTGGCAAGTCGAAGATCGAGTTCGAGGGCGAGATAGGGGACCTCCCACTGTCCGAACTCGCGAAGTACTGCCTGAATGACTCGCAGCTCACCTACGAGCTTACCTCTATGACGGGGTCCGTCGTAATGAAACTCCTTCAAGTTATTTCAAGAATTGGCAAGATGCCATTGAACGACGTTTCCAGGCTGGGGGTCTCAAACTGGATAAGGAGCATGCTGTTCTACGAACACAGGAAGATAGGAGCGCTCATTCCCAGGCAGGACGAGCTGTCTGAGAAGGGAGGGGCGACATCTCAGGCCGTAATCAAGGGGAAGAAGTACAAGGGTGGATTCGTGATTGAGCCGAAGCCAGGGGTATACTTCGATGTATCGGTGCTAGATTTTGCTAGCCTGACATTCGACGAATCCCTCTTTGTGAGAAAGCGACAGACGGGCCAAATTTACAAAACGAAAATCGGGGAATTCGTAGAGAGCAGGTTACCAAAGGGATTTGGACCTGGCGCACGTGAAATCGGCCCCACGTGGGACGTGCTATCATTCGACTATAACAAGCAGCGAGCCGCCTGGAAGACAGTCACCGCTGTCATCCGTCATACGAGCCAATCAAACATCTTGGAACTGGTGACTGAATCGGGTCGCAGCGTGAAGATAACACAGGGGCATTCTGTAATTACCCTCGACTCGAATGGCAACAAGAAAACTGTTCGTGGAAGCGAGCTAAAAGTTGGCGATTACGTCATCGCCCTGAGCTCATTTTCGGCAGAACAAGCGGACACAAAGCTCGACCTTCTGCCTCATCTGCTTCTGTTGCCCGAATACGAGATCACCCGTGGAGGAGGGGGTCACGGCGCAACCGTGATAGTCAGGTCGAAGCGAAGTCACAGGAGGTTCGTCCTCCCTCGTTACTTGCCGTTAACCCCGGAGTTGATGTGGGGGCTTGGGTATTGGTTGGCCGAGGGATGGCACAGCAGGAGCGGGTACAGGGATTCGTTACAGATTGAGGCTTCAACGCAGGATGTCGTAGTGGCACAGTCCAAATTCGGGAGAGCAGGAATCGGAACCTGGATTTCGCCATCGAGGTCAGTCGGGTGCAGCAATCTTGGCATCAATGGATACAAGGGGAGAGGAGGAAGCCTGCCAGCCACTATTCTTGGCAGGCTTGTCAGGTCTTGGTTCGGCGATAAGGCGAAAGACAAGAGGATCCCGGATTGGATAATTCAACTTCCTCTGAGATTGAGAGAGGAGTTTGTTGATGGGTACTACAGGGGAGACGGCTACAACCCGAGCAAACATGGCCAATTTGTTGTCGATGGGAAGTACAAGATCGGGAGCTGTTCACAGGTGCTCGTCGACAATCTCATGTCCCTGGGACTGTTGACGGGATTCCACTGTGTATCGAAGGCGCAAGGCAATCCGGAGTCGTTTCTGACTTGGAGCACGGGGGCGCAAACCTACAGCAAAACCAAGCGCCCTCCACCCGAGCTTCTCGCGAGATCAGAACATGTCCAATCATTCGCAAAGACGGCGTTTTACAGAACTCATCGACGGAAACCTCGCAGGTACGAGAGGGTACGGAAAACGTCAGTACAAACCTACTCGCCTGTTTTCGAACGCTTCTACACCGGAAACTGCCACTTTGAGAAGATCAAAGAAATAAGGACTGTCGAGAACAACCTGCCGGTTTACGACATAAGCGTGAGAGGCAGTGAGAGCTTCTTCAACACCGATGGAATCTTGGTGTCGAATTCTCTCTACCCGAGCCTCATAAAAGTGGATAACCTCTCGTACGAGACTGTCAATTGTCCTCACCCCGAGTGCAAGAGCAATACGATCCCTGACACGTCATCTTGGGTGTGCACCAAAAGGAAAGGGATTGTCAGTCTTGTCACGGGTTCGCTAAGAGACCTGAGGGTGGCTCATTATAAGCCCCTCACGAAGGATTCTTCATTGTCGAAAGAGGACAGGGAACTCTACAACGTGGTCAGTCAGGGTCTGAAAGTGTTCCTCAACGCTTGCTTCACGGGAGACACATACGTTGTTACTCCTGACGGCATCAAGAACATCAAAGAAATGAAAGTGGGAGACAGAGTAATCAACGTTAACCCTGAAACCCTCAAGGCCGAAATCGACCATGTCGTGGAAGTGCAAGCGTTCCCATTCAAGGGAGAGCTGATCCACTTCAGAGACCATAGGTTTGTAGATCTAATGGTCACCCCCAATCATAGGCTCCTGACAACTGACCACCGCAAGACTTCGAAGTCACACACCATGTTCAGAACGGCGGAGGATGTATTGGCGCTGACAAACATAACAATACCGAAGTTGAAAGGGGGGGTGGAAAATCTTTCACAGCCTTCAAGGATTTCGCTATTGGAGACAGCGAAACTGGTCGGAGCGGTCGCGAACTTCTATCCAGAAAACGGAATGCGTCTAGTCAATTGGTTCAGGAGACTCCCGTCCGAGCAGCAACACAAGATCAGAGAATATGGAAAGGTCTGCAAGTCCTGGAGTCAGAAAAGACAGAGGTTAGAGTCGCACTATCGCATCCCAGCTGTTTACCTGACCGAAGAAGACGTAGATGCTGTTGAGATTGCCAAAGGTCACGTTCTGGTGGGAGGCTTTCAATCCGCGAAGATTCCAGTCAGGTTTGACGCCACCCAATTCGCCTCTCTTTGCGGATGGTACGTTTCGGAGGGTTCGCCCAAACTGAACGAACCGAGAGTGTATGCCAGCGGGCATTATCGCGGCAGATCGGCCGCTATCACGGTCTCGCAGGGCCAAGGCAGAGGGAATCCCAGAGGACTAGAATTCAGGGGTGAGATACGGACCCTTCTTGACCAGCTCGGCCTGCCTCACATTCAGGACCAGAGAGATAACAGGTACTTCCAGATTTCGAGCAGCGTCCTCTATGAATGGATGATGAGTCATTGTTACGCCGCCGAAAGTTCAGGGTTGCACGATGCTTCGACCAAGAAGATCCCGAGATTCGTGTTCGGTTGTACTGAAACAATGCGCTCCTTCCTGGATTCGGTATGCAAGGGCGACGGGAGCCGCAGGGAGACCAGATACTCAACTTCGAGCGACCATCTGGCGAAGGATCTGGTGGTTCTAACATCAATGTTGGGAATGAGAGCGAAGATGCATTATGACGGAGAAATCTTCAGAGTGGCTTTCAAGAACGTTAGCTCAAAGTTGACGTCTTCAGGGTTGTACAAGTCCAAGAACATTCAGAGGGTGCCCTATGAAGGGAAGGTGTACTGCGTCACCACAGAGAAGAATCACACCGTTATAGCCGGTAGAAACGGAAGGTTTGTTCACGTCGGCCAATCCTATGGGGTCCTGGGTTTCGAGACCTTCGCTTTCTACTGCCTCCCCGTAGCAGAAGGAACAGCCGCCCTGGGAAGAGATGCCATTACCAGAACAATCGCCAAATGCAAGGAACTCGGGATCGAAGTTCTCTACGGGGACACGGACAGCCTTTTCCTACGGAGCCCCTCGAGAGAGCAAGTTGCGACCGTTACCAGATGGGCGGACACTGATCTTGGAGTCGAGCTCGATCTCGACAAGGTGTACAGGTATGTTGCCTTCAGCACCAGAAAGAAGAACTATTTTGGGGTCCTGCCCGACGGGACTCCCGACATCAAAGGTTTGACCGGGCGCAAGAGCCAGACCCCCGAGTATCTGAAGGGGGCCTTCTACGACACGCTAGACATCCTCAGTTCGGTCAGGACGCCCGAGGACTTCGAGAGGGCCAGAAAAGAAATCAGGGACAGGCTTACAAAGATGATCTCGGAGCTGAAGGGAAAGAAGGTCCCTGTCCAGGAACTCGCTTTCACTGTGATGATGGGCAAACCCACCGACAAATACAACGGGACAACGCCCCAGCACGTAAGGGCGGCTCAGCAGCTCGAGGAGAAAGGGAAAGAAATCAAGGCCGGAGAGATCATTGCATACGTAAAGACGAAGAACCCGCCGTACGTGAAGCCGGCGGAGTTGGCGAGGCCGGACGAAATCGACTCCGACAAGTACATCGAGTACGCCCACTCCATGTTCGACCAGCTGCTGGATGCTCTCGACTTTAGCTTCGACGAGATCATGGGCGCCACGACGCTGGACCTTTTCTGGTCATCCTGAGCTCACTTTTCCTACAGCGTCTGAATGTGGCTGTCGCAAGCAGCGCACGAGATTCCCAGTCTGCCCCAGCACATTTTTATGGGTCCACCGGGACAGATATTTCGAGAAATGGTTTCCGAGAAGATACTGCATTTCCAGAACAAAGGAAAGGATCCGTCCCAGGTGGCCCAGCAGATTGAACAGCAACTCCAAGTGGACGGCTACAAGACCCAGTCGAAGTCAGCCCCGCTGGGCTACATTATCCAGGCTCAGAAGGCAGGCATCATGCGGGATCTAATCGCTGCCGACAGGTGCTTCACCATAATGGTGAGCGGGCAGTCTAGCGACTTCACAGTGCACATTGGAATAGGGAAGTGGGTCCAGAACCTTGCCGTGACCGCCGTAGAGACACTGTTCTTGTCCACCCTGTTCCTCCCTGTGGATGTCGGCGAGATGCTCTGGACGACCCACGTCGAAGGCAAACTGGTGAAGGAAATCCAAAGCATAGTGGGCTGAGTCCAGCCCACTTACCTCCCTTTTCCCAAGCGGCTTGGATTCGTCTCTGCAAGAGGACATCCGGAGGTAACCAGTCGGACGATCTTCGGCCGGACCGCTCGGCCTCTAGCCTCAGCACAGGTCCAACTATCGTTGCCAGAGAGAAACCCTTTCTGGTCGGGTTGGAATCGTCTACCTTAGCTTCTTTTCAAGCCTGCCCGCGGACGAAAAGTTGAGGATCGGCCCTGCCGAGAGATTGCTGTTCCCTATGACGGCGATGTGCCCGTCTGAGGTCCTCAGCCAGGTGGTTCTCAGTGAGAGTCGTATCACCTCTCCCCTTAGGCCGCCGGGGCCTCCGTACTGTATCTCGTCTCCGACGTGGACGGTCCCGTCGCGGAGCATCAGGAGACCAGAGATGATGTTCGACAGCGTGGTTTGGAGAGCCAGAGAGGCGGCGAGTCCCGCTACGCCCGAGATGGTCAGGGCGGTGAAATAGGAGGACAACCCCGACACCGTCGAGACGACGCCGATTGCCGCCAACAATACAATCACCCCCATCAGATCCCTGATGGAAGATTCGGTCTGCTTAGACGCGCCGGCGCGGCGTGCGATGCGAATGATGAACCTCGTCAGAAGTGACCCTACGACGACGATGGTGCCGAGGGACACCGCAAGTTCAGCCAGAATGAGGGCCAAGGACCCGCCCCCCGCTGTTCCCGTTGCGGTCGAGTTGGTGCTCGCAATCTGAAGAAGCAGCGCCTGGAGCAGGGGCATTTCCCTTTGGGATTGAGGGGGGTTGGGAAAAACGTTTGCAACCCCAAGGAACTCGACGAGGTTACTTTGAAAAGGCATGCCGAGAGGGCCCGAACGTTGCGCTCCAGAATCGTGAAGTTGGGAATCGTCCAGATGTCCATGACAGACGATCGTCAGGAGAACATCGAAAGTGCCGTCTCCTCCGTTGGCGACGCCGCCAAAAGGGGGGCGCGCGTGGTTTGTCTCCCCGAGCTTTTCGCTTCGCGCTACTTCCCGACAGCCAGAAGGTCACCGGAGTTCCCGGAATCGATCCCGGGACCTACAAGCCGAGCGCTTGCGGAGTCGGCACGGAAGAACCGGGTGACGCTCGTGGGCGGATCAATCTTCGAGAGGGCGGGAGGGCGGAGGTACAACACCTGCCTGGTCTTCGATGAAAATGGGAGGACAATCTCGAAATACAGGAAGATACACATCCCTCAGGACGAGCATTACTTCGAACAGGACTACTTCGACCCAGGGAAAAGTTACGTCGTAGCAAAGACCGCCTGGGGGGACCTGGGGACCCTGATATGCTTCGATCAGTGGTACCCCGAGGCCGCCAGAATCGAGAGGCTCAAGGGAGCAGAGTTGCTCTTCTATCCCACCGCCATTGGATGGGTGAAGGGGATCGAGCCCATTGAGGGAGACTGGAAGAAGGCCTGGGAAGCGGTCCAGGTGGGGCACGCAATATCCAACTCGGTCGTCGTATGCGCCGTAAACAGGGTGGGAACCGAAGGAGACACGACGTTCTGGGGGGGCTCATTCGTCTGCGATCAGTTTGGTAAGGTCCTCTTCAGAGCGGGGGCCGAGCCCGGTGTTTTCACGGTGGAGTGCGACCTTGGTCTGGGGAGGGCCGTCGAGGAGGGGTGGGGATTCATGAGGAACAGGAAGCCGGGCTCCTATGCCGGCATAGCAGGGTAGAGCGTCGATATGGCCCGAGGAACACGTCAGGGCTACAGGATGCCGGCCGAGTGGGAACCCCACCAGGGCACATGGATCTCGTGGCCCAAGGACCCGGACACCTTCCCCGATGGGATACTCCCCGCGGTGGAGAGGACGTACGTGAAAATGGTGGAGGCCCTCGGTGAGGGCGAAGTCGTCCACATATTGGTGAACGACTCGAAGGCCGAGACCAGGGTCAGGTCTCTGGTAAGGGGAGCCAGCGTGTCATTCCATCAGATCAGGACGGTCGATGTCTGGGTGAGGGACTATGGACCGACGTACGTGAGAGGCGGGAGGGGCGCCGCCGTCAAGTGGGTCTTCAACGCCTGGGGGAACAAGTACGAAGACCTGAGACCCGACGACAGGGCCGGGGAGGAAATCGCCGTCAGGTCCGGCCTTACGGTAGTCAGGCCCGGGACAGTGCTGGAGGGGGGGTCGATAGACGTGAACGGCGACGGGAGCCTACTAACAACTGAGCAGTGCCTCCTAAACCCCAACAGGAACCCGGGCACAGGGAGGAAGAAGCTGGAAGAGATCCTGGGAGCCAACCTCGGGGCGAGGAACGTCATCTGGCTCGGGTCAGGTATAGAGGGGGACGATACGGACGGGCACGTTGACGACATTGCGCGCTTCGTCGGTCCCCGAAGGGTGGCCGCCGCCGTGGAGCCCAGGTTGAGCGACAGCAATCATGAAGCCCTGAAAGAGAACCTGAGACTGTTGGAGGAATCGCGGGATCAGGATGGAAGGCCTCTGGAAGTGTTGGAGATTCCAATGCCACCAAAGGTCGCCGCATCAGACGGGAGGCTGCCGGCGAGTCACCTGAACTTCTACGTCGGGAACGAGGTCGTAGTCGTTCCGACCTTCGGAGGGGAAAGCGACAAGGTCGCCGTCGCGCGCATCCAAGAAGCGTTCCCCAGGCGCGAGGCCATCGGCATAGACTGCAGAGCCCTGGTCCACGGACTGGGGACTCTCCACTGCGTGACCCAACAGATTCCCATCATGGCCTAGCGAGCCAACCCTTATCGCTCAGAATGTGTTCTGCTTGGCCGACGTAGTCCGGTTGGTGCTATCCTGGGGGGAGTGGATTGGGCGGCCAACGGGGATTGGGCTTCGGGCTCCATTCGCGTCATACCATTCAACTGCGATGTAGCGGGAACTCGTGGACGCGTGCGTGTGCATGTGTCGCCGTCAGCCTTGTGCCGGCAGCCTCAGCCGGGGCCCTGGCTCATGTGGGATGCCAAAGGACATTCGCAACGCATAACTTTGGCTGTGCCGAGGTCATGACTCCTTGGGAAGGCCTACGTTCAGAGCATATGTCGAGAACGTACAGGCGAAGACAGGGAAGGCCCCCGACGAGTTCTGGCAGCTTGCGACGAAAGGAGGTTTCGTAAGGAAGGGCAAGGTTGTGGCGAAACACGCTGACATGCTAAGGTGGCTGAAGTCTGATATCGGGCTGGGGCACGTTTACGCGAGCTTCATAATCATGTACTTGCGTCTCCGTGCAGGGGGCGAAGGGGTGAGCCCTCAGATGAGGGAGTGGGCAAACAGGACAGGGTATCGAGAATTGGTCGAGGCGTTGACAACCGACGTCAACAAAGCGGTCGTGAGAAGGTTCTACGATGCGATGAACGCACTTGATGCAAAGGCAGCAGCAGACTGCTGGGCCGACGAGCCAATAAACCATGGAAGGAAGCTAGACCACAAAGCCATCGAGAATCTTCTAGGGGAGATTGTCCAAGTTCATTACCGCACGGAGATCAAGGAGATTATCTCGGAGGGAGACTGGGTCGCCTGCCGCATGGTTGTTCATGGGCGCCACAAAATCAAGCCGTCCATCCCCTTCGACGGTGGCATCTACAATGTGACCGAGCCAGACGGGCGTGAGTTCAACGTACAGCACATCCACATGTACCGAATCGTCGACGGCAAGATTAAGGAGCATTGGGCCAACCGCGATGACCTGGGTGCGGCCCGCCAACTGGGTATGGAACTGTCCTCGAAGTAGTCGCTCAAGGAGAATCTGCTAACCCGGTGCTATCGTTACGGTTGGGAACAGTACTGAACTCACAACAGGTGCTCGCTCTTCGGAGTCCAAGCCTCCATACTTCGCGACAATCAAGTCAGAGGCTCCGACCCCCAGCCGAGCTAACCCTGGTCGCTCGGAACGAGTTCCGTTTCGCTGATGGTGGCGGATTCTAGGCATATCATTGAGCGAAGTGAGGATCGAACCCATCATGGGGGGACTTCGCTGGGGCCTGAACTAACCGGGCCCGCCATCAATACCTCGCCCTCAACACACCCGTAGGTTGTTATCGTTTTCCGGTCGCGACGATGATCATGTTCCCACTAAGCGACATGTCATTGCTCGCCGCACGCGGCTCTTTGATCCACTGACTGAGCCTCTGAACTCTAAGGTCGAGGCGCTCGTTGGCTTCCTCCTTGGTCATTCCGCCAGCCAGAGCGTATCTCAGGTCGTTCTTTCTGCGCTCTCGGTCCTTTGCCACTTTGAGAGATTCTCTCAGGCGGCTCCTTCTTTGTTCCTTTGAGAAAGTAGCGTCTCCTATCAAATCAAGGGATGCATAACCGCTCGCACGAATCTCCTGGAGTCCTGCCTGCTTCAATAACGCGGGAAACTTCCGTGCTAGGGTTAGGTCACAGCCTTCGAGAGCGGATGCTCCGCGGACAAATGCTCCGTCGAATCTTGCGTCCAACTCGTTCAATCTCGGGTTGTTTGGATCGTAGTAGATGTCGCCGTCGATTCCCACTGCGGCGACGGTGCCGCCTACCTTTGTGATCCTTCTCATCTCTGTCATCGCCTGAAGGGGGTTGCTCAGCCAATGCAGTACCATGTGAGAAACAGTGAGGTCGGCGTAATTGTCGGGAAGAGGAATCTCGTACGCGTCTCCTTTCCTGTATTCTATTATGTTGAGGTGTTCTTTTGCCGAGAATTCCTCGGCGTGTTCGAGCAATCTCCAGTCGACGTCAATGCCCAAGACATGACCCTTGCGCTTCATGCCTCTGGCGATCAGCCTCGTGAAGAACCCAGTTCCGCACCCGACATCGACGACAGTGATTCCGGGTCTCAAGCCAAGGTCTTCGTAGAGCAGAGGAATGAACCGGGGGTTCCACATCGAGCGTCGCGCAGCTTCGAGCAAGTGCGCTTTCCACCTGTGCTCTTGGCCCTTCAAATCCGAGACCTTTTGCAGATGAACCCTCCGAGCCCCATAAAACGGTTCCATTCAGGTGTGGGCCCCACAGGGCGAGGACGTTGGTGAAATTGTCACAACAGAATCGAGCTCTTCGAATCCAGTGAGCCAGCCCAATTCAGGTTCCGTTCGGTGGACGGGGCTTCTCGCCAGCCGGCTGCGGCGTCCGGAGCCTGCCAGGCGTGTCCCGGGCCTGAAAGCATGCTCTAGCAAACGGTTTTATTGAGATACCGACTTCGCTCAGCTAGGGATCACAGTGTCAGACGGCGAGCGCAGACTCGCTGCGATAATGTTCACGGACATGGTGGGCTATACCGCTCTTGGCCAAAGAAACGAGTCACTTTCTCTTGTACTGCTCGAGGAGCAGAGGAAACTGATTCGACCAATCCTCGCTAGACATAATGGCAGAGAGATTAAGACCATCGGGGACGCCTTCCTGGTTGAGTTCCTTAACGCTCTGGATGCCACAAGGTG
>OCOJ01037795.1_pt3 | contig 12238 bp, 18 predicted proteins | sample 1539251 | NCBI WGS metagenome assembly OCOJ01 (sample SAMN01911457, study PRJEB22624) | soil metagenome | biome: Soil | place: Malaysia | collected 2012-04-30 | depth RA_metagenome m
GAAGCGTGGCCAAGAGATCGATGGCGATGCCGCGCGCTGCTTCCTTGCCCTGCTCGGTGGTCAGCGTATCGCCCAGCTTGCCCGCCCAGGGTTTGCCGTTTTGTTTGGCGATATGGCCCGAGACAAAAGTCAGGTTTCCGGTGCGAACCACTGGAACGAAAGCCCCAACTGGGGCTTCAACAGTTGGCAGCGAGATGTTCAGCTTTTTGAGGCGTTCGTAAACGGACATGCATGGCTCCTTGCAATGATTTCTGGAACACTTAGGTACGACTGGCGGCGACGAAATTTGCGCTCTGGCTCGCAGAACGGCCGCCAAAATCGACGGCTGATGTGTTGCCGCCGCAAATAAGGACTCCGACGCGCTCACCGGGCTTGGGTTCGTAGTGGCGTGAGAGCAATGCCGCGAAAGCCGCAGCGCCACTAGGTTCAGCCACGACCCGCAAGACCTTCCAAAGCGCTTCCTGCGCTTCTTGAATGACGCGGTCGGAGACTAGCAGGACACCATGCACGTGGCGTTGCGCGATACGGGGACCTCGTGCGAGACGGGGTCTGCGGCGTGCTCATTGCCCAAAAGCTGGGCGTGACCCAGCCCACCGCCAGCGAACACATGAAAATCCTCGTGCATGCCGGGCTCGTGCGCGCCAAGCGAATCAAGCAATGGACGTTTTATAAGCGCGATGAAACGGAAATCCGGCGGATCAAGCAAAGGATTCTGGAGCGCGTCTAGCACTGAGTACTTCCGTACCAAAGCAAGGCACATGGAGGGAGCAGGAAGTACTGCAAAAAATGGGCCGTGCGAGCTATCGACGAAAGAACCTGGGAAACGCAAACTCGAAGAGTAGTCAGGAGTGAGTTGGGCTTCCCAGAGCCACCCAAGGGTTGCCTGTGAGTCCTTTCGCTGCTTGCGAGCGCAGTGGAAGGGCCTGAACAGCCCAACTGATTTCCGGCTACAGTACCCTCCATCCCCCACGCCCGAGCGGCCGGTCCCCCCACCGGCCGCTCACTTTTTTGNATCCCCTTCGTGATGGTGCTCGGTAGTCTTTTTAGCGAAGTGAAGCCTGATGGATTCTGGCTGGCTGTTGAAATTTCCAACAGAAAATGAAAAAGGGGGCTGGTGCAAGCCCCCTTCTTCTCAATTGACGCCCCAAAACCGGTAACCGAGTCGAGGATCGGTTCCGGCCACCCCGGGAAGCCAATCTTATAAGTTACGANGGATAGGTGCAAACGAGATGCCAGCCTTTTGGCAGACATTCGACTGTCTCAAGCCTGCTGAAAGTACAGACTTTAGCAAGAGAATGTGAGCTACGAACAATGGCCCGGGAAGAAAAGTCTACAAAATCCCACAGAAAGTAGACGGGCGCTCTACATTCTTTGGGAGTATTTGGGCTGAGTTGATTGATTTGAAGGGCCGCGAATATGTCCACATTGTCCTGAAGCGATACACTTTAAGAGAGATTCGCAATATCGTTATCCTGGATTGGGCAATCTCGCCGCTTGAAGATGATTTATGAGCTGCGTCCATTCGCTGCGAGGCGCTGGTTAAGCACCGGGAAAGCTCAGGCACTCACTGACGATCCAAGTGATTGGGCACGCTGATAACGGCGCCAGAGAAGCCAGGCCGGGAGGCATAGTATCGCGACCCAGAGCAGAAGTGTTGGGCCGGATTCGGCGAAAAAGAGCACGAGCCCGAGAAGACTCCCGAAGGCATTACGGAAACCATTGATTGTGGCGTTCCGCAGTTGCATGGCGACCGAGGGGGCGGGCGTGCTGAGCTGCGCTTTGTATTCTTCCGTGAGTCTGAGGTCGATGGTGGCAAAGTCGACGCGGTGCTCCAAGGATTTTTGCTCCGCTTCCATCTGCTCGATNTTCGCCGCGGACGCGCGCGATCTCCTGTTCAACTTCGAGGACGTCCTTCACCTTACCGGTGCGCTTTTCAAGAATGTCCTGGAGGCGAACCTCCGTCTCGAGGTCATTCTTGATTCGTGCCACAAGGTCCGCGTGTTGCTGCGTGACTTCCTCACCATTTTGGGCTTCTGCTTCGACGCGGCCCAGTGCTTTCAATTCGGCAAGTGCGGCAGCAAGCTGCGGCGCAGGGATACGCAGTGACGCTTGCAGTGTGCGCCGGGCAGATTGGGGGGTGCTGACATTTAGATTAGCCGGGTAGCCGTTGTGGCGCGCAAGGATGGAGTCGAGCGAGGCACGCCCAGAGTCGAAATCTTTCACGACGATGGAGAGCGACGCCGAGCGCGCGATCATCGGCGAAATAGAAAATGAAACCTGTGCATGATCCCCGAGCCCGTGGAAGAGCCCGTTCGAGTCTGTCGCCACGCCGGGCGTGGCCTGGGTCACCAACCTGTCTAGCCCTGCCAATGGTATTTGGTTGGAAAACACTTTGCTCTGCCCGTCCGCGATCGGCTTGGCGGGTGCAGCACCTGGCTCAAGCTTTCCGAGTGAGCTGGCTTGTTGCTGGGCGACGCGCATTCTCGCAACTCGAATCGATTCTGGACTGGCTNTTGTCATAACGAACCGAACTGAGGCCGAAGAAGATGAGCAAAGCGGCGAGGGCGATGCCGCCCCAGGCCAGGGACCTCCGCCGACGCAGGAATCCTCGCAAGGATGGGGTAAATCCATCTTTAGCAAGTTTCTTGAGGCCGATACTGCCCTTGAGTACCTCGTGCTCCACTTGCCCGGGCATAGGAGACACCGTCCATCTCCCAAGCGACTGAAGAGTGTCATGAAGAGCGTCTTCGGCCTCACGGCATTCGGCGCATTGTTCGATGTGCTCGGAAAGGACTTGCACGCGTTCAACCGAGAGTTCGCCGTCGAGGAAAGCCATGATTTCTTCGGGAGAAACAGGGTGAGTTGTGGCGCTCATGGGCGGTCTCCTTTCTGGGCCGTGGGCTGCGGGACAATTGAAGTAGCGTTAGCGGGCGCGGCTCTCATCGTTTCTTTGGACGCGGCCGATGCCGAGGGTTCAAGCAAACTGCGCAGCGCAGTGCGGGCTCGGAAAAGCCGAGAACGCACGGTGTTAAGGGGCAACTGCAAGAGATCGGCGATTTCGCCGTAGCTCAACTGTTCAAACTCGCGCAGCATCAGGATNTTCGCGGTCGACCGGGTCGAGCTTCTCGACGGCACGGCGGACCCATAAGCCTGCTTCGGTCGCGTCCTGTTTGGAGGGATCGAGAATGGGGTTCCGGTGTCCGAAGAACGTGGCGCGGAAGGCGGTCTTGCGACGATGGGCGCGAAGAATCTTGAATCCGATGGCATAAAGATAGGTGCGGAAGAGGGCGCAGGGTTCGTAGCGGGTCGCGGCGCGGATCAAGACGAGAAACGTCTCCTGAGTGAGCTCTTCGGCGTGCGCAGGATCGGTGACGCGACGGCGGAAGAAGCCATAGACAGGCTGCTTGTAGCGCTGAAACAGCTCCGTGAACGCTTCTGGCGAACCCTGTGAAAAGGCGAGCATGAGGCGCTCGTCGCTCAGGCCCGTGTTGGTGGCGGCGGTCGGGATCGTGGAACTGGTGTCGGTTGGCGGCGCTTCGTTCATGGTGTTTCGCAGAAGAGCCTCCGAGTTTAGAACGAACGCGGGCAGTGCGTCTTGCATGGTGAGCTGCCTAGGTCCCTCACTGACTGTAATGTCATAAGCAGTCAAAAAGTTCCCCTGATCGAGAGAATTGAGGGAAGACCCGCGAGAAGCCTAAAGGGCAATAATTCGTAGTGAGCGGTTTTTTTAGGCTCCGATGGAGGAGCGGATGGCGTTGGCCAGGGATTGGCTGAAGCGCTGGACGTCAGCGTCGTGCTCGGCTTCGACCATGACGCGCGCGAGCTGCTCCGTGCCGGAGTAGCGCAAAACGATACGGCCATTTTCGCCGAGCGCCGACTGCGCCTCTGCGAGGGCCCGAGAAACTTCCGGAAGCGTGTCCAGCGGCGGCTTCGACCGCACCTTCACGTTGATGATGATTTGAGGATAGTCCTTCAGGCCATCGACGAGTGCTTCAAGCCGCCCGTGCATGGAAACGAGCGAAGCGATTTTTACTGCGGTGAGCAGACCGTCGCCGGCAGGGCTGTCATCCAGAAAAATGATGTGGCCGGACTGCTCGCCGCCAAGAACGTTTCCACTGCGCAGCATCTCTTCGAGGACGTAGCGATCGCCGACAGCGGCGCGCGCCAGGCTGATATTTTCGCGAGCGAGGGCGCGCTCGAGGCCCAGATTGGACATCGAAGTCGCAACCACGCGATTCCCTTTGAGCTTTTCGATCGATTTCAGATACCGGGCGGCAGCGAGAAGCACGCCGTCACCGTTGACCACTTTCCCGGTTTCGCAAACAAAGAGCGCGCGATCGGCGTCGCCATCGAAGGCCACGCCGAGGCTGGCTTTTTCCGCGACCACTCGCTGTTGCAGGCCCTCGAGATGGAGCGACCCACAATCCGCATTGATGTTGCGGCCATCCGGGGACACGGCCATGGCCACCACATCTAAGCCGAGCGAACGGAACAGTTCGGGGCCAAGCTTGTAGGCGGCCCCGTTCGCGCAGTCGAGGACGATCCGAAGCCCGGCGAATTNTCGCGCCAGGGACAAACCGTTTTTGGAGAAAGGCAAGATATTCCGCGTGCGGAGATTCATCTGGGGTGAGGGGCGGGAGATTCTTCGGGGCTGCTTCGCCGCGATGTCTGAAGATCTCGGCTTCGAGCTCCTCTTCGGCGGAATCCGGGAACTTCATTCCAGCGTGGGAGAAGAGTTTTACTCCGTTGTCCTGGAACGGATTGTGGGAGGCGGAAATAACCACGCCCGCCTGAAAATCCTGTTGCCGGACTAAGCAGGCTACGCCGGGCGTAGTGATGACTCCGGCAAACGCGACCGACGCGCCGGACTGGCGAAGGCCGGCTGCGAGCAAAGNCGGCGATGTGCGGGCTGGATTCGCGCGTGTCCATGCCAATGAGGACATGAGCAGCGCCGAATTTGCGTTTGAGATACGCGCCTACCGAGCGCCCAGTGGCGTAAAGTGTCGCGTCATCCAAAGGTGGCGTCCCGGGAACGCCGCGAATGCCATCGGTTCCAAAGAGTTCTTTGGCCATCAGTAGTGGGAGATCACCTTTAGAGTGTGAAACCTGGGTAAAACGCGGCCGAACCAATGGTTGGCGGCCTCGGGAAGCTTAACACATGCATGAGACAGGCCCGCAGGCCGTCTCTCGACATGCCTTTTGCATCACTCGTAAGGTAAGAAGCTTCCGAAACCGGAGAACAGAGATCTGTTCTGACGAAACTGTAATACAGCAGCCCCGTACGATTCGGCGGAGTGTGATAACGTGGAGGACCGGAGTGGCTTGTGTCCGCAACGCAAACACCACCATCGATTGTGCGCCTCACCAGCTCCAGCTTCAGCGTGCGGGTGATTGCCGCGGCAATCATTCTGCTGTTCTTCTATTACGCGGCGGGTGTCGTCATAACTCTGCTGCTGTCCATCCTGCTGGCGTATTTCCTCGATCCCGCGGTGGAGTTTCTGGAAAGAATGCGCGTGCCACGAACGCTGGGCGCGATGGTGATGGTTCTGATTTTGATCGCGGTCTTGGTGGCGGTGGTCTATGGGATGTGGACACGCGTATCAGATTTTGCCGCAGATTGGCCGAAGTACAGCAGCGTCCTGAAGCAGGCAGCCGGAGCCGTCGAGGGCCAGGTTTCCCAGATTGCGCCAGGCCAAGCTGGGGCCACGGGTGCTCCTCTGCCAATGGATAACGGTGTTGTGCGCACATTGATCCTGAGGGGCATCGGCTCTCTCTACGCACTGATTCTGGAAATCACGTTCCTGCCGTTTCTTGTGTTTTTCATGCTGGCCGAAAAGCGCGAGGTGTGGCATGGGACCCTTCAGCTTTTTCCTGTTTCGCGGCGAACCCAGGTCAAGGAAACGCTGGAGGACTTGCGCGACGTGCTCCGCGATTACCTGGCGGGCATGTCCATCGTGAGCCTGGTGGTGATTGCGGCGAGCAGTTTGTTTTTCTGGATTCTAGGGATGGATTTTCCCATTCTTACCGGAATTGCTTCGGGGCTGTTGAACATGGTTCCGTACATCGGTACGGTACTGGCGTGGCTGCCGGCGTTTCTCATTGCACTGGCGAAATGGAAAACGCTGGGGTCGTTTGTGCTGATCGCCGGGGTGCTCACGGCGATCCATGTTGTTGCGCTCAATCTCGTTGCTCCGCAGCTTGTCGGGCGGCGCGTGCGACTGAACGCCGTAGCGATTACCATTTCCCTGCTCTTTTGGGGCTGGGTTTGGGGAGGCATGGGACTTCTGCTGGCCATTCCGATCACAGCAACCTTGCGAGTGATTTGCGATCACACCGAATCCTGGAGGCCCATTGGCCGTTGGCTGAGCGCCTGAAGAGGGGATTGGTGAGCGAGGTCAGTGACATGCCAAGACGGAACCAATTCAGAATACTTCCGGCCATCTTTGTGGCTTGCATGTTGTCGAACGCGTTTGGCGCGGCATCGGCTCGCGCGTGGGGGTGCAAAGGCCACCAAACCGTGGCCTTCATCGCGGAAAAGCATCTCACGCCGGACGCGCAAAAGCTGGTTCAGAAGCTCCTCGGTGAAAATCCCATCGATCCCAATCTAAAACGTTGGTGCGGAAATGCGACCACGGACGTCTTGGTCGACGCATCCACGTGGCCGGACGACGTGCGCAACGAGCGCAAGAATGGACCCTGGCATTACATTGACATTCCGCGCGGAAAACAAAAAGGATCGTTGGACGAGTATTGCGGCTCGGAAGGATGCGTGACCCGCGCCATCGAAGAGCAGCGCGCCATTCTGCAGGACAAGTCCGCCAGCCCAATCAAGCGCGCTGAGGCCATTCGCTACATCGTCCACTTTGTCGGCGACCTGCACCAGCCACTGCACGCCATCAACAACGGCGACAACGGGGGAAATTGCGTCCCCGTGAAGTATTTCCATCACGAGCCTCTCCCGAACTCGCAACATCCGGAGCGCGAAGAGTATTCGCCAAATCTCCATCAAGTCTGGGACACGGAAATCATCGAACGCGACATGGAAGTGTCCAATCCGCATCGCTACGCCGACGAGCTCGACGAAAAGTTTCACGCGGAGATCGCTGCGTGGGAAAGCGCCGGCATCCATATCGAGAATTGGGCTTGGGAGAGCCATGAGCGCGCTGAGAGCGTTGTTTACGGCGGTTTTGCTGAGAAAATCGACACCGAACCCGACGTGAAACCGAAAAGCTGCGCGGACAACAATCACATGGGGAAGCGCATGTTCGAGAAACACCTGGCGATCGGCGAGGCCTATCAAACCATCGCTGCGAAGGCCGCAGAAACAGGGCTCGCCGAAGCAGGCATCCGGCTGGCGATGATTCTCAACGATGCGGCGAAGGCGAATCCGTAGCCAGACTGGGCTGCGGATTGGCGGGTCCGGCCTCGGTTGGTTTTGCTGGAACCGCGCCAAACGATTTCAGATACGTGACGAGTTGCCAGCGTTGCGGCTCAGGCAACTTGGACCAATCCGGCATGCCATGCCGGACGACTCCATTCGACAGAATCCAGAAGAGCGCCCCCGGCGTCGCTTGTTCTACCGGCTCCTTCATCAGGCTCGGGCCCCTCTTTGTCCCCGCCGCTTTTGCTCCATGGCACTCGGCGCAATGCTGCTCGAAGAGCTTGCCGCCGGCTGCCAACGCGTCGGGATCGTGCAGTAGCGGGTTGGGTTTGGCCCGCGCTTTCTCCGGGACTTTCGCAAGCTCATCGTAGTGGCCGTGGGAATGGTGACCCGCATCCGCTTCAACGGAACCAGGCGCTTGTCCAGGCGCTCCTGGGACGGCAAACGCCAGAAGGCCTACGATCATCGCTAGACTCGCGAAGCAAGGAAGAACGAATTGAGAATCCTTCTTCATCGGCGGCCTCCGAACAACCGCCCCACCGTTTCTCCGAAACCGGAAAATTCCCGTGACAAGCCCCAGCGCATCAGCAGCCGGTGGCTGGTGTCGTTCAAGCCAAACCCCGGCGATACGCGCAAAGTCCAGCCCGAAGGAAGATTCCAGGCGGCAACCGGCGCAAGGTAGTGTGAAGTCTCGTGCAGCCCTAGACTCTGCGTGTCGCCTAGACCCCCGTACATCTCGACCCCGACAGCAAAATTCTCACGGCAAAACGCGCAGCGTTTGGGAGACGCCTTCAGCGCTAGCGGCCGGCTTGCCCCCACTGCGTAGCCAAATTCCCAGGGATTGCTCGGCGACNAGATTCTTGGTCATCAGCGGGTTCACCGCGAAATTCCAGCCTTTGAATGACTTCGACAGCAACAGCTTGAACTCCAATTCGTGGTTATGTCCCGTGCGGAGTTCCGCGTTGGGGGTGGCGTGGTCGGCTTCGACATCGTGGCCTTCCACTTCCTTGATGATCTTGTCCGCTTCGCTGATCTGTTCGTACTCAACGTAGATCACCGGATTTATGAAGTGCTCGCGCTTGAGCGGACGGAATCGATTCTCCCAGCGAAAACCGGTGAAGATGGTGCTGTCACCGAAGGTACTCTGGCCATCCAGATAAAATTCCGTAGTCCACCATCCCTTCACTCCATATTCGAGCTCCGTCCAGAAGGCATGGAAATCGTTGCCGCCGCGTTGAGTGCCAAAAGTTGAGAAATACTCGACTTCGAGGTTTCCGGGCTCCTCAAGATAGTGATCGTAGGTCACAATATACGGGCTTTCTTGGGCAGATACAGGGATCGGCAAAGATAGAGCAAGAATCGAGAAGACTGCGCAAACAACGAGGCCACCACGAACGAGAAAAATCACGGTCTCTCCTTGCAAGTGATTTGCAACAATGCATATGAGACTAACTTAGTCCGATATCTCCTTGCAAGCCTTTTGTGCAAATTATTTGCAAAAAATAGTTCCGTTGTGCTCGAATCAGGCAGCCTACCCCGATGGTCTTGCGCAATGGTTACTGCTTGCTCCGACCCCTTGCAGGTTCCGCTTGCCAAAGGGGGATAAGCTGCTAGAGTAGGCCTTAGACGGACGCGAACACGTTCGCGTCCATGAGTTTACCTGCTGGGCCGTTCCTCTCGTCTGCGGGAAACTACCCTTCCAACTTTGAACGTCCTCTCCGTTCCGAAAGACTGTGCGTTTCCATGTCGGACGAAACAGCCAGCACGCTCGGGCTGCTTATCGACCAGATGCCGCTGATTCTGTGGACCACGGACCAGAATTTGCGCGTCACCTCGAATTGGGGCAGTGGTTCGCCTGCTTCGAAGGCGCGTCCCGGCGAACTCATCGGGCGCAGCGTGTGCGAATTCCTGGGATGCGATGACGCGGATGCTTCGCCGATTGCCGAACACTATGAGGCGCTACGGGGAAAAACCTCAACCCTGGAATATAGGCTACACCATCGTGTCCTGGAAATTCGGCTCAAGCCCTTGCGGGCGGTGTCCGGGGAGATTATCGGTTGCATCGGGGTCGCCTTGGACATAACTGACCGGAAAAAGACCGAGGAAGAAATTCTTTACCAGGCAAGACATGACGCGCTGACGAATTTGGCCAACTATCGTGAATTCATGGACAAGCTCGAGCGGGAAGTACAGCGCGCCGAACGGAGCCATCGCCCCTTTACGGTTCTCCTCCTGGACCTTGATGAACTGAAACGAATCAATGACCTCTGGGGCCACCTCACCGGGAACCGCGCCTTGAAGCGGCTGGCGGCGGTGATAGGCGAAGAGTGCCGTTCCACGGACGTCCCGGCACGCTTTGGCGGTGACGAATTTGCCGTTGTCTTAATCGATTCCGACGAAGGCATGGCTCAACACGTCGCGCAACGCATCCAAAACCGTTTGCGGGCCGACCAGGAACAACCGGCGCTCGGCGTAAGTATCGGTATGGGCATCTACCCTGATGATGGACGGACGGCGGCCGATCTGATCGAGGCTGCAGACCGTCTCCTGTATCGTCGGAAAAAAGAACTTCGGGTCCGAGCGGGACGGGCGCCCAAACAAGAAATGCACAGAGAAAACGCCGCCAGTTGACAGCGCCAGCTCAGCGCGAGATTCTTTCGCGAAGTCTTTCCTGAGACTTCTTGCGCTGAGGAGGCTGGCTTGCATTCCGCGGATCTGCTGCTTTCCGTTTTGGATGAAGGTTACGAAAAAAAGACCTGGCATGGGCCGAATCTCAAGCAATCTCTGAAGGGCGTGACGGCCCGGCAAGCGGCTTGGCGGCCTGGACCCGNNNCATCTGGGAAGTGGCGCTGCATGCTGCGTATTGGAAGTATGCGGTCCGGCGAAGGATTGAAGGCGGCAAGCGTGGGTCGTTTGTGCTGAACGGAAGCAATTTCTTCGCGCGGCCGGAGAAAGGCAAGTTGAATGAACGAGCTTGGCAGGCCGACAAGGAAATCTTGGAGCGCGAACACCGCGCCATGCGCGAATCGATCGCCAAGGCCCTTGCCAATTCACCCAGTCCCAAGCTTCTGCGCTCGTTTTACGGAGTCGCTTTTCACGATGTTTATCACGCGGGACAAATCCGGCTTCTGCGCAGGTTAATGGAGCGCCGCTCAGCACGCTAACTTGCGAAGTTCCGTGACGACCGAGAGCAAGTCCTGCGAATTTTGGAAAAGGCGGATGGCAGCAATTCCTTTGGCGCCCGCGGCAAGGCACATCGCGGCATTGGCCAACGTGATTCCTCCAATGGCGATTACGGGGATGGAAACCACGCGGCATACGTCGGCTAGACGTTCAATGCCCTGAGGCGCCCCGTACGCCGTCTTTGACGGCGTGGCAAAGATTGGTCCGAAGAAAACATAGTCTGCGCCGCTCCTTTCCTCGAAAATTGCGGCTTCCAACGAATGGCAGGACCTGCCAACTAGAAAATCATTGAACTTCTCCGAGGACCTCACGATCCGCTTCACCTCAAGAACTGGAAGGCCGTTTTCACCGAGGTGGACTCCGCCAACATGTTCGGAGATGGCGACATCCAATCGATCGTTGACTAGAATTCGCGCTCGGGTCGTTTTACTCGAAGCAGATTGCGCGAGCAGTTGAACGGCCTTGCGTGTAAGTTGAACGCATTCCTTCCCCGACAAATCTTTCTCTCGAATTTGAATCCAATCCACGCCGGCGGCTGAAGCAGCCTCGATTTTTTGTAATAGAGCCTGCCGCAGTTCCGCAGCATTAGCGCCTGGGAGCAATCGCCGATCGGTCACGTAACAGAGGATAGGCCTGCCCTTCGAATCATTGAGGTGGGACATGATTTGGGCCCTGGCGCGATCCAATCCAGCCAATAGCCAGAAGGATATCCAGCACTCCGACGCCGCTCACGGCTCCACGAAAGGAAGGATGGAGCACGATTCGCATGAGTGAAGGGAAGTGGCTGAGAAAATAGTTCTGTTCCCAGTAGCCAGACCAAGGGAGATAGAGCAACAGCGCGCCCATTTCGAACGCAAGAACCACCAGGAGTGCACGAAAGATGCGCTGCATCGATAAGCGGAATTCCGTCCTGTCAGGAAAGGTCCCCGATCAGCGGATAGGTTTCTGAAGAGCAGCGATGCGTTCGGCCACGTCGCGATAGTCGATATTCATCGCGTAGACCTGGGAAAAACTCTTTAACGCGGCATCCAGCTCGCCCGCCGATTCCTGGGCCACACCCAAATCATACCGCAAGGCGAGCGTGCTTTCCGGGTCCATGTTGGGGGTCCGCAGGGCGCGTTCATACCAGATGGCGGCGATGGCGGGCTGTCCCTTTTCCATGAAGGCAAGGCCGAGCAGCGTGCAGCATTGCATGGTGTAGCGGAACGCGCGTCCGCGGTCGCTGGCTTTGGCCACTTTCTGGAACTCGCTGATCGCTTCCTCGAGAAGTCCCATTTCCCGGAAGGCAATGCCCAAGTTGTAATGGGTCTCCAGGTCTTCGTCCTCCGCTCCCATTTCCCCAAGTTCCGCGCGGAATTCATCGAACACTTCTTTGAGCGGCCCCGACTCTGCAGGCGCTGGCGGCGCTGCCGCTGCCGGAGGTGTGGGTATGGGAGCCTTCGGTCCAGTTCCTGAAGGAGCAGGGGAAAGCTCCCCGATGTCAAGGCCATCGATTTCCTTGGCGAGATCCGAAAGAAATTGGTCTGAAGCAAATCCGCTGCTGGCAGGCGCTGGGGCGGTGGAGTTCTGCGCCACCGGCTCCGGCGGCGCTGGAGCGGTCGGAGTCTCGGGCGGCTTCTGGTCGTACGCTGGCACCAAGGGCTCGGCATCCAGCACGAGTTCGTATTCCTGCTC
>OCOJ01045020.1_pt2 | contig 12238 bp, 8 predicted proteins | sample 1539251 | NCBI WGS metagenome assembly OCOJ01 (sample SAMN01911457, study PRJEB22624) | soil metagenome | biome: Soil | place: Malaysia | collected 2012-04-30 | depth RA_metagenome m
CCACAGCCGTAGCCATGACCCCAACCGCCCCAGCCGCAATCCCTATTCTCCGCATCCCCGTCTCCTCCGCCCTGCTTGGAGTGCCGCAGCCTTGCTGCCGCTTTTGCAATTTCACCCCAACCACCAACCTGTCATCGTGAGGCCGCGCTTCTTGCGGGCCGAAGGATCTCAACGTAATCCTCATCTCCAAACTTTCTGTTAGCTCAATTTTTGCTGCNACGGCATTTTCAAGCTCTTACTCTTCCACCATTCTACTTTTCCGCTGTTCCACTCTTCTTCGCCTTCATTTTCCCAATCTCCGCCATTCGTGTCCGCAACCGCGCCTCAAACCCCTGGTCCGTCGGTCGGTAATACACGCGCCCCGCCAGGTTATCCGGCAAACACCGCATCTCCGTCACCTTCTCCTCAAAATCATGCGCGTATTTGTAGCCCTCGCCATACCCGATATTCCTCATCAATTCCGTCACTGGATTCCGCAAGTGCAACGGCACGGGCTCCGCCTCCGTTTTCTGCACATCCTCCATCACATTTCCGTACGCTACATACACCGCATTCGACTTCGGTGCCAGCGACAAATATACTGCCGCTTCCGCCAGCGCCAGATGACCCTCCGGCNGCTCCCAGAAAATCAAACGCTTCTTTCGCCGCCAGCGTCACCGCCAGCGCCCCCGGCTCCGCCAGTCCAATATCCTCGCTCGCCATCCGCACCATGCGCCGCGCCAAATACAGCGGATCCTCGCCGCTCTCAATCATCCGCGCCAGCCAATACAACGCCGCATCCGGATCCGAATTCCTCACCGACTTATGCAGCGCCGAAATTAAGTTGTAGTGTTCCTCCCCCGCCTTGTCGTACCGCAACACCTTCTTCTGCAGCACTTCCTCCAGCAACTCCACCGTAATCCTCTTTGCATTCTCTTGGCGCACAGGTACTCCAGCCTGTGCTTTTCGATCCTCCTCACTCGCCCCTCGCCACTCGCCACTGCTTTTCACGCACAATTCCAATATGTTGTACGCCGCCCGCGCATCGCCATTCGCAAACGCCGCGATCCGGAACAACACATCCTCGCTCGCATCGACATTCTCTCCGCCCAGCCCGCGCTCCTTATCCTCCAGCGCCCTTCGTAGCAACTCCACAATCTGCGGCGTCGTCAACGCCTCCAGCACATACACTTTCGTCCGCGACAGCAGCGGCGAGATCACCTCAAACGACGGATTCTCCGTGGTCGCCCCGATAAACAAAATGTGCCCCGCCTCCACGTGCGGCAAAAACGCATCCTGCTGCGCCTTGTTGAACCGGTGCACCTCGTCCACAAACACAATCGTCCGCACCCCGCTCCGCGAGCGTCTCTCTGCCTCCGCCATCACTTCCTTAATCTCTTTGATCCCGCTCAGCACCGCGCTGAACGACACAAACTCGCTCCGCGTGAGCCGCGCAATCAACCGCGCCAGCGTGGTCTTCCCGCACCCTGGCGGTCCCCAAAACAGCATCGAGCTCAAATTGTCCGATTCGATTTGTACCCGCAGCGGCTTCCCCGGCCCCAGCAACTTCNATTGAGCTCAAATTGTCCGATTCGATTTGTACCCGCAGCGGCTTCCCCGGCCCCAGCAACTTCTCCTGCCCGATGAATTCATCCAGCGTCCGCGGACGCATCCGTTCCGCCAACGGCTGCAGAGCCGTCGCCGTCACCTGCTCTGGCATTCTCGCAAACAATCCCATGCCCCAAGTCTATTTGCTTTCGCCCCCGAAATCGAATCCACCGTGCCCGCGTCGCTCTCACGCCACCCACCAAATTGCTTGGGGTGCCCCACCCTTGGTTTGTAAGGGTGGGCCCTTGCGATCCAACGTCTCAATTCCTCTTCTCTTTTGGTCTTTTGGGTTTCTCTTCTCCGAAACTGTCGACTGTGAACTGTCAACAGTAAGCTTCTCTTCTGGGTGCCGCACCCTTCGATTTTAAGGGTGCGGGTTTAGACCCAACTTCAATCGAGGTCACCACGTCGTCCACCCTGTCATCCCGACCGAAGCGCGGGCTGTGCGTCCCGGACGCCTTTCTAGGGCGAAGGATCTCAACCCCCGCGTCTTGTCTCCCAACCCTCCACTCACCACAGCCTGTCATCCCGACCGGAGTGGCCAGGCCTTTTCTTCCGCACCGCAGTGTGGCGCGCCGGGCCACGGAGTGGAGGGATCGTGGCGAGATTTCAACCCATTGGTAGATCGCTGGAAGCGCCCTATCTTAAACTCTCCTAAACTCTTCCACTCTTAAACTCTTGCCCTCCTCCTCTGCCGAAATCCCTCATACAACACCACCGCCGCGGCCGCCGCCGCATTCAACGATTCCACTCTGGTCGCCATCGGAATATGAATCCGCGCATCCGCTGCATGCACCACTTCTTCCGGCAATCCCGCTCCCTCGTTCCCCACCAGCAACGCAATCGCCTGACACCAATCTACTTCCCACGGCGCCATCGCTCCCACCACGCCCTCATGCACGCACGACGCCAGCGTCCGAATCTCATTCAGCTTCAATTGCGTCAGCAAAATTCCCAGCGCCATCCCACACACAATCGGCAGATGCAGCGCCGCACCCGCCGACGCCCGCATCGCCTTCGGCGCAAACGGGCTCGCCGTTCCACTTTGTCCTGTCGCCGCCGTCACCGCTCCCGTTGCGCCAAACGCCGCCGCCGTCCGCAAAATCGTTCCCACGTTCCCCGGATCTTGCACGCCCGCCAGCACCACAATCAGCGGCGCGCACGCGCCGTCTGGCTTTGCTAGCACATCTGCCATCTCCCACTTCCGCGGCACCACCAGCGCCGCCACTCCCTGGGGATGCTCTGTATCCGCAATCCCTTCGAACAGCCGGTCCGTCGTCCGCCACACCGGGAATCCCATCTGCGGCTTCGCAATCAGCGGCGCCAATCTCTCCCGATGCCTCTCCCCGCTCTCGCTGAACAGCACCGCCTCCACGCGGCATCCGGACCCCAGTGCCTCCTCCACCAGCCGCACGCCCTCCACTCCCACCGCGCCATCCGCCGTCGGCACTCCCCCGCGCAACGCCACCCGAAACTCTTTCAGCCACCGGTTGTCCCGGCTCGTCAACACCTCTGAGCCTGTAGCCGCCCCAGTCGGTCCTCTCCCACTTCTCCTCGTCTCTGCCATAGCTTCGCTCTTCTACTTTTTTACTGTTCTACTTTTCCACTTTTCTGCGCTTTTACTCTCCTACTTCTCCACTTCCTTGCACTCTAGCACTACTAGCCGCCACTCACGAGTCACCAATAACCTCTCCTCCCATATCATTGCGCCACTTTCCCCCTTGTGATACCGTGCATTTCAAGGCGCAGGGATTTTCTTGCCTCGCTCCAGAAGAGGCTAGGTATCAACTATTGTCCGCTGAGGTTTTGAAGCTCAACGCAGCGAACCCCGACCCCCGTATCATCCGCTACGCTGCTGGCTGGCTGAATCGCGGCGCGGTTGTCGCCATTCCCACCGATACCCTCTACGCTCTCGCCGCCGATCCCGTCAATCTCGCGGCCGTCGAAGAAATTTTCCGCGTGAAGGGACGCCCCGAAACTCAAGCCCTGCCCATTCTCATCAGCTCCCTGATTCATGCTCAGGTTCTCGCCAGGAATCTTCCCGACAATTTCTTTCGTCTCGCGGAAGCCTGTTGGCCCGGCCCGCTCACCATGGTTGTTGACGCCTCGAATCGTCTCCCCTGGAAGGTCACCGCAAACACGGGTCGCGTCGCTCTCCGCTGGCCCAATTCCAAAATCGTGATTGATCTCATCGCCGAACTTGGCGTTCCCCTCACCGGCACCAGCGCCAACCTTTCCGGCTCACCCACCTGCGCTAGCGGCGTCGATGTCTTCACCCAGCTTGGGGATCGTCTCCCGCTCATCCTCGACGCCGGCGAAACCGCCGACATGCGCCCCTCCACCATCGTTGAACTCAGGGGCGAGAACTGGTGTATCGGTCGTAAGGGCGCTATCCACGATGAGCAGATCCGCGAAGCCCTCGAAGGCGACGACGCTGTCCCCGCCTAATCTTGGAGTGTGGCAGCCCTGCTGCCGCTTTTTCGGCTGTATTCCATCCGCCGATCTGTCATCCTGAGCGCGCGCCTTCTGCGCGCGAAAGACCTCAACGCCTGCGTCTTGCCTCCCAAGTCTCCGTGCGCTCTGTATCTCCCCTGCGCCCTCTGTGGTGAAATCCTCTCTCGCCACTTGCGCTTTCTGGCTCCTCTCCAGCACCACGGCACCATCCTGCGAATGGCTCACAAACCGGAACGGCCCTGTCCCCACCGGATGCAGCCCAAGATCCTTCCCCGTTCCCGCCCCCAACAGTCGTGTCATCCGAGCGAAGCGAGGAATCTCTCTTCGCCTTGAACTTTTAACCTTGAACCTTGAACTTTTCTCGTTTCCGTGCCCGCTGCGTCTACGCGATAGACTCTTCTTTCTTCACTCGCCACTTTCTCTCTGCTTCCTTCCCTCCTTGCTTCGATCCTCAGTAGCAAATCTTTCCCAGCACCACCGCCTTCCTCGCCCCCGTCGCCGACGGCAAATTCCCCGTCCTCCCTCTCCACGTCTCATACGCCAGCAACGCAAAGGCGTACGCCTCCTTCGCCTCCTCCGGCACTCCCACCTCCGACGACCGCAGCACCTCCACCGGCGCCAGCGCCGCTGCCAGTTGCGCCATGATCAATGGATTCTTCGCCCCGCCTCCCGACACAATCACCTGCCCAATCTCTATCCGAGGCAACACAAACCGGTTCAGCGCATCCACCACGCTCAATGCCGTGAACACCGTCGCCGTCCTCACCAGATCTTCCGGCCGCACCCGGTACTTCCTCGCCTTCCTCAACAGCTCCGCCACAAACTCCCGTCCGTAGTATTCCCTCCCCGTCGACTTCGGCGGTTCTATTCTCAAATAGGGATCCTCCAGCAATTCCTCCAGCAGGGAACTAACGCATCGTCCCTTCCGCGCCATCCGCGCATCGCGATCAAACTTCAGCCGTCCCCCCGTAAAGTGCGCCACCAACGCATCGATCACCATATTCCCCGGCCCGGTATCAAACGCCATCACCCGTGGCACAGGCACTCCTGCCTGTGCTTCTTTTCTCTGTGAACTCTGTGTCCTCTGTGGTGAATAGCCATCCTCGCTTACCACTCGCCCGGCGGGTCTTGGGTTTTCTCTTCTCCGAAGCTTCGAACTTTCAACTTTGAACTGTGAACTTGCCCCCAACACCGTCACATTCCCAATCCCACCCAAATTCAACGCCACCCTTCCCACCGTCTCATCCCGCAACAACAACCAATCCACATACGGCACCAGCGGCGCTCCCTGGCCTCCCGCCGCCATATCCGCCACGCGAAAATCTCCCACCGTCGGTATCCCAGTCCGCGCCGCAATCACGCTCGGCTCTCCAATTTGCAGCGTCGATGCCGTCTTCCTCCCCAAAAACGGCACCGCACTCCCCTGATGAAAAATCGTCTGCCCATGACTCCCGATCAACTCCACATCCGCCAGCCGCACATGAAACCTCTTGCACGCCGCAATCGCCGCCGCCGCAAACTCCTCCCCCACGCGAAAATTCAGCTGGCTGATCTCCCCCGCTGTGCACACGCCCCCCTCGGCGATCCGCAACACCTCCTTCCGCACCGCCGCATCCATCGGCAATGTCGCATGCCCCACCAACTCCCTCTCGGCCTTGTGTAGTGGCCGATCTTTAGATCGGCCAGCACCACGTCCGTCCGTTTTCCGCTCCTCCACCCGCGCCAGCGCCACATCAATCCCATCCGCCGACGTTCCGCTCATCAATCCCATAACCAGCATCTCGTTTCTCTTTTCCTCGCTGTTGTAGGGCCCGCCTTCCGAGGTCCGTGTTTTGGACCCCGGATGCCTTTGCGGGGCAAGCCGCACCGTACACCTCTGTCGAGGCCCAAACAAGAAAGATGTTGTCATCCTGAGCCGCGCGCACTTTGCGCGGCGAAGGACCTCAACCCCTGCGTCTTGTCTCCCAACGCTCCGTTCTAACACACCTCCACCCTCGCATCCATTTCCACTTCCCGCAATGTTCCTGCAGCCCAGGGGTGTTTCCACGGGCGCAAAACTGCGGATCAGCGAACAGCATGTATCGTAACCCGAGAAGCAGGCGCACTATCAGGAGTTGACCGTGTGCGCTGGCCAGCCTGTACACGTTCACTGGAGTTCGGACTTGATTGATTCCTAGAGTCGGGGCCTACGTAACTCTCGCCGCTTCAGCCGGTCGCTTCGCTGGAGCCAGCGCAAGCAGAGCGACACCGATCACAACGAGCACAGCCGAGCCCCCCAAAAATCCTGAGCGTTCGCTCGCTTGCTTAGGCTGCAAGGCAAGCCCCGACATCACCACAGCGTGAGCAAAACTCGACCACGCCGCAAAGGCAATCAGGCTGCGATGCGCCGCGGGATTGCGAACGGCGACCAGCAGGAAAACGCCGAGCGTGAAATAGAGACTAAGCATCATATCGTCACCGGTATCCGACGGATTGCCGTGCCACAGATCCATAGTCACAGGATAAGCGCCAGCCAGAAAGAGCAGCCCGACTAACAGCAGCACAATCTTCAGCGCTCGCTCGCGAATCATCGTGCCCTCCTGCTGCGCCTCGCTTCATCAAGCTGCCTGGACGCCGCGGCCAATTGTCACCCAGCTTCCAGCGTGCAGGGGAAGTATTTGTCTTGACCTCCCCTTCTATAAAACAGTGTTACCAAACAAGTCGGTTTTGGTGCTCAACCGCTCGCTAACCCGCCTTGTCACGACACCTGCTTCTTCAGCTCCGCCAGCAAATTCAACGCCTCAATTGGCTTCAACTCATCCAAATTCGCCTGCTTCAATCTCTCAATCACCGCCCGGTCCAGCGCCGTAAACATCGCGCCCTGCCCGCCATTCCCATTCACGCCCTCCAGCGCCCCCGGCGTCAGCGCCTCGCTCAACTCATGCTCGCTCTGCTCGTGCCTCTTCAACACTTCCCGCGCCCGTTCGATCACGCTTCGCGGCAATCCCGCCAGCCGCGCCACTTCGATCCCATAGCTCTTGTCCGCGCTCCCCGGCTCGACCCGCCGCAAGAAAATAATCTCGTTCGGCGTCTCTTTCACGCTCACATGCACGTTCTTCACCGCTGGAAGCAAATCCGCCAATTCCGTCAATTCGTGATAATGCGTTGCAAACAGCGTCCGCGCCCGCGTGTGCTTCTGCAAGTGTTCCACCACCGCCCACGCAATCGACAACCCATCAAACGTCGCCGTCCCTCTTCCCACTTCGTCCAGCAGCACCAGGCTCGCGGGCGTCGCATGATTCAAAATCCCCGCCACCTCGCTCATCTCCACCAAAAACGTCGACCGTCCCCGCGCCAGATTATCGCTCGCCCCAATCCGCGTAAAAATCCGGTCCGTCAACGGCAACTTCGCTTGTCGCGCCGGCACGTACGACCCCATCTGTGCCATCAACACAATCAGCGCCGCCTGCCGCAAATACGTCGACTTCCCGCCCATGTTCGGCCCGGTAATTAGCAACAATTGTTGCCGCCCCGGCTCGAAGCACAAATCATTCGGAACAAACCGCTCGCCTTTCTGTTTCAACAACTCCTCAATCACGGCGTGCCGCCCGCCAATGATTAACAGCTCCCCCGTCGTCGTAAATTCCGGCCGCACATAATTCCGGTCCGCCGCCAGCTTCGCGAACGCCGCCAGCACGTCCAGTTTCGCAATCGCCGCCGCTGTCCGCCGCAATCGTCCGGCCTTCGCCGCGACACTCGATCGCACATCCACATACAACTGCCGTTCAATCTCCGCGATCCGTTCATCCGCCGCCAAAATCTTCCGTTCGTACTCCTTCAACTCCGGCGAAGTAAACCGCTCCGCATTCACCAGCGTCTGTTTCCGTTCATAATCCGCCGGCGCCAGATGCAAATTCGGTTTCGAAATCTCGATGTAATACCCAAACACCTGGTTGAACCGGATCTTCAGCGACCCAATCCCCGTCCGCTTCCTCTCTCGCTCCTCCATTGACGCAATAATCTGCTTGCTGCCTTTGCTCAAATCGCGCAGCTCATCCAGCTCCGCCAAATATCCTGCGCGAATCACTCCCGGCTCGCTCGCCAGCGCCGGCGGCTCTTCAGCAATCGCCTTCTCCAACAGCTCCCGCACGTCCGCCAGCTCATCAATCTCCTCATGCACCTCCCGCAACAACCCGCTGCCGCCTTTGGAGTGCGGGAGCCCTGCTCCCGCCGTTTCGCTCTTTGAGGGTGCCCCATCCTTTGCGCCTTCTGCAAAGGGTGGGTCTTCTCGTCTCTGCGCTTTCTCTGCGTTCTCCGCGTCTCTGCGTTGGTTTTTTTCTTCCTCGCTCGCCGCTCGCCACTCGCCACTCGCCACTTCTTTCTTCTTTTCCGAAACTTTCAACTGTGAACTGTCGACTGTGAACTCTCGGATCACCGGCAGCTGCGCCAGAGACTTCCGCAGCGCCACCAGTTCCCGCGGCATCGCCTGCCCCAGCGTGATCCGGCTCGTCAGCCGCTCCAGATCCTGTATCCCGCGCAACTCTTTCCGAATTTCCCCGCGCACCACCGTCTGCTGCAGCAGTTGCCCCACCGCGTCCAGCCGCCCTTCAATCGCATCCTGATCTACCAGTGGCCGTAAGATCCACGCTCGCAGCAACCGCGCCCCCATCCCCGTCACCGTCGCATCCAGCGCCGCAATCAACGTGGTCGGCCCGCTTGACTTCGTCTCCTCCGTGAAGATCGGCGCCAGTAGTTCCAGGTTCCGCACCGACACCGGATCCAGCACCAGCGCGTCCTGCTGCTTGTAATACCGAATTCGGTCCAGGTGCTGCAGCGCCTCCACGCTCGACGCATCCTCCCCGCGCGCCGCGTTCTCGCGCAAATAATGCACCACGGCTCCCGCCGCGCACATCGCCTGCACATGCGTGTCCAGCCCAAATCCCGTCAACTCCGCCACGCCAAACTGTTCCCGCAAAATCCGTTCTGCGTAATCCCGCTGGAAAATCCAGTCCTCCAGCCGTGTCTCCACTCCGCCCGTGCCGTCCAGCAGCGTGTTCTTCGCCGTCTCAAACAACTGGTGAGGCCGGGGAAGTAGCGTCTCCCGCGGCCGCAGCAGTTGCAGTTCATCCCGCAACTCCTCCTCCGCCAGCCGCCCGTGAAATTCCGTCGCCTGGAACTCGCCCGTGGACAAATCCACCAGTGCCAACCCGATCGTCGATGTCGCCCCGTTCTGCGCCACTGCCGCCAGAAAATTGTTCTCCCGCGCGTCCAGCACCGCCACGTCTGTTGCTGTTCCCGGTGTGATCACGCGCGACACTTCCCGCCGCACCAGTTTTTTTCCCGGCCCGGGCTGCTCCATCTGCTCGCAGATTGCTACTTTGAATCCGGCGCGGATCAGCTTCGCGATGTAGCTTTCCGCCGCGTGGTACGGCACCCCGCACATCGGAATCGGCTGGCCCTTCTCCCGGTTCCGCGAAGTCAGCGTGATCCGCAATTCCCGGGACGCGATCATCGCGTCTTCATAAAACAGCTCGTAGAAATCCCCCAACCGGAATAGCAGCAGCGCGTGCGGGTACCGTGCCTTCACCGCGTTGTACTGCTGCATCAATGGTGTCGTCGCTTCGCTCATGAACACTCATCAGTTCTCACTGACGTCTCTATCTTTGAACTCGTCCACCCTTCCACTTTCCACTTTTTACTTTTTACTTTCTACTCTTCCTCTTCTCTGTGTCCTCTGTTTTTCCCCTCTGCGATCTCTGCGTTAAATCTTTCTTCACTCGCCACTTACTCTCTTATCCCCAACTCCCCCAACAAAAACGCATAATCCAGCGCAATCTCCCGCAAATAGTCATACCTCCCGCTCGCGCCCCCATGTCCCGCGCCCATATTGGTCTTCAGCAGCAACACATTCGCATCCGTCTTCATCGCGCGCAATTTCGCCACGTACTTCGCCGCCTCCCAATACATCACCTGGCTGTCGTTCCACGCCGTCTTTACCAGCATCCGCGGATACACTTTCTTCTCCACATTCGTGTACGGGCAATACTGCCGCATGCAAAAATAATCTTCTTCCACCTGCGGATTCCCCCATTCCTCATACTCGCCCACCGTCAGCGGCAAAGTCGGGTCCAGCATCGTATTCAACACATCCACAAACGGCACGTGGCTCACCACCACTTTAAACAGCGCCGGTCGCATGTTCGTCACCGCGCCCATCAGCAATCCTCCCGCGCTCCCTCCTTCGATCACCAGCCGGTCCGCCGATGTGTACCTCTTCGCCATCAAAAATTCCGCGCAGGTAATAAAATCCGTGAACGTATTCATCTTCTTGTGCATGCGCCCCGCATCGTGCCACGGCTTCCCCAATTCGCCGCCGCCGCGGATGTGCGCGATCGCGTATACCATGCCGCGGTCCAGCAAACTCAACCGGTTGGAACTGAACGTCACCGGCAACGAAAATCCGTAACTCCCGTATCCATACAACAGCAGCGGCGCATTTCCATCCCGATGCGTGGTTTTCCGCCGCACCACCGAAATCGGAATCAGCGTCGCATCTTTCGCCTTTGCATGCAGCCGCTCGCTCACATACTTCGCCGGATCGAAATCCCCCAGAACCGGCTGCTGCTTCTTCAGAATCCGCTCGCCCGTCCGCACGTCATAGTCGTACACCGATCGCGGCGTCACCAGCGAGTCATACACGAACCGTATATGCCCCGTATCGAACTCCGGATTTGCCCCAAGCATCGCGCTGTACGTCGGCTCCGCAAATTCGATCCGCCGTGAAGCTGCCAACGCGTCCGGCGCCTCCTTCGTCAGATCCACCACGCGCAGATACGGCAATCCATCTTCCCGCTCCGATAAAACCAGATGTGTCCGGAACGCCTCCATTCCGGACAACATCACTCCCGGCCGGTTCGAAATCACTTCGTGCCAACGCGACCGCACCGGATTTGCCGTTGGCGCCGTCATCAGCCGGTACGTTCTCCCTCCGCTATTTGTCCTGATAAAAAAGATTCCGCCCGCCGGATCGCTCGCGCTTCCCGGGTGATGATCCACGTAATACTCGTGCTCATCCTCCCGCTCTGCCACCACGCGAAACTCCCCATGCGGCGTATCCGCCCGCAGATACCGAATCTCGCTCGTCGTATGGCTATTAATCTCCAAAAGCAAATACGCCCCGCTCCGGCTCCTCTCCACATCCATCCGGAACCGCTCATCCTTCTCCTCATAAATCAGCTCCGGTGGCACAGGCGCTCCTGCCTGTGGGCTTTGCTCATTTCTCTCATCTGTCATCCCGACCGGAGGCCTCGCCGTTTGCGGCCGGAGCGGAGGGATCCCGGCACTCATTTCTCCTTCACGAAAATCACTCTGACAAGCATCTCCTCTCTGCATTTCCTGCGCGCTCCCTGCGTCTCTGCTGCGGCCTTTCTCTGCTTCACTCGCCACTCGCCACTCGTCACTCGCCACTTCTTCAATCTCCGCCCTCCATAACTGATTCGACCTCTTCGTCACCTCGTCTTCCGTCACATAAAACAGCGTCCGGTTATCCGCCGCCCAAGCTGCGCTTGTCACCCGTTCCGCCCTGAACCTGCTTCCTCTCACTCCTTCTGTAGGGGGTCGGAGCTTCAGCTCCGACATTGCGTCTTCGTGCAAACGGGGCTTTAGCCCCTGAGGACTCCGCTCTTTCTCTTCGCTTTTGTAGGGCCCGCTTTCTGAAGCGTGCTCTTTGCGCCCCGGACGGTGTTGCGGGGCGGGCCGCTCTTCTTCACTCGCCACTTCTTTCTCCAGCTTCTTCACTTCCAGCACATACTGCCGGAATCCCGTCGTGTCCGTTGCATACGCCAGCAACCGGTTATCGTCGCTCACCTCAAAAATCCCCAGCCCCATGTACGTATGCCCCACCGCCAGCTGATTCAAATCCAGCAGCACCTCTTCCTCCCCTTCCCCCTCTCCACTCCTACCCAAATCTGTCATCCCGAGCGCGTAGCTCGGGCCTTCAGGCCCGAGGGATCCCTCTTCTCTCCGATTCTGTCGGCTGCCGGCTATTGGCTGTGAACTCTCCTTCCTCCTGCAATAAATCGGATACTGCTTCCCCTCCTCCGTCCGCGTGTAATACAAATACCCTCGCAGCCGGTACGGTACGCTCAAATCCGTCTGCTGAATCCTCCCCAACATTTCCTGGTACAACTTCTCTTGGAATCCCTCCGTTGGCCGCATC
>OCOJ01037000.1_pt5 | contig 12229 bp, 15 predicted proteins | sample 1539251 | NCBI WGS metagenome assembly OCOJ01 (sample SAMN01911457, study PRJEB22624) | soil metagenome | biome: Soil | place: Malaysia | collected 2012-04-30 | depth RA_metagenome m
AGATTCCATTCCATATTCAGAAATTCATAAACGGTGGCATTGGTCTCGACTTTGTTGTGAGCACCGCCACAATCAACCTCGGAGTCCAGCCGAGTACGTTTACTCCTAACTAGAGATGCGAATGGGAGCGACCTCAATGAAAGGCGTGTCTCTCAGCATAGCTTTATGCGTTTTTCTCTGCGCGAGTCTTGCGTCTGCACAGGTGGCCACCGGTATACCGCCATTCGGCAGCTTTCAGGGAGGCCCGGACGTTGTTAACCTGGCAAACCTTAATGTCCANCATCCCGGTGCCGATGCTTAGTAAACACGGGCGCGGGCTGGATTTCAACTATACGGAGAGTTACGACAGCTCCATCTGGTACCCCCAAGGCACGAGCGGTAATGCTGTATGGTATCCCATGGGTGCCGATTTCATAGGGCTGGGAAGCGGGTTCGGCTGGCGGGGGCTTGGTCAGGCGGCATTCGGCTATGTGTCCGTAAGCTATGCGATGACCGGGGACACTTACTGCGATGATGGGACTCCCGGCGGATGGCTTATTAGCTGGACTTATCACGATCGCGATGGGACTCAGCATCCCTTTCCTGGAACGTCAGTTGAGTCTCTTCCTTGCTATGACGGTACTCAGTACACTTCGACTTTGACTAGCACCACCACAGACGGTTCCGGATACACTGTCAACGCGAATATGGGCTTTGAGTACACAACTATATATCCAGCATCTGGCGGTAGTATTAACATTTTTAACGGTGATTTGAACTTTCCATTCCTCGGTGCATTTAAGACAGATTCAAATGGAAATAAGATAAGCAGTAGCTCAAATGCAATCGTCGATACTCTTGGCCAGACTGTAATGACTTTCCCAAACTCATCCTCCCCAATCCAGCAATTTGTTTATACCGGTCCCCAGGGTGGGAACGTGTCATTCGTAGCCAACTTTGCTTCCTATACTCTGCAGACGAACTTTGGGTGCCCAGGAATTAGCGAGTTCGGTCCTGGAAGTAACCTGTTAGTCAGCAGCATTAGCCTCCCTGACGGAACAGCATACAGCTTCACATACGAGCCAACACCAGGAGTCAGTGGTGCTGTTACAGGCCGGATAGCTTCAGTCACTTTGCCCACCGGTGGCACGATCAGCTATCAGTACACGGGTGGTGATTACAATACCGGTATTTTCTGCGCAGACGGAAGCACCAGCGGGCTAATCAAAACCACCCCCGATGGACAGTGGACGTATGTGCGTAGCAGTGCAGGTCCCGCGTCGACGACGACAGTCACTGACCCGCAAAGCAACGTGATGGTGCTGAACTTCCAAGGTATCTACGAGACCCAGCGCCAGTTGTATCAGGGAGCGGCGCAATTGAGCAACTTGCTCGGAACGGTCACCACCTGCTACAACGGTAACACCTCGAATTGTAATGGGACTGTAGTTACGCTGCCGATCACCGAACGTAGCGTCACATCGCAGTGGGGGCAATCGGAATTACAAGCGCAAAGCAACACCTTCTACAACAGCTACGGCCTCGTCACCGAAAACGACGAATATGATTACGCCAGTGGGCCTCCCTTCACGCTGCTTCGAAAGACTCTGACCAGCTATGCATCGCTTGGAAACAACATAGTGAACCATCCCTCTCAAATAACAGTGAAAAATGGCCAAGGTAACACCGTTGCTCAAACAACTTATACATACGACCAGGGGACGCCCACGGCAACCTACTTTACTCCACAGCATGTTTCCGTCTCGGGTTCGCGCGGAAACCTCACTACGATCAGTCAGTTGGTCAATGGTAGTTCCAGTCTGACTAGAACCTACACGTACTTCGATACCGGGAACGTAAAGACAGCGACCGACGTTAACAATGCCCATACCACATACACGTATGGCGCGTGCGGCAACTCTTTTCCCACTCAGGTGGCCGTGTCATCAGGACCGTCGAAATCTATGACTTGGATCTGCGCGGGCGGAGTGATGACCACCGGGGCTGACTGGAACGGGCAGTCCTCCACCATCAGCTACGATGATCCTTATTTTTGGCGTCCCACATCCACGACCGATCGGGCCGGCTACACAACCTACATCACCTATCCGAGCGCGACTGTTGTCGACAGGGCGCTGACATTCAACAGCGGCAACTCTGTAGTCGAGGCTCGGACCACCGTAGATCAGCTTGGGCGAGTCCATGTAGTTCAGCTAAGGCAAGGGCCGGGTGTCACAACCTACGATTCCGTGGAGACTGATTACGACAGCTTGGGTAGGCCTTCCCGCAGGACCGTCCCGTATACAGGATCAGCGGGACAGACGAACTCTTCCGCGCCCGCTACTACCACGTCTTACGACGCTCTGAACCGGCGGACGCAGACGAGTGATGGAGGCGGGGGCTACGTGAGCCGAACCTACAACCAAAATGATATGTTGCGCACTCTCGGTCCAGCCCCCCAGAACGAAAACACCAAACAATCCCAGCGGGAACGCGATGGGCTCGGGAGGCTGACTTCGGTGTGCGAGGTAACCAGTGCCAGCGGCAGCGGGAGTTGCGGGCAAACATCTCCACAGACCGGCTACTGGACGAAATACACCTACGACGTNGCTGAACGACCTCACCAGCGTCTCCCAGAATGCGCAAGGCAGCGCCCAGAATCGCACTTACGCCTACGATGGGCTGGGGAGGCTAACCTCGGAGACGAATCCCGAGAACGGACCGACGACCTACACCTACGATACGGACGCGACCTGCGGCACGTCCACTGGCGACCTGGTGAAGCGGGTCGATGCCGTGGGTAACACGATCTGCTACGCCCACGATTCGCTGCACCGCATCACGAAGGTGTCTTACTTGGGACCGTATGCCAGCGCGACCCCGACGAAGTGCTTTGTGTTCGACTCGGCTACTTTGAATGGTATCAGCATGGCTAACACCAAGAATCGTCTGGCCGAGGCCTATACGACTACCTCTGCCAGTTGCACGGGAACAGGCAAGATAACGGACATCTACTTCAGCTACTCTGTCCGTGGCGAAGTCACGGACGTTTACGAGTCCACTCCGCATTCGGGGGGCTACTATCATTCCAGCGCCTCTTATTGGGCCAACGGGGCGCTGAACACGCTCAATCCTCTGAACAGCACGGCGCTGCCAACCTTTACGTATAATCTTGACGGTGAAGGTCGTCCGACATCGGTTTCGGCCAGCACGGGCACAAGCCCCATACTTTCAACTGGTTATTGCCTTACCAATTGCAGTAACGCGTTTGCTGGGCAGCTAACTGGGATCACGTTCGGCACCTATGACACTGATACATTCCAGTACGACACCAACACTGGACGCATGACGCAGTATCAGTTCTCGGTAGGAGCAAGTCCACAGACGGTCACTGGAAATCTCAGATGGAACCCCAATCGTACCTTGCAGCAACTTGCGATTACAGATCAGTTCAATTCGGCAAACTCGCAGAATTGCACGTACCTGTACGACGATCTCAAGCGGATCGGGGGCAACGCGACAAACCCAGGCGTGAATTGCGGGACGAGCACTTGGCAGCAGTACTTCAGCTACGATGCTTTTGGCAACATCACCAAGAACGTTCCTAGTGGCAGTACGGGAGTGTCATTTCAGCCGACGTATGATCCCACCACGAATCACATCACTGCGCTTCCCGGTTTTTCGTGTATGAGCGGGAACACGAATACTTGCTATGACGCCAATGGGAACACATTGAAAGACAGCCTGCACACGTACGCTTGGGATGTCGAGGGCCGTCCGGTTACGATCGACAGCGTTGGTTTGACCTATGATGCGCTCGGGCGCGTGGCGGAGCAGGCGTCCGGGTCGTCGTNATACGGAAATTCTGTATGGTCCAAGTGGTGGGAAGCTCGCGCTGATGAACGGGCAAACGGTCAGCAGAGCCTTTATTCCGTTACCTGCGGGAGCCGTCGCAGTCTATACCGCTGGGCCTATGCTGAGCTACTTCCGGCATCCCGACTGGCTGGGTAGTTCTCGCTTCGCTTCCACTCCCGCCAGAACCATGTACTATGACACGGCCTACGCTCCGTTTGGGGAGACCTACGCGGAGGCGGGAACTGCGGACCGCTCGTTCACCGGGGAGGACCAGGACACAGTGCAGGGATCGACAACTGGCCTGTACGATTTCATGTTCCGCGAATATGCCCAGTATGGACGATGGATTTCGCCCGACCCGGCAGGACGGGTGGCGGTGAAACCAACCCGACCCCAAACTTGGAATCGCTACGCCTACGTCTGCAACAATCCCTTGAAGAGGATTGATACTCGCGGTCTTGAGCATGAAGCGGGCGACGAGGACGACAGCGGTGGCGACGACAGCGGTGGCGACGACAGCAGCGGCGACGACAGCAGCGGCGACGACAACAGCGGCGACGACAACAGCGGCGATGACGCCAACGGAGATGCTATACCGGCGAATGCGGCTTGCGTTACCGGCGCGTTAGAGGAGGTGATTAAGGCGGGAGAGGGAACTAGCGGACCGAATGGCTATGGGTTGCTCGTGTATGGCACAGTTCGCTCCGCCCCTGGGTTCCCCAATCTCGTGGGTAAGACCGGAACTCTGCGCAATCCTATTGTCATTGATCCAAATACGCTCTCTGGCTTCCCAAACATTGCAGTGCAAACGCCCTGGGGCATCAGTCATGCTTTTGGTGCATTNCATGCTTTTGGTGCATTTCAATTTTTGCCTGGCACGTGGGCGCAGTATGGAGGCGGCTCTAATATTTCTCCCAGCGCCCAGGATGATGTCGCCGCGACGGCTATACAAAGTCTTGGTGCCCTTGACGCCGCCATGAGCGGAGACTTCCAGGATGCAATCTGGGACCTTAACAGGACGTGGGCAAGTTTGCCCGATTCGCCCTACGGCCAGCCAACAATTAGTTGGGATCAAGCGTCCCGCATTTATCAAAATGCCTTTACCTATCTGCCAGAATGCCAAACTGCAGATGGCTCCATGAGTCCACCGTAGGCAGGAGGCTAGGAAGCATCTAGTGTTATGGCACGTACTGCGCAGCCAGGGAAGGCGATGAGATGTGAGGAACGCACTTCCTTTTGGAGGTTGCGGAAAGGTAACGTCAAGGAGTAAAAGTATCGACCAAGGGGGACAAAACATGCGATCTAAACAGTTAGTCTGGTGTCTTGTTTTAACGATACTAGTTGTAGACCCTGTAGGCGGTGCGCTGGGACAAAACCCTAAAAACGATCAGGAGCCCGAACAAACAGTATTCGACGCAGAACCGGATGCGGGCGAAATGCATGTGAAGAGGCCGGTGGAAATTCCAGACAGTGCTTTACAAGTCTTGAGAGACACCCTAACTGGTGGGATATTCAACTGCCTTAAGTCAAGGGGAGCTACGCCGGCGCAGGCCCCCGCTTCGTGGTTCCTTGCCTCCGCAGTGCACTTAAATGGACCAAACGAGGTCGATCTCATTGTGTTACCCAACGCGCCGAATATCGCAAAGCCTGGGAACCCCGGTGGTTGCCTGCTCCCAGCGAATGGTGGTCCGTTCTGGGTTCTCGGCCCTGGAATCGCAAGTGGAAGGTACGGGTTACTGCTCGCGACCTACGGGCTTCGCCTGGAGGTACTTAACTCACGAACGAATCGCTACAGAGACATCCAAATCGGCACGGGGAGAGCAGCGCTACTATACAAATTCACGGTGCAGCAGTACCAACTGTCCGAGAAACAAATCGCGCCCTGAATGGAGCTTGATTATGAAAAGCCATTCCATTGGATAATACCGATTGCGCATACAAGAATCTCCAAAAGTTTGTGTTTGATAAGCCCTGCCGCACACAAGATCGTACGAACCGACCAGACACAGAAGTTCATTGAGAGGGCGGACGGCAAACAGTTTCAGCAGTTCGCTGAGGTGGTGAACGAGCACGCGTCCACTTTCTGGAAGCATTCAGGTTGATTATGGTTGGAGCTTCGTCAACATGGCTAGGCATGCGGGTGCTTCACTGGTCGCCTTCCAAATCATTTGTTCGGTTCATGGTTCTGTATTTCTTTTTTCCGATTGCGGCACCCGCGATATTAGGTTTTGACGGGTTGGACCAGCAAGAGAACTCGGCCCTCAGCACAGCAAAGCCTTCGCCACTCGATGTTACTCACGGGATCGAACTGTCAGCCGCGTATCTGGAACGCAATTGCGATCCGAATGGAAGATTCGCGTATAAATCTGATATGGCCTCGGGGCAACAAAGCGCCTCATATAACATTATCCGACATGCGGGAGCAATCTATGCGCTCGCCATGTTGAATCGGGCTCACAAAGATGGTGCGGCTCTTGACACTATGGTTCGGGCGGCGGAATTTCTGCGCCGGAACTACATCGGGCCAGGCGTACGTCCGGAGCAAGAGGCAGTTTGGTCGAAACCAATAGCTCAATACTCGGACTCCCAATACCACGAGGCCGAGCTGGGCGGGACCGGTCTTGGGCTCGTGGCGTTGGCAGCCGTTCGGGAGGTGAGGCCAGAAGCGATATCCCTTGAACAGCTCCAATCCCTAGGTCGATTTCTACTGTTTCTACAGAGAGACGATGGTAGGTTCGTCAGCAAGTATCGTCTCGAAACCGGTCCCGTCCGCAATTGGGAGAGCCTGTATTACCCCGGCGAGGCTACCCTGGGGTTGCTTGCACTCTACGAAGCGGATCGCTCACCGACGTGGCTCAACGCGGCTGCCAAGTCGCTTGCGTATCTGGCGAGAAGTCGTGCAGGACTCACCACTGTTCCTGCCGATCACTGGGCCTTGATAGCCACCGCCAAACTGCTTCCCTATTGCGACCGAAACCCGTGCCCCGTGTCGCGCGAAGAGTTACTGCGGCATGCCATTCAGATATGTGAGTCCATCCTCAGGCAACAGCGTGGTGGTTCGATGATGACTCTGGATGGAGCTTTTGATTCAACTGGGCGTACCGCACCCGCCGCTACTCGCCTAGAGGGATTGCTGGCNGGCGATGGAGTTCTTGCCGAAGGGCAGACTAACGACAGAGATCGAAACCGCCGCTGGCCGTGGTATCGCCTTTTTGATGAGGGCACAGATCAAATCAGGGCCGTACGCTGGCGGCATGCCGGGGGCGTTTTTCCCTCAGGCGAGAGGCGGTTCAGAGATTCGAATCGACTATGTACAACACGCGATGTGCGCCTGGCTCCGTTACCAGAGGGTATTTTCTGGACGACTCACACCGGATGCCCACGCACTGAGTCAATAAATTCTAATTTTCCCGTGCAGGGGATTCGCTAACATTACGTACGTTCGTAACGCCTCGCTGTCCCCAGGCCTTGCAAGCCTTACAAGATGACCTTACTCCGGGACAAACGGTAAAGGTAGCCTATTGCCACCAACACTTTCCTGGTAATGCATTTCGAATTTGCATGACCTTGCATTGAACCATCTGCAGAAATAAGAAAAAGCAAAGGCCATCTCTATTATCGCGTCGAACTTGATTTTCGGACAGTCGCCTGAACCAATGCTGTCACGCTCCGCCCGTCTGTCCCCAGGTGTGGAGGTGCCAAGCGCCATGAACCCATTAGGCGTCCGCTTAGAGACTGTGCTCATTGAGGGCATTTCGGAAGGGAATCGCCAAAAGTTTTTCAGGAAAAGATGTGGGAAACTCTCACAATCTGTGCGAAACGGTGGAAATCGGAGACCATCACTCAGTCAGCACCCTCTCTCGCGTCGCCTAATCAGATCGAACGATTGCTGATCGCTAGTCACGGCTTACCAGCATTCTCGTCGGTTAGCGCCCGCCGTCGCATTCGGCCGAATACACGACAAGCTCCGCCCCCGCCGCCGCGAAGTATTTCCCCCAGAAGGTCTTCACGACGATCCACGCCCGGGGCGTGAGTCCGCTGGGTGATGCGCCTTGAATGTAGATTTGGTAGCCGTCGAGGGGAACCACAAGCCCGTTGGCCTTCGCGCGCTCCAGCATCCTCTCCGGCCCACTGCTTATGAGCGCGGGCATGTTGAAGTTGCGCGTTTCATTCATCATGTCCGACAAAATCCGAATGGTTTTCGTCCTCGGACGCGCCCGGTCCGATTCGAAGAGTGCCTTCAGGTGCCAGAGACCACCAAAGATGTCCGTGCCCGCCGCGATAGGGGCCTGACTGCGAAGCACCGCCTTCAGGCGCCCCATCACGCGTTTTGTTCGGATTTCGGAACACGGAGGATCCCCCGCCTGAACCGCGCTGATTCCTACCCGCTGCTTTCGGGAGTGCGATCGCCCACTACACCCCCACGGCACGGGCAGCAACGACAGCTTCGCCACCCCACGCAACACGCTCAACTGCATACAAATCCATAGACCTGAAGGGCGGCTTCCTTCAAATCGCTGTATCTGAAGTGCCCCATGAGCCATGCTGTGCGCTACTCGGATGCAATGTGGGGCACCTCAGACACAGCACTAAGACTTCTGGCCCGAGCGCACAGTATGAACGGGCTTCTAACGAAACAAGCCAAATGGAAGAAAGCAGTTCTGTTCTGATTTCAGAACAATCATCCCCTGGCTTCGGTTTTGAGGAGAAGCATTCACCCGGCCTGTTTCAAAGAATGGCATTCGGCGGGACAATCCTGCGTCACGATGCGCACGCGGACGTGCCTCCGGCGGCCCTGTAAAACAGCGGCTTCCGAACCCCTCGACTCTGCCCTGCACTGTGGCCGTGATGTTCTGATTCCAGAACAAGGCGGAGGAAATACCGCAATCGACAGCACCGGAAAGCTTTGTTTTTGGCCCTCCGGTGTGTTAGAAGAGGCTCTTCCAGACCATACATTGGAGGCGCCTTGTTACCGGCAGGACAACGTTTGCGCGCGCTGCGTGAAGAACTGGGGCTGACAATGCGCGATGTAGAAGCCGCAAGTGAGCGTATTGCGGCGCGTCATGAAAACGAGGACTTCGCGATCTCATTGAGCCGGCTGTCGGATATCGAGGCCAAGGGAGTCCTACCCAACCTCTACCGACTTTATTCGCTGTCGGTGATCTACCGCCGCGATATGCGCCAGATGCTTGCCTGGTGCGGCATCGACGTGAACGAAGCCGCCGCCGACTCGGCGCTCGTCAATCCTCCCAAATCGCACGTCGCGGAGTCCTTGGGGAGTATGCTGGCGGTCAACGTTCCGATCCGCATGGACCCAGGGTTTGATACCCGCCGTACCGTTAACCTCGGCAGGATGATCGAGCGCTGGGGACTGCTGCCCATCGCCTGCCTGTCCCAATTCNACCAATACAAAGTACACCTACGGGTACATCGGCAGCGAAGACTTCACCATGTACCCGCTGCTACTGCCGGGATCGTTCATTCAGGTGGATGAATCGGACAATACCGTCACTGAGCGGAGCTGGCGCTCGGAGTACGAGCGGCCCATCTACTTTGTGGAAACGCGCCAGGGATATACTGCCTGCTGGTGTGGCCTGCAGGGAGATTTCCTCGTCTTGCAGCCGCATCCCCTCTCCCCCGTGGGCGTGCGTATGCTGAAGCACCCGCAGGAGGTAGAGGTATTGGGGCGGGTAGCGGGGATGGCAATGCGTTTGAATGACTGGCGCCCCGCGCCTCCCAGGGAAGTCACGGCCGAGCGTGCAGTAACAAAAGCGCCGCCACGATTGAATTGAAATGGACGACCGAGCCCCCGCCCACCTCCGGTGGCAGGAGCGACTTGGACTTCCGTACCAGCGATTCTAAGNAAATCCCTGGGCTCCACCAGCTTCCCCGCTGCCGAGCACGCGAGATCCTTCACCAACTGCGGCAAGGGTGTGCGCAACATCTGTAGAAAGAGCTCGCAGTGCACTTCCTCGAGAGCACGTTGGGTTGCCTCCTCGCCATAGATGCGCGTAAGCCCCCAATGCAGGTACCGGTCGTTCTCCCGTAGCTCGGAAACGTAGTCCAGCTTCCCCAATATGCCGGGGATGTTGGAAAGCGTCCGTAGCACAAAGTCGTCTCTTATGGGCAACAAAGTCACGTCTGTTCTCTTTCCAGAAAATTGGCCCGGCAGCAGTTCGCTTTTGTTCCAATTTCCGAACACCGAACACCAAGCTGATTTTCTACACCGTCGGCCGCCTCTCGGTCACATTTGCGGTGCACACCACTTCCAAAAGGAGTTGCACCGTGAAAAAGCTTCTGCGAATTCTAGCCGCTATCGTGCTGCTTGCGGCGACATTGTCCACTGCCACTCCCGCCGTGGCCACCGGACCTGATCCACTCCCCTGTCCGATCTGCGGGTAGGCCGGCACGAATGTCGTTGCGGGCTGCCCGCAGATGGGGCTATGCTCCCTGCGGGAGCCCATGCCTTTTACCGTTCTGAGGTACGTGCTTTGGGTCGCACCCGCCTGTGTGCAGGCGCTCTTGGTCGTACTTATGCTCAAACGTAGGCTGTACCAGGAATACCCGTTATTCTTCGCGTACACCCTGAGCCACGTGGCCCGCTTTGTGATCTTGTTTTCTGTGTACCGGCATGGAAGCAACGAGGCGTACCGCGAGACGTATCTGTGTGCTGAAGTACTGGATGCGGGATTGACATTCGCGGCGATTTACGAGGTGTTCTCAAACGTATTTCGACCCTATCAGGGACTCCAGAAACTGGCAGGGATAATATTTCGCTGGGCCTTGATCGTGCTGGTTTTCATCGCCGTGTTAGTTGCCGCCGGTTCGACCGGCTCGGATAACCAGCGGATTCTGGCCGGACTCTTCGCCTTCGATCAAGGCGTGCTCATCGTTCGCAGCGGGCTGCTGTTGCTATTGATCCTCTTTTGTTCGCATCTCGGGGTAAGCTGGAACCATTTTGTGTTCGGGATTGCCCTCGGGTTTGCTCTTGATAGCAGTGTTCAACTGGTCGCATTTGCCACGCTTGCCCACTTGGGCCCGGTCGGGGGTAGGATCCTGTCGCTCATCATAGCTGTCGCCTACAATTGCGCCGTTATTGTCTGGCTTTGTTGCCTTCTGTCGCCCGCGCCTGCCGAACGCCCGGCCAAGCTCCCTTCGCATACAGAACTGGACGAATGGAATCACGCGCTGCTGGAGTTGATATATCGATGACGATTACGCTGATTGTTTTCGCGGTGGCGTTGCTTTTGGCCGCACTCTTGCTGCGTGCGGCCCGGGGACACGCAGCGATCGTGCGCGAGCTCCCTGAATTGGAGAGGCTCACTCGGCCGGTAGACCTCGCCGCCTTCCGTAACTTGGTCGATCCCGCCGAGGAAGCGTACCTGAGGGCGAACCTGCCCAGACGCCAATTGCGCATGATCCAGCGGCAACGTATGCGTGCGGCGTTAGAGTACGTCGGGCGCACCAAGCATAACGGCGCGATCCTGCTCCGGCTGGGCGAGTCTGTGAACCGTGACCCCAACCCCGAAGTCGCCACCGCCGGCCGCGAACTGGTAGACAAGGCGCTGCGGCTAAGGATGAGTGCACTCGTCGCTACCGGCATCCTGTACGCCCGGATTGCCATGCCGGAAGCGCCCATCTCCATTGGCCGCGTCGCCGACATGTATGGAAGCCTCACTGATGGTGTCCTTCGGCTCACTCGGCTTCAAAACCCAACCTATGTCACTCGCGTCTCAGCCGTGATCTAAGGCACCAATGCGGAGGAATCCAGGCTTCCGTTGGCCAATTCGGGAACGAAGTTTCAGACACGGAACGGTTCCCCAAAGAGAATAACCATGCAAGTTGCTATTTCTAAGTCACTTACTCGCCTTCCTGCTGTTGGCGCGGATTAACTCGGCCCGAAAGAACACCGCTTGTGGTGCGGTCCTCCGGTCCTCTACCCTCGTTCTGGAAATCAATCAGAACAAAATGCGATTTTAATCAGGTCGAGCCATTTGGCAAGAACCCCCCGATCACGAATCGCCCGATCCTCAGCGAAAGGCTCACTGGCTCGGTGCCACTCGCGTTGACTGAGATGCGACCTCCTTCCAGCTGCCCTTCTGCTTCACAAAAATCCGAGTGCTGAGGATATCGCCACTGAATGACTTCCCACTGAGCGTGCCTTTCGAGGAGGACAGCGTCAGAACCACCGCCGTGTCTCCGTAGGTGCGTATCTGTCTCCCGAGCACGTGAATGGCTTCGTATTTGAGCGTACCGGACTTGAGATTCTCGATCTCCTGAGCCTTCGTCGACAGCTTGCCGTCGCGGTGGATCGCCGTGCGATCATCCGCGACGTACTTCTCGAAAAAGCTGGTATCGGCTTTCAAGTACGCCGCCGTCTCCTGATCTGACAGCG
>OCOJ01046411.1_pt2 | contig 12228 bp, 11 predicted proteins | sample 1539251 | NCBI WGS metagenome assembly OCOJ01 (sample SAMN01911457, study PRJEB22624) | soil metagenome | biome: Soil | place: Malaysia | collected 2012-04-30 | depth RA_metagenome m
AACTGAGAAAGAGCCTCGAGGAGGCTGAGAGGAAGGAAGAGCAGCTGGCCACTAGTCTGAAGTACCTGCAGGCAGACTTCGAGAACTACCGGAAGAGGATGGACAAGGAGATGAAAGACGTCGAGGATTCAGCCACACTGAAAGTCGTCCTGAGGCTCCTCAGCGTTCTTGACGCACTGGACCTGGCAATCGCCAATGGTGAAGCAAGCCAGGACAACGACACGCTTCTCGATGGGATAAGAATGGTCTACAAGAGCCTCTACTCCTCCCTTGAAAAGGAAGGACTCCAGCAGATTGACGCCGTGGGGAAGCCGTTCAATCCCGAGCTGCACGAGGCCATTGAGAAAGAAGGTGGAGACACCGAAGGCGAAGCTGTCGTGTCGGAGGAGGTCAGAAAGGGCTACTTCTTCAGAGGTAAGGTCATACGACCGAGCATGGTAAAAGTAAAATTGGTGTCCTTGGGCGCAGATAAGAGCGAGGTCAACGTCAATGAGTAGCACAGCCCGAGAGAAGATAATAGGAATCGACCTTGGCACCACCAATTCCGCTGCCTCGGTCGTGGAAGGAGGGAGACCGGTAGTAATCCCCAGCGCAGAAGGTGCCACCCCCGCAGGGAAGATGTTCCCTTCGGTCGTGGCCTTTACTCAGGACGGCCAGTTGCTCATCGGTGAGCCCGCCAAGCGCCAGGCGGTTACGAACCCAGAGGGAACTATCTTCGAAATCAAACGGAAGATGGGTACGGACTACAAGGCTGTCGTCCGCGGGAAAGAGTATACGCCGGAGCAGATCAGCGCATACATACTGCAGAAGATAAAGCACGACGCCGAGGTCTTTCTCGGCTACCCGGTCAAGAAGGCGGTCATTACGGTGCCTGCGCACTTCAACGACAACCAGAGGCAGGCGACCAAGGACGCGGGAGAGATTGCGGGCCTGGAGGTGGTGAGGATAATCAACGAGCCGACCGCCGCGTCGCTGGCCTACGGCCTCGACAAGTCGGAGAAGGAGATGAAGATCCTTGTGTTCAGCTTCGGTGGAGGAACACACGACGCCACGATAATGGAATTCGGCAAGGGAGTCTTTCAAGTTATCGCCACGAGCGGGGACACTCAGACCGGGGGCACCGACGTAGACAACGCAATCATCGATCTGCTGGCACAGGACTTCGCAACTCGGACGGGAATAAACCTGAGGAACGACCCGACGGCAATGGCCCGACTCAAGGAGGCCTCTGAGAAGGCGAAGATCGAGCTATCGAACCTGACCTCGACCGACGTCGACCTGCCCTTCATTGCGACCGATTCGAGCGGTCCGAAGAACTTGCACTTCACTCTGACGAGGACTAAGCTCGAAGAGATATCCCGTCCCATCGTATCGAAGACGGAGGACACGATCAGGAGGGTCATCAACGATGCGAAGATGACGCCAGCCGACGTGGACAAGGTGGTCCTCATTGGTGGCATGACAAGGATGCCCCTGGTCAGGAGGTTCGTCGAAGACGTCGCCGGCAAGCCGGCCGAGAGAGGGGTCGACCCGATGGAGGCCGTCGCCATAGGGGCCGCCATTCAGGGCGCGGTGCTCGCAGGAGAGATAAAGGACATCCTGCTCTTGGACGTCACTCCGCTCTCACTCGGCGTTGAGACGCTCGGAGGCATCGTCGAGAAGCTGATAGAGAAGAACGCCACCATACCCACCAAGAGGAGCAAGACGTTTACCACCGCGGCGGACTTCCAGACAGCGGTCACCATACACGTGGTCCAAGGCGAGAGGGCGATGGCGACCGACAACGTCTCCCTCGGAATGTTCAATCTGACCGGACTGCCGCCCTCACCGAGGGGGGTTCCTCAAATCGAGGTCACTTTTGACATCGACGCCAATGGAATCCTGACGGTTGGCGCGAAGGACATCGGGACCGGCAAGGAGAACAAGATCACGATCACGGCGTCCACCAAGCTCTCGAAGGAGGAGAAGGAGCGGCTGATCAAGGATGCGGAGTCCTTCGCCGAGCAGGACAGGAGAAAGAAGGAGGAAGCTGAGCTGAGGAATGAGTCCGATTCGATTCTCTACACAGCAGAGAGGACGAAGCGGGACTTCGAAGGCAAGGTCGCCAAGCCCGAACTTGACAAGATCGACGCGGCCGCTCAGGAGCTCAGGAAGGTACTCGATGGCAAGGACCTCCAGGCAATCAGGGACAAGAACGAAGGCCTGAAGAGAATACTACAGGAAGTCGGCACTTCGGTCTATCAACAGGCCGCCAAGCAGCGGGGGGCCGAACAGCAGTCGCCACCCGGCGACCAGAAGCCAGGCGATAATGTCACCGATGCGAACTACAAGGTCGTCGATGAAGAGAAGTAACACGTGAGACACCGTGGCTGAGAAGGAGTATTATGACGTCCTCGGAGTTCCCAAGAGTGCGACCAAGGACCAGATAAAGGAAGCGTACAGGAACCTGGCGCTGCAGTACCATCCGGATAGGAACAAGTCGCCAGAAGCGGAGGAACGGTTCAAGGAGATTTCAGAGGCGTACGCCGTGCTTTCCGACGACGAGAAACGCAGACAATACGACAACTTCGGAAAGGAGAGCATCCATCAGACCTACAGCGCCGAGGACCTGTTCAGGGGAACCAACTTCGGCGATGTCTTCCGCGGGATGGGGTTCGGATTCGACGACATTTTTGCCCAGTTCTTCGGCGGTCCACAGCGGGAGCGGGTGAGGCGAGGCGAGGACCTCACCTACCATCTGCAGCTCAATCTGGAGGACCTGGTCTCTGAGTCGTCAAGGGAAATCGAGGTACCTCGAACCGAGGTCTGCGGAACCTGCAGAGGAAGCGGCGCTCGGCCGGGTACCTCCGTCCATACCTGCAGCGTCTGCGGAGGGTCTGGCCAGGTCCAGAAGGTTCAGTCATCAGGCTTCGCGAGACTCGTAAGGATCACTGAGTGCTCCAAGTGCGGAGGGACGGGCCGTGTCATCGATTCCCCCTGCAAGGATTGCCGAGGGAGAGGAATCGTGGAGGTAAGCAGGAAGATAAAGATCGTAATACCTGCCGGACTCGACGACGGTCACACGCTCAGGATGAGAGGAGAGGGGAACGCAGGCGAGAATGGTTCCCCACCTGGAGACCTCTACGTCGTGGTGAATATCAGGCCTCATCCAATCTTCAAGAGGCAGGACGGAGACATCCTTCTCGAGACCAAGGTGGGATTCGTCGAAGCCATACTCGGCACTGAACTCAAGGTTCCCACGCTCTACGGAGACGTAAAGCTGTCCATTCCTTCGGGGACCCAACCAGGCTCGCTCTTCAAGGTGAAAGGGAGGGGGCTCCCCAGGATAGGAGGTTGGGGTAAGGGGGACGAATACGTGAAGGTGGATGTGGTCATCCCAAAGGAAGTCAATGGGACTCAGAAGGAGCTGCTGAAGAAGTTCTACGAGGAGTCTCAGCGCAGGAATTTGTAGATCATCAGAAAGGGCACTCCCTCGATTTCGCGGATCGCCTCGCTCGCTCCGATTTGGTTCCTGAGCGCGAGGGTCACCACCCGTTTCCCGGTGAGATTGATGATTGTCGAGGTCCTGATCAACCTCAGGGCCTCTCCCGTGTCGACCTTCGAGCCCGAGTAGAAGTCGCTCGAGATGTGGACCTGCAGCCTACCCTCAGTCATTGTCCTCCCGAGCAGCTCCTCGTCGCATATGTTCACCAGCCTGTTGCCCTGGTACTCGGCGGTCCTGACTGCGAACCCGCGATCTGGCAAGTCATGCTACCTTCGCGGCAGAGCGCGCACCGCAGGCCTCGCAGACGAGGAACCACATGCGCCTGTCCTTCTCCAAGTGTGTGTCCGGGCTGCCGCAGACGGTGCAAAGCACTCCGTCCTTCATGTATCTCTGAAGTAGCTGAGAAAAAGACTCCTTGTCTTTCCTGCCGATGAAAATGGCCCTCTCCCCGTCGAGGGAAGCGGCCGTAGCCAGTTCCTTGGCCAGGTACATTAGCACCCTGCTCGGTTCCCTTCTCAGGCGCTTTGGAAACTCGGCGTAATTCCTGAATATTGTCTTATTGCCCACCCATATGACGTCCGGCTCAGGAAGCTCANCTTATTGCCCACCCATATGACGTCCGGCTCTGGAAGCTCAAGGCGCAAAGCCCCGGACTTCTTGGCGTCCTTGTCCAGGCTGGAACGAGCCCTCTCAAGCAGTTCCTCATACGAGCGAGCCATGGCGCATTTGTTGTCTCTGGGTATTTCAACCCTTCGTGGGAGAGACTCGAGAAACGCCCGGACCCGATGGTTTCGCTCCTCTGCGCGTCTCCCTGTGAAGCGGCGAGGTGTAGCGAGTTCGCCTCCGTCGAACCGATTTGAAACGGAGGGTTGGTCATCAAAGATTATATTAGAAAAGCTCGAGGACGTGTCGTGAAATCGAGAGCGGAGATCGGTGTTCTGGGCGGGTCGGGCTTCTACAGGTTGTTCGACGAAGCGAAGCCTGTGGACGTTGATACGGAGTACGGGTCACCCAGCGGCCCTCTGACATTGGCTCAGGTCGCGGGCAGGGCCGTTGCATTCCTTCCCAGGCACGGGGTGCACCACGAGTATCCCCCGCACATGGTGCCGTACAGAGCGAACCTGCAGGCCTTCAAGGACCTTGGGGTCGCGAGAGTGTTGGGACCCTGTGCCGTCGGCAGTCTGAAACCCGAAATCAGGCCTGGAGACCTTGTCTTCTGCGACCAGTTTGTGAACTTTACTTCCGGAAGAAAGGATACATTTTACGACGGTCCGCTGACAACGCATGTGAGTACCGCCCACCCCTACTGTCCAGAGATGAGGGAGGCGGGCATGGTCGCCGCCCGGAAGCTCAGGATGAGAGTGCACCAGAGGGGTTGCGTCGTTGTCGTCCAGGGGCCGAGGTTCTCGACGGCCGCGGAGAGCCGCTTCTTCAGGTCCCAAGGTTGGGACGTCATCAACATGACGCAGTATCCAGAAGTAGCACTGGCCAGGGAGCTTGGGCTTTGTTACATGAACGTCTCAGTCGTCACAGACTATGATGCAGGACTGGAGGACGATCGAAGGATCAAGCCGGTTTCTCAATTGGAGGTCGTCCGAGTATTCAACGAGAACACGCAGAGACTGAAGGCTCTTATCATGGAAACAATAGCCCGCCTGCCTGAAACGAGAGGCTGCGACTGTGGAACATCACTGGACCGAACGAGGTTGAGCTCTAGTTGACTAGGCTTGAGGAAGACCTGCGAAGCAGTATCAGGAACATCCCCAACCACCCCAAGAAGGGGGTAGTATTCAGGGACCTGACCACTCTATGGAAGGATGGGAGAATGCTCCAGCGGACCACCGATGCTCTGCTGAGGCGGTGGAGGAAGGAGAAGCCGGACAAGATCGTGGGAATCGAGGCCAGGGGATTCATCGTTGGCGCGCCATTGGCGTACGAGCTTGGGATTGGTTTCGTGCCAGCCAGGAAGCTCGGGAAACTCCCGGCGAAGGCGGTGCGAGTTGACTACGAGCTCGAGTACGGTAAAGAGGGACTGGAACTGCACGGCGACGCCATCTCCAAGGGCGAGAGGGTGCTCATAGTGGACGATCTTCTGGCTACTGGGGGCACGGCCCAGGCGGCACGGATGCTCGTCGAGAGGCTGGGAGGCAGGGTTATCGGATTCGCCTTCGTAGCAGAACTGTCCTTCCTCCGAGGCAGGGAGAAGTTGGCGGGGTACAAGGTCAACTCCCTAGTGAAGTATGAGTCCGAGTAGTTTGGAGGATTCGGCTCAACCGTGAAATCTCAGGCGGCACAAACGATTAATCAATCGTGACCGTGGGCTTAGAAGCGGACGCGTAATGAGCAAGATTGCAGACCCCAAGCTGGCAGGCAGCGGCGAGAAGAACTACCTGTGGGCGAAGAACCACATGAGCACTCTGAACGTACTCTCGGAGAAGTACGCGAAGAGGAAGCCCCTCGAAGGAGTAAGGGTGGGCGTGTGCCTGCACGTCACCAAGGAGACGTCCGTCTTGATAGACGCTCTCCTGAGGGCTGGCGCTGATGTCAAGTTGGCGGCTGCCAATCCCCTGTCTACTCAGGACGACGTAGCCAGCTACCTTGCAACCAGGACCGATGTGTGGGCATGGAGGGGAGAGACGCCGAAGGAGTATGACTGGTGCATCAAGAAGGTGCTTGACAGCGGACCGTCTCAACTCATCGACGACGGAGCGGACATGCACGTGATGGCGGTGAAGACCAGAGCAACCGGGATACTCGGTGGGTCCGAGGAGACGACGACAGGGGTTGTCAGACTCAAGGCCCTCGAGTCTGAGGGGAAGCTAAGGTACCCTGTGGTCGCGGTGAACAACGCCCAGACGAAGTTCCTGTTCGACAACCGCTACGGGACCGGGCAGAGCACAATCGACGGAATCCTAAGAGCGACGGCCTTGCTGCTCGCAGGAAAGCGGGTGGTGGTGGTCGGGTACGGCTGGGTCGGCAAGGGGGTGGCGAAGCGCGCGAGAGGCATGGACGCGAAGGTGACCGTGGTGGAAGTTGACCCGATCAAGGCAATCGAGGCACACTTGGACGGCTTCGAAGTGGCCAGCATCAAGGACGCAGCAGAAGCCGGGGACATATTCATCACCGCCACGGGCCAGAAGAACGTGATACCATACGACGCGATAATCAAGATGAGCGAAGGGGCCATCCTGGCCAACACGGGCCACTTCGATGTGGAAATCGACGTGAAGACTCTGCTGGCCAAGGCCAGGGGCATCAAGGAGGTCCGACCACACGTGGACGAGGTTCTGCTCCCCAACGGGAAGAAGGTCTACTTGGTTGGGAAGGGCAGAATAACGAATCTCGTGGCGGCTGAAGGCCACCCGCCGGAGGTCATGCAGATGTCATTTGCCAATCAGTTCATGGCCGCGCTCTACATAAGGANAGAACCACGCGAAGTTGGGGAAGAGGGTCTACGGGGTTCCTCCGGAAACGGAGCGAGAGATAGCCACTGCCACCCTCGCATCGCTCGGCATCCGAATCGACGAACCGTCGAGAGAACAAATCGAGTATTCGAAGAGCTGGGCACTGTAAGAGACTGGCCTCAAACCCGGTAAGTCTATTATACTTGCAAGAGAGCGCACAACATAGGGTGGAAGAGTTCAACCAGGATAACGTCATAATCACGGCGGCTCTTCCATACGCCTATGCAGACATTCACCTCGGACACATCGCCAGTACGAACCTCCCCCCTGACATCCTCTACAGATACCTGAAGAGCCGAGGGAGGAGAGCGCTTCAGGTCTGCGCATCTGACGACTTCGGCACTCCAATCCTCATCGCGGCTGAGAAGAAAGGGGTGAAGCCCAGCGAATACGTGGCCGTGTGGAACCGGAGGTTTCGAGAAGACCTCTCGTCGCTTGGGATAGCCTACGACCTGTTCGACCGGACCAGCTCGCCTGAGAATGTCGCTCTGGTCCAACATTTCTTCACGAAACTTAACGAAAACGGGTTCATTTTCAGGTCAGACGTGGACCAGTTCTACTGCGAGACGGACAAGAAGTTCCTGCCGGACAGGTACGTGAAGGGAAGGTGCCCCTACTGCGGCGCCGAAGATCAGTATTCGGACGCCTGCGAGAACTGCGGAAGGACGCTGCAACCCGGGCAGATACTCGATCCTCACTGCTCCATCTGCGGGCGAATCCCAGTGATGCGCAGTAGCAGCCACTACTTCTTCCGGCTCTCGGCCTTCACCGAGAAGCTCGAGGAGTGGCTCAGGGGAAACCAGAACCTCCAGGCCGACGCAAGGAACTACGTCTTGGGGTGGATCAAGGACGGGCTGCAGGACTGGGACATAACCAGAGACATATCGTGGGGAGTGCCCATTCCCCTAAGGGAAGCCGAAGGGAAGGTCTTGTACGGCTGGTTCGACAACCATCTCTGCTACATCGCGACCGCTCTGAAAGCGGCAGGCAAGACGGGAGAAGACGGAAGGAGGTTCTGGAACGAGTCGACGATCTACCACTTTATCGGGAAGGACATAATCTACCACCACTATCTCTTCCTGCCCAGCATGAGGATGGGCGAGGGAGGATTCAGGCTTCCCGATTTCATTCCGACTCGGGGTCATTTGCTGCTCCAACGGAAGAAGATTTCCAGGAGCCGCCATTGGATGATAACCGTGAGGGACTTCCTGACACTCTTCCCCCCGGACTATCTCAGATTCTATCTCACCAGAATCGTGCCTTTTGACCAGTCGGACTCCGACTTCAGCTGGGCGGAATTCAGGGAGAAGATAAACAACGAGCTCGTGGCGAATGTGGGCAACTTTGTCTACAGGACACTGGCATTCACAAAGAACAACCACATGTCCACGGTGCCCGAGCCAGGTAGGGTGGGGGACGAGGAAGGGAGTCTCGTTGCCGAACTTGGGAATACCACGGACGATGTGGGATCCCTGATCGACCAGGGGCACTACGATAGGGCCCTGAGACGAATCCTCGATTTCTCGTCGAAGTGCAATCAGTACTTTCAGCACGGAGCACCCTGGCAGAAAGGAGTCGACGAGCCGACCGTGATATTCTATTCGTGCAACTTCGTGGCCAGCCTCGCAATATTGCTCAACCCGTTCCTTCCCTTCACGTCGAAGACCCTGTGGGGGCAACTGGGACTTGATGCGGGTCCAGAGAAGCTTGGCTGGGACGCAGCCCGACAGTTGAACGTGAAGGCGGGGCAGCGGCTCGGCGAACCTTCTCCCCTCTTCAAGAAGGTCGAGGAAGAGGATATCAGAGAGGCCGAGAAGCTTCTGAGCTAGTTACTCGCAGGACTGCAGCAGTTCCATGCCCTCTGAGAGGGAGTAGTCCATGTCGTCATCGATGGCCCGTCCTCCCAGGACCTGCGAAATTGGGTCGTAGTCGTCGTACTTCGTGGACTTGAACCCCGAAGCGAGGAGGCTCACCTGTAGCCTCGACGTGCCTGAGTAGCTGACGCAGTATTCCACGTCCACCGCTTGGTTGTCCATCATTGATGCAAGCCTTTTCACGGCAACGCCGACGCCTGTGGCTGAGACCGTGGAGTCGCCCGTGAGAATAACGACCGCCCTGCTCGCTTCCTTCGCCTCGGCAAGCTTGCTGATGGACACGACGGCACCCGCTACGGCTTCTTCGGCCTTGTCGGTTGTGTCGGAACTCGACATTCCTAGCAGAGAGTACCCTCCTTGCAAAACCGTGCCCAGAACCTTGTTCAATCCCACAGGCACCGAGGAATCAGACGATCGAGACAACAGGGACGCAAGAGCCTTTACGGCCTCTTTGTTTGCAGATGCATAGACGTCCGTCAGGGTCGAGTCGTTGGGCGAGGAATGGAGCATCGTATCGTTGTCGATAACAATCACCCCCCTGGCTGCGACCCTCAGGCGTCTCAGAGAAACACCGGCGTAGAACTTCAGCTTCTTCTCGAAGTCGAACGGCATAACCGCCACAGCCACGGTTGTAGCTCCGCATTCTTGAGCTATCGAGGCAACAACGGGTGCCAGACCAGAACCCGTCGCACCGCCTAGGCCGGCTATCACAAAGACGACCTTCGCATCCTTCAGAGCCCTCCTGATGGTAGCATGCGACCTGATAGCCAGGCCTCTGACCATTGAAGGGTTGAGTTTCTGATCAACTGGGCAGTCGACGAGGATCTTCTCCCCAGCTCCGGCCGCCTCCAAATCGTCAGCGTCGCAGGATACGTAGAGGAACCTATCGACCAGTAGTGATTCCCTGCTCAGCAGCGACGTGATTCTGCCACCAGCACTTCCTATTCCAACGGCCAGTACTCCTCCGGCAGGGCTTTGTTCGAACAATGTCGCGCAACAGCCCTTTAAATAGCGGAGGATTTACGAACCGAGTTGCCAAAAGTATAAACAATTGGTACACACAATGTTGACCAATGTGCGGTTGATATGATGTAATTGTTTTTACTCCGTCTTATCTTGTCTGCGTCTCTTCCTTGTTCACGAGCCTGTTGACCAGATCGTCCATCATGTGGCCGCTGCATTCCACTCGGATTGATCTGACACCCTCCACGGACATGGCGGCTCGCCTGATACCCCGCCCCATTTCTACCGCGAGCGGACTGTAGGGGGAAAGAGGCTGGAAGTGGACTTCGATGGCCCCCTCTCCAGTCTCGGCTATCTCCGTGACGATGTTCAGCTCCTTGAACTTCCTGGTGGTCTCTTCATCGACGAGCTCGTTCAGACTGTCGGCCACCCTCTTGGTCAGGTCGGTCTCCAACGGTGGCGCGAGAGTTGCCGGCTGCGTATATGACTCTACCGCTCTACCAATGAACCTTCAGACTCAGAGGGTGCGAGGCCTTGACCTCGTCGACCTTTCGTACGCTGGTGTTCTGAGGCACGTCGCCCAGTGTCCCAGCGACGATCGATTTCTGGATTTCGTTCAGGGCGGCCGCGTACTCGTCTAGGATTTCTATCGGTTCCGACTCCGTCGGCTCGATCATTAGGGCCTCACTTACGATGAGGGGAAAGTACACGGTAGGAGCGTGCATTCCTCGATCCAGAATCGCCTTCGCGACCTTCATGGCTGCACCTGGAAGTTCGCTCTTGACCGACACGACAGCTTCGTGCTTCCTCCAAAGACTCTTGCCGTGTGACACCGGAAAAGCTTCCGGGTCGAGGGACTTCCATAGGTAGTTGGCCGCGAGTACGGCAAGCGAAGAGACGTCCGAAAGTCCGGATGACCCGAGCAGGCGGATGTAGGTGTATGCCCTGAGGAGAACAGCGGAGTTGCCCACGAACCCCTTGAGGGGACCGATGGTGTGCTCGAGGCTCCTGTCGAGGTAGTACCTGCCATTCGACTTCGAAACGACTGGTACCGGCAGGTAGTCAGCGAGACTTTCGGCGGCCCCAACCGGTCCGGCTCCCGGACCACCTCCGCCGTGGGGAGTTGCGAAGGTCTTGTGAAGGTTCAGATGGACGACGTCGAACCCCATGTCTCCTGGTCGCGCCTTGCCAAGGAGGGCGTTCATGTTCGCGCCGTCATAGTACATCAGACCTCCCGCCTGGTGGACTGTCTGGCACACTTCAGCCACCTCACTTTCGAACAGCCCCAGTGTGTTTGGTACCGTGAACATCATACCCGCCGTTCTTTCACCAGCCNTTTCCCCAGCCAGTTCTCTGACGGCGCGAGCCCGGACTAGTCCCGAATCGTCCGACGGAACCTTGACAACCTTGAACCCAGCCATGGCAGCGCTGGCTGGATTGGTCCCATGCGCCGAATCCGGGACGAGGATCTCGTCTCTCGCCCCCTGGCCGTGGTCGATCAGGAACTTCCGCATCATGAGAACCCCAGCGAACTCTCCCTGGGCGCCAGCAGCCGTTGAGAGGGAGAACCGTCTCATGCCTGTGATCTCGCTCAGCATCTCTCCCAGATCATAGAAGATGGAGAGCAGCCCCTGAACAGTCTCCTCCGGCTGCAGAGGGTGAACGTTCTTCATGCCGTCGGAGGCTGCTATTACCTCTGACACCTTGGGATTGTACTTCATGGTACAACTCCCCAGCGGATACATCCCCGTCTCAACGGAGAAATTCATCTGTGAAAGACGGTTGAAGTGGCGGAGTACCTGCAGCTCAGAGAGCTCAGGCAGCTCGGGCGGATCCCGTCTCATCCCGACCGGGATGAAGGAAGAAGGGTCTCCGACTCTGGCCTGGATTGCAGCGTCGGTCGGGGGCAGGAGTCCGATCCTGCCAGGCCGGCTCATATCCCTGAGTAGCGGCTCGTCCCAGAATGCCTGTCTGAACTTGTTGGGCACCGCTAGACCACCTCCTCGAGGGCTTCGGCCAGGGCGTCTATGTCCGCAGAGGTGTGAACTTCGGTCACGCAGAAGAGGCCGGCTTCGGCACCAAGGCCGAAAGCACTCGCCACCGGGTAGCCGGCAAAGACCCCTCTCTTGGCGAGCGACTTGAATACGCCTTCCGCACTGGCCTTTTCATAGGCCACGACGAATTCCTTGAAGAACGGGCCCTTGAGATAGGGCGACTCCAAGCCCTTGATTGTCGAGAGCCGCTGGGCAGCGAAGTGTGAATTGGAGATGACCGCCTCGCCCAGCTTCCGGAAGCCACTCTTGCCCAGAAGGGCGAGGTAGCTCGCGGCGGCCAAGGCCATAAGTGATTGGTTGGTGCACACGTTGGACGTCGCAGCCTCCCTCCTGATGTGCTGCTCTCTGGTCTGCAGGACCATGGCGAATGCCTTCTGATTCGGGTCAGA
>OCOJ01032837.1_pt8 | contig 12226 bp, 9 predicted proteins | sample 1539251 | NCBI WGS metagenome assembly OCOJ01 (sample SAMN01911457, study PRJEB22624) | soil metagenome | biome: Soil | place: Malaysia | collected 2012-04-30 | depth RA_metagenome m
CACATCCACTTTTCCGCCACGTCGCGGATGCGCTCCGGCAGCGGCAGCTTGACCGGCGCCTCCTCGGGAGCAGCCTGGAACGCCAGGTTCTGCACCACCACCTGGTCTCCGCGGCTGGCGTCGAATCCGATCGCCGCCCTGGCCAGATCCTCAAACTGTTTCATTTCCTCGGGAGTGCGCTTCCGCCGGTTCTGTTTTTGCGCCCCACCCTCCCCGGCCGTTTCTGCCGCGTCGTCCACCAGCACCGCGGCCGCCACCCGCCGGATCTTTCCTCCGGGCTCGGTCACGTGCCGGATGGTCTTGCTCACGGCGTACGTCCGGCTCTCGCTGCGCTGCCCGCCGGTTTCCGAAGAAGTCTCTACGGCGGCCAGAGCCGCCGCGTTTGCGGGTCCCGCCGTCGCGCCCGTCCCCGGTTTGGCTGCCGCGTTCGTGCCCGCGCCCGCGGGAGTTGCCGTGGCCGGGTTCGCCGGAGGATTGCCTGCCGCGTTGGCCTGCGTATTTGCCGGGGTGCTGCCCGGGCCCGTGGCCGGCGTGGTCTGCGCGCTCGGCAGGTTCGAGGCCGTGCCGGGAATCCCCGCGGGGATGAACCCGCCGATCCGTTCCTCCTGTACCTGCGATGCCGTCAACGCCACGGCATTCGGGTCGTAAATTTCCGAAGTGGTCTCGCCAGAGCCGGGATCGTAGTCCAGTGTCACGCTGGCTTTTACGTGCTCCGGTCCCACGATGGGCGCCAGCGTGGCCACAATTTTCTCCGCCAGCGCGGTTTCTTGCTCCAGTGGCGCGGTCATCAGCGGATTGTGGCTTTTCCCCTGAGCCACCAGCGGGGTGCGGCCGTCCGCGCCGATCAGCGTGACGTTGTCCGGAGAGAGGTTGTCCACGGAGCTGGCCACCAGGTTGGTGATGGCAGCCACGTCGGCATCGGGCAGGCCGCCACCGCGCAGTTTGATCACCACCGCAGCCTTGGCCACGCGCTCGCGCGAGGAGTAGAGCGACTCGTGGGGCAGCACCAGGTGCACGCGCACGGCTTGCACCGCGCCCATGGTCTGGATGGTGCGCTCCAGCTCGCCTTCCAGCGCGCGCTGGTAATTCACCTGCTCGGAAAAGTCGCTTCCCGCCCAGTTGGGCTTATCGAACAGCTCAAACCCCATGCGTCCGGATTGCGGCAGCCCCTCGCTGGCCATCTCCAGCCGCGCCTTGTCCAGCTGCTCGGCGGGCACCAGGACCGCGGTGCCGTCCGGCGAAATCTCGTAAGCAATGTTCTTGGCCGCCAGGCGCGTCGCCAGCGCCTGAGCATCCCCCGGCGCCAGTCCGGAATAGAGCGTCTTGTAATCGCTCCGGCCGATCAGGCGCACAAACAGGGCCACGCACGCCAGTGTGATCAGCAGCGCGGCCGCCAGCAGCGCGATTTGCTTGGGCCGCAGGCTCCGCAGGTAGTTCAGCAGTTTTTGCGCCAGTTGTGGCACGGCCTCGCAACACCCTCACCATTCCCGCCGCCCGGCGCCGCACCCCGGCGGTCTGTTCCGGGCAGGCGCTCGCGGTCCTGCCTTCAAAACTGCATCTGCGAAATTTCCTGGTACGCGGCCAGAATCTTGTTGCGCACCTGCATCATCAACTGGAAGGTCAGGTCCGCTTTCTCCACCGCGAGCATGGCCGTGTGCACGTCCTCCCCGTTTCCGCGGATGAGTCCGGCCACCTTCGTCTCCGCGTCCGCCTGGATCTGGCCCACTTGGTCCAAGGCGCTGCGCAATGCATTCATGAACCCTGCTCCATTGGCCGCCGCCGCGCCGCCTGGTTCGGCGCCGGTGACCGGGCGGATCAGCGCGCTCGCCGCGGCCATGCCGGACATGGGATCGCTCATCCTCTCCTGCTCCTCCGCTCGATTCCGGCCGCGAGACTCAGGCCGCGATATCCAGCGCTGCAACGATCATGTTCTTGGTGGCCAGGATGGCCGACACGTTGATTTCATAGGAGCGCGAAGCGCCCATCAGGTTCACCATCTCCTCGATCGGATTGACCGCGGGTGAGGAGACGTATCCTTCCGCGTCCGCATCCGGATGCGAAGGATCGAAGCGCCGCAGCGGCGGCGCCATATCCGCCACCACCTGCTGCACGCGCACGCCGCGCGCGTCCAAGTCCGCAAACGATGCCAGGTGCATGCCCAGTTCCGAGGCGAAGGGCGCGGTAGCCGCAAACACCACGTGCTGCCGCCGGTAGGGGCCGCCCGCCGCCGTGCGCGTGGTATCCGCATTCGCCAGGTTGCTGGCTACCACCTCGGCCCGCTGGCGCTCCGCCACCAGCGCCGAACCGCTGATGTCCAGCACTCCAAACAGGTTCATGCCGGCCTCCCGTCATTGATGGCTTCATTGACCAGGCGGAGTTCCGCGCGCAACAGCTCCACCCCGGTCTTGTATTGGAGCTGCAGTTGCAGCAGCAGCAGCCCCTCGCGATCCATGCTCACGTTGTTCCCATCCGGCCGCTCCACCAGGCCGCCCACGGGCAGCACAAACGGCCGCTGCTCCGCGTCCACCGCCTCACTCTCCGCGCGCTCCATTTCCTGGTGGAACAGGATGTCCTTGGTGCGGTAACCCGGAGTGTCAATGTTGGCCAGATTGTTGGCCACCAGTTGCTGCCGGAACGCCGTCAGGCTCAGGTAGCGCTCCAGAGGGTCCAGCCGCGCGGCGTCAAGCAAACTCATGAAGGCCTCCGCGGGGGCAGGCCGTACTCGCGGATCTTGTTGCGCATGGTGCGCGGACAGATTCCCAGAGCGCGCGCGGCCCGCGTGCGGTTGCCGCCTTGCGCGGCGAGTGTGGATTCCAGCAGGCTGCGCTCCATCTCCCGCAGCGTTTGTCCGCTGGCGCCCGGCGCGCGCTCCCCGGTGGTTTCCGCAGGCGGAGATTCCTCCCAGCATTCCAGGCCCAGCTCGGGGCCGTGGGAAAGCGCGGCCGCGCGGCGGATGAAATTTTCCAGTTCCCGCACGTTGCCGGGCCAGCAGTGCTGTTCCNAGCCGCGCCAGCAATTGCGCTGCAATCCGCGGACGGACGGCGCGCTGCGCGGCGTATTTTTCCAGAAAGTATTCCGCGAGTTCTCCGATGTCTTCGCGCCGCTCGCGCAACGGCGGCAGGCTCAGCGGAGCGACTTTCAGGCGGTAATAGAGGTCCGCGCGGAATTCCCCCGCCTGGACCAGGCCCTGCAGCGGCTGGTTGGTGGTGGCCACCACGCGCACGTCCACGCGCACCGGGCGCGTCTCGCCCAGCCGGTCCACTTCGCGTTCCTGCAGCACGCGCAGCAGCTTCGGCTGCAGCGCCAGCGGCAGGTCGCCAATCTCGTCCAGCAGCAGCGTGCCGTGGTGCGCGGCCTCGAATTTTCCCTGCTTGGCTGTGAACGCGCCGGTAAACGCTCCGCGCGCGTGGCCAAAGAGTTCGCTTTCCAGCAGCGCTTCTGGAAATGCCGCGCAGTTCACGGCCAGAAATGGCTGGGNGGCCAGAAATGGCTGGTGCCGCCGGTCGCTGGCGGAGTGAATCAGCCGCGCCAGCAGTTCTTTTCCCGAGCCGCTTTCCGCTTCGATCAGCACATCCATATCCGTTTCCGCGATGCGCCGGGCGCGCTCCAGCGCGCGCACCAGCGCGGGCGAAGAGCCCACCAGCGCCCAGCGCTCCCCCGGCGCCCGCTGCGCGGCGCAAGCCGCCGGCGCCCGCGCCAGCATGCGCCGCGCCGTTTCCTTCAGCAGCTCGAAGCTCACCGGCTTCACCAGGTAATCGCAGGCTCCCAGGCGCATCGCCTCCACTGCCTCGGGCACCGTGGCGAATGCCGTCAAGAAAATGACCGCTACGTCCGGAGCCATCCGACGCACGCCGCGCAGCACGCCCAGGCCATCGCCGCCGGGCATGCGCATGTCGCTGATTACCAGCGGCGCCGGGGATTCCCGGAACTTCGCCAGCGCGTCCGCGGCATGTACGGCCGTGGTCACCTGCCAGCCATCCCGCCGGAAGTGGTCCTCGAGCGCCGCGCGCATGGGCGCCTCATCGTCCACCACGAGCACCTGGTTCATTCCGCCCCTCCGGCGTACGGCAGTGTGACGGTCACCGTGGTCCCCTTCCGCGGCACGCTGGCGACTTGCAATGTCCCCCGGTGTTGCTGGACCACGCTCTGGCAAACGGCCAGTCCCAGTCCGGGATTTCCCGCCTTGGTGGTANAATCCCGGCTGGAGAATTCTGGGAAGGATTTCCGGAGCGATGCCCGCCCCTTCGTCCTCAAAGGCAATCTGCACGGCCTCGCCTTCCTGGCCGGGAACCCAGCCCAGGCGCATGGTAAAGGTTCCTCCGCGGCTCATGGACCGGAAGGCGTTCAGCGCCAGGTTGAAGATGACCTGCTGCAGGCGATGCGGATCGAGCGGAAGCGTGATCTCGCCCAGCGTGTTGATCAGGTCAATGCGCAGCTCCATCTGCCGCGCCAGCGGACGCAGGAACTGCGCCGCTTCCCGCAGCAGCCGGCCGAGATTCGTCGCTTGCAGCTGTGGCGGCGCCTGGCTGTGAAACTGGAGAACATTGTTGACCGTGGCGGAAAGCTGCCGCAGACCGGCCTGGATCTGGTCCGTCCAGCGGTGCAAATCCGGCTGCCCCGACGCGGCGTCCGAGAGCAGCCCGGCGAACAGCTCCAGACTGCCCAGCGGATTGCGAATCTCGTGCGCCAGGAGCGTGGCCATTTGCGCCAGTGAGTCCCGCCGATGCGCGGCCTCGGCGGCTTCGGCCAGACGGCGTGCTTCGGTGATGTCCCGCAGGAGCCAGGCGCGTTCCGAGCTGTTGCCTTCCGCATCCGGCAGAACGGCACAGGCCACGCCCAGCAGGCGCATGCCTTGCGGCGTCTCCCAGGCCAGCTCCCGCTCGCAGCCCGCGCTTCCCTCTGTGTCCAGCCGGCACAGGAGTTGTTCGTAGCGCTCGCCCGTTTCTTGCGTTGCGCTTTTCCCGTCGCGCCCCGGTTCCCAGACCCCCACCAGGCGTTGCGCTTCCGCATTGGCCATGCGCAGTTCGCCTGCGGGACCAAGCACCAGCACGCCGCACGGAAGATTTTCCAGAATGCGCGTCAGGTATTGCCGTATCCGGGCGTTTTCTTCGAGGCTGCTCGAGAGGTGGCGGTTTTTTTCTTCCAGCTCCGACCGCAGGCGGTACACCTCGGCCTGGAGCTGTCCGTAAGACTTTTCCAGCGAGCTGGCCGCCTCCGTGAATTGCACGAAGGCCCTGGACAGCGTCTTCCGCGTGGCCGAGGCCGCTGCGCGCGTGTGCATTTTCTTCCTGGCACCCGGCAAAAAACGGCCGGGGACTGCTTCCATGCACGGCGCCTGCCAAGCCTGGCCCGCTAATTCTTAGAACCTGCTGATTTCACGCGGCCGCCGGGTGTGTCCACAGATGGTGGGGCGTGATGACCTCCTCCTCCTCGGAAATCACAAAGGCCCGCTCCACTACGTTGTTCAGTTGCCGGACGTTGCCTGGCCAGGAGTTTTCGCGCAGTTGCACGGCCGCCTCCGGCGAAAACCTCTTGAACGGTGCGCCGCATTTCCGGCAGAGCAGATCCAGAAAATGCTGGGCCAGCGGAAGAACATCCTCCGGACGCTGCCGCAGGGGCGGAATCTCGACCGGAAACACCGCCAGGCGGTAGTACAGGTCCTCGCGGAATTTCCGCTCGTTCACGCATTGCAGCAGGTCGGCGTTGGTGGCGCAGATCAACCGCACGTCTACCCGGAACACGTCCGAGCAGCCCAGCCGCTGCACCTCGCCCTCCTGCACGAAGCGCAGCAGTTTGGCCTGCACGCTCAATGGCAATTCGCCCACTTCGTCGAGCAGCAGGGTTCCTCCTTGCGCCGCATGGATGCGCCCGATCCGCGATTGGAAGGCCCCGGTAAAGGCTCCGCGCGCGTAGCCGAAAAGCTCCGCTTCCAGCAGCGCTTCCGGAATGGCGGCGCAATTCACCACCACGATGGGCTGCTTGGCCCGCGGACTCATCTGGTGAATCCCGCGCGCCACCAGTTCCTTGCCCGTCCCCGTATCGCCGATCAGCAGCACGGCCGTGTCGCGCGCGGCCACCAGCCGTGCCAGGCGGTACACGCGCCGCATCAGGCGGTTCGTGCCGATCATGCCGGGCAGCTCCGGCGCCGGGCGCTCTTCGATACGTTCCGGATGGCCAGCGCCCTCGGCGGGCTGCGCGGAAGCCGCCGGGGGCGCCTCGCCGTTGGCTTCCCCGGCGATGGCCGCTTCCGCCTCCGCACGGTCTTCCTCCGCGGGCGCCCGCCCCTCCCGCGCGGAATCCACCGTTACCACCTCTACTTGGGGATACTGCGCCCGCACGATGCTCAGCACATCGTCGAAATACAGGTCGTTCAGATTTCGATCCAGGTAGAGCGCCGCAAACTTGCCGGCCTCCAGCTTCAGCAGCGCATCGGCTCCCCCTTGCGCCTCTTCCAGGTGGCGCTCGCGCGGCCGCAGGCGCGCGGCCATCTGCTGCCGGAACTCCGCGCTGGAGCTGGCGATCAGGATCCTGCGGCCGATCTCCTCTCCTGCAACCGGAAAACTGCCGTCGCTCTTCTCGAGCAAGGGCTGGGTGGTCCCCATGGTCGTGGCTCCTTCCAGGCGATCCGTCCTGATGAGACCGCGTGCAACTGCCAGAGAAACTCCTGACGATGGAATTGTGGCTGGGAAGGGGGGAACTCACCTTAGAAGCGGCAAGCTCCGCTGTCAATCGATATTAGTGAGAAATAATTTAAAATTTTCCCGCCGCTTCGGCACACTGTGCCACTCGCGCACGTCGTGGCTTTTTCCATCGCCGCGGGAATTCGTTCTGAATGTTTTCTCACTCGCCCGCCCGTCCCGCGCCTCCACGATTCTCTGTGTCCAGCCGGCGGTACTTTCTTTCCGCGTTGCAGACGGCACGATCTGCCGGGCTTCGCCCACGGCGGCAGTTCCACGGCCGGCGCGGGCTCCTTAAGCGCTCTGAAATGAGTGAGCCTGCCCTCGGAGACGTGTGGCATTTGAATTGCCCCATTCGCTGGGTGCGCTCGTATCAAGCCGCTTGACGCAGCGCCGATCAGGATATCGGCAACGTTATTTCCGCGAGGAGGGAGTGATGTCCGTCTCGGCAATTTCCAGCAACAACCTCAATGCCTACAGCGCGCAGACCATCCAGCCGCGCTTCCAGCAATTTCGTCAGGACTTCCAACAACTGGGGCAGGACTTGAGCGCAGGAAACCTTTCCGCCGCCCAGGCCGATCTTGTGAATTTGCAACAGCTTGTTCCCCAGGGGAATGCGGCTTCCTCCGCGCGGAATACCAGCCCGATTGCCCAGGCCTTTACCCAGCTGGCGCAGGACCTGAAAGCCGGAAATCTCTCCGGCGCGCAACAGGACTTCGCCACGCTCCAGCAGGATCTCCAGAACCAGGTGGGGCAAACGCATCACCACCGGCATCACGGCGGAGCGGCGGGGCAGGGCTCCGTCGCCCAGTTGTTCAACCAGTTGGGCCAGGACTTACAGTCCGGCAATATCGGCGCGGCTCAGCAGGCATACGCGTCCCTGCAGCAGGCCTTCCAGCAGTTCGCCGCACGCGAAAATGGGTCCGCCGCGCCCCAGGCTTCCACAGGGGTTTCCGTAAACGCCTGACGCTCGGCTCAAGAATGATTCGCGGCATGCCGGCGTGCCGCCTCCCCCGCTCGCGCTGCGCGGTAAGAGCCAGGATCATCTCATCCCCCTGCGCGGCTCGCTGCTGCTACCCGCCTTTCTCAGGAAAATCTCCGGACGGACGATTTCTTCTGTCGAGGGGTGAGCCCGTGCGGCCTGGTCCGCCCGCTGCACCCCCGCGGCGCCGGGAATCGCCCATACGCTTCACCGGCCTGGCGCCGGATTTCCCTGCCGGGCGGCGGCGCCGCGGCCCGGCAAGAAGGAGCAGGCGTGGGCAGAATCCGCGTGCTGGTGGTGGATGATTCGGCGGTGATGCGCAAAGTGATCACCGGAATCCTGGCGGAAGATCCGGCGATTGAAGTCGCGGACACCGCGGTAGATGGCCGCCTCGCTCTCTCCAAACTGGCCTCGCTCCAACCGGACGTCGTGACCCTCGACGTCGAGATGCCGGTGATGAACGGCCTCGAGACCCTGGCGGAGATCCGCAAGATTTCGCCCTCGCTGCCGGTGATCATGTTCAGCACGCTGACGGAACGAGGCGCGGCCGTTACCGTCGAGGCCCTCACTCTGGGCGCCTCCGATTACTGCGCCAAGCCGACGCAGACCAGCAACCCAGCCGCGGCTCGTGAAAGCATCCGCGGCGAACTGCTGCCCAAAATCAAGGCCCTGTGCGCGCCACGCCCGGCGCTTGCGCCTCCGGCACCCCGAGCCGCAGCAGAGTTGCCGCTGGTGCCCCGCCGCGCGGCGGGCCGCCCGGTGCAAATCGTGGCCATTGGTATCTCCACGGGCGGTCCCAGCGCGCTCAGCCGCGTGCTGCCGCGCTTTCCGCAATCCCTCCCCGTGCCCATCGTCATTGTCCAGCATATGCCCGCGGTGTTTACGGGGCTGCTGGCCGGCCGGCTCAGCGCCAATTCCGAAATGTTTGTGGCCGAAGGGAAGGATGGCACCGTGCTGCGCGCCGGGCAGGCGTGGATCGCCCCGGGCGACCTGCACATGACCGTGGCCCGCGAGGGCAATACGTGCCGCCTGCATATGAACACAGGACCAAAGGAAAATTTCTGCCGTCCCTCGGTAGACGTGCTGTTCCGCTCCGTGGCGGAGGTCTATGGGCCCAATGCACTGGCTGTAGTGATGACCGGCATGGGCTCCGACGGCCTGTTCGGCTCTAAGCGTATCCGTGAAGCTGGCGGTGAAGTCATTGTGCAGGACGAGAGCAGCTCTGTGGTCTGGGGCATGCCGGGCATGGTCCATGCGGCCGGGCAGGCCGACGGAGTCTATTCGCTCGATTCTCTGGCCGATGAGATTACGCGTCGAGTGCTGCAGAGCCGGCGCCACCCCTCCCCGGCAAGCCCCGAATTTGCAGTTCCTCCCTCGTCGCGCACCCATTAGCGCTTGCGCAGGGAAGCGCGCGGCACGGGAGTCTGCCGCGTGTGTACCGGCTGCGCACACGCTGTTTCGGCGTGGAACATCCGAATCCCGGCTCGCTGCCGGATTCACGGCACTTACAGCATGGCTGGAGAATTGCATTCCAAGCCGGGCGTGATTTTGTTTTTTCGCCGCGAAACAGAGCGCTGTCCGAAATGATTCATGCTCCAGGGCTCTGTGCCGATGGCTTGGTGGGGAGTATTCACTCGACGGGCAACTCGGGGCGACTGCCGCGATCGGGGCCGCGGTTCTTGGGCTGTCGAACCACATTTGAATTCTTTAAGCGTGACTTCGGGAAGTAATTAGATAGCGCGCAGTGCCCGGATGGATTGGAGACGGCGTGGACGCGCGGGGAAGCGGTTCTGAATCAAGGAGAATATGCAATGAAACTTACCGTTGCCAAGAAGCTCGGGGTGGGCTTCGGAGCCCTTGTGCTGTGCATGGCGGTCAGCACCCTGCTCACCTACTCGAAGTCTGAAGTGGTAGTGAAGCGTTCTGAGTATTTTGTTGATGTACGCGTCCCCACGGGGCATGGAGTCAAGGACCTGCAGAGAGACTTGAACCAACTAAATAGCAAATCCAGGCAAGCCGTGCTCGCGGGGAATGACAAGGAGCGCTGGCAAGCCAACCGTGACCAGTTCGAATCGCAGCGCCAGGTCATCGAAAAAGACTTGGCTGTCCTCGACGGGTTGGCCCCGCGCTGGGCCCTCCAGGCGAATCGTGATCGTTTGTCGATTATTAAGGAGCAAGTGCCGAAGCTCTTCCAGTTCGATCAGGAGGCCATCGATATGGCCTGGTCGAATGGAGTGCAAGACATCCTCAAAGCCGGGCTACTGATTGAGACCAAAGCTACTCCGATCAACGAGGATATTAAAGCGAAACTCAACGAACTGGCAGAGAGTCAAGCGAAACTTTTGAGAGAGGACACAAAACAGAATGCCGAAGCGTTCTCCGCGATGAACTGGACCCTCTGGGGGGCCACCTTGGTGGCGTTAACCATCGCCATAGGTTTGGCCATGTATCTGGGGCGCACCACATCCAAAGCGGTATGTGGTGCGCTGGAACGCGCCGATGCCATCGCCCGTGGCGATCTCACCGGCTCCGAAATCCTCGTCTCCAGCAATGACGAACTGGGCGACCTCGCCGCTGCCATCAACAAAATGCAAGCCAACCTCCGGGAGATGATCGTCTCCGTCACTACCAGCGCCGAGCGCATCGCCACCGCCGGAGAAGAAATCTCCGCCTCCGCCACCCAGCAGGCCCAGGGCGCGGAAACTCAGAANGGACCAGACCCACCAGGTGGCCACCGCCATGCAGGAGATGTCCTCCACCGTGCAGCAGGTCTCCGAAAATTCCAACAAGGCCGCCGAAGCCTCGCGCCAGGCCGCCGATACCGCCCGCCAGGGAGGCACCATCGTCGAAGATACCCTGGCCAAGATGCGCGCCATCGCCGAGTCCGTCGGCCAGACCGCGCGCAAAGTCCAGGAACTGGGCAAATCCTCCAACCAGATCGGCCAGATCATCGGGGTGATTGACGACATCGCCGACCAGACCAACCTGCTGGCCCTGAACGCGGCCATCGAAGCCGCCCGCGCCGGCGAACAGGGCCGCGGCTTTGCCGTCGTCGCCGACGAGGTCCGCAAGCTCGCCGAGCGCACCTCCAAAGCCACCAAGGAAATCACCCAGATGATTCAGAGCATCCAGACGGAAACCCGGAGCGCGGTGGAAGCCATGCAGGCCGGCACCAAGCAGGTGGAACTGGGCGTCGAGTCCACCACCCAGGCCGGTTGCTCCCTCCAGGAAATCATCAAGATGTCCGTGGGCGTGGGCGACATGGTGATGCAGATTGCCACCGCGGCCACCCAGCAGGCCAGCGCCACCGAGGAGATCAACTCGAATATCGAGCAGATCGCCAAGATCACCCAGGAGACGGCCGTGGGCGCCGGTCAATCCGCCAAGGCGGTGCAGGAACTGTCGAGTCTGGCCACCGAGCTGCAATCCCTGGTGGGGCGCTTCCACGTGGGCAACGGCCACGGCACGCACGCGGGCCGCCGCCCCAGCCCGCGCGCCGCGGGCAATGGCCGGGCCCGCGTGGATGCATCCCAGGTCGAAGAGGAAACGGTCGAGGCCTGAGGCCGCAGGAGACATAAATCAAAAGGAGCGAACCATGAGCCTGCCATCCCGGAGCACGGAAAGAAAGAACGACCAGGGAGCGCACGGCAGCGATTTGCTGCAGCTCGTCAGCTTCCACCTGGACAACGAGGAATTCGGCCTGGAAATCCTCAAGGTCCAGGAAATCATCCGCATCCAGGAGCTCACGCGCGTGCCCAACTCACCGGACTTCGTCGAGGGCGTGCTCAACCTGCGCGGCAAGGTCATCCCTGTGGTCAGCCTGCGCAAGCGCTTCGGGCTGGCCCCGCACGACTACGACAAAGACACGCGCATCGTGGTGACCGAAGTCGGCGGGGCCATCGTGGGCTTCGTCGTGGACTCGGTCTCCGAAGTCCTGCGTATTTCACCGGAAACCGTCGAGCCCGCGCCGCGGCTGGGCAAGGTGCAGCAGGAATACATCTCCGGAGTGGGCAAGCTGGACAACCGCCTGCTGATCCTGCTCAACGTGGAACGGATCATGACGGAAGAAGAGACGCTGGAGCTGGGCGGGCACGCTGAATTCCACGCCAGCATGGAAATCCCCGCGCTGGCGCATTAGCGCCACGCGGCCCGGAGGGACAGCGGGGGACATGAGCCAGGATATCGAGCAGGATGCCGCGCTCATTCAGGACTACGTCACCGAATGTGACGAGCTGATGCAAAGGCTCGACCAGGATCTGGTGGCGCTGGAGACCTCGCCTGCGGATGCCGACCTGCTGAACCGGATTTTTCGCGCGTTCCACACCATCAAGGGCACCTCCGGCTTCCTGGGCTTCACCCAGGTGGCGGAGATCACGCACATCGCCGAAGACGTGCTGAACCTGCTGCGGCAGGGCAGGGCGCAGGTAACCCGGCACACCATGGACGTGTTGCTGGCCACGCTGGATCAGATGCGCCAGATGATCGCCGACATCCGCGGCGGCGTCTCGCGTTCCTACGCCCTCGAGGGCCTGCTAGCGGACTTGAAAGGCCTGCTCGCGCCCGCCGC
>OCOJ01033323.1_pt2 | contig 12226 bp, 11 predicted proteins | sample 1539251 | NCBI WGS metagenome assembly OCOJ01 (sample SAMN01911457, study PRJEB22624) | soil metagenome | biome: Soil | place: Malaysia | collected 2012-04-30 | depth RA_metagenome m
CAGGCGCACCGCTGCCTATCCCGCGCTGGAGCCGGACATCAGAGCGGCAGGTGCGGAGTTCGTCAACGCCGAGGCCGTAGTTGACCGAACCATGGTTTCTGCACGCGCTTGGCCTGATCATCCGGCGTGGATGCGGGAATTTGTCCGCCTCTTGAAACAGAAGGCGCCCGTTCGTGAGCTTGAGACCGCTGCGTAGACTCGNGCGCTCGAGGTGCAGTCTGAAGAGTGCGATTCTGCCCCAGGCGATGTTGCTAGGTGCCGGGGCTCGATTGCTGCTCTGGCTTGTCCAACGCTGCTGACATAGCTTCAGCTGAAAAGAGCCGGTTGCGATGCGGTCTCTTCCGCTTCGCGAAAATTGCTCAGACCGACCCCTACAAGCCGGTAGCGTTGTTCCGGATCAAGGTTCACTCGTTCTCGCAGCTTTAGAGCGATGCCTGTCAGCTCCTCACATGAGGCTGGAGGAGAATCTGGCGTATGGCTGCGCGTGAGAATCTTGAAGGCGCTTGTCTTCAGTTTGAGGACCACCGTGCGGGCTATGCGGGATTCCTTGCGCGCAGCAGACCAAAGCCTTTCCGTCAGGCGCCGGATGGTAGGCTCCGTCTCCGCCAACAAGACGTCCTGCTCAAACGTGTCCTCGACCGATATCGATTGCGTAGGCCGGCCCGCGATCACTGGGCTATCGTCGATACCGCGGGCGAGCTCGTGCAGGCGCAGACCATAGCGGCCGAACTGGTGTTCGAGCGCGGGCAGATCCAGTTTTCGTAAATCCTCAACCGTCTTCACTCTGAGATTGGCAAGCTTCTCTTCTGTCACTTTGCCCACCCCGGGCAGGCGCCCAACCGGCAGTGGGAGGAGAAACGCATCAATGTCCTCGGGCCGTATGACAAAGAGCCCATCTGGTTTGCGCCAGTCCGACGCAAGTTTAGCCAAGAACTTGTTGGGGGCTACACCTGCGGAGGCGGTCAGATTCAATTCTTGGCGGATCTGCTCCCGGATCGTCTTCGCCACTAGCGTGGCGGTGGGTAGGTCCGTCTTGTTCTCGGTCACGTCGAGGTAGGCTTCGTCGAGCGACACTGGCTCGATCAGGTCGGTGTGATGCTTGAAGATCTCCCGCACGCTTCGCGAGACTGCGCGATAGCGTGGAAAATCTGGAACCACGAAGATTGCGTTGGGGCACAAGCGTTCCGCCCGCAGCGCTGGCATGGCCGAGCGAACACCAAAACGCCTCGCTTCATACGATGCTGCGCACACGACCGAACGGTTACCGCGCCAGGCGACGATTACGGGCTTGCCGCGCAGCTCGGGATCATCGCGCTGCTCGACTGAAGCATAGAATGCATCCATGTCGATATGGATGATTTTTCGCACAATCGTCCGCCAACCATCCTATTCCGTGGCCCGGACCGTTGTGAATGTGTGTCGGTCGTTAGCGATCGTGCGGTAGATTTTAGAAATGCAGGCGGCCGGTTTTGCCTCTCATTTCTATTCCGCACTCGCCACTGCTGTGCTCTTACTGCACGCTCTGTTCATCGTGTGGGTGATTTTCGGAGTTTTGTTGACNACGCTCACGTCCCGTTCTTCGCTGGCTGCATATCGCTTCTCTTGTCTGGGGAATCCTTGTCGAAGTACTTCCTTGGCCCTGCCCGCTGACTCTGTTGGAGAACTGGCTCGAAGGCAAGGCCGGCATCCAGCCCTACCAGGGCGGATTCCTGCTGCACTACCTGGATAAGCTGGTCTACCCGGACATTTCTGCTACAGTTCTGACGGCTGCGGGGGTAATCGTGTGTGCCGTGAATCTTGCGTTTCACGGGAGGTATGTATGGCTTACTTTTCGGCACTAGCACTCCCGGAGCGCTAAGAGTCACCCTTCTTCTCTTCGCGAAGTGAGACCGGATCCCAAGCTCAATTGGCGCTCGAAGTCTGTTGTCGGAGCATATAGGGATTCCCGTCAGCGGCGCCAATCTTGTAGAACCCTGAGTCCGATTTGAGGTCCGATCGGATTTCCAAGCAGTTCAGCCTGCGCGGGATGCTGATGGTCTCCGCTTTGGTTCGCGCATTGGTTCGGTTGGATAACTGGCGAAAGGGAAGTAGTGGGCAAGGCGGGCGAGCTGACCTAGGTTTGCGGCACAGCCAAACACTGGCCCCGTGAACACATCTTGATGACGCCTACCCCATTCGCTGGATGGCCAGCAGAGTTAGGTCATCCGATGGCGGGCCGTCGGCGAAGGCGCGCAGGTCGTCGAGGCAAGCGGCAATGAGCTCGGCCGGGCGTCGTGCGGCTTGCTGACGTACCAGGTGCGTGACGCGGTCCACGCCATATTCGTCGTCCGCGCGGCGGGCTTCCGACAGGCCGTCGGTGTAAAGGAACAGCAAATCGCCGGCTTCCAAGTGCAGGCGCGTGGCTGAGAAATCGAATTCGTGGAACATCCCCAGGGGCAAACCGGTGGATTCAACGCGCAACACGCCGCCGTGCCCGACAACGATTGCAGGCCAGTGGCCGGCGTTATGGATTTCCACCTCCCCGCTGGGCTTGGCCTGTCCGCACACCAGAGTAGCGTACTGCCCAGCCAGCGCGCTCTCACAGAAGACGCGANTTAGCCTGGGTGACCATCTGGCCGAGCGGCAGGCCCATACCAGCCAGGCTACGAAACAAGGCGTGGAGCTGCGCCATCAGCATAGAAGCGGCCACGCCTTTACCGGAGACGTCGCCGAGAACGAAGAAGAGCTGTCCATCGGACGGGATCAGGTCGCAGTAGTCGCCGCTCACGGGGCCAACCGGCGCGTAATGATAGCTGGTCTCCCAACCGCCGGCCCGTAGGTTCACTTGTGGCAATAGATTGCGTTGCACCTGGGAGGCCAGATCGAGGTCACGCTGCAGCGCGGCCCGTTGCGGCTCGCTCAGGTGGTCGAGGCAGTAGCACACCAGCGGATCGGCCAGCAGTCGGTCCTGTTCTATCGTTTCGTGGCACTCCCGGCACAGCCCGTAGCTACCCTTGGCCATTCGCTCCAGCGCTGAATCTACTTCGCGCAGCAGACCAGCCAAGCCAGCTTCTCCCTGAGGTGCGAGCGCAATCGCTGTTTCCAAGCGGCGCTTCCGCTCCTCCAATTGGCTGTGCAGGAAAGCTATTTCTAGCGTGGCCATGACAACCTCCTGTTTAAGGTTGTTTCTTATTTGATTGCGGTTGTCCGCACCAAGTCGCAATTTCCCGCTCTCGACATCTGTAGTCTCCGTCATTTGTGTCCTGCATCACAGACACAACAGAACCGCACCGGGCAACTCTTGTTCAACTCGTTCTCGCAGCTTCACCGCGGTTTTCATCCTTTCTAGCGCCTAGCCTCGCCGAAAAGGCAGCCGATCACTCATGCCACGGTTTGGCCAGCAAGTATGCTGTCGATGCCAGCGAGTTTATGGGGAGAGAAGCCTAGGTTGGCGAGAGCCGCGACGTTTTGCTCGATTTGCTCAACGCGGCTTGCGCCGATCAGGGCGCTGGTCATGCGGGCATCACGCAGAACCCAAGCAAGCGCCTATTTTCGCCCCCTTGGGAAATACTAATGAAGCGTCGCTTTCACAGCCACGCTTCTGGTGCCTGCCGGCGGCAGCGGCACAAGGTTGCCGGCGATGGAGGCGCCATTCACCTCGAGGGAAACTTGGTTGCCGTGTCCGGCTCGCTCGACCGTGATGTTGTAGGTAACCCCGCGGAACTTGCGGGTGACCTTGAACCCCTTCCACCGCTCGGGCACCACCGGGGCAATCAGCAGGCCGTCGTAGCCTGCGCGGATTCCGAGAATCCACTGCGTGATGGCGTAGTAGTTCCACGCGGCTGTGCCGGTGAGCCAGGAGTTCTTGGCCTCGCCATGAGTGGGAGCATCGCGCCCGGCAATCATCTGCGCATACACATAGGGCTCGCACCGGTGGACATCACTGATCTCTTCGCGGGCGGAAGGATTAATCCGCGAGTAGTAGTCGAAGGCTTGGTCACCATGGCCGATACGCGCTTCGCCGATCATGACCCACGGGTTGTTGTGACAGAATATTCCGGCATTTTCCTTATATCCCGGAGGGTACGAGGAGATTTCTCCGAGCTCGAGGTAGTACTTCGAGTAGGCAGGCTGCTGCAGGACGATGCCGTGCTTGGTGGCGAGCAGTTGGCGAGTAGACTCCAGAGCCCGAGCAGCCAGGCCATCTTCGAGGCCGACCCCGGCAAGCGTGCAGAAGCCCTGAGTCTCAATGAAGATTCTGCCTTCCACGCATTCTTTGGAGCCGACCTTGCGGCCGAAATCGTCGTATGCGCGGAGGAACCATTCTCCGTCCCAGCCCTGCTGGCGAATGGTGGCCTCCATCTTTTCTACTTCTGCCATGTAGGAACAAGCTTCCGAGGCGAGACCGCGGTGCCGAGCAATCTCCGCCAGTTCACGTCCGGCCAGCACAAACAAACCGGCGATGAATACGGACTCGGCAACCTTGCCGTCCTTGTTTGTCGTGGTCTGGAAGGATTGTCCGGGAGAATCAGAAAAACAATTCAGGTTGAGGCAGTCGTTCCAGTCGGCGCGCCCGATGAGCGNCGCCCGATGAGCGGCAGGCCATGAGGGCCAAGGCGATCGAGCGTGTAGCGGAAGCTCCGCTGCAGGTGTTCGTAGAGGGGCGTTTCTGAGCCAGGTTCGTTGTCGTAGGGAACGGACGCATCGAGGATGCTCCAGTCGCCGGTCTCCTTGAGATAGGCGGCGACACCGAGAATCAACCAGTGAGGATCGTCGTTGAATCCACTGCCGATGTCGTTGTTGCCACGCTTCGTGAGCGGCTGGTACTGATGATAGGCGCCACCAGTCGGCAGTTGCGTGGCAGCGAGATCGAGGATGCGCTCGCGGGCGCGCTCCGGAACCATGTGGACAAAACCGAGAAGGTCCTGATTTGAATCGCGGAAGCCGAGACCGCGGCCAATGCCAGATTCGTAAAAGGATGCCGAGCGAGACATATTAAAGGTGGCCATGCACTGGTAGGCGTTCCAGATGTTCACCATGCGATTGGTGTGCACGTCGGGAGTCTCAACCTGGCAAAGGCCGAGCAAATCGTCCCAATACTGACGGAGCTTCTCGAAGGCCGCATCAGCGTTGGCCGGAACGAGATAGCGCGAAAGGACGCATTTTGCCTTCTTCTTGTTGAGAATCTGCGAATCGGGAGGATCGAACTTCTGCTCCCGTGGATTCTCCTGATAGCCCAGAACGAAAACAATCCGGCGCGATTCGCGGGGCTGGAGCGATAACTTGACATGATGTGAGCCAATCGGCGCCCAACCATGGGCGACAGAATTGCACGAACTTCCACTCTCGAGCACTATGGGATTATCCCAGCCGCGATAGGGACCCAGGAAGGTATCGCGCTGCGTGTCGAAACCCGCGATCCTCTCGGAGCAAGCGAAGAACGAGAAATGGTCGCGCCGTTCGCGATACTCGGTTTTGTGATAAATGACGCCGTCCTCGATTTCGACTTCCCCAATGCTGAAATTGCGCTGGAAGTTCGTGGAATCGTCCTGGGCGTCCCATAGGCAAAATTCGATCGCGGAGAAGATCGAAAGGTCCGCGGCCTGCTTACGATGGTTGGTGACCGTTAACTGCCAGATCTCAAGGTTTTCGTCGAGAGGCACAAAGTAGCGCGTGCTGGCCTCGATGCGGCGGTATTGCGAGCCGATCGTGGTGTAGCCCATACCGTGGCGGCAGGAATAGTTCTCCAGCTTGCGCCGAGTCGGTTGCCACGAAGGCGACCAGAACTCGCCGGATGCGCTGTCCCGCAGATAGATGTATCGTCCACCGAAATCGAAGGGCGCATTGTTATAGCGATAACGTGTGATCCGGCGCAGGCGCGCGTCGCGATAGAAAGAATACCCGCCTGCTGTGTTGGAGATGATCCCGAAGTAGGCTTGACAGCCGAGATAGTTGATCCATGGAAGAGGGGTGTCCGGTTGGGTGATTACATATTCCCGGTTCTTATCGTCGAAGTATCCGTATTTCATAAAAACGACCTCGAACGGAAGACCCTACGAACTGGTGATAGGGCCAAGTATAACGATTTACTACTGGCGTTCAACAGCGTTCGGGTGTAGTCATTTAGCGTACAAAAAATGACGGAAATTCTCCGCGTGAGAGGAGTGTGCTGAAGTTCACACCTTCAGGTGAGGGAAATCACACTCAGAATCTGAGGCAGCATGAGAGGCTCGTGGTACCTACCTGTATCGGAGCTTGAGCTATGACCTATTCTGGACGTTGTTCACGCAGCCTTCTGTCAATTTTGCCCATTGGAATCGTTCTCCTGTCGGTTTCGTGGGTCGCGGCAGCAAAAGAGGCTCATGCGGCAGAGGGCAAGAGCGTCCAGATCAAGCTCGATCAGGTCGGGTACGCGCCCGCAAGCGCGAAGTTGGCAATGGTGAGCGCGCGAGCTGAGACCTTTGAAGTGAAGCGAGTGTCGGATAACGCGACGGTATTCAAGGGCGAATTGGGTGTGGTCACGCTGGATGCCGACACCGGCGACTCTGTCCAGATTGCGGACTTCTCCAAACTGAAGGTCCAGGGAACTTACTACCTCGAGGTCCCAGGAGTGGGGCAGAGTTGGACGTTCTCCATTCGGGAGGATGTCTTTTCCCGCACATACTACCTGGCGATGCGGGCGTTCTATGGGCAACGGTGCGGCACGGCTGTTGACTTGGGATCTGAGTTTCCCGGATATGTGCATCCCGCATGTCATCTGAAGGGAGAGTTCCACCCTTCCTCGGGAAAACGAGGAGAACGGGACAATGTCGGCGGCTGGCACGATGCAGGGGATTACGGACGGTACGTCGTCAACTCCGGAATTTCTACCGGGACCGTCCTGTGGACGTGGGAAATCTTTGGTCGCAAACTGAAGAACATCAAGCTGAATATTCCCGAGACCGGCAACGGTACTCCCGACATCTTGAACGAGGCGCGCTGGAATCTCAAATGGATGCTCAAGATGCAGGATGAGGACGGCGGTGTCTGGCACAAGCAAACCAGCGAGCATTTCCCCGGGTTCGTCATGCCCGAAGACGACAATCTGCCGAGCGAAGTAATTGGGACCGGGCAGCAGCCGTACAAGAGCACTTGCGCGACGGCTGATTTGGCTGCAGCTGCCGCTATTGCCGCGCGCGTCTACTCGCCCTTCGACGCGAAGTTCGCGGCACAAAACCTGGAAGCCGCTCGCAAGGCGTGGCAGTGGACAGAGAGGTATCCCAACGTAACTTTTAGGAATCCGCCGGGTATCAGCACCGGCGAGTACGGCGATGATTCTTGCTCCGACGAGAGGTTATGGGCCGCAGCGGAGTTGTGGCGAACCACAAGCGACAAAGCTTACAGCGATTATGTCGTGAAGCAATATCCGGATTTCCGGTCAAGCCTCGATACACCCGCCCCGGAGGGCTGGAAGGATGTTGCGGTAATGGGGCTCTGGACTTATGCACTCGGTTCGCGCAAAGGTGCCGATGCTGTGGTGGTGGCGGACATTCGCAAGCGCACCTCACAGGCTGCGCAAGCAATTGTCGAGAACACTCGAAAGAACCCTTATCGGGTTAGCCTCCGCGCGAAGGACTACGTTTGGGGTTCCAATGGAGTGGCGGCAGCCTACGGAATGGAACTGCTGGTGGCGAATGTGCTGACGCCAGATCTCAGTTTCATGGAAGCTGCTTTGGACAATCTGCACTATTTGCTCGGCCGCAACACGTTTTCGCTTTCCTGGGTAACACAGGTGGGCGACAATCCGTTTCGTCATCCTCACCATCGTCCAAGCGGCGCGGACAAGAACGCGGAGCCGTGGCCCGGATTGTTATCCGGTGGACCCAATGCCGGGCGGCAGGACGATGTACTGAAGAAGCTGCCGGCAGGATTGCCGCCGGCGAAAATCTACGCGGACGATCAAGGCTCTTACGCAAGCAACGAGATTGCCATCAATTGGCAGGCCTCTCTCGTATTTCTCCTGGCTGGCGCTCTTCCTTAATCGAAAAATGGGTGGCCGCTGAACTTCAATGACGCTTAAGCCATTAGATTTTTGGAATGAAACCGCGCCTGGACAAACGACAGACTGATCGCACAACGCAACCGATTGTGCGGCCGGCTGACCAAACTGAGGTGCAACATGCATCTGCACGTAATTGACATAGCAATCATCCTTGCCTATCTGGCTTTGTCGGTGTTGGTCGGTTATTGGGTGTCGCATCGGGCGTCGCGCGATATCAAAGCGTACTTCCTGGGCGGCAACGTCATGCCTTGGTACGTCCTTGGTGTCTCCAATGCTTCGGGAATGTTCGATATCAGCGGCACCATGCTGCTGGTGTATTGGATGTTCGTATACGGCCTCAAAAGCGTGTGGATTCCCTGGCTCTGGCCGACGTTCAACCAGGTTTTTCTGATGGTCTATCTCTCGACCTGGCTGAGGCGGTCGAACGTGATGACTGGTGCGGAGTGGATCCAAACGCGCTTTGGCAAGGGGCGCGGGGCACAACTGTCACACATTATTGTGGTCATTTATGCTTTCATCAGCATCATTGGATTCTTCACCTACGGCTTCAAAGGGATCGGCAAGTTTGCGGCAACGTTCCTGCCCTGGCATCTCAGCATTAATCAATATGCCCTCCTGCTGATTGCGATCACGGCGATCTACGTCATCAAGGGCGGCATGTTCAGCGTGGTGATCACCGAGATCATGCAATTCTGCATTTTGTCGATAGCCTCGTTCGCCGTGGGAATCATCGCCATGATGCGAGTGGCTCCGGGGACGCTGCAGCGCTTCATCCCCGCGGGTTGGGACAACGTCTTCTTCGGCTGGCACCTCGGCATGGACTGGTCCAGCCTGGTGCCGTCCGCCAATGCGCGAGTGGTGCAGGACGGCTATGGCCTGTTTGGATTCTTCGTCTTGATGCTTCTCTTCAAGGGAATCCTGATCAGCGCTGCCGGACCCGCCCCGAATTATGACATGCAGCGTGTTCTTTCCTGCAGGAATCCGCGTGAGGCATCGATGATGAGCGCGTGGGTCAACGTCGTGCTGACCTTCCCGCGATACTTCCTGGTCACGGGACTCACCGTGCTGGCACTGGTGTTCTTCAGCGACCAGATCCGCGGCATGGGTACGAACATGGATTTCGAGCGCATCCTGCCCTCGACTCTGGCCTTGTTTGTACCCGCCGGTTTGCTGGGCGTTCTGATCGCTGGCCTGTTGGCTGCGTACATGAGCAACTTCGCAGCGACGGTGAACGCCGCACCACCCTACTTTGTAAACGATATCTACAAACGTTTCATTAATCCAAACGCAAGCCCGAAGACGTACGTGCGGCTCAGTTATCTGAGTTCGTTCGTGGTGGTTCTTCTGGGCGTGCTCCTCGGGTGGTATGTCACCAGCGTTAACAACGTGGTGATCTGGATCGTAACCGCGCTGTGGGGTGGTTACACGGCCTCGAACATGTTGAAATGGTACTGGTGGCGCTTTAACGGATACGGCTATTTCTGGGGCATGGTGGCGGGAATTTCTTCGGCGCTTACGATTCCGGCGCTGCTGGCGAAGATCAAGCCCCTGCAGGATTTTGCCCATTCGCACTCGGTGAACCTTGACGTCTCAATCAGCTTTGTCATCGTGTTTGTCGTTTCGCTTGTCGGCTGCTTCGCTGGCACCTGGCTGACTGCGCCCGAGGATGAAGAAGTACTCAAGGACTTTTACCGCCGAGTGCGGCCCTGGGGCTTCTGGGGACCAATTCTGAAGAAAGTCCAGCAGGAAGATCCTTCGTTCCAGCGCAACGGTGATTTCTTCCGGGATGTGTTTAACATCGCGATCGGCATGCTATGGCAGATTTCCCTGGTGGCGCTGCCCATGTATATCGTGACCTGGAGACTAGGGCGTGCTGCCATTACCTTCGCCGTCGTGGCCGTTACCTCGCTGTTTCTGAAGTTCACTTGGTACGACCACCTGAGGGAGCTCGAGCATATCAACCAATTCAGTAGCTCGGCCACACCTGTGCCAGTCCTGAACTCGGTTGCGCACTAGCGGAACATTGGAATAGTTCGTTGGACACTTGCTACCCAACAGCTGAAGTTCCACTTGTAAGTTACTGAAGGGAAGGGAGTTGAAGGATAAAGATCGGCCTCGGTGCAGACCGCTGCAGAGGCAAGCCATCGGCACTGAGGTACCGAGCTGGCAGCGGGTCGGCGTCAGCCCGGCCAGACAGGGAGGAATTACCAAACGAACCCAACCTGGCCCTTCCCAAAATCCCTCACTCGCCCCTCGTTTCTGCCCTGGCAGGGTATTGCCGAGACCAGCCGGTGCGCCGTAGACGCCAACTCGGAGTGAGACAAAAGTCGATCAGGACCAGGATTGGCGGTGAAGTCGCAACCGCGCCTCTTGCTCGGTGAAGGGTAACCGAATTGCGCGCAGAACTACATTCTGGCATTTTGTTTCGTGTAGCCTGCCGGAGGGCTTAACCTTTCAACAAATAATTCGCCGTGACTGTCATCCTGAATCCATAAGTGGGGAGATTTCACGTGAGTGTGGCAATCAGCATTTTTGGACTGGGGTATGTGGGATCGGTAAGTGCGGCGTGCTTCGCCGACATGGGGCACCAGGTGATCGGGGTCGATGTGAGCCCGGCCAAAGTGGAAGCGTTAGCCGCGGGGCGGAGTCCGATCGTCGAGGCCCGGATGGGTGAGTTGATCGCGGAGGGACACAAGTCCGGCCGGCTGCGGGCCACCACCGACGCGGCGGTTGCGGTCGGCGAATCCGATATCTCCTTCGTTTGTGTCGGCACTCCCAGCTTGCGCAGTGGCAAACTTGATTTGGGCTATGTGGAGCGCGTCGTCCGCGAAATTGGTGCTGCCCTGAAACAGAAGAGATCTCATCATGTCCTCGTGCTGCGCAGCACGGTCCTGCCTGGAACGACGGAATCGCTGGTCATCCCTGCGGTGGAGCAAGCCAGTGGGTTGCGCGCCGGAGTTGACTTCTCCGTTTGCTATAACCCTGAGTTTATGCGCGAGGGCTGCGCTGTGGCAGACTTCCACCAACCGCCGTATACGATTCTTGGTGCGCGGGATCCGAAACACGCTGCCCTGCTTCGCGAGGTGTACAGGACAGTGCCGGGACCGGTTTTCGAGACCAGCATTCCTGTGGCGGAGATGGTAAAGTACATCTCCAATGCTTTTCATGCGGTGAAAGTGAGTTTCGCGAACGAGGTGGGCACGCTCTGCCGGAACCTCGGCGTTGATGCGGATAAGGTGACCAAGATCTACACTTCCGATACCAAGCTCAATATCTNCGCCGGCTTACTTATCTCCGGGCTTTGCCTTCGGCGGATCCTGCCTTCCAAAGGATTTGCGCGCACTCTCCTATCGCGCGAAGGAGCTTGACCTCGGTCTTCCCCTGCTGGAGTCCGTACTTCGCAGCAACGCTGTGCACGTCGATCGAGCGGTAGATGCCGTCTTGCAGACGAACCAACGTAAGATTGCGTTTCTTGGTTTGAGCTTCAAAGCGGGCACCGACGATTTGCGAGAAAGTCCGCAAGTGCAAATGATTAAGCGCCTGCTCGGAGAAGGCTGCCAGGTAAGGATTTGGGACCAGGATGTGTCACTAGGGCGGCTGGCCGGGTCGAACCGGCAGTACATCGAGGAAGTCATTCCTCACATCGGATCATTGCTCTCGTCGGATTTCGAAGAAGTCGTTGGCAGCGGCGCGGTCGTGATTATCGCGACGAAAGTCGACAAGGAACGGCTGGCGCGTTGCGTGAGACCGGACCAGGTCGTGATTGACCTCATCAATCTTGATCCCGCCGACCGGCCGACGGTTGCCGCCTCATATCAGGGGATTTGCTGGTGAATGTGCCTTGGCAAGCCGCATCAGCATCGAGTGCCGTTGCCGGTTTTGATCGCGGTCTCGGAATGACCCCGCGGTCGTTACTTAAGGTCAGAAGCGCCGGATACGTTTACCCCTGGCTCGGAGCCCCTTATCTTGGAGACAGCCCTCCCCAGCATGTAGATCGGTCTTTGGATCTCTACTGGGGCAGGAAGCAATGGCGACGTTTTCTCCGGGCTTTCAACTATGACCATCATGGATTCCCAGGCCAAAAGGACGAGAACCATGGGGATGGTCCTGCTCTTCCTCTCCGCAGTGGTTACGAGTGCTCTGCCGCAGAGTCGTCTGCAATCAGGGCCGCCGGCGGCGGCGTCTGGCCCAGCTTACGATGTGGGC
>OCOJ01040565.1_pt1 | contig 12225 bp, 13 predicted proteins | sample 1539251 | NCBI WGS metagenome assembly OCOJ01 (sample SAMN01911457, study PRJEB22624) | soil metagenome | biome: Soil | place: Malaysia | collected 2012-04-30 | depth RA_metagenome m
AACCCGCGACTTCGACCTTGGCAAGGTCGCACTCTACCGCTGAGTTACTCCCGCTCAGCACGCAAAATTATAAATGACCGGTCCAGCCTCAGCAACGGCACGTAAGTCAGCCTGCCATCCTAAGCAAGCATTCTTTTCGTCGCGCAGGATCTGGGCGAGCCGCGCGAAAGCAAGCTTGCCCTGAGCAAGCGAAGCGCGTCGAATGGGCGTTCTGTGCGACGCAGCAATGCGCGTTTGGATCGCTTCCCTGGCAAACTGACCCACCACCCGGTCGCACCCCTTCCACCTCACCGCGCCACCCACTGCGGATCTTCCTCCGGCTTCACGATCTGCCCGTCGCGCATGTGGATAATCCGGTCGCCATACTTCGCCGCTTCAGGATTGTGCGTGATCATCAGTACGGTCTGCCCCAGCTCCCGATTCGACTGCCGCAGCATGCCCAGCACAATCTCTGAGTTCTTCGAATCCAGATTGCCCGTGGGTTCGTCGGCCAGTACCACCGCGGGCTTGTTGATGAGCGCTCGCGCCAGAGCGACGCGCTGCTGCTCTCCTCCAGAAAGTTCCGCGGGGCGATGATGCAGTCGCTGGTTCAAACCCAGCAGTTCAGTGATGCGGTTGAAGTGCGCCGCGTCGCGCTCGCCATTCCCTGAAATCTCGCGCGCGATCAGAATGTTTGACCGCGCGTCCAGTGTGGGCAGCAGATTGAACTTCTGAAACACGAACCCAATCTTATGCTTGCGCATCCGAGTGCGGTCGGCATCGGAGAGAGTCGTAAAGTCGTCGCCATCCAAGACCACGCTGCCCGAATCTGCGCGCGTCAACCCGCCCAGCAGATAAAAGAGTGTCGATTTGCCGCTGCCCGAGGGCCCCACCACGCTGACAAACTCTCCCTTCTGCACGCTGAACGAGACGCCGCGCAGCGCCTGCACTTCAATCTTCCCCACGTGGTAGGTTTTCCGCAGGTCTTTGGCTTCGATGAATGCCGCTGCCATGATCCTTAACGATCTTACACGATGGCGCGCGGCGCGATCAGGTGGGACTTACGCTGCGCCGGCATGGTGCGACATCTGCTGCGGCCGCTGCTGCAGCCGCTTCGGCCCTCGTCTCCGCACCAAGAGCAGCCGCACTCGCTCCAGCAGGTCCGCCGGCGAGTACATCCCCTTGGTGAGAAACACGTCGGCCTGCGAGTCGTGATCGTAGATGCGCGCTTTGCTGGAGATCAGAATCGCGGGCGTGTGCGGCGACAGGCTCTTGATGATGCTGATCAACTGCGGACCATCCAGTCCCGGCATGGCCATGTCGGTCATGACCAGATCGATTCCGCCTTGCTTGAATCGCTCCAGTGCCTCCTCCCCGCGCGTGAAGTGAGCCACACGGTATCCCCGCGTTTCCAGCATGATCTTGCGGTGGGAAAGCGATTGCTCATTGTCGTCCACACAAAGAATGGTGCGCTTCGGTTTCATGCTTGTCGTCCACATTCCGCGGCCGCGACCCGCTAACCAGTCGCAAGACCAGCGAAAGTTTTCTCAATATGAAGAATGGCAGAGCGAGATGCATGCTAACGGCATCGCACATCGCTGTAAAGTACCGCCGCTGCCAATGCAACTTTTTGGCTATTGATCTTTCCCGGCGTGTGTGGACCGCAGCATTTTCCGCGATTGCGCCCCCCACTTTCGAGGAATGCTTCGGCCGCGCATGATTTCCTTGGCGCTTTCGCGATGCAGATGTTTACCGGGCAGTTATCGCGATACGCGGCCGCGACAACGGAGTTGCACGCGACCCGTCGCACCGACCGCAAACCACGGCCTGCAAATTGCTGATTGCTGACGCGTGCTACTCGTAGGCCAGCGCGTCGATCGGATCTTTCTGCGCTGCCTTGAACGCCGGATAGATCGCCCCGCCCACTGCCCCCACAATCGCGATCAATGCTGCTCGCAGTATCCATTCATTGCTTCTGTCGATGTGCACCAGCGGCCAGCGATTTTGAATCCCTATGCGTGCTGCCAGGCTCACCACAACGCCTACCACGATCCCTGCCAGGGCAAGCAATAGGGTCTCACGCAGAACCGCGCTAACGATCAAGAGTTTCGACGCTCCCAGCGACTTGAGAATCCCGATTTCCCGCGTGCGTTCCATGACCGCGGTGTACATCGACTGGAAGATCACCAGAAATCCGATGATCACGCTCACCCCGATCACGATTCCAATGAACGGCCGGAAGCCCGGCAGATTGCTCGGCGTCATCATGCTGAGGTAATTACGCGTCGAACGCACAGCGTAACTCTCCATCCCCGGCTGGGCCTTCACCGCTGCGACCACCGCATCGGCATTGGAGGGATCGTCCAGTTTCACGTAGAAGACCGACGCCTTCCCCTGCGCACCGATCCTGTCCTGCAGCGTCGCCATGGGAACAAATTTCCGAGCTCCCCGTCCGTTTTCTACAATTCCGCTTACGCGAAAAGGGTGGTTCAGGATCTCGATCGTGTCGCCGACCCGGACGTGCTTCTGCCGCGCAATGTAGTCATCCACCAGCGCATCATCCGGTCCTTGAAACGGTCCACCTTCTACGTACTGGAAAGGGCCTCCCAGGGCCTCGAAGCTGGAAAGGTCAATTCCGTCGATCACTTCCAGTCCGCCCCCGGTCGCGATCTGCCAGACCACGGGGCTGACCACTTTCACATGCGGCATGCGGCGCAGCACATCGGCAACTTTCACGGACACTGGCGCCCCGCTGATTCCCTGGAAAAATGAAGACCCCGGCGGCTGCACGATCACGTCTGCCCCAATGCCGGCGTTCCGGTTCTTCACGTCGTTCATGATCCCGTAGCACAGGCCTACGATCAACAGAATGAGCGTAACCTCCAGCGCAATGGCGATGACGCTGATCAGCGACCGGATCGGCCGGTGCACCAGGTTGGCAACCACCATTTTGTTCATCATGGGAAAGCGCTCTCAGTACTCAGCCCGTCAGCATTCGGCCGTCCGGGCAATTAGCGGGCAGTTAGCCATTGGCATTTTGGAATTTGCCAGGAAGGACCCGACTTTATTCGGGTCCTGCAGCCTGCTCTCCCCTTTGCTGGCTGAATACCGAGTGCTGATTGCTGAGCGCTGAATGCCGGCTGCCGTTATCTCGCCCGGTTCTCCTGCGGGACCCGCACCGCGCTCGACTGCGGCCCATCCAGATGGATCACATCCGCCCCCGCCGGCTGCTCTAGAACGAACTGGTCGTCGCGCAGCGTCTTGTTCAATTCCACCTTCAGCATGTTCAGCGTGATGTCGTACTCCTCTTGCGGCCGGTATATCTCGATGCGCGAAGGAAAGCTGACACTGTCGTAGTCCTTGTATTCCGCGTAACGGGCGTCGGTGACGACGTTACCCTCTTCATCGTAGATATACTGCCTATGCGGACGCAGGTCAGTTCGGCTGAACACGATTTTGCGGGAAAGCACTCCGCCGTCATTTTCTTTCCTGCGGATCACCGTCAGCTCGTAGTCCGCCTGCAGGACGCGATGTCCCTTGGCATCGTGCAGAGTCTCGTAGCCATTCTCCCGGACGGCGAGCTCGGAATCGGGATCGATGGGGCGGATCAGCAGCGCGTCATAGATATTCTGCGGCCGGATGTTCTCCATGAGCTGGTCCGCATTGCGCGTCTGCACTTCATTCTTGCCCATGACAAAGCGGTTCTTGGGCGGAATCCACAGCTTGAACTCTTGCCCATCGCTCACCATGTCAAAGGCCGTCGTCCGCACGAAGGGCATCAGCCCGATCATGTGCAGCATGGCCGGCTTGCGCGCCAGCACGTAACCGCGAATCTCTTTGTAGTCGGTGATGTGGCCCTTCTTGACCCCGCCCGCGGAGGTGTCAATGTCCACCGTTGCCTGCAGCGACCGAATCCGGTCCGCCTGCTGATTGATGGCATCAATCAGCCCCTGTTGCGAGGACTCCAGCAGGGGAGCTTTGGAGTACCGCTCCTCCACCGGCCGCGTGCGGAACAGGCAACCCGTCGTAGGAAGCACTAAAAAGAGAATGAAAGCCCAAAAAGGCGCACTACGTCTCATGCAGGGATTCGACTTTCTCCTTAAACATTTGAGTATACAGCCTGGGAAAGGTCGCAGACCAATTGGGGGGGAAGAGCCGGGGCGGGAACCCATCCACTTATCCCAGAGCGTGGCCTAGCTAGGTTGTCAGGGGCGGCCTCAATGACCCTCTTCGCAGCCTTGGCGGCTTTGTTCGCGCACTTTGCGGTCCAGGCCCTTGAGACGGTCCGGCTGCGACTTATTCAAAGGTTTTCTGAAACGGCGACCATTGTTCTTCGCAACTCACACTCTCTGGTGCCTTACGAAAGTCAACCAGACTAAAGTCAGCTTCCCCGACCCCCATCCTCGTCTAAACTGTAGATATCGTGCGCAAGATCGTGGGACTCATCTTCGTCTCGGTGCTGGCGGCCGCGGGCTGGTTCACGTGGGCNGCTGCTGACTCCTACCGAGCCTCCCGGGCCAACCTTCGTCCTCTTGCGCCCGGGATACTCCACTCATCGCATCGCCTCCCAACTCAAATCCGCCGGCGTGATTCGCAGCGAAGAAGCATTCGTCCTGTGGCACCATCTTCACCGGCGCCGTTCTCTCCGAGCCGGAGAATATCTCTTCGAAAAACCGGCCAACATCATCGACATTCAGAAACGCCTGCGCCGCGGCGACGTGTATTACCGCACCGTGGTCGTCCCCGAAGGCTACACCATGTTCGACATCGCTCGCGCCATCGAAGCCGCCGGACTCGGCCCCGCCGACGACTTCCTCAAAGTCGCGCAGTCGGACACCGAACTCATAGCCGACCTCGCCCCCGATGCCCGCTCGCTCGAAGGCTATCTCTTTCCCGAAACTTATGAATTCACCCGCCTGATGACTATGCACGACATGGCCGCGGCAATGGTCAGACAATTTCGCCAGGTCGCCCGCCAGATTGGAATGAGTCCGGGCCCCGAGCTGATCGCAAGCCATCAGGCACAGCCAACCCCGATGGCCGATCCGATGCCGAGCGGTTCTCAGAACGGCGACGTCGAACGCACCGTGACCATGGCGTCCATCGTAGAAAAGGAAACGGCCGTTCCTGCCGAGCGCCCGCTCGTCGCCAGCGTCTACTACAACCGCCTAGCCAGGAACATCGCCCTCGATGCCGACCCCAGCATCATCTACGCCGAACTTCTCGCCGGCACTTATACCGGCGCACTGCACCACGCCGATCTGCGGTTCAACTCGCCCTACAACACCTATCGCCATACCGGCCTGCCGCCCGGCCCCATCGGCAATCCCGGACGCAGCGCCCTCGAAGCCGCCATGCACCCCGCGCAAAGCGATTATTTCTATTTCGTGGCCGACGCCCAAGGCCACCACCGCTTCGCCCGCACCATGGAAGAACACAATAAGAATGTGGCAGCCTATCGGCGCGCGATGAAAGGGCAGTAGCCAGCCGTCGGTCGTCAGTCGTTGGCTGTCAGCTCTTCAGTGCAGATGCCTTACTCCGGATTGCTTTCCTGCCTGATAAGTGTGGGAACCGCGTGTTTTTTCGTCTCTGTTGACATCCCTGCCCCTAGACGCCCCTGAAAGTCCTCGAACTCAGAGGTCGACAAGACGGCGGCATTGCGCGCAGGCAGGATCTCGTGGATCTCTTCCCGCAGGGCTTTCACCCGCTGAGGCAAAGGAGGAAATTCCATTGGGCAGTACCTCGGCGCATTCGCCGCGGGAGGCTCCCAGATTCGTTGCACAAAGCGGATGAAGTCTTCCGGGTCATATCCGCTGGCGTAGACGTACTGGATGCCGAAGAAATCGGCGTCGAGCTCATCCCGCCTACGAAACGCGGCCAGAGGCAGAAGTTGACCCGAAGACGTGCAGATGGGAGCTACTTTAACGTTAAGAGGGATAGTGGAGAGCTGTGCCAGTTCTGCCCTATTGCGCTCGACCATGTAAGTATGCAGCGCGGTGTGCGCGATGCCCCGTGCCAGCAGGCTGGCCAGCTCGCCCTCGCTCTGCAACTTGAGGAGCATGCCCCGCGTGACGTACTGATAACCGGCGGCCAGCGTGCAAAAGTTCGCGTCGGTGTCGTCCAGCACCCGAATCTTGATGGCCATGTCCGCATCCGAGTGCAGGGCTATATTTTCTGCGATACGCGTAATGTAACCCGTCACCTCGGGGTCGCTCACGAAGGTGGCCGAGCGGTCGGCCTCGGCGGACAGTTGTTCACCGAGCAGTTGCTCTCTTTTGAGCGCCGCTGTCCAATATGCCGGGCTGATCCTGCGGCGTCCGATGGCGTTGATGTCCTTATCGGAAGCCGTTCGTTTTCTGGGCGAGAGGATGGAGGAATCCGCAAGCAGGCTCGTGGTCAGGGCTATCGAGGCCAGCGTGGCCCAGGCCCAAGTTCTCTTTCTCATGTTCGCTCCTCCCCTTGGGATAGGAACCTTGCAGGTGGCAAAAGGTTGTGTCGGTTCAAATGCGGGCAACAAGTTGTTGAAGGCTAACGACCGACGACTAACGATTCATCCCTTCCATCCACGATTGCAGAATCAACACGGCCGCCATCCTGTCGACCGCCTTGCCCCGTTTCTCGATCGAAAGTTCGCTCTCGCGCAACAGCCGATTCGCCTCCGCCGAGGTCAGCCGCTCATCCCACAGATGCACCGGCAGTCCAAAGCGCTTGCGCAGCTCCTTGGCGAAGGTCTGCATCTTTTCGGCTTGCGTCCCTTCCGCGCCACTCATCCGCAAAGGCAACCCGACCACAATCTCCCTCACCTCGTATTCCCGAATGACCCGCTCCAGCTGCGCGAAATCCGACCGCTTGTTTTTGCGTTGCAGCGTCTCAATCCCCTGGGCCGTGATCCCCAACGGATCCGACACCGCCATCCCGATCCTTCGAGATCCGACATCCAGACCAAGAATCCGACCGCTGGACGGCGCGGCCTTGCCATTTTGTGAGGGCGAAGAGGCACCAAAAGAAGAACCTTCCCGATCTGAATCCACGCCGCGATTATAGGCGGCAAGGTCGCTATCCACGCAATCGAGAACTGGCTACTGGTGCGATCCCGCTGAGTTAATTCTCTTGTAACTATTTGAGGCAGCACTGACTTACCACCCTTCGCCTCAGGCTGCCGGAACCTCCGGCCATCCTTGCTTTCAGCCGCTCGGGGGAGTAGCATATTTAGAGTATTAGCAACGTTTTCCCCACTTACCCATCGCCTTCCTCGGTGCCGAAATATGAGTGGCAGCGACTTGAACTTCCACATTGGCGACAAGGTCGTCTACCCCAATCACGGTGTCGGTGTCATTGAACAGATCAGCAGCCGGTCGGTGGGAGGCACTGTAGAGCGCTTCTACCTGCTGACCATCAAAGCCAGCAGTCTCAAGGTGATGGTCCCCTGCCACAACGTGGGCAGCGTCGGCCTGCGGCGGGTCGTGCGCAACGGCGAAATCCAGAAAGTGATTGATCTGCTTTCCGTTAGCGAGACCGCGAGCAACGGCGACTGGAAGGACCGCTTCAAAGAGAACTCTGAGCGCATGCGCACCGGATCGCTGATCGAGGTCGCCGCCGTCCTCAAGAACCTGATCGCCCTGCACGCCGCCAAGCCGCTCTCCTTCCGCGAGAAGAAAATGCTGGAGCGCGCCCGCTACCTGCTGGTCAGCGAGCTGGCGATGGCCCGCAATTGCGACGAGTCCAAGGTCGAAGAACTACTCACCAATACCTTGGCCAAGTGCAAGCTGCGCTTCCCCGAAGCCAGCGAGTTTCAGGCGTAATCGGATTCGCGCAGCGTCGCCAAAGCCCGAACAAGTCATTTCAGCTAGCCGGTTCGACCCTCGATTAGGGCACCAGTTGGCAACGCGCCGCTCTTCCCACTGACGCGATGGGCCGCGTGTACAGTGCCGAAGTGCGGGGAAAAACTGGATGACATGCCCCGCGCAAAGCGTGGAGACTCCATGTCACTTCAGATCGAAGAATGGGAGATATGGCACACCTACACCACCTAACTGGAATGCACGAGCGTTAACCTACAGGAAACTGCTCGGCGTCTCGTCGCATCGGGAGTTGCTGAATCCGCGATGCTACGCGACGGACGCACCTACTGGCGCGCAAACGATCGAGTCGGATCCGGTTTCGGACGAATAGTTATGAGAGTCCCCGGCGCTGGCGATGCAGAGTCAAGGCAAGCCCTTCCAAAGAATGCTCGAATGTTCGAAGACTACGGCGCCTATGTAGCGTCAAATTCGTCGCTCTGGGTCTGGTCCCTGGCCGGTCTGGCGCAGCAGGAGGCGTGGACGGACCCTAACCGTGGGAACTTGATTTACGAGCGTCAGGTCCTCGCCGAGCTTCTCGAGTATGGTTACATGCTTCATCGCAGCCTCTACCATCATGTGGAACAGTTCGCGACCACGGCCCAAGGGACCACGGTCAGAAGAGGGATCCTGAAGCTGCGGCGCTGCATGCGAGAGGCGAGTCACTCCGGTGAAATCCGAAAACTACTTGAGAATGGCTGGAGGGAGCTTGGCCTCCCGAGCCTCGTTGCTGAGATAGATGCCCTGCTCCGCCTGCGAGCGTCGGAGGTACGCTCGACTGAGGCCCTGCGCGAGACGCGTGTCGGTTGGGCGCTGACGGTCGTCTTTGGATTTGTCGCGATGCCGGCTCTTGCTGAACAGGTCATCCAGCCTGTTTGGAAATTGACCTCACTCCGCCAATTCACTGATCCCTCGCTGACAGCGGTGGTTTCGGATGGAATCGCCGCCCTCGTAGTCCCGGTGGCTCTGTGTGTGACTCTGCTTCTGCTCTCTCCGCACGACGGCTAGTCCTGGCGGTCCCGAAGGTGGTTACGATCGTTGCGGACGCAAGGTCGGCAACCTGGCCACGCCACGCTGCGCCGCGTTCGCCGGCATCCGCCACAGGCCCGGCCGGGGTTTATAATGTCCCCAGTCTTGCCGTAATCCGGCCTCTAGTAACCGATGACCGATCAGATCCGACGGAAACTCCAGGAAGAGATCAACCAGCTCGAGCACGAGCTGGTCCACGAGCTCCCCAAGGAGATCAAGAAGGCCGCCGCGCTCGGTGACCTCAGCGAGAACGCCGAGTATCACATGGCCAAACAGCGCCAGGAGTACGTCAAGGCGCGTGTCCGCCAGCTCGGCAAGCGCCTGGCCGAGCTCTCGCTCATCAACATGAACAACATCCCCCGGGACAAAGTGGGGCTGGGTTCGACCGTCAAGGTCTACGACAACACCAAGAATGAGGAAGTTGAATACAAGCTGGTGACCAGCGAAGAATCCGACGTTGCCACAGGAAAGATCTCTACCACTTCGCCCATCGGCCGGGCCCTGCTGCACAAGAAAGTCGGCGACACTGCGGTCGTGGTCACTCCCACAGGCAAGCGGGAGCTGGAAATCCTCAGCCTGAGCACCATCCACGATGAGGCCGAGGCCGACGAAGTCGAAGAGGCAGGCGCGTAATGTTTGTCTTTCCAAGTGAGAAGCGGCGTCATCCCAAGCGCAGCCGTTCTTCAGGCGGAAAGGTTTTTGACGGCGTCATCCCGAAGCCCCGCGCTTTCACCAGCGGGGCGAGAGTCTGCCCTGAGCGACCCGAGGAACGAGGGGAGTCGAATGGTGATCTCGCGCGAATCATCACTGTGCTAGGGTGTAGGGCGGGGTCGCCCCAATGAGTGCCTCCTGGACCTCCGCCTTCGGCCGCGCCTGCGGCGTACTGCTCGACACCAGCGTGCGCTGGCTGGCCCTGTCACGCATTAATCCCAACGTGCTCACGTTCATGGGACTGGTGGTCAACACCTGGGCCGCGGTTCTGTTCGGCTCGGCCAACGCCGACAATCAGAAGCGCATGTTTTTCTACGCTGGACTGGTGATTATTTTCTCCGGCTTCTTCGACCTCGTCGACGGCCAGGTCGCCCGCGTCACCAACCGTGTCACCCGCTTCGGTGCGTTTTTCGATTCGGTCGTCGACCGCTACAGCGACGCCTCGCAATTCTTCGGCCTGCTCGTCTTCTACGCCCGCGGTGACCGCTTCTTTTACGTCGTGCTGACGGCGTTTGTCATGATCAGCGCCATCATGGTCAGCTACACGCGCGCCCGCGCCGAGTCGCTGATCGGCTCCTGCCGCGTGGGATTCATGGAACGGCCGGAGCGCCTCGTGCTCGTCATCCTCGGAGCGCTGTTCAACCGCATGGCCCCGGTGCTGTGGGTGATCGCCGTGCTGTCGATGATCACCGTAATCCACCGCATGCGCTACACCTGGACCCGCACCCAAGACCCGCCCGTCGTGGCCGCCGAGGCCGGGCAAGCCGCGTAGCCAGCCGCCGCTACGATGTATCCTCATTGCCGACCTCGCGCCTTCGATGCGAAAATGGCTCCCTCATTCCCACCGTTGAATCGGCCTTCGAAAGGAACTGGTGTCCATGGCACAAGACAAGCAGCCCGCAAGACAAAGTCAGGCAAAGGACCAGCAGGTTACCGCTGGTATTAAGAAGGCCTTGGAGCTTGCCGCGCGCTGCACCGCTAGCGAGACGAGTGACAACTACGAGTTCCTCGAGGAGCAAATCGACCAACTGGAAGCCCAGACACGCGAGGCTTTCCAGTCAAAGCTGGATTTCGGGTCGTTGCTTGCGAAGCTAACCGCCAGCAAGCCTCTGGTTTCCTCTGACCTGAAAACTCTGGAGCTGCTGATTGTCGGAGACGCCGAATATTACTTGAAGTACGAGTCCGAACTCGACGAGTGGAAAGCGCAACTCAAGCGCGTGCTCGATCAGATCGCAGGCCTGCAAGCGTCAGCTCTCGACGTCGACAGTCTGATGCATGTGCGCGCCCTCTGCCGCGAAGCTCACGAGGTGCTCGCCGATCTGGTTTTTTATTACGATTCCAGGGAGCGCGCGGCCAAATTTCAGGCCGCTACCCAAGGTGCAATTGACGCCGAGGGATACCGCTTTCTGGCCGACATTGTCCGGGAGATGCTGGCCTCCGATAAGATGTAGCGAAGCCGACCTGCTAGTCAGGTTTCGCATCCACGATTCGAAGCATTGGTTCTCTCGCCCGTGGTCACTCGATAACACGAACGGCACTTGACTTCGCCGCTGCGGGACTTATCCTAGATAATGCTTCGCAGACGGCGTTCGGTACCGATAGGCCGCAGCTGATCACTGGGGCTTTGCTATTCCTCCCCCGCTCTCTCGCCCACACCACACTCAGCCACTTCCACCTGCTATCCTATGCGTTCGCTTTCACTTGGTACTCAGTACTCGCGACTCTCATGCCCACTGATCCCGTTCTGGTCGTTCACGGCGGCGCCTGGGCCATGCCCGATGACATGGTCGAGGCCCACATCCGTGGAGTGAACAACGCTCTGGCCGCGGGATGGCGCGTGCTCGAGCGCGGCGGCTCGGCGCTCGACGCCGTCGAAGAGGCCGTCGTCATCATGGAGGACGACGAAACCTTCGACGCCGGCCGCGGCAGCTTTTTGAATCGTGACGGAAAAGTCCAGCTCGACGCCCTCATCATGGACGGCGCCACGCTGCGCGCCGGCGGCGTGGGATGTGTCGAGCACCTGCGCAATCCTGTGCGTGCGGCGCGAAAGATTTTGAGCGAGAGCCCGCACGTTTATTTCGTGGGCGAGGGCGCGGAGAAATTCGCCGCCCAGCACAGCATCCCGCTGTGCAAGAACGAGGACCTCGTCATCCCGCGCGAAGTCGAACGCCTGCGCGAATATCAAGCGCAGCATCCCGACAAGATGGCGGACATGTTTTCGCCTGTCTCCGACGATGCCGACATTTCCCACGACACCGTGGGCGCCGTCGCGCTAGATGGCAGCGGTAATGTCGCTGCCGCCACTTCCACCGGCGGCACGCTGAACAAGGCTCCCGGACGCCTGGGAGATTCTTCGCTGATCGGTTGCGGCTGCTACGCCGACAATCTGAGCGCCGCCGCTTCGACCACCGGCTGGGGAGAACCGATCATGAAACTCGTTCTCGCCAAGTGGACCGCCGACCGCATCGCCGCCGGCAACTTGCCCGAGTGGGCGGCGCAAGAAGCCATGAATTATTTGAAGCAGCGCGTCAACGGACACGGCGGCATCATCGTGCTCAATGCCGCCGGCCACTTCGGCATCGCGCACAACACCCCGCGCATGGCCTGGGCTTACAAAACAGCGAAGGGGCGGGAATCCGGAATCGAACGCGCGTGTTCGTAACGGCTT
>OCOJ01041527.1_pt2 | contig 12223 bp, 19 predicted proteins | sample 1539251 | NCBI WGS metagenome assembly OCOJ01 (sample SAMN01911457, study PRJEB22624) | soil metagenome | biome: Soil | place: Malaysia | collected 2012-04-30 | depth RA_metagenome m
AGTCTCGACCTCGCGCTCCCGTGCCCCTTGCAGGACCTCGCGCTCCAGGAAGTCGTACTCTTCCTGCTCCGAAGTCGGCCTGAAGAGGTACCTGCTCTCTCTGTACCTCTTCCACATCTGCGTGGGAGCGACCCTCTTCGACCTGCTTATGTGGCCGACATTCATGCTGACCACCCCGCTCTGGGACTCGAGGTTCGCCTTGAGGAACCCGTCCAGCCTCTCCCTGCTCGTGGATAGCATCGACAGCAGGATGTCGTCCTCGCCGAAGGAGTAGGCGGCATAGGTCGGGAACGCGTCCGACGGGTAGTCCAGGTGGAGGATGTGGTTGTAGATGTTCTCCAGCTCGGCGCAACTCCCCCTGACAGCGACCTGATACCTTTCGAGATCCTGCGGCCTATCCTTCGGGGCGGGGAAGAAGACCGGCCTGAGGAGGGTAATGGTCCTCATCTTCTCTGGCCGCAGAAGTGCCGGGATCTTCTTGACGACTATGTCGGCAAAGCGGTCGGGGTCCTTCACGTCGTAGATGAGGGTCATCAGGTTCTCTTCCTCCCTTCGGGAAAGGTAGAGTGGGGTGCAGTACATGTTGGACAGGTCTTCGAGGCGATCGAGGACGGTGTTCCAGCTCGTGTCTAGCTCGCCGCTCGGGAATATTCGGACTATGACCATCATGGCTGTCCGAATATATTGAAAACGGGCCTCGAGGTATTAACCCTTTCAGGCCGTGCGCCGACCCTAACAGGTTCGCCCGCCCTCAGCCCGACGGACGAATTTCAATGCCCCCGGCTGGCCGCGACCCCGGTGGTGCGTGGATTGGCCTACAGGCTGCTCAGGCTTGGGCGGTAGGATTCGGCTGGCGCTCGAGACCTTCGACATATGCGGCGAAGGAGCCGAGCTCGGCTAGAGCGGAAGACTCCACCTCGGACCTCCCATGGGTCTTGAAGACCCAGGACCAGCGCCCCTTGAGCTCGACGTCCAGGGAGGCAGTAACCTTCGTCCCTTCGGGCACCTCCTCGAACCTGACGACGCTCCTCGTCCTAGTGAACCTCGTTTCGCCTTCGGACTCGACCCTTTCAGGGGGAAAGACGGCCATCACCCTGTCCCGCTGGGGGCCCCCTGTTCCCGACGTGCTCTGCAGGTGAACGATGTTCCCCTCTCTCCTTGAAACCTTCACCTCGTGCTTGTCCTTCGACCACTTCGGCATGGCCTCGAAGTCCGTGTAGGCGGAGTAGGCTTCGCCGCGCGGGACCTTCACGACCAGCGACGCCTCGAAGTGCATGGTTGAAGCTCGGCCCCCGGACGGACATTAATGGGTTCGCCTGGGCCCGCTTAGACAGACGTTAATATCGGAGGGGCAACGCCCGGTGGTCATGTCCGAGGAAGACGAGGAGCTGGACGAGGAAGAAGAGGACGANGAGGAAGAAGAGGACGAAGAAGGCTGGGGCGACGAAGAGGAAACCGAAGAGTAGTCGACCTGCGCCCCGATACAGCGACATCGAAGACTAAGTAGACTTCGCTTCTGTTTTCCCCTTGATCTCTACGGGGGGATAGGGCCCGTTCGGGTGGGACTGCTTGTACTCATTCTCGAAGGCTTCGGTCCTATTGTCCTTCTCCCCGCCCGGCGGCCCTGGCGTTGCCATCGAAGTTGCGAGACCGAGTTTGGAATCTGGTGGGGTTGTGATATTAAAGTGGTTTGACAGGCGGAACCAACCGCTCCATGCGAAGCTGGCGCCAGGTCGCTCGGAGTATCTGGCGACGCCTGGGTGAAGGGATTTTGGTACCCTTGGTTCCTTGAAGTTGATTTCGGCGCAGATAGCCTGAGCACCCAAATATCACGCCCGTGGGGAAATGAAGACCCTTCAGACGGTCGTCTGTTCTCACTGCAACTGGAGATGGACGCCTATGAGAGGGTGGCCCGACCGATGCCCCCAATGCGGGGCCGGGCCCTGGAGAATCAAGTGGGAGTGAACCCCGCATGATGCTGAGGACGAGCGAGGGGGCCCGTTGTGTCCCCTGCGGGCACGCGAGGCGAAACGAGTAAGTATGAGTTCCGCTCTGGGGATTCGTCACCGGTGAGAGGGTTGAAGATCTTTCAGGAGCTCCCGGCCGGCTGCTCGTGCCCCGTGTGCGGCCCCGGATGCCAGTGTGGGGACTGCGCAGCATGCTCGAACAAGGCCCTGGACCATGAAGTGATGCGGTATGCGAAGGGACTCACCATAGCCGCCTGCGCCTTTCTGTTCCTTGGAGGGTTCGTGTTCTTGGTGCCTGTGGTGGCCATGGGGGCGACGCCCACTGTGACAGAGACAATCTCACTGAGGGTCCAGCCTGCGGACAACGCGACCCGGCCCCTGGGCTCCATAGGTTACTGCTACCTCGGCGTCGGGGCCGTGCTGGTCAAAGGAATCTACTACCCGTCGGCGAACCAGAACCTGACTACCACCCAAGCCTGCAAGTGACCGAAGCGGAACCCGAATGCAGTTTCAGGAGTCGTTGAAGCTGGAAGGGGACGCTGCGGAGGTCTGGAGGAGGGCGTCGTCCATCCGGGACATCCCGAAGTACTGGCACGGGACGCGTTCGCTTGACGTCGTAGGCGAGGAGGGAGGAGTGGTTAGGGCGAAGCTCAGGTTCGCGTTCGGAGGCTCAGGAGAGGCAGAGATCACCAAGGACGAAGGGAAGAGGACGCTGACAATCGACTACAGGTCGGGGCCGTTCACTGGGAAACAGATAGTGGTCGTAGGGGACGAAAGCGTCGTCGCCACCTGGGATGTCAAGTTCAGGGGCGTCTTCAGGGTAGCCTCGAAGTGGAACGAAGGGCATTTCAAGTCGGGAACGGTCCACGCCCTCGAGAGGCTGGTGGTCGGAGCCTAGGATGACGATGGTCAGGGGCCCCAAAAAGGCAAGCCGGAGGAAGCCAATGCGTTGAAGGCGTGCGTGATATTCGATACCGTTTACGGAAACACGGAGAAGATAGCCAGAGCGCTCGAGGCAGGGCTCAAGGAGGCGGGGGTCGAGACCGTGTGCGTGGATGTGAAGGACGTGCCCCCGGATGAGCTGGCCCAGTACGACCTGCTCTGCGTCGGAGGTCCCACTCAGTATCAGACCGCGTCCAGAGCGATGCAGGAGTTCGTGAGCTCGCTTGGGTCGGACCTCGCGGGCAAGGCGGGGTTCGCCTTCGATACGAGAAGAGATTCATTCTGGGCGGGGAGTGCTGCGAAGTACATCGAGGGGGGGCTGAGAAGGCGTGGGTTGGAAATCGTCTATCAGAGGACGTCAGCCACAATCGTCAAACTCCAGCCGGGGAAGAGGAAGCAGGACTTCGAGACCAAGGAGGCGTGGAAGGAGTGGAGGCACACGAGCGAAGGCCTCAGGGAGGGCGAAGAGCAGAGGTTCCTGCAGCTCGGGGTCCGGATTGGAAGGGCCATGCTGAATCGTCCCCGTGGCGAACAGTCCCGGCCATAGGACGGAGCTGCCCTGGCCGACTGTGGAGTCGTTCGGACCTGTGGTCTAGGCTGCCGATTCGGCTTCTGCGAGTTTGAAGGCCCTTGCCGACCTGGAGTTGGGCTTGGCCTCTACCTCGCCGGAGTACTTCCTGCCTTCTCCATCTTCGCACTTGACCGTGATTTTGACTGCTGTGGATCTTAGAATTCGGTGCACGTGCCGCACCTCTAGTTCCTTCGTCTCCATCTCTCCGATGTCGAAGGGGCCGTACCACTCGTCGCCTGCGGTGGAGAGAGAAATCTTCACCTTCTTGGCTGCGCCGCCGGTGTTGCTGAGCACCAGCAGATAGCTCCGGAAGTCGAACAGGGCGAGTTCCCGCCCTTTCAGCCTCGTGGACACCTGCAGCAAGGGCCTGATCCCCTCTGCCCTCCTCGCCTCGTCTTCTTCCAGCACCCTTACCACCGCGGCGCCCACTTCCTTCACAACCGCGAAGTAGGGGTCAGGTTCGAGCTCCAGGAGCGAGACCGCTGTCTCCTTCTTGCCCTGCCGTACCAGCAGCTTCTCCCCGTCTACGAGAACTGCGCTGTCCGCGCTGGGGAAAAGCTTGGAGAGGTGGCGGGGGTCGAGCTCCAAGGGCTTCGAGAGGGCGGCCTGCACCTGGTAGACAAGGCGAGAAATCTGCTCCTTGGTCTCCCTTTCCAACTTCAGGGTGCCGATGTACTTCGCAAGCTCGTCCCCGAGGTCGGTGAACTCCTTCAGGTCTGGCTTGGCCTGCTCCCGTGCTTCCAAGGCTGTCGTCTCGAGTCGCACTACAGCCCTGGATTTCAACCAGCATGGAGTCGAATTCCATGCTGATCCCTTTGCCCTTCGGGCAAGAGCGACCTGTGGCCAGCTTTCACCGGACGCTGGGCGCCCTGAAGACCTGCCTGCGGGCACCCGCTGCCCCCGCAACTACCAGAATCGGCGGGATGACCTGGAGGTACCCGAAGATTCCGCTCAGCTCTGTAAGAACGGAGATGATGAGGAAAAGGATGACCGCCGCCTTGATCGTCCCCTTCTCGTATCGGCTCCCCCAACGCCAGATGCCCAGCAGGAGACCAATCCCCCCTATGAGGAAGAGGATGGCTCCCACGATTGCCAGCCCAGCAGAAGCCAGGATTGCTCCCCCGACCCCCTCAAGGATGCTGGATGGGGAACCCCCGCTGGACGAGTAGATTATTCCCAGGGGGACCACTATGGCAAGAATGATCATGATGAAGGCAATGTAGACCAACCTGGTGAGAGACGCGGGGGAAGAGAACCGAGGATCGAGCTTCTTCAGCTGGTTGAAGGAGGAGCGGGCCACCACGAACGACGCGATTCCGATAAGCATGGCAAACACGACCATCCCGACCACGAGCGCGAGGTCTGACACTACGCCGTAGGTGAAGCCGGAAGGGTTGGAGAGGGTCTGGAGGAGAGTTATGGGATTGGAAAGCCCCGAGATGGAACTCACAATGCCCTGCAGCTCGTACTCCGAGGCCAGTACCAGGCCCGTGCCTATGAGCCAGAGGACCCCGAAGGTCACAACCTTTCCTAGAGCCGAATCGTCGACTGCCTGGTCGAACCCCACTTGGGCAGGTGGCGCAACGATGTATGGCGATGTGCCTGGGTAGGACGCCCCGAAGGCAGGCTGGTAGGCTCCCGGGGCCGCTACCCTGACGCCGCATTTGGGGCAAATCTCTGCCTCGGCGTCGATTTGCGCCCCGCAGGCGGAACAGAACTTGGTCGGGCGTGATTGGTGGATGCTAGGCAGTACGTTCCCACAGCTTGGGCAGGCGTCGGCTCCGTCGGGCACTGCTCTGCCACAGTATGGGCAGAACATTGTTCTGCAAGATTTGCAAGGAATCGTTTAACTCTTGTCCATGAAATCCCGCATGGCGCCTGCCAAGAGACTCGGGAAACCACGCCTTGAGGTCGGGAAGCCTTCTCAGTCTGTGGCTCCAAAGAATTAGATAACTGCACGTCGTGTTGCGCCCGTTGACGAGTTTCTGGGAACAGCTCTGGCAGAAGGAACAGGAATTCTTCGACTCGGGCCGCGGAGAGTTCAGGCATGGCGTCCCGTTTGTTGCAGTGTCTTCCATCGCAGAGCAGTACTACTGCGAATACAAGGTGGAGAACGAGTTCNGGAGAACGAGTTCGCACTCGGAGAGATTCCCACAGAGACGAAAGACTCGGGCACGGCCCTGCATGACGAACTCATGCCTACGGAGAGGATCACCAGGGAGGAGTTCGCGAAGCTCGTCTGCAAGAGCGAGCCTACCTTGGCCGTCCTCGACGTCTGGGGTTTGGCAGGAGGCCTCAGGGTGGTAGGGGAGCCCGACCACATCGTCTGGTCGGGAGGGAAGCCGCTGTGGGTGATCGAGCTCAAGACCACGAGGGGAGACCCGAACCCCCTCTGGGAGGACCAGGAGAGCCAGGTAAGGATCTACGGGCTGCTTCTCGACAGGATGGGGTTCGACTGCTCGGGGATGCGGCTGGCCGTGGTGAGGCTCAGGTCGGCGGAGCTAGGCGAGGAGGAAAAGAGCGAGTGGATCCTCAGGGTCTCAAGGGCTCTGCTGGAGGACGGCGTGAGGGCGTTGGAGGTGGAGTATCGCGGGACGATGAAGGCCCATCTGCTGGAGCACGACGTCGGAAGGGCTGAAAGGGCGGTCCTCTCCAAGGCTGGTTACTGGCTGAACCAGAGGGAGCCCACGGCGAGCACCAGCGTCGGGAAATGCAGGGCCTGCGAGTACAAGGCAGTCTGCTCGAAGTCTCTCTACAAGCCGTAAATATCGCAGCGAGTTTTGTGATGAACGAGCAGGATGGCAGTCAAGAAAATAATCGAACTGGTGGGAAGCTCGCCCAAGGGCTGGGATGAGGCGGCTGGAAGCGCGGTGAAGGAAGCGGCCAAGACGGTCAGAAACATCACGAGCGTCCACGTCGTGAGCAACACAGCCAAGGTCCAAAGAAACAGAATCACCGAATACCGGGCCCTTGTGAGGATAGCTTTCACCGTAGAGTGAGGATCCGTCTCGGGCTGAGAGAAACCGCAGCTCTGCGGTGGACCGCAGCCTAGCTCGTGCTATGCTTGCGGTTAGCAAAATTGGCTTCAGCCGCTGACTACGTGATAGTTCGGGTTCCTGACATAACCTTGGCACGAGCAGCCTTCGATGGTGCACTTTCCCCGCTTGACGGCGTAGATGGTCTGGAACAGCACCTCGTGGGCCTCGGCCAAATGCCGGCAGTTGCACACCCCTGTCCCCGACTTTTCGCGGATCCTGCCCATCCTGAGTCTCCTACTCTCCCGTGACTCGAATTCGAGTAGTTCAACGTTGCCGGCTCCAGGGCAGGTTAGGGAGAAGGCGGAATAATCGTACGAGGGGCTGGAGCTGCTCGTGAGGATAACCAGGCTCAAGCTGCTCGTGCTGGTGGTCATGTCCCTCTTCGGGCTGGCCGCGGCCCTGGAGGTCTTCGCCAGCTACTACTACCTCGGCCAGACTCCCCCGGGGTGCACTCCCGGCGGGTTCTTCGACTGCGATAAGGTCCTCGGGAGCAGCTACGGCAAGGTCTTCGGGATTCCCCTGGAGCTGTTCGCTGTCGCCTATTTCGTGGTCAACCTGGCGCTCGTGTACCTGATTGCCTTCGGGAGCGAAAGGGCGTTCCGCCTCTCGATGAGGACGATATTCGCCTGGCGGTTCCTCGGGCTACTGCTTGTGCCCTATCTCGTGATAATCGAGCTGTTCATCCTGCACGCCGTCTGCATCTACTGCACCATGATGCATGCCGCCATTGTCGCCGACTTCATCATCATCAGCTACCTGCTGTTCTACAAGGGCGGAATCGGCGTCCATTCTGAGACTGATGTAGCGGGTGGTGCCGACGAGCCCCGGGTCTTGCCTCGCGTCACCGTGTGAAGGGCGCGAATCTCAGGAACAGGTTGACGAACCTGTAGAAGTGCAGCTTCGCCATCAGGAAGCCCACGAGGGTGAGCAGCGCGAGTTCGGAAAGCGCGAAGTTGACCAAGGTTCCCAGGACCAGGACGATGGCGAAAAGCGCCCTCCCCAAGTTGGGAACTGAAAGCACGGACGTGGCTATGGCCGCAGTCGTCAGGTAGAACCTGGATGCTTCGGAGCCTATTCTTTCCTTCCACTTGTCTATGGCCCTGCGCGTAGCCGTTGTCCTGATCCTCAACGGGTCGCCACGGCTGCTGGCCCGGACGGCAGGGTTTCTAACGCTTATCTCAGCAGCGCCGCGCCCGGTCTTGTTTGACTTCGCCGCAGCCTAGGGGTCTCGGAGGGGTCGGCGCCAGGGCCCTCGCGGCCGCCATGCTGGGGCATTTTACGAACGACGGGACCAGCGTCCTATTCACAGTGCTGATAGTCTACTACCTCTCAATGCCGATCTCCCTCGCCTACCTGGGCGGAGCAGCTGCGGCGTCCAGCCTGGTGTCCGGGCTCGTGGCGGAGAGGATAGGCGCCTGGGCTGACAACTCCGGAAGGAGGGGGACCATCATGGCGGCGGGCATCGGCCTGATTGGACTCGCCTGCCTGATTTTCGCAGCCTCGTTCTCTTTGCCCCAGAGCGCCGCTGTGGTACTCATCCCAGGCGCCGTGGTCCTGGGGATCGGGCTGGCATTCTACCATCCGCTGGGGGGCTCGATCATAGCCTTCGCGGCCGAAGGGAAGAGCCTCACGAGGCAGATGGGGATCAACGGCAGCTTCGGCAGCATAGGGAGGGCGCTCTTCCCGGTGCTCATCGTGAGCATGGTGGGAGTGTTCGGTGCGCCCCTGGGGCTCTTCGCCCTGGGTCTGGGCGTGCTGGCTGCCGGGTGTGTCATCTTCTGGCTCTCGAGGGGCCTCGACAGGGTGATGGTCGGGGAACGCCAGAAGCGGGCGCCCAGCGGTCGGTCCCTGAGGCCCTACAGGAGGTTCGTCGTCGCCCTTACCGCGGTGTTCTTCGTGGACGCGGTCTTCGGCTCTGGCATCTCGACCTACATCCCCTCCTACTACGAGGGGGTCTACGGGTCCGCAGCGACTGCTGGCCTGATAACTAGCATCATCCTGCTGGCGCCCATACTCGGGCAGCCCGTCCAGGGGTACCTCGCCTCGCGCTTCGGGAGCAGGAGGGTCCTCCAGNGTCACTGTCACGTCCTCGGCAGCGGCCGTAGCCCTGTTCCTTTCTTTCCAGAACGTAGTGCTCCAGGTGCTCAGCCTGGGGGTGTTCGCCTTCTTCTACTACACCGGCTTCCCTGTCATCCTGGGGTATGCGAGCCTGGTGACGCCCAGGGAGAGCATCACCAGGGTGAACGCCATCGTGTGGGGCTTCGGGAGCACCATTGGCTCTGCCCTCGGGTCTGCCCTTGGGGGGACGCTGGGAGGGGCCTACGGGTTCCACACCTCCTTCGCGGCCTGCTGGGGGTTCGGGCTCCTCGCTGTGGCGCTCCTCCCCCTGGTCCCGGGGAAGGTGGCCCAGGGGATCACGAACAGCTAGTCCAATGCTGCCATGGTTCGCACTCTGCCCGCGGGGGCCGGTTCTATCCGCGATTCGGTCCGGGTCTACTTTGGTGGGGTCAGATCCCAGATGTTCTTCTGCTTCAGCGCCGCCAGAGCTTTTCCGACGTCGGAGACAGCTACCACGACACCGGCCCTGGCGAAGGGCGCTGTGGTTGCATAAGCGTGGGTGATGTTGATCTTCTTCTGGGCGAGCTTCCCTGCGANGCTTCCCTGCGAACTCGCCGAACGCCCCTGGCCTGTTGTCCAGCTCGACGTTCAGCACCTCTTCTTCGGAGAAGCGGATCTTCGCCTTCCTGAGGGCGGCTCTGGCCGCAGCCACGTCGACGACCAACACCCTTGCGGCCTGGGCCCTCCCCTGGGCTTCTGGTACGAAGAATCCGATGATGTTGACTCCGGCGTCCCCTAGCACTGAGCAGACCCTTGCGAGCGTGCCCGGTTTGTTTGCCAGCGGTACCACGAACTGGGTGGACTTCGAGATCATCGGCGGATTATGTGGAGGACTTCGTAATAGGCGTTAAGGCCCGGCGGTCTCCCCATCATGTAGCGAGGTCCTGCTGGCCCGAAGATAGTACCCGCTGGCCCTGTCCGCTGCGATGTGGAGGAGCCAGCCGAGCAGAGGGAGGTAGAAGGAGCCGAAGGCCAGCCAAAGGGCGGCGAATACGACTCCCCAGGTCAGGAGTGTATGGAAGGCGTTGTACAGGCCCGGGCCCCATGCGGGCCACTCCCTCCTCTGAGAGGATGCGGCGATTGGGATGAAGGCGGCCAGATCGGGGAACGCTGCCCAGAACACCACCTGCAGCCAGTCGACCCCGCCGCCATAGAAGGTCCGCCAGACCAGATACGACATGATGGCGACGGCGGCAGCGCCGTACTCGGCGCGGTAGAGCCTGGACCCCATGTCCTGGAATCCGGGACCGAAACCTCCTGACAACGGGCGCGCTTTGGATTGAACCTGCTATTACGTTGGCGGTACAGGACGGAGTCCCTGCGGGCGAGGAAAGAGACGTTGACGATGGTATGCCTGCGCGCTCATCTGAAGCCGTTCGCGACGAAGTCTCTGAGAGCCTTCGAGGCGCCCTCGTTGATTGGGACCCCGTGGCCGGGCAGGAGCTGCTGGAACTCCAGCTTCGAGATCTTCTCCACCGAGCGCTTCACCTGCTCCATGTCCCTGCTCATGTTCGGCGATGCCAGCTTCAGCTTCGCGGAGCTGTCGGTCCTGAGGAGGTCCCCCACGAATATGGCGGCCCCAGGCAGGTAGACGGAGATGCTGCCGTCTGTGTGCCCGGGCGTGTCGACGATGGTCAGGGGGCCGACAGTGGACCCGTCTTTGAGCTCCAGGTCGGGCTTGACCCTCTCTACTTTCATCATCGAGCCGAAGAGTCCGAGCATCAGCCCGCCGAGGCCGCTGGCCTCCTTGAGCTTCTTCTCCCCTGAAAGCCTCGGTGCGTCTAGCTCCCCTATGGCCAGCTTCGCCCCTGTCAGCCTCTTCAGGGCTGCGGCGCTCCCCGAGTGGTCAGCGTCAGGGTGGGTCAGTATGATGAAAGAGACGTCGGCAGGCTTCCTCCCGAGAGTTGCGACGTAGTCGAGCACCTTCTTCTCCTTCCCCGACGTCCCAGTGTCGATCACTGCGAGGGTCTGGCCCTCCAGCTCCGCCACGTAGGCGTTGGAGAAGCCCATGTCTGGGATTTGATGGACCCCGGTTCGAGGGACGCTCATCCTTGATGCCGCGGCCGAACCCCCGCTCCGGCTCTTATAACCGACCCCCGATAGTCGACTGCAGACAGGGGTTCACTGCGCCTCCGCCCTGACGGCTTCGTGTCTAGGCTCTGGCAAGAGCTTCCAAGGCCTGGTACGATTTGAGCGCGTCAGCCTCGTTGACCAGGACGATGACCCTTCCGGGGCCGACGGAAGTCAGCTGCCTGATGTTCACGTCGTTCAGCGCGAGCTCCCCGACGATTGCGGCGAGGGCCCCGGGGGAATCCTCGACTTCGCTTTTCATCTCGATGGTCAGCTCAGCCAGACCCCCCATCTTCTTGCGGATTGCAGACTTGGGCACCCGAGTCTCGAACCTGTCAGCGTTCTTTGTGTCGAGAGTGACGCTTACGAAATCCAGGGCAGAAATGACGCGGAACGTCTCTCCCGCCGAGTAGTTGACCTCCTCTGAGAAACGGGCTATGGTCCTCTGCGTGTCGTTGTCGTTCTTCAGAGAAAGGACTGCGACCTTGTTCTTGAGGGCGAGCTTCAAGATCATCTTCCCGGCATTTCCTCGCTTCTCGTAGTTCTTCCGAACGGGGTACCGCCTGATCGCGCTGAGCACGGCGTCGAAACTCACGCCGGCGGGGGCTTCAGCCTCGATCTCCCTGGCCAACGCCCTGTGGTTCACAAGCCCTCTGGCGAGCCCGAACGCGACGATGGGGTCCCGCTCGACCGCTTTCCTGACCAGTTCGCCGGCGGATTGCGCTTCTGTTGGCATATTTGGGTCATCGTGCACGTAAATGCTCTATTTATGCCATAACCCTTTTCCGTGCTCCGAAGGTCTGTTCCTCCATGAACCAGCAAGGCACGAAACCGAGGGAAGTCGTGATGTCCTACATCGAAGCCCTGGATGGCATGAGGTACGAGGACGCCCTGAGCATCCTGGACGAGAAAGTGCGGATCAAAGGGCCGGCGGGGGAGACCTACGGCAAGCCCACAGACTTCATCAAGATGCTGCGGGTGTATCGGGGGAAGTACGACGTCAAGAAGGTGTTCGCTGACGGAGCCGATGTATGCGTCCTCTACGATTTGATCATCGGAGGGTCGTCGGTCTACATGTCGTCGTGGTACCAGGTGAGTGGCGGAAAGATCGTCTCAATCAACACAATCTTTGACCCAAGCGCCATGGGCCCGCCGCCAAGGAGCGACTCGGCTCGGGGTGCCGGTCGATGAAGGCAGTCAGGATGCACAGCAGGTCGGGACCCGATGCCCTGGTCTATGAGGACGCGCCAATGCCTCGGATCGTCGCAGGGGAGGCGCTGGTCAGGGTGCGCGCAGCCGGAATAACCCCGACCGAGTTCACATGGAGCTCCACTTTCGCCACCGGGGACAAGAAGAGCAGATTGCCGATTGTTCCCGCGTTCGAGGTGGCGGGAATCGTGGAAGAGCTCGGGCCAGAAGCCGCAGGGCTGGCCAGGGGCGACGCGGTCTACGGCCTGTTGGACTTCTGGCGGGACGGCGCGGCTGCGGAGTATGTCGCTGCCCGGGCCTCCGATCTC